>Ga0209039_10002826_pt1 | contig 14227 bp, 15 predicted proteins | sample BogFormECP12_OM1_FD_188238 | JGI IMG/M metagenome (GOLD analysis project Ga0209039, IMG submission 188238) | Bog forest soil microbial communities from Calvert Island, British Columbia, Canada - ECP12_OM1 (SPAdes) (version 2) | ecosystem: Environmental > Aquatic > Freshwater > Wetlands > Bog ... | reverse complement strand
GTCTATCAATCAGCTGATAAGCTCGTTACTGGAAGCATCACCAAACATGGTTCAAAACATATCCGGTGGATACTGGTCGAGGTTGCTCAGGCTATAGCCAGGACAAACAAATCCGAGCTAAAGAGATTCTTCCGCAGGGTTCAGGCTAAGAAGGGGTACAATGTGGCCGCGGTTGCTTTGGCTAGAAAAGTGCTATGTATACTATATCATCTGTTGATGAACCAAGAGATGTACCAGGAAGATGAAGTCATAAAGACCAAATCAATAGGTATCGATCCTTCGTCTTTGCCAACAAAAATGGGCTTCGAGGAAATGATTCAAGTTCTTGTTAAAGCAGGTTATGAAATACGAAAGACATCTTCAGGTACAGGAGGATGATCTCCTCCTGCTAGCGGTTTGACGATTCTTTACATAGGAAACCCTCATGAGGCGCTGCCTCATACCCGAAGGATGAAAAACTTGATGAACCCTTAGATACTCTTACTGTGTATGGGCAGTGAAGGCTGACAATATTTTGAGACATAGATCTCGTATTAAGGAAACTAGCCAGAACTTGACGGATAACCAGAATGCGTCTTTGAACGCGTACAGCAAATTGTACCGTGAGTAATTTACATCTGCCCACATAATTCGAACGAAGTCGGCTAAGGACTATCCCCGTGTAGAGACCAAGAAAGGGCTCTTGCGGTAAGCCTAGCTTGTGCTTTAATTGATTTCTGAGATCTCAAAGCTAGCGCAAATCACAAATGGGATCTGCCGTTGTTGTATTTGAATCATTTTTCACAGCAAAAATCAAGATCATATCTACCGACATCAACGACCCCATCCTGGTCCTGGAAGAGATCCCTGATCCATTAAAGGTCAGAGATCTCATCTGGGCATCAGTCAGAGCCGAGCGCACAGCACACGTGCGATATATAAGCAATGCCTGAAAAAAACACAGGCGGCTGGGCACTGAGACCATGAGACCCAACGTAGGGAGGAATATGGTGATCATGAAATATGAGAAGTACATGAGTATTATCGAAATTTTTGTTTTGTTGTCTCTGTTAGGGACCAGTGTTGCATCGGCTGAGGTCCCACCGACCTTCAATCAAAGGCAGATCGTCGATATTCAGGATGTTCAAAGGGCTATGCTGGCGGTTTGTATGAAGGAAGCAGGAATTTTGAGTTGTGTGGTCAATGTGACCAACGCTAATATAGAAATCACTATCCAGCGAGCTGGCGACAATGATACATTCCACAAAGCACTGGAATCGATCATTGGAAATTATGCCTGGTTTGCAGATAAGTCCACTTATAACGGAGATCTCAGAATCATTCTGGATAACAGCCAGGGTAAGATAATTGACGAGTGGAATACGACAGCCTCAGATGCAATAGCGCACGTTCAAGACGAAACGATAGGTACTGGCTGGGTCGAGTCGGTAATCAATGCTTCTCGTGATGTTAAGGCCATCACTTTCGGACGTGAGAAAGTCCTATTCTAAGAGGAGTTAGGCAAGCTAAAGATCTGGTGGTAATTGGGATGAAGAAAATTCTATTATTTTTGGTGTTGGTTCTGCTTATAGTACCAACAATGGCGACCGACAAGGTAGATTTAGGGCCCCTTGTGGTAGAGTTTGCACTGGATAGTCCTCACACGAACGAAGTAGAAGAAACCATTCAGTTTAAGGATCATAATGAGTATTCGCTTCGTGTTACAGATAACGATAGTTGGAATAGTTTCATCGATGTTTACATAGAGGACTTCGGAGGAAAGACGGTCGATGTCTCAGAAAGTGCACTCGAAGGAAATTTGCTTGATAGTTATATACCTTCAGTAATGAAGGTTACCTGGCTGCAGCTGCCTGCTTCTTCGATTGGGGGACTGCCGGGTGTATTTGCAGAAGAGACAAACAATACAGGCGCGCACGCGGCTTACGATGCAGCATTCAGTCCTGACGGGGTGGGAGACCAAGGCACAATAATTGCATATGTCTGTTCCTGTTCACTAAGCTCGAAAGATATGATTCTTCCGTTCTTGAGTAATCTTAAGATTAGAAGGGCGTGAAGTCTTGTGTGCCCCATCTATCTTTTTTCCCCCCTTTTCAGTTTGCGCACGATTCCCGGCTTTTGCGAATCACCACAGGCAATAGTCGCCAGGTAGCGAGGAGATGGAGACAGGCTGCTATTCAAGCCAATCTTTTTTAGTCAGTACGTCAGATAGGGGGTATATGATAAAGAAAGCATCAAGTCGCCTGTATAAGTGGAATGGGGTTTCAAGAGTGTTTTGTTAAGATAGTGGTAGTGGAAATTCCACTATTTTTGTAACCACCTGAAACGCCTAAATTTCTATCATTTCTTGGCTGCTATTGCTCCTATACCGAGGATAATTAAGCCTGCAACTATTAAGGGAATAGCGAACAATACAGCGAATGGATTATTCGGTAGCGAACTCCACATATAAATCCCAAATATTAAGGCCAATAAGCCGATTACGATCAGAGCATACCCAATAATTTTTGATATCATCTATGAATCCCTCCAAACACCATCAAAATGTTTAACAAATTAATTATATAAGACTCATCCTTACGAGAGATCAAAATAGGTCTTATCGGATGAGAACATAGGCTCATAGTACAACCTCAGCGAGCCAATATCGGAAGAACTCACATCGAAACCTATGTCGTCTCTCAAAATTCCGCCTGGAAATGCCTGGTTTGAAGGCATGGCATCAGGGACGACGAGCATAATGGGCGTATCATAAACCATCAAAGACGCACCGACGAGATGCAAGTTACCAGAATTGAAGGACTCTTCTTTATCTCCCACGTTCTTAGCTTCCAGATAGACCATGCAGTACTGACCTCCTGCCGCAGGTTTGGGATTAAACATATTTTCCGCTGCTATCTGCTGAGTTGCATCAGGGACGAATGAAATAACTTTTATCTCCCAATTATCGACTGTTCCAGTCTGTCCTACTGGAATATTGGTATCTGCTGCACAAACTCCCGCCATTAATAGCAGCACCATCAGGGCAGAGGCCAATTGAACTTTCTTCACCTTAATCACCCTTCTGATTATCTGTCAGTATTTTACAGTACAAAAAGCTTTCGAATCCTTGAAATTCAATAAATAGTTCTATGACATTTTACCAATTATTGATGAAAATGTCATAGAACTAACGCAGAAAAGAGGAGCGAACGGGCCTATTTGGGATGCTTTTCCGATTGTTCTGGTACATCGTATTTTCTAGGCAATCCCTTCGGATTCCATCGTTTAAATTTAAGCTCTTCTTCGCTCACTGTGATTGGTTCAGTGTAGACCATGCCATCTTTTCCCTTCCAGCTTCGGTTATAGTTGCTACTTTCTGAAACGGATCGTGTTCCGCTCCTAAAAGCTTTCACAATTTCATCGTCGGATGGAACGAGCTGCCCATGGTTGCGGCAGATCGGATCTACTAGATAAGGATCTGTGTAGTGCTGAAGGGCTGCGATGTGCTTCTTCAATCGTTGATTGATGGCTATTTCTTCATCAGTTGCATTCCAAGCAATGGTACTGATATAGCATTTTCCAGGCTTGGATTCGATCCGCTCCGCAACGGTCTTAAATGCCCAAAGTCCGCCTCTATTGTGCTCAGCAACGGGCCAGGGGGCGCATAGTTGTAGAATTTTTTCTGTTGTTGCGAGAGAGTATAGCGCGGTTTTCGTGTCAATATAATCTTTAGTTGTGTCATCCGGAAGCGAATTTAGCATTATATTGATATCTTCTAAAGCATCTTTTATAATATTCAATTTCTTTTTAAGTCTGAAATTTAAATTCTTTCTTTCGATTACGTCAATGCTATTGTAATTAATGAGTCGGTCCCTTTCGGTTTCGGTTAATATTCCACGTATCTTAGATTTAGGCATGGTCAATAGTCATGGCTTATAAGTTTAAAACCTTTACGGTATAAACACCAATTAATACAGGAAATTTTCATGATGGCTTTAATCATACGCAAAGTATTTAAACCAGCTCGTATATGTGAGCTTAAGCCAAAAAAAGGCTCAGGTAACGGAACCCATGTTCAGAAGGGTCTCCTCTGAGGACAAGGCATGGTTACAGAAAAGAGCGGACGCTTTGAAGTTACGCCCTGCGATCTATGCTAGGATGCTCCTCAGTAAGGCAGTTGAATTTGATAGACAAGAACCTGGGAAAATGTTCACAGGAGCACTATGAAAATAGGAATTGCTCCGAGAGCGCGGGCAACGCTCTCAGGGCGGTTGGTTCGAACGTTGCGGGCTACGTGCTTCTTAGACGCGGCGATGGCAGTATTTACCGTCTCTGTATGACATGTGGCCGATTTCAGTTATGAATTGAAGCCCGGATCACGGAGATTGTCTCAGTTCCCGGTGGTTTGCGTACAGAGAAGGTCTACGAGGATCTCGAACGTTTTGGTGTGGACAAGGATCTGGTCGAAGCAGCCAGGCTGAGAATGATCAAAGGAGGCCGACTAGCAGAGCGCAAGGGCGGGGCGGTTTGAATGAACTTCGACGGTATTCCAGAGGAGCTGAAGAGTCCATTGGGAGATTATGCAAGAAATTGGACTGTGTGGAAGAAAGAAACGCGCGACGGCAAGCCTGCAAAAGTGCCTTATCAGGCTAACGGTCGCCGTGCTAAATCTAATAATCCCGAAACGTGGATGCCGTTTTCAACTGCTGTGGCCGGATATGAGAACCTCGAAGGATACAATGGCATCTGTTGTATGATGCCTATAACGCCAGAGGGCCTCATTTTCATAGACCTGGACAAGTGCGTTGATGACAATGGGATCCTTGAACCGTGGGCCATGGAGATCGTAAAGAGATTCAACTCCTACACGGAGAAGTCACAAAGTGGCCACGGTCTCCATATCCTGATAAAAGGAAAGAAACCGTTCAAGCGATGCCGGAAAAATCGCAGTCCGATTGAGGTCTATGATTGCTTGAGGCCGATGTATCTTACCGGCGATTTTCTAGATGTTCAGTCATTCGGCCCTTCAATCGAATCCAGGCAAGAAGAGTTTGAAAAGTTCTTTGGAGAGATTTTCGGCAAGGAAGATCAACGGCCAATGTCCACACAGGAAGAAAAAGAGGATGAAGCCTTAATCAAGCTTATCAAAAAATCGAAGCAAGGACATGCTTTTAAAGAATTGTGGAAAGGCTCGACGAAGGGATACGGCGGGGACGAGTCATCGGCTGATATGGCTTTGTTGGACATATTGGCGTTCTGGACACATGGCAATGCTGCCCAAATGGAACGGATGTTCTCACAGTCCGGGTTGGGAAAGCGGGATAAGTGGAGAAATAGGCCGGATTACCGGGAAAGGACGATACAGAAGGCTATCTCAGATGCAACCGCTTTCTATGAGCCTCAAAACACCATACCCCCACACGATAGCGTGGATTCTGAAGGAAGGGCGATAATTGTAGTTACCGAAGAAGAGCTAAGGGATATGTCTGCCATCTCTATCAAGGCACTGGCAGAAAAACAGAAGGATGATCCCCGGATATTCGTTCGGTCCGGAGCGTTATGCAGGATCAGACGGGACGAGAAAGGTGACTGCGTCATATCCGATATGCTAAAGGATGCGGAGTTCCGTGGAGTGCTGGCAAGGGTTGTTAACTATAAAAGAGTTAATAAATTCAACAAGTTGGTACAAACGTCGCCACCTATTGACGTAGTACGGGACATTTTGTATTCGGTGACTAAGTGGCCGGGGATAAAGCCTCTAAGTCAGATAATTGAATCGCCTGTGCTGCGGAAGGATGGAAGCATACTCAAAGAGCCGGGATATGATGACGCTAGCGGCATGTACTATCATGCTACAGAACCACCGGTAATAGATATACCGGTACTGTCACAGGAGGCGGCTAAAGATGCAGCTTCATGGCTGATGACGGAGCTGTTCATAGATTTCCCCTTTGTGGACGAAGCGAGCAAGGCTAATGCGTTGGCGGCATTGATAACACCGACTCTAAGACCTACCATAGATGGGTGTGTGCCGTTCTATGTGATTGATAAGCCAACTCCTGGAATGGGAGCTAGCCTTCTCATCAACGTGATCTCGCTGGTGCAGCTAGGAAGACAGGCGGAGATGGCCGGAAAAGCTCATTCTGATGAAGAGATGACGAAGATAATCACATCGATTCTGAAAAATAGCCCGGCTATAGTGGTGCTGGACAATTTGACAGGAGTGTTCGGTTTTGCATCATTTTCAAGGATGCTGACAGCCAGGATATGGTCCGAGCGGCTGTTAGGGCAAAGTGTTCAGCTGGCGTTGCCGCAACTAGCCTGTTGGTATGGTACTTCGAATAACGTCAAATTTGGCGGCGATCTACCAAGAAGAAAATATTGGAGCCGGATAGATTCAAAGATGGCTCGACCGCAGGATAGAACCGGGTTCCTGCACCCTGGGTTGGAAGCGTGGACGCGGAGACATAGAGCAGAGATCGTCAGCAAGATTTTAACGATATGTGCTGCGTGGTTTGCCGCTGGCAAACCGCACGTTGAAGCTACGCCAATGGGAAGTTTTGAGGAATGGGCCAGCGCGTTGGCTGATGTGCTGGCATATGCTGGCGTAACCGGATTCCTTCAGAACAACAAGGATGAGACGCTAGACGTTGATAATAGCGAGTTGGAAGACTTTTTTGAAGCCTGGTATAACCTATATGAGAGCAAACCAATATCGGCAACCGAGCTATTCAAAGATCTAACAGAAAACGAAAAAGGACTTTTTGCGGTCGAAGATCTTCAGAGAGCTTTGCCGAGCGAGTTGGCAGATAAACTCAGAACATCTAAGGTGAGTGCCAGCCCGGTGCGGTATTTCTTGAGAACTTATAAAGACCGAAGGTTCACGAATGGACTACAGTTAGTGGCATTGATTGACAAAAGTGGAAATGGAAATAGTAAATGGCAGATTTTGAGGCCGCATGCTAGTGGTTACGACCATAAAAACCCCCAAAATCGAGGCGACTGTTAGTGCTTACGACCATGTACGACCATCAATCCCGTCCACATATACGTGGCGCGAAAATGCATGACACATATTAGCATAGTATTTTCGCTCCCTGGGAAGTCGGACCGGAATGATGGTCGTACATGGTCGTATTCACTATGCGGTGCCTCTTTTTGGCACAAAATCATGGTCGTAAACATTATGCAGCGACTCGTTTTTTTCTCTCATCTTCATCATCTTTTTGTGGACCCCCCTCCTCCAAGAATGGAACTAATTGAGGTTTATCTTGTCATCTACTACCAGTTGGCTCAATTCGATATGTTGCGACCATTTAAGGTACAATGAAACTTCGTTTAAACTTCGCAAATACTTCGCATTTCCGCACTATTTTACTCAAAAATACGTAGTATACATTAAATATACGGTGATAGTACGGTACTACATGCGTTTCGTAAGGACGTTGCAGCACAGAGTCACGATGTCGGGCAATGATTTTTACGCTCTAAGTATTCCTCCCCAGGTAGCCCAAAGCCTGGGGTTGCAGGACGGCGGTGATGTAGCAATAGAAGTCAAGGCAGTGGCAAAGGGCAAGTCCGAGATAGTCCTAATACCGATTAATCGATCAGCAACAAAAAAAAGGACAATAAAATGAGGATAAGGTTTACTCGGGCATTACAGAAGCACATTACGGACTCCGGCCCACGTTATGTCCTATCGATTCCCAGGGAGGTAGCCCAGGATCTACAGCTTGACCAAGGCGGGCTATGTAGCATAGAAGTCAAGGAATTGCCCAGGGGAGGGGTAGAAGTGACCCTTAAAGCCTACCAAGACGACCCGCTATATGTGCACCAGTTCAACCCAGCCAGCTTTGTTGATGAAAACATTAAACCTATGACGGAGATCTCTCTTACCAAGCCTACGACCAAAGGGCCAAGCAAGCAAGTCCAAAGTCAGGGATGGAGGCCAACGCTAAGAGCATTGCATTGGTCATTGAAGGTTATTAAGATACGGGTCGATAGGATGATGTCTACGCCGTCAGGTCGTGCAGCAATGGCAGAAGCATTTAGACGGCGGGGATTTAGATAGGGTGGGGGGGTAAGGTCATAATCGATATGTAGAAGCTGCAAGTATGGTACCAAAATGCACATAAATACGCCTCTTTTGGATCTATGCGTACTGATATTAACATGTACCTAAATAAATCGCATGCAGAAGATGCTTTTCGGATCATAGCCGATCATTTGATGGAACATAACGCAACAACAAAAGTCACGAACGCCTGTTACAATGGCTATTAAACAACGCTTAAAATTCAATCTAAATTATCAAATAGGAATCGACTCGCTTTAGTTGCATTATCGATGATCGATTGATATTTATAATAATGTATAGGTTGTTGTCCTAATTGGAGCTCCAAAATCACAATCGATATCTCCAAACCATGTCGGTCAAAGAGCTATATCGATTAACATTTTTTTGGCCAGTTTTTGACCAAAATACAACTATCTACCGACATATTACCGGTATTAAGTACTACGCCTACGTGGGCGTAGTCTTTAATTTGATATACTATCAAGATACTAATATATCTTGTTTATTTTTTATCAAATCGGAATGGCTTTGTTCAACAAACTAGCTAAACTTTGCCTCGCAGTCATCTACTAATTTATCTAGATATTCAATTACATTTTCACAGGTTTTTATGATATCGCTCTTTTCAAATTCGGGCGCATGAACTTTGTCTCCTTTATCTAAATAACGGCTAACGTCCCTGAACCAACGAGCCAAAGTTTTTGGCTCAGGCTGCTCCAATCTAGGCGGTGCTTTTACAATTTCGCTTTCTTGAGGCTCTGGTTTTGATCCTTCTTTAACTAGAATTAAATCCATAAAATAGTTGCTGCCACGGGTTGCTCCGGTTGGTATTGGTCCTTCTTTTTCGGCAAAATTTCTAGCTTTTTTAAGAAACCTAAGCTCAGGTTTCTTTTCCATTTCAGCTACTTTGTTACCATACCCCTCGTTGTCGTCCCGCTTTCCAAACCCATCTTCCTTACCATATTGCTTCTGCATGTGCCATGTTATGCTTCTAGCAGCTTCAACAAAGGAATTTAAATTGAAAGAAAATTCCTCGTCATCTTGAAATGCGTCTTTCATTTTAGAAAAGTGATACTTTGCTCTCTCTAACGTCTGTCTGGTTGGATTTTCTAACATAAAATTTAAAGGGAGGGCCCTATCAAAAAGCTATCTATTATCATTTAGTGAGCGTCATTCCACGATCAGATCTTTAATTATATCCCGCGCGTGCGTGCCAATATTTTGCGTTACAACATCGATCAAAGCTACCGTGTTATCGTCAAGGAGAAAAACTAAATTCGCTGTGTCGCTTTGTGTTAATTTGTCGAAATCATACGCAAGCAGGGCCGGTTTACCGTTGAACATAGTATCGATTGCCTCGCTTGGCAGGAATGCGTGACGTAGAGTATCATTAGGACTAGGGCTATAGGCTTCTATGTAATCCTTGGTCAGTTTCAAGATACGTATGTTAATGAAACCGTATTTTGTAAGGCCATATTTCGCTATTGATTCTGGTGATTGCTTTGTTTTATAAGAAAAGGCATTAAAGGCTTGGTCTCCCGTCCAATCGATTGCACTTTTTGGTGCAGGATCAGCGGACTCGTATTCCCACTTCCCTGGATGAGTCATCTCAAAACGTGATCGACTATCGGTAAAGTAATTTTTCGGGTTATAATCGATTACATTGGCCTGATTAGCTGTCCAGTTATCATCTAATTTTGCCGTGAATGTGTGCCCGCCTATCGATATGCTCTTGTTAGATTGAGCGTCGGCTGAAACAGAAAATAACAATACCTGCGACAACAATACGATTATTGCTAATCCCGTTTTCATACTTATTCTCCATTCAATGTAATGATACAACTACCGAAAAACTTATTGTATATTTGTTATTACAAGTTACACACATATATCCTAAAATAGCACACATTAAAATAAATAACGTGTTTCAGAGAGATGAATCGTTCAATCTTACACCACGTCGCTAAAATTGAAGTAGTGGGCACCGATGAAATTTTCAACACTTATTTAGACTTCTGTAAGGTTGTAGCTTCTGATCCAAAACTAGAATTAAAAATAGAGGATCTTGCCAAAGCTCAAGAAAATTTAGTCAGATCGATCCGCAAAGATCTAATGGGTGAAAAGTGACTAACACCCCAGGGACGCCGATTAAGGCAGTTTGGAAGGATGGATGACCGAATTGACAGCCGATTATTGGAGTATTGCGACTGCAATAGGAACGCTTCTATTAGCGGCTGCAACGTTTCTAACTGTAAAAGCGGTATACGCTCAGATGAAACACGATCGATTGGTTAAGGAAATGGAAAATTTAGTCGCACCGTTGCATTCCAAAATTAACTACGATCAAGATAAAACATGGGGGGACCCTTACATCTTTATGAATGGAACGTCTATGATGGGGCCAATTATTCAAGAATACTCAACTTTTTGGAATCCGATCCTTTTGAATAAATATCTTGGTGTTTCTTATTTACGAGATGCAATAGATAACTATCTCGCTAATAAATCTAGAATCGCAGGCGATAACCGCCGAGATGATAACTACATAGCAGCAGAAGGGGCTTTATTCAATGCAATAACAGACCGATATTCTGAACTTACGAACGAAATAGATCAACTTGAGGATAAAAAAAGGTGGCAATTATGGCGATGATGAGGCTGCATGAACGACCAGTGGCCCCTCACGGATGTCACAGAACTAATCCGAGGATGCACGTACCCGCCGCGAAAATAATTCATAGATAGATATACAACCTGTAAAAATGACCTAAATCCTCTTCTGGCTAACCCGGAATTCCAAGGAGTATAAGCACAAATTGACCAGCTCACCTGATATTGGTAGATTGTGTTAGAGGACAGCGATTCTTAGGATATGGAATCTATACTGCAAAGGCCAGGTGTTGGAGTTCGAGAACCTATTTATAAAATGTTTCCTGGTCTTGGAGGGTAGGAGTATCTCCATCCAGATTTTGTATGTTATATGTACTCAAAGCATGGGCTTAAATGCTATAGGTATACGAACCCATGCTTTTTTAACTATTGAATATAGGATACATGCCCAGATGAGAGGCTAGATGAAGCTAATCTTGGCTTTAATGCTGGTATTGGTTGCAATTATGGTAGTCAGAGGTTCAGAGGAGACACCAAAGATAGTTCAAGCCAGCGAAATTCTAGCTAAAATTAAGGCTGGTCAGCCTGCGGAGTTCGATAATTGCATTATTGAGGGTGATTTAAATCTTCGTGCATTGAAAATTGACGGGCCTGTTCATTTCAACCATACCATTTTTCGAGATTCAGCGATTTTTGCCTCCGCGACTTTCAAAGGCACTGCCTACTTCATGTCCTCGACCTTCAACGGCACTGCCGAATTCGGGTCCTCGACCTTCAACGGCAATGCTGACTTCGAGTCCTCGACCTTCAATGGCAATGCCGACTTCTTGTCCTCGACCTTCAATGGCAAAGCCTACTTCGTATTCTCGACCTTCAATCGCGAGGCCCGCTTCGGGTCCACGACCTTCAATGACAAAGTCGACTTCGAGTCCTCGACCTTCAATGGCAATGCCTACTTCTTGTCCTCGACCTTCAATGGCCTTGCCAACTTCAGTTACTCAACCTTCAATGGCGCTACCTACTTCTGGGGCTCTAGCTTCAACGGCACTGCTAGCTTCTGGTTCTCGACCTTCAACGGCAATGTCGACTTCTTGTCCTCGGCCTTCAAAGGCGAAGCCTACTTCGATAATACCATCTTTAACAAAGTAGCCAGCTTTGATGGTGTGATTTTCGAGCAAAATACTGTCTTCGACAGCAGTCAGTTTAAGGAAAACGCGCTCTTAGATAATACATCCTTTCAGAGTAGGCTCTCGTTAACAAAGACGAGATATAATAAATTATTTATTAGATGGCATGCTATTGAAGGTGTTTTGGTTTATGATGATGCTGCTTATATGTCTTTACTGAACAACTTCAAAGATTTAGGCTACTTCGATGATTATGATAGCTGCTACTTCCAGTATAGGAAAGAGCACCGAGGTCACCCGTGGCCACTTATAGGCAACTTGGTTGAACCCGTCGAGAAATGTATTGATTTCTTCCTTGAAGTGTTCTACGGCTACGGCACACGGCCTTTTAATGCTGTATCCTTTTCCATCGCCATAATCGGAGTCTTCGGGATATTCTGGAGAGCTATCGGCGTGGGCGGACTAGATGATGTGACGGGAGAGGATGACAAAGGCTGGGAAAAGCCTGATGGTATCTTCGATGTGCTCAGCTTCAGCACCACAATCTTTCTCTCTGGTACAAAGCTCTTTATCGATCCCCCAGTCATCCCAAAGATAAAGGGCCGATCAAGATCTATAGTAAAGAAGGTATTCATTGTCGAGAGAATCCTAGGGGCGCTCTTCTCAATCCTGTTCTTCTTGGCTATCAGTGGGACAGTAATAAGATAGTGGATTTGCTGTCTAAACGGGGGTAGAGTGTATATACTGTAAGTTACATGTACTGACTTGTATAACTAGAGGGAGTCCTAGGAAGGCCCGAGAAGGGAGAGAGAAGCCATAACATATTATTATAAGGCCTCTTTCGACCTCAAACCCAAACCTTTGCGCTCCAGGTTCTATAGCCTAATTCGATTCTAGCCGATGCTGGTTAATCGATAACGGGCAATCGTCGATAAATCATTCCATAAAGTAATGGAATGGCTAGTTTGCCAGAAGCGATTTAGAACCCAATCGATAAAGAAGGAGAAACGAGACTGAAACAGTGCGGGTTATATGTACTTATTCGTAGCAAAGGCAACTGAGAATCTTAAATGATGATTCGTTTCTCTGGGTTAATATTTATTAAAAAAGGATAACTGGCGCCCACCGGGGCACCGAGATCAGTTCGGCGTGAGTGACTTGACCAGATCAGCCGGGGTGATTATGCCCCAAAGCGTCCCTGATTCGGAGACCACCAACTGGCTTGCGCTATTCTTGCTAAGCATCTTTATGGCCTCGTAGATGGGCTTCTCTGCATCGATGGTCAAGAAGCCACGGGTCATAATCTCGCTAACCTTGAGGTCTGTCCTGCCATCGGCTATTGTTTGAGTTATTTCAGTCATGCTGACAAGCCCTGGAGAACTATCATCCACCAGAGCCTCTTGAACTCCGTTATGGATCAGGATCCTGGCAGTCTCCTGGAGCGTGGCAGACGAGTTGATGTGCACGGCACGCCTGGCTGCACCCTTGATCGGAACTCTTGGCACGGAGATCATCGTCGAAACACTGAAGATGAGACGGGACATGGTGTCGTCTCTACCAACTATCTTTCCGCGAATGAAGAGCTTGTTAACAGGCGTTGGTCCAATCTCAATCTCATCGCCCACGTTGAAATCCCTGACGTTGCCCATTATGCGGACCTGTCCGCCGCAATCATGGGAGTTCATGACTTTGTTGAAGACTATCTCCGTGGCCGACGCACCTTCGACGGCCACTCCATTCTTGACCACAGGCACCTCGACAACATCACCAAAAACGTCAAGGCTCAGTGCATCATAAGCTGCGCTTGTGGCCTTGTAGCCGCCCTTGGGCCCAGGCACGCCCTCTACCAGGTTTAAAGCCCTCAATGATTGCATCTGGTTCCTTATGGTCCCAGGGTTTCGGTCTATTAACTCAGCAATTTCCTCGCCTTTGACGGCGCGGCCTTCTCCGCGGTGAATATTGATTAGTGCGGTTAATATATCTCTTTGAACTTGTGTTAGATCCATCGTCATTATCCAGGCAAGAGCCCTATATAAGATTTATTGGTGACGCAAAGCCGAAATAGAAATCTACATCAGCTCAGATCGCAGATTGAATCCAGATTTAATTGATATTTTTTCCGAAACTAATTAGAATATCTGGTCCTCCAGTAGATCCCGCAGTAAAGTAGCGAAATAAGGCATTCAAATGAAGAAGAGGGATGGGAAAAGTCGATATTGGAATTCAGAATAACATTGATCTGGTAGGAGGAGTGCATAGGCACCTTTTGTGAGGAGGGTTGATGTTTGATAATATTTGGTTATAAAACTAAGTCATAGCGCAGGACGAAGTTGTCCTATCCATGCGACTCCGTAAGCCGAAATCAATGCAATCCCCATCACGGCAAATGCTTTGAATAACAGGTAGTTATCAATTAGCAATATCCCTATACATA
>Ga0209039_10002825_pt1 | contig 14227 bp, 15 predicted proteins | sample BogFormECP12_OM1_FD_188238 | JGI IMG/M metagenome (GOLD analysis project Ga0209039, IMG submission 188238) | Bog forest soil microbial communities from Calvert Island, British Columbia, Canada - ECP12_OM1 (SPAdes) (version 2) | ecosystem: Environmental > Aquatic > Freshwater > Wetlands > Bog ... | reverse complement strand
CGACACCGAGCGGGGATGTTCGCGTGTCCCAGGGGTCCTGGGGTGTGCGGCGAGCGCCACAGCGTCTCGCCGCTATTCATCCGCGACAAGAGCCGTATGCGCTAAGGAGCGCCCGTACGGATCCGTGCGGGGGGTACCGGGTAACCGGTATCCCTACCGCGACACAAGACTCGGGAAGAAGGAGGTAGGCTGAAAAAAAGGGGGGCTAATAAAGTTGCCGGCCTTCCATTGAAGATGTATGAAAATCAATAAGATACAAAATTGATTTCGATCAAATTCGCTCCGAACCTTGAATGTTGATGAAAAATAAGCCACTTATCGCCGCGACCCTTGAATGTTATAGAAATCAAAGGAGAAAGCCGTGGGAGGGAAATCGAGGCGATTTTTGATTCAACCTAAAAATCACTCCCCGGCAACCAACGGGTAATGGTATGAGGAAATAGAAATGGAAATCTGGAGGAGACAAAAAGAAGAAGACGCACCACCCAGGCGAGGTCGCAATCGCTTAAGCTGCACTACGCCTGCAACGCACGATGGCGCGTCCCTCCGAAAGCCGTGGAACAGGGCGCGGCTATTGGTAATACGCCGCGTTCTTCGCCGTAAAGTCCGCGTAATTCTCGGGCAGCTCCGCCTCCGCGTAAATCGCCGATGCCTCGCAAACCGGAACGCAGGCGCCGCAGTCAATGCAATTGACGGGGTCGACGTAAAGCTGCACGGCGTCCGCAAATGCGGGTTCATCCTTCCGGGGATGAATGCAATCCACCGGGCAAACGTCGATGCATTTCTCATCTTTTGTGCAACTATCAACGATTACGAAAGCCATGAATCATTTCTCCTCTGATAAGTTTGTAAAATTCCAAACCCCGCACCGGAGCGGCGCGCCTGGCATACCGGACTACGCTGCCGCATCCACAACCGAGCCAAGAAGGATGTGCAATTCATCCGCCAAAGGCCAAGCGCTTTTTGTCGCTTACAGCGAACGGAAAAGCGATTCGGAACTCGCAAGATGGATTGAAAGACCCAGCGTGGGGGTCAAATTGCCCACCTCTGACTTAGGTCTTAGCCAACTTAGCAGATACATTGCCGCCGCAAATGCTGATTCAAATGATAGAATGGGTTCACGAATGGAAAAAGCTGACTCACCTCAACCCGATTCGCCACCTCCCGATTCGTCCATGAAGAACTCCTCATGGAAAACGGAGGTACTCCTTCCCGGCAGTTGGCGGGGGGCCACCTGCACGCTGCTCTCGCGGGGCCATCATCACATCATCGTCGATACCGGCATGCCGCACGAGGCGCATCGCCTTCTCGGCGCCCTGGAAAAAAGGGGCCTTCACACCACAGATATTCGCATGGTGGTCAACACGCATTTCCATGTTGACCATGTTCTGAACAACTGCCTGTTCCCGGAAAGCGAAATCTATGGGTCGCAGCAGTCCCATGACTGGTGCTGCGAGGCTTACGCCGATCTTCTCGACGACCAGAATTGGGAGAAATTGAGCCTGAAGTTCTACCCGGAATCGGCTGATTATGAGAGGAGTTCGGAGCTGATGGGCGCCCTGCGGCGGCTCGCTTTGCGCTGGTGGGACCGCAAGCGCCTGGGCGACCCCTCGCGCTTTCGATGGGTTGAAACCCACCCCTTACCGGACGACATGGAATTCCTGGTAACCAACGGCCATGTGCCGGGGCACGTCTCGGTGATCGTTCATAATGGCGAGCAGCCCACCGTGATTGCCGGGGACGCTTTGTTGACCCGCGAGCACGATGAGAGTGTTTTCACCATGATCCCGCATAATCGGGAGCAGTTCCAGCGCGACCGGGCCCGCATTCTGGCCATGATGGGACGCATCCTTCCCGGACACGACAGCGAGTTCGCCAACCCCGGCGGAGCGGCGCCCCTGCCATGGTGAGCCCATCTGTGGAGGTCTTTTATTCGTAGCCTATGTAAGATTAGGAGAAAGAAATCTCACGGTCGGCCGCGGGGCGGGGGATAAAGGATGGGAAGGGCGCCAGAGGCCGCAATAGGCACAGGCTTTGGGGCCCAGGCAAGCCCTCAACAAAGGTCTTGACATTCACGGGTTGGGGGGCCAGAATCGGCTTGACTATTCGGTTAAGTACGACAGATTGTCTGAATTGACCTATTATCAGCAGTTTGCAAACCGATGCCCGCACTAAGAGAGAAGTTTGTGGCCGCAAGTCCTCCGCGCAGGAAGGTCCTGATCATCGAGGATGAACCCTCGATCCGGAATGTTCTGTATGTGCTGCTGGCGGGGCTTGGTTGCGACGGTGACGTGGCCCCCGATGCCCAGCACGCGCTGGCGATGATTCGCCAAGATCGATTTGATGCCGTCCTGCTCGACCTCCGTTCCGCAGACCTTGGCCCTGAGCAAATGGTCGCCGCCATCACCGACCTCCGGCCCAGCTTGGTGGGACGTGTCCTGGTGATCACCGGCGAAGTCTCTGATCCCCGCATCATCGAGGTCCTCGAGCGCAATGCCGTGCCGCACGTTCCGCGCAGCCGGGTCACTTCCGACCTCTGGGGACGCATGCGAACTCTGCTCGGTTTCGCCCGTTCATCGCCGGATTTCCCCACTCGATGAATCGCCGGGAATGGTATCAATGCCCAACCCTGTGGACGTAGTCTGCCAATGCTTCCTGCCACGGTCGCGGAAGCACGAAACCGGCAAGCCGCAAGGCTTCCATTTCCATCACCGCGTATTTCAGCCGGGGAGCCCGCCGCTGCATCAACGCGTCGGGAACGCCGATGACTTTTGCCGGATCGAGCCCGGCCAGTTCTACCGCTGTCCGGGCCAACTCGTACCGAGTACACTCTCCCTGATTTGCCAGGTGATAGAGGCCGTAACGGCCGGCTTCCGCGACCTCCATGATCTTCAGTCCGGCATCCACGGTGTGGGTGGCACAACCCAACTGATCGCTTGCGACCTTGTATTCCTCACCCGCCGCAACCTTGCGCAGCCCCTTTTCCACAAAGTTGATCTTTCCCGGACCAAACAACACGGAGACGCGAAAGATCCAGTAGCGTTCCAGGGTTTCCACCGCCTGCTCGGCTTGCAACTTGGTTCGCCCGTAGACAGTGATGGGGCCAGTCGGATCGGTCTCTACGTAAGGCGTTACTTTCCTTCCATCGAAAACCGCATCCGTGGAAATGTGGGCGAGGCCCGCGCCTAGAGAGCGGGCGGCGGCGACGACATTACACGTGCCTTGGTAATTCACGCGAAAGGCAAGGGCAGGATCCGCCTCGCAGATATCGATGTCAGGAATGCCAGCGGGATGCACGACCAGGTCAGGGCGGATACGCTCCAGGGCCCCGCGGATGGACTGCGCGTCGGTTATATCGGCCTCGGCGTGCGTCAAGGGAAAGACCTCGTGCCGGGTGGAAAACGCCTCGACCAGCCCATGCCCAAACAATCCTGCTGCACCCGTGAAGGCGACTCTCATAATTCCAGACTCGAAATTCGAAACTCGAAATTCGAAACTCGCCGCGATTTCCGAGTTTCGGAGGGCTGACTACCTTTCGCGTTGCACAACCCCAGGAGTATTGTAGAGTCGAATCAGGGTATTAAGATCCCGCTGGCTGGGCTTGCTGACGAGTGATTTCCAAGCAAACGGATAATAAATCCCCGGGACGCGCACTTGGTGGGACTTCTCCTGGACTTGCCAGTACATGATGTCTCCCTTGGATAAGCTGTGCCCCCTGATGCCGAGAGCGTGCCCCATTTCGTGCAGGACGATGGCGCGCATTTCATCCTTGGACCAATTGCGGGAAAGATCCACGGAGATGAGGGCCACCTTGCGGCCGGTCAGTTCGCTTCCTACGCGGTGAAATTGCACCCAATCCATTTCCTCTCCCGCGGCGCCCTCGACGGTCGTGTCTCCCTCCCAGTTGAAGCGAATATCCGCTTCCTCGAATTCCGCGCTCAGCTCCAGAGGAAACATTTCTTTCCAAATACTGAACGCCTCCCGCGCTCCTTGCGCCCAATTGCCGGTGGGCACATTCCCAATCCAAACTTTGATGGGAAAGGAATTCCATTTCTCGGATTCCGAGCTTCCCGCGATCTCCTGGTAATAGTCCGATGCAGCCGAAACGTAATGCGAGGGCTGCAAGGCGTCGGGATATACCGGCAGCATTCCCAGGATTTGGATTCTGGCATTGGCTTGACCCACTTGGTACTTGAACTCCGGGGCCGTGGCGGCGAGATCAGCGAACTGATGCCAATCCGCAATGGCCTTCTTCCGATCCACCATCTCATCGGCCAGGGCGCGATTGTAATAGGCCGCGAGGAATTGCGGGTCCTGCTCGATGGCGCTGCTGTAAGCCGCCGCCGCATCTGCAAACCGGTCCTGATCGAAGAACTCGTTGCCTCGCTGGTAGCTCGCCTTTGCTGCTTCCCGGTCTGCCGCCGGCGCGGGAACGGCCATCACCAGCAAAAGCAACCCAAGGATCACTCGGCGCATGGGCAATCACCTCCCCTCGCTTGGTTGGGTGATATCATAATGGCACGCGGGCGTTGGTTTCCAGAGGTAAGAAAAAGAATCAATCCGCATAGGGGCTGGCGCGCCCGCCGGTGAGGATGCGCAGGTAAGTTCCGACTTGAGCACGGTGGTGAATCTGGTGTTCGATGATGCGGAAAAGCATGACCCAGATGGGCCGGTGGGTATGGAATTGGGCGTTCTCACGGATTTCATCCCAGCGATCGAGCGGAAACGCCTGCACGGCACGCAGGGTGTCCTGATGGACGCGCCGGATTTCCTGCAACTCTTCATCAAGTTTTTTCACTTCGCCCAGAATCGCCAAGAGGCCCTGGGGAACGCGCGTTACGTAGTAACTCCAATCGCCCTCGAGCGCAATGCGGCGAGTTCCCTCCTCGGACCGCCAAACATGCCGCGCTATCTGCCCCAGTGATAGCATACCCTCCGCAGGGCGCCAATCCAGGCGATCGCGCGGAATCTTTTCATAGACCGAGAGCGTTCCCTGGTGCTCGCTCTCTTTTTGTGTAAGGAAGAATTCCTTCAGGTCCATAATGAGACCCACCCGCCCCGAAAGCTGCCCCTTCAATCTTCTGCTTTCCGAACGTGTGTGAAATCTCGGCTCAACTTGCTCAGCAGGCCTTTACGCGAGCTTTTTCAATTCCGCCAGAATCTCCCCATTGTCAGGTTGTTCCCGCAGTTCGTAGATCTTCGACCACGCGATTTTGCCGCCCTTATCAACAATGAAAATGGCTCGGTCGTTGATGAACGGGATGGGGTGCTTGGTAGCAGGGAAAACCCCGTAGGCGGTGGCCACTTCGGCATACGGCCAGCGATCCGTGGCCAGGGGGAACCTCAGCCCACCCAGGTGTTTCTGGAAGGCGATGTGAGCAAAAACCGAGTCGGTACAGATGCCGACGACTTCGGTATTCGTAGCCGTAAACTTGGCGAGATCCGCCTGGAATGACCCCAGTTCGCTCTGGCAGACCGGGGTGAAATCGAGCGGATAGAATGCCAGGACTACGTTTTTCCCACGGTGCGCAGAAAGCTCAAACTCGCCTTGTGACTCTCCGGTGGCGCAAGTCAATTTGAAGTCCGGCGCCGGATCCCCTACTTTTAGTGCCATATGAACCTCCCTGGTTCAGCCTGAAATCGGCGGCCCGCCCTTTATGGGGCCGGTCGGGTAGAATTCGCACTTGCTCTGTGGACACCCCAATGTGAGGAATGGAATTCTACCCGAGGAACTGGACAAATGGAAGTGCGCGGCGGGGAGAAGTTGCGCCCCGCGCAACTTCTCCCGCATCCCTCGGACCCGACGCCAGGAAAGGGGCGCCGGCTTCTGCTTAGAGAACGAGAAAGTTCTTCCCGAAGGGGGAGTTCCGGTCGGAACCGGTTCCAGAGCGCCGGAAGTGCCCCGACGGTCCTTCAACCAGAAACTCGCGTCCCCGCAGTGCCGCTTTCCTTTCTCCCGGCAAGATCATTGTAGCTCCGCCACGACCTTCGGTATAAACTTCCGGATGCGCCGTCACCCAGGACTTATCCCCTATTGCGCGCGATCCGGCCCGCGCGAGCCAAGAAAAGCGCCACCTCCGTTCTTGCCGATCCCAACAACAGGAATGGGCTGGTTGGCGCAGAGCGAAGCTCTGCGATATTGTGATCGACACGTATGAATCGCAGAGCTTTGCTCTGCGCCAGCCGGCGGATTACTCCTACGTTGTCGCACGTTCTTCCTTTGCCCAAAACGCAAATTTCAAAAGACGCGCGCATGCTCGCAGGTTAGGAAACGTAAGTCCAGGGAAGAGCTGGTAGCAGAGGTATCCGCCAGCCGACGGATTCCTCTGCGGATTTTTGTTATTTCGCGTTGATAAACCTGTAAACGCCCATCCTGTTAAGGGCCGCGGAGGAGGGCTGAAATGCGCCCACCTCCGCGCTACCCCGCTACCAGTGTACGTAGGGCCGAGCGGCGCTCGGCCTTGGCCGAACGCTGTTCGGCCCTACATCCGAGATCAGGCAAGGTCGTAGCGATCAAGGTTCATCACCTTGTTCCACGCCGCCACGAAGTCCTTCACAAACGCCTCCTTCGAGTCGTCACAGGCATAGAATTCCGCGATGGCCCGGAGCTGGGAGTTCGAACCGAAGACCAGGTCGACACGGGTGCCGGTCCACTTGATTTTGCCCGTGGCGCGATCGCGCCCCTCATACACGCCTTCCGATGTCGAGGAGGGCCGCCACTCCGTATTCATGTCGACCAGGTTGACGAAGAAATCATTGGTCAGCGTCCCGGGCCGGCTGGTGAAGACGCCGTGTTGGGACTGCCCGAAGTTAGCATTCAGGGCGCGCAGGCCGCCCACGAGAACCGTCATCTGGGGGGCCGTCAGGGTCAGCAACTGCGCACGATCCACCAGCCGCTCCTCCGCGGTTCTTGGGTCTCCATTCCGGAGGTAGTTGCGGAAGCCGTCGGCCGTCGGCTCCAGTACGGCGAAGGATTCCACATCGGTCTGCTTCTGCGAAGCATCCGTGCGCCCCGACGAGAAGGGAACCTTCACGTTGTACCCGGCCTTTTTCGCCGCTGCCTCGACGGCGGCGCAGCCGCCCAGAACGATCAGGTCAGCCAGCGAGACCTTCTTGCCGCCAGTCTGCGAGCTGTTGAAATCCTTCTGGATCGCGTTGAGCTTCCGCAGGACCTTCGCCAGTTCGGCCGGCTGGTTCGCTTCCCAATCCTTTTGCGGCGCCAGGCGAAGGCGTGCCCCGTTGGCGCCACCGCGCTTGTCGCCGCCGCGGAACGTTGCCGCCGACGCCCAGGCCGTCGTGACCAGTTGGGAGATGGAGAGTCCCGAGGCGAGGATCTTAGCCTTCAGGTCAGCAATGTCCTGCTTGCCGATCAGTTTATGATCCACCGCGGGAACGGGGTCCTGCCACAGCAGCGGCTGTTTAGGAACGAGCGGGCCCAGGTACCGCGCAACCGGACCCATGTCGCGGTGCGTCAGCTTGAACCAGGCCTTGGCGAATGCGTCGGCGAATTCCTGCGGGTTCTCGTGGAAACGCTTCGCAATCTTCGCGTAGCTCGGGTCCACCTTCAGGGCGAGGTCCGTCGTGAACATCATCGGCGGGTGCTTCTTTGACGGATCGTGGGCATCCGGCACGGTGCCCGCTCCAGCTCCGTTCTTGGGCGTCCATTGGTTGGCGCCGGCGGGACTCTTGGTGAGTTCCCATTCATAGCCCAACAGGTTGTCGAAGTAGCTGTTGCTCCACTTGGTCGGGTTGGTGCTCCATGCGCCCTCGAGCCCGCTGGTGAACGCGTCGTCGCCTTTGCCGGTGCCGAAGGTATTCTTCCAGCCGAGGCCTTGCTCTTCGATGGGGGCAGCCTCCGGTTCGGGACCGATGTACTTGGACTGCTCGGCCGCGCCATGGGCTTTGCCGAACGTGTGTCCGCCGGCGATGAGGGCCACCGTCTCCTCGTCATTCATCGCCATGCGGCGGAAGGTCTCGCGGATATCCCGTGCCGCCGCGACCGGATCGGGCTTGCCATTGGGCCCTTCCGGATTCACATAGATCAGGCCCATCTGAACCGCGGCGAGAGGATTCTCGAGCTCGCGATCGCCGCTGTAGCGCTCGTCGGCCAGCCACTTGCCCTCCGGCCCCCAGTAAATTTCTTCTTCCGGCTCCCAGATGTCCTCGCGCCCACCGCCAAAGCCGAAGGTCTTGAATCCCATCGACTCCAGCGCGACGTTACCGGTGAGGATCATCAGGTCGGCCCAGGATATTTTCCGCCCGTACTTTTGCTTGATCGGCAAGAGCAACCGGCGTGCCTTGTCGAGGCTCACGTTGTCCGGCCAACTGTTGAGGGGCGCAAATCGCTGGGCCCCGGCACCCCCGCCCCCCCGGCCATCGGAGATACGGTACGTGCCGGCGCTATGCCACGCCATGCGGATGAAGAGCGGCCCATAATGGCCGTAGTCGGCGGGCCACCAGTCCTGCGAGGTCGTCATCAAGGCATGGAGGTCCTTGATCACGGCATTCAGGTCGAGGGTCTTGAATTCTTCTCGATAATTGAACCCCTTGTCCATAGGATCGGACAAAGGGCAGTGCAGGTGCAGCATCCTCAGGTTCAACTGATTCGGCCACCAGCCCGCATTCGACGGGGCCGTGGGCCGGCGAGCGCCGCCCGTTACCGGGCACTTGCTTTCGGTTGACATCTTTTGCTCCTGATGAGCGGAGACAGGCGCCCCCGCCGCGTTCGTGAGTGTTTTATCCATATGTTTGCCCTCCTTCGAATTAGTTAAAATAACTGTGACGAACTACGAACCCATCCTGGCTTTCCCATTCGCGCCATCGCCGCCGGCCGCGCTTGCTGGCGCGCGCCACTCATCCGGTATCCACACGCCGACGACACTTAACCGGAAGCCTGCTGCGGAGCGCACTTCGTGCAGAGCCCCCGGAAAATGAGTTCGCATTCGCGAACCATCCGCTTACCAAGGGAGCCCGAGGCAGGGCTGGGCACGTCGTACCACTCAAGGTCCTCAACATTGCCGCAGCGGTCGCAGATGAAGTGGTGATGCCGCATGCCTTTCGCATCGAATCGCGCGCCGCGGCCCTCGACGGCCACTTCACGCACCAACCCCGCCTGCACCAGGTCCCGCAGATTGTTATAAGTCGTGGCCCGGGAAGAGCGCGGATCCACGCGATTCACGGCTTCGAAGATTTCCGCCGCGGTGGGATGCGTGTTGTGTTCCATCAAGAATGCCATCACGGCGTAGCGCTGCGGAGTGCACCGCAACCCGCTGCCTTCCAAGCACCGTTTAATCGCCTCAGCGTCCATCTAGAATTTAGATTATATCTAATGTGAGATTTTGTCAAGACTTGTGCTTTTGGTTGCTGCTGCGAGCAGAAAACTGGAGGATGCCGTAATGAGGATCCTCATCCTTTTGAAAGACGGCCACTGCTTCCGCGACGAAAACCTAACTCCTGCCATCTGGAACCTAGTACTTTCTTCTGATACCGGGCACCTGATTTCTTAACTGACACCTGACACCTGCCCGTCATATCCCGCCGTAAAGACTCCAGGGCTCGTCTCCGGCGTTGAAGATGAAAAGCTCGGGATCCTTCACCGTCACTCGGCTATAAGGCGCCACGGAGTGGGTCAGCCACACGTTCCCGCCAATCACGCTGTGATGGCCAATATGGGTGTCACCTCCCAAAATGGTGGCGTTCGGATACACGGTGACGTGGTCCTCGATGGTCGGGTGCCGCTTGTTTTCCTGCCCGCGGCGCAGTTGGCCGGTCTCATCCTTGCTGAGGGGGTTGAAGGCTCCCAGCGTGACGCCATGGTAAAGCGTCACCTTGTTGCCGATGATCGAGGTTTCGCCGATCACCACCCCCGTACCGTGATCGATGAAGAACGATTCGCCAATGGAGGCGCCGGGATGAATGTCAATGCCCGTGTGGCTGTGCGCAATCTCCGTCATCATGCGGGGAATAAATGGCACATCGAGAAGGTACAAACGGTGGGCAAGACGCTGCACGGTGACGGGCTCGATGTAAGGATAAGCCAACAGGATTTCCTCGACGCTCGATGCGGCCGGGTCATTGTGGTAGGCCGCTTCGATGTCGGTGGCCAGCAGGTGCGCGAGTTCCGGCAACTGCGCGATCAGTTCTTTGTGGACCTCTTCGGCGTAATGCTCAAGGTCCTCGGGCGCCGCTTTCCCGCGCCGCCGGCACTCAAAGCGCACCGCGCTGCAAATCTGGCTCGAGAGCAGGGTCTGAATCTCCTTCAGGTGGAGGAAGGTGCCTGCACCCGGAACCTCGCGTTTACCGCAGAGGTAGTAAATCGGAAAAAGCACCTCCAGGTATCGGCGGCAGATCGTGGCCACCGCCTCGCGGCTGGGCAAATTGAATTCGCTGAGCCCGTCCCCGGCCAGTTGCGCATCCAGATCCGCGCGAAACTCCTGTGCCAGACACCTCATCTCATCCGCGATCACTTGGAAACCTCACTTCAAGCTCACAGCTCACAGCTAACAGCCAACAGGAAAAACTGTTAGCTGTCGGCTGTTAGCTGTGAGCTGTCTTCTCAAATTCCCTCGAAAAGCACCGTGGAAATGTAGCGCTCGCCGGAGTCCGGCAAAACCACGACAATCGTCTTGCCGGCAAATTCCGGTTGCCTGGCCAAACGGACGGCCACGGCAGCAGCCGCGCCGCAAGAAATACCGCTCAGTATGCCTTCCTCGCGCGTCAGACGCCGGGCAAATTCGATGGCCTCGTCGTTCGATACCTGTTCGACGCGATCGACCACCGACAAGTCGAGGGTTTTCGGAATGATTCCAGCGCCAATGCCCTGAATCTTGTGTGGCGCGGGCTTTAGCGGCAATCCCTGTTGGTGCTGAGTAATTACAGGGCTCGCCGAAGGTTCAACACCGACGGAGAGAATCTTCTTGCCTTTGGTGTTCTTGATGAAGCGCGAAACGCCCGTAATCGTGCCGCCCGTGCCGATGCCGGAAACCAGCACATCAATGGCGCCGTCGGTGTCATTCCAGATTTCCGGCCCGGTGGTTTTCTCGTGGATCGCGGGGTTTGCGGGATTCTCAAACTGCTGCGGAAGGAAGTAGTGCTGGGGATCGGATTGGGCAATCTCCGTGGCGCGCTTGATGGCGCCCGGCATGCCTTCCGGTCCCGGCGTTAGCACCAGTTTCGCGCCGAAGGCCGCCAGCACGCGCCGGCGCTCCAGCGACATGGTTTCCGGCATGGTGAGGGTCAGGCTGTAACCGCGCGCCGCGGCCACGAAGGCTAGAGCGATGCCCGTGTTGCCGCTAGTGGGTTCGATGATTTCCACGCCGGGCTTCAATACGCCCCGCTGCTCGGCGTCCAACACCATGGCCGCGCCGATGCGGTCCTTCACGGAGTATGCGGGAGCACGACCTTCGACCTTGGCCAGAACCGTAGCTGATGTTCCCGCGGCCAACCGGTTCAATCGTATTAACGGGGTTCCACCAATACTGGCGGCGTTGTTTGCAAAGACCTTTGCCATGAATTCTCCTTTGAACTGGGTTTGTGAATATCCGCCTCAATACTTGGGCACCGAAGGATCAACCTGATCCGACCACGCCAGGATTCCACCCTTGAGGTTATGAATCTTGAGGAATCCGGATTTCATGAGCAAGTCCACAGCCTTGGCGCTGCGCATTCCGGACTTGCAATGCACAATGATTTCGTCCGCGGAGTCCAGTTCGTTCATCCGCTTGGGAACTTCCCCCAAAGGGATAAGTTTCGAGCCGGGGATGCGGCAGATCTGGTATTCGTGCGGCTCACGCACGTCGATCAGGACGAAGGGTTCATGCGCGTCCATCTTCTTCTTTACTTCCGCCGGGGTAATCTCCGGGATGCCGGTTTGCACAGGTGTATGCTCCTCGCCGCGAATACCGCAGAACTGCTCGTAGTCAATCAGTTTGATGATGGTACGATGAGTCCCGCAGATCGGGCAATCGGGATTTTTGCGAAGCTTGAGTTCGCGAAACTTCATTGCCAGCGCGTCAAACAGCAGCAGGCGGCCGATGAGCGACTCGCCGCGGCCCAATATCAGCTTAATCGTTTCCATCGCCTGGATGCAACCCATGATGCCGGGCAGCACGCCCAGTACGCCGCCTTCGGCGCAACTGGGAACCAGCCCGGGCGGAGGCGGCTCAGGATACAGGCAGCGGTAGCACGGACCCTGCTCAGCATAGAAAATCGAAGCCTGCCCCTCAAAGCGGAAGATGCTGGCGTAGACGTTGGGCTTGCCCAGCAAGACACAGGCGTCATTCACCAGGTAGCGCGTGGGGAAATTATCGGTGCCGTCGGCGACGATATCGTATTCGCCGAAGATGTCGAGCGCGTTGTCGCTGCTCAGGCGCGTTTGGAAGGTTTCAATTTCGACGTTGGGGTTTATCTCGAGCAAGGTGTCGCGCGCCGAGTCGAGCTTGGCTCGGCCCACGTCGCTGGTGCCGTGAATGACCTGCCGTTGCAGGTTGGTGAAATCCACTACGTCGAAATCCACCAGGCCGAGCTTACCCACGCCCGCGGCGCCGAGATAAAGCGCCAGGGGGGAGCCCAAGCCACCCGCGCCGATGCACAGAACCTTGGCCTGTTTCAACTTCAGTTGGCCTTCCATACCGACTTCCGGCATGATCAGGTGGCGGCTGTATCGAAGAATTTCATCCTTGCTCAATTGCGCGGGCTCGATCATTGTAGCTGTGCTCATTTCCAATCCTTCTCTCAAAGAAGTTGTCAGTTTTCAGTTATCAGTTACCAGTAATAGCCAGTTCTGCGTGCCGAGTGGAAAGTCATCACTCCTCAGTTTTCAGTCGTCAGTAAAACCCCCGTGGGGGGGTGGCTTTTGCTGAAAACTGATGACTGATAACTGATGACTTTTTCGGGGGATGCGCCCGGGATTCACCACCCCGGCATGACAGGGTGGGAACCCAGGCTAGCTACAGATGCAACAGAAGTCTTTGCCGCCGGCAATGGACGGTACGATGCTGATCACGTCATTTTCTTTCAGGGGAGTCTGTTCCTTTTGCAGAAAGCGAATGTCTTCGTCGCCAACGTAAATATTGACGAAGCTACGGAGCTTGCCTGCGTCGTTGTAAAGATGCTTGCGGAGGTCGCCATACTGGGAGGTGATGGCCCCCAGTGCCTCAGCAACCGTCTTTGCCTGCACTTCCATCGACTCCTTCTTCTCTGCATATTGTCGCAGCGGAGTCGGGATGATGACCTTAACCGGCATTATTTCTCCTTCATTTGCGATTTGCGATTTGCGATTGATGATTGGCGATTGAAACACCTGATCGTCCTTTGAGGGAACCGCTAGATCACCCAATCACAATTCACCAATGGCGCACTTTAGTTATTTGGATGCGATGCAAAGCCAAAAGATTCCACGTTATTGGCGATTCAAACACCTGATTGCTGTTTGAGGGAATCGCTAAATCACGCAATCACAAATCACCTATCGCAAATCACCCATGACTCAATCATCCGATCACAATTGTTTCTGCCTCAAAGGCCGACCGATCCTCGGCCAAAACCCAGCTTGTCAAGTCTTTTGGAACGCCCCGTTCAACGGCAATTATAACATAAGAATACCAGGGCCAGGCGTGGTCACGGTCGTAATTCGAGGGCCGCGCCGGGTGATCGGGATGAGAGTGATAGTAGCCCAACACGTCAAGCCCGCGCACTCGCGCGCCCTTTTCCACGCGCAACTGGTCGAGGGGATCAATTAGGAAGCGGTTCTTTTCCGTTTCCCTGCCCGGGTCGTCCAGGGGCAAAAGTTCCTGTGCGCGGCTGGGGTCGTGGCGCAGGTTGGCGAGCGGAACCACCTCCGTCACCTGCTTCGCGTCGCCATCAGCTTTCCCCAACAACACCCCGCAGCACTCGCTGGGGTAATCCTGGGTCGCGTGGGCGCGAACGGATTCCAGATGTTTGTTTGCAAGTCTTAGGGCCATGTGATAATTGAACGGAGAACTAGTTCGCAGCCACTCTTGTTATGAAGGCATGTCCCGGCGTGGCCGAAAACCTCGTAGGAAGTGCGCTGTTCGAGGTCAAAATGCGGGTTGATCGCATGACGATTTGTCCATTCTCGAACCTGTTTTCATGCAGATAGTCGGTTCATCCTTCATTTTGTCGCGGTAGGGATACCGGTTACCCGGTACCCCCCGCACGGATCCGTACGGGCGCTCCTTAGCGGTCGGGTAAGACAATGGCGCGGACC
>Ga0209039_10002824_pt1 | contig 14228 bp, 13 predicted proteins | sample BogFormECP12_OM1_FD_188238 | JGI IMG/M metagenome (GOLD analysis project Ga0209039, IMG submission 188238) | Bog forest soil microbial communities from Calvert Island, British Columbia, Canada - ECP12_OM1 (SPAdes) (version 2) | ecosystem: Environmental > Aquatic > Freshwater > Wetlands > Bog ... | reverse complement strand
TGCAGGCACTGGCTCCGCGGCCGGCTTGGCTGGAACCGCTTCCGCAACCGCCGGCTTGGGCGCTTCCGCCGGACTCATCGGCTGCGCCGCTTCCGGCGCAGCAGGCACTGCCTCCGCGGCCGGCTTAGCAGGAGCCGCTTCGGGAACCGCCGGCTTGGGCGCTTCCGCCGGACTCATCGGCTGCGCCGCTTCCGGCGCTGCAGGCACTGGCTCCGCGGCCGGCTTGGCTGGAACCGCTTCCGGAACCGCCGGCTTGGGCGCTTCCACAGGACTCATCGGCTGCGCCGCTTCCGGCGCAGCAGGCACTGCCTCCGCGGCCGGCTTAGCAGGAGCCGCTTCGGGAACCGCCGGCTTCGGCGCTTCCGCCGGACTCATTGGCTGCGCCGCTTCCGGCAAAGCGGGCACTGCCTCCGCGGCAGCCTTAGCTGGAACCGCTTCCGGAACCGCCGGCTTCGGCGCTTCCCCCGGACTCATCGGCTGCGCCGCCTCCGGTGCAGCGGGCACTGCCTCCGCGGCTGGCTTCGCAGGAGCCGCTTCGGGAACGGCCGGCTTCGGCGCCTCCGCCGGACTCATCGGCTGCGCCGCCTCCGGTGCAGCGGGCACTGCCTCCGCGGCAGCCTTGCCGTGAGCCGCTTCGGGAACCGCCGGCTTCGGCGCCTCCGCCGGACTCATCGGCTGCGCCGCCTCCGGTGCAGCGGGCACTGCCTCCGCGGCAGCCCTGCCGGGAGCCGCTTCGGGAACCGCCGGCTTCGGCGCCTCCGCCGGACTCATCGGCTGCGCCGCCTCTGGCGCTGCGGGCACTGCCTCCGCGGCTGGCTTCGCAGGAGCCGTTTCGGGAACCGCCGGCTTCGGCTGCGCCGCTTCCGGCGCTGCGGGCACTGGCTCCGTGGCAGCCTTGCCGGGAGCCGCTTCGGGAACCGCTGGCTTGGGCGCTTCCGCCGGACTCATCGGCTGCACCGCTTCCGGCGCTGCGGGCATTGCCTCCGCCGCCGGCTTAGCCGGAGCCACTTCCGGAACCGCCGGCTTGGGCGCTTCCGCCGGCGCAGGCACGCGGCCGGGGCTCGCTGCGGGGGCGCCGGGGAGCACTAACACGGCCGTATCGGGCCGGGATTCCTTATCCAGCGCCCGCCGAATGAGCTCATCCACTTTGCGCTGAGCCTGGGCGGCCAACTCCCGCGCTTCGGTATCGGCAGGATTGAGAACCTGGGCGCGCTTCAGATCGGCCAAGGCCTCGTCGTACCTGCCCAGCAGGAAATAGGCGTTGCCGCGCGCCAGCCAGGCAGTGGCATAATTGGGATCCAGGTTGATGGCCGTGGTGCGGTCCTCCAGACCCTTCTGGTGCTGCCCGAGCTGGTGATACGAGCCGCCGCGCGCGACGTAGGCTTCGGCGCTCCGGGGCGCCAGTCGCACGGCCTCCTCGCGGTCGGCCAGAGCTTCCTGGTACTTCTCCTGACGCGCGTAAACGGAGGCGCGGGCGAGGCGCAGGCGCACGTCGCCGGGATCCAGGCGGATGGCCTCGGTGTAGTCGGCCAGGGCGCCGGCGTTGTCGCCGAGCCGCTCCTTCACGGCGCCGCGGGTGCGCAGCGCGCGGACGTCGCCGGGATTGGCCTTCAGCGCGGCGTCCAAATCCTGCGCCGCGTGGGCGTAATCCCCGAGTCCCGTGTAACTGAGCGAACGCTCCACATAGAGATCCGAAGCGCCGGGTTTGTGCTCGATCGCCAAAGTGAAATCCTCGACGGCATCGCGGTAGCGTTGCATGGCGGCGCGGGCCATGGCGCGGCCGCGGTACGGCTCCGGATTATCGAGCCGCAGCCGGATGGCCTCGTTGAAAGCAAGCTCGGCAGCCGCATAGTCCGACACCGCCAGCCGGGCGAGACCCAGGCCGCTGTATATTTCCGTACGTTCCAGTTTGAGAGCGATGGCGCTGGTGTAGTCCTGGATGGCGCGAAGCGGCTGATCGGTGGCGCGAAAGAACTCCGCGCGCGCGGCCCAGGACTGGGCGTCGCCCGGCTGCAGTTTGATGGCCTGGTCGAAATCGCCGACGGCCTTCTGCTTCTCTCCCGCAGCCGCATAATCGTTGCCGCGGTTGCGCCACGCTGGGGCGTTGGAAGGGTCGGCTTGAATGGCCTCCGTAAAAGCCGCGATGGCTTCGTCGCGGCTTCCAGTTTCATCGGCGCGAAGGCCTCTCTGGTAGGCGGTCCGGGACTTTTTCCGGTCGGGCTTGACGTCGGCTCCGCTGACCGCCAGAAGCAGTCCGGACACGACCAGAGTGACTACAATTCGCAAAGAGCCACCGGATGTTCTCCACATTGCTCAGCACCCTGCTTTCGACTTAGTGTACACTCGAAATGATCCGAAAGTTTCGCTGGTGTTCGGGAAGCTGGTGAAAATCCAGCACGGTCCAGCCACTGTAAACGCGGAGAGCCCACCGAGGATGCCACTGTTCCGGCGACGGAGCGGGAAGGCCGATGGGTTCCATGATGCGCAAGTCAGGAGACCGGCCGGCGGATTCGGCATGAATCGGCCCTCTAAGGAGGGGCCTGCTATGCGCAAATCAGGTCTACCTGCCTGCTCAATGTTGGTTTTCGCGTGTCTGGCGTGCGCCGCCCATGCCACGTCCATTTCGGGAACCGTGACAGACCCGGCGGGCGCGCCGGTTCCGGGCGCCCAGGTGTCTCTGGTGGACCGCCTGGGGGTGGAAGCCCAGACCATATCCGCCGCCAACGGGGCTTTCGAATTGAGAATCCCCGGGAACCTGCCCGCGGACGCAAGACTGGTGATCGCCTCCCCCGGTTTCCGCACCGCCGAGTTGCCCGCGGACGACGCCGCGCGAACGGCGAAGGTGCAACTGGATCTCTCGCCCGTGGTGGATTCGGTGCGGGTGGTTGGCTCCGCCATCGACGCGGCGGCGAGCGAACAGGGCGGAACGGTCAACCTGATCTCCAACGACGAGATCCAGCGGCGCAACGAGTCGTATGCCGCCGAGCTGCTGCGCTACTTGCCGGGCTTCCAGATCAGCCAGTCGGGCGCGCCGGGCGGGGCCACCAGCCTGTTCCTGCGCGGCGGCAACTCCAATTTCAACCTGGTCGAAATCGACGGCGTGCCGGTCAACTGGTTCGGCGGATACTTCGATTTCGCGCACCTGCCGGCGGAGGCGCTGGACCACGTGGAGGCGATCAGCGGGCCGCAATCGGCGGTGTACGGGTCATACGCCAATAGCGGCGCCATCGATTACGTGACGCGGCAGGCGGGCCCCGCGCCGTCGCTCGATGTGCTGGCGGAAGGCGGCAGCCAGTACCAGCGCCGTTTCGGCATCGCCGCATCGGGAACGCTCGAAGGCTGGGGAATGGTGGCGTCGGCGGGGCGCAGCGACGACGACGGCCCGGTGGCCAACAGCGACTACCACAACGAATACCTGCTGCTCAACGTGGGACGGCAGTACGGGCGCCAGAGCCTGCGCCTCAACGGGCTTTTCGATTGGAACGACGTGGGCGAGCCAGGGCCGTACGGAAGCGATCCGCTCCACGATTTCTCCGGCATCGACCTCATCAGCCGCGGCAAGAACAGTTCGGGGAGCTACGGCGGGCGTTACACCATCGAGCTGAGCAACCGGGTGCGCGAGGAGCTGGCCGGCTCGTTCTTCCTGGAAAACCTCGGCTACGCCAGCCCCTACGGTTTCAGCTTCGACAGGGAAATGCGGGCGCAGGGCGAGGCGCGGACCATCGTCAGCGTATCGCGAAACGACACCCTGGCGGTGGGATTCAGCCGGGCGCACGAAGAAGACAAGAACACCTACTTCACCGGCGCGGATTTCAATCTCTTCCCCATCGCGCGCGACGAGACGGCGGTGTACCTCGAGAACCGCTGGAGTCTGGGCGGGCGGCTGTTTCTGAACGCGGGCGTGCGCGGCGAGTGGATTCGGACGGCGGCCATCCCCGCCGACGGTTACTCGCACCCGGAATTCCCATCCGCCACCGTGGCGCGGGCCAATCCCAAGCTGGCCGGAGCGTACGTGGCGCGGCAGGCGGACCGCGCGGCGATTGGATCCACGCGGCTCCACGGATCGTGGGGCGCCGGCATGCGGCCGCCCACGGGATTCGAGCTGGCCTACACCACCAACCCGCAGCTTAAGCCGGAGCGGACGCGCAGCCTGGACGCGGGCGTGGAGCAGCATCTGCTGGGCGGCAAGCTGTCGCTGGACGCCACATATTTCTACAACCGTTACTACGACCTGATCGTGGGCCTGGGCGGATCGCTCGCGGCGCTGGGCCACTACACCACCGGGAACCTGGCCAATTCGCAGGCGCAGGGCGGGGAGTTTTCGGCGCGGCTGCGGCCCGGGCGGTGGCTGTTCGTGACGGGGTCGTACACGCTGCTGCATACGCGCATCCTCTCGCTGGACGGGTCGGACCATGCCGCGCCCCCCGGTTACCAGGTGGGGCAGCCGTTGACGCGGCGGGCGGAGAATTCCGGCTCGCTGGTGGCCACCGTCTCGCACGGCCGCGCCAGCCTGGACCTGACCGGATATTTCCGCGGGCGGGCGCTGTTCGAAGAGCCCACGCTGGGCGCCGCGGGAGGGCTGTTCTGGGATGGCGGGTACGCCAACGCCGGCATCCACGTGAATTACGCGCTGGGGCACGGCGTGACGGCGTACGGCAACCTGCGGAACGCGCTCGATGAGCGCTACGAGGAAGTGTTCGGGTATCCCTCGCCGCGATTGAATTTCGTGGCGGGCTTGAAGTGGTCCTGGGGGAGAGGGAAGTAAGATGGAGTTATGTGGGGCAGGTTGTTAACCCGCGGCGGACTGTCAGTCCGCCTGGGCGGCTGTTGCACCAGGCCGCCCAGGCGGGTTAACCATCCGCCGCGGGCTTCCGGGGCGGCTGGTTGCCCCGCGCTGGCGAGCTTCGCTCGCCGGGCCGATTGCCAATCGGCCGCAGGTTGACAACCTGCCCCACGTAAGGCCGTCGCGGCGGGCGAAGGTGCCGTTGCGCGGTGGTAGGGGCAAAAAGGGAACTAAGAACCATGAGCGAGACGCCGTTCGGCTTTCCGCGGATGGGAATAGACCGTGTGTACACGCGGCAGGGAGATGGCGGCGAGACGGCGCTGGCCGGCGGACAGCGGGTTCCCAAGGACGCGCCCCGCATCGAAGCCACCGGCGCCGTGGATGAGCTGAACGCCTGCCTGGGAGCGGCGCGCGCCACCCTGCGCGAGATGGCCGACCGGGCGCCGCGCCTGCGCGAGCTGGACGCGATCGTGCTGCGCGTGCAGCACGAGCTGTTCAACCTGGGGTCGATGCTGGCGACGCTGCCGGAGGATCTCCATCCCAGACAGGCGCGCGTCACCTCGGCCGACGTGGGGCAACTGGAAGCCGAGATGGACCGGATGCTCCGGGAACTGCCGCCGCTCAAATCGTTCGTGCTGCCCGGCGCCAACCGGATCGACGCCCAGTTGCACGTCGCGCGGACGGTGTGCCGGCGGGCGGAACGTGTTACCGTGGCGCTGGGGCGGCTGGAGAGCGTTCCGCCGGAAGCCGTCCGGTACCTGAACCGGCTGAGCGACGCCCTGTTCGTCTGGAGCCGCTGGGGGAGCCGCGTGCTGGGGTCGCCGGAATCGTTGTGGGATCCGAACCAGTCCGCCACCGGGCGGAGTGGTGGATAATTGGGATTGAGGATCTAAGGAGAGACGGAATGGAAAAGAACTCCACGCGGCCTCTGGCCGTTGGCTTGGTATTGCTGGGCGTGCTGGGCCGCCTGACGCAGAACCTGAATTTCGCGCCGGTGGGCGCGGTGAGCCTTTTCGCGGGCGCGCGCATGCGGGGATGGCAGGCTTACCTGCTGCCGGTAGCCTTGATGGCCGTAACCGATCCGTTCCTCCACGGCTACTCGTTTGCGACGCCCTTCGTCTATGCCAGCTTCCTGATCAACGTGTGGATGGGCGGCAAACTGCGGCGTACCGAGAAGCCGGCCTGGATCGGCGCGGCAGCCGCGATCGGCAGCGTGCAGTTCTTCCTGCTGACAAATTTCGCCGTCTGGGTCAACCCGGTGCAGGCCATGTATCCGCATAACTTCGCGGGCCTCGCGGCCTGCTTCGTGGCGGCGATTCCTTTCTTCAGGAACACGCTGCTGGCGGACCTCATGTACTCCGCGGCGTTCTTCGGGCTGTATGCCTTGCTGACGCGGACCGTGGTGCGTTCGGAGCGCGTGGCCGCGGCGGCGTGAGCGGGAGACCACTCACTTACGCCGCGTGGCCCTACGGAGCCGCGAGCGTTAGCGAGCGGTTTCCCGGCCGTGACGCTAGGCCGGTCCTTATCATGAGCAGGTGACATGGCGCTGATCGCGGTTTCGGGACATCCGGGATGCCGTTACGAAGAGGTGGCGCGCGTCACGGCGCAGCGGCTGGGATTCGAGCTGCTCACGCAAGCGCGCATCCGCGCGTCCATGGAGGAGGAATTCGGGGCGGGAACCCAATTGCCTGACAAGGCTTTTCCCAGCCTGGTGACTTCCGTATTGGCGCGCCTCGCCACCGAGCACCACCTGGTCTACTGCGCCATCGGGGGCGAAGTGCAGGCCCGCCACTTCCCGGGAATGCTGCGGGTGCACGTGGTGGCGCCGGAAAACCTGCGCATCGGCAACCTGATGCTGGACCTGCGCCTGGAGCGGCCGGCCGCGCGGCAGGCGATGCTCGAGATGGAAGCCGCCGAACGAAGCGACCGGAAGGCCAAGTTCGGGAAGACGCGCCCCACCGCGGATCTGTTCGACATGGTGATCAACACCGAACTGCTGGGCACCGAACAGATCGCGGACCTGATCGCGGCCGCGGTGGAATCGGCCGGGCTGAAGGAGCGCGGATACCTGTCGCCGGCGGCCGAAACGCAGCTCCAGTTCCAGGTGCGCCTGAAGCTGGCGCGCTACGGCATCGTTCCCCCGTCCAAAATCACCCTGCGCAAGAAGATGTTCGCCAACCCGAGCGAGGAAATGTTCGCCAACCTGCTGGACTTTTACCGCATCGCCTGGGAGTACGAGCCGCGCAGCTTTCCCGTCCAATACGATGCCGACGGACGGGTGATCGAGAGCTTCACACCGGATTACTACCTGCCGGAGTTCGACCTGTACCTGGAACTGACCACCATGAAACAGTCGCACGTGACCAAGAAGAATCGCAAGGTGCGGCTCCTGCGCGAGCTCTATCCCAACCTCAACATCCAGGTGTTCTACCAGAAGGATTTTGAGAACCTGATCTTCAAGTACGGTCTGGCCGAACGCCGGGTGGAGGTGTGAGCGCCATGTTTCCCGGCCTGGAGCGCGTGCTCTTCACCGAGGAGCAGATCGACCAGCGGATCCGCGAGGTAGCCGCCGAAATCTCGGACCATTACGCCGGCCGCGTTTTGAAGCTGGTGGGCGTGCTCAAGGGCTCCATCTTTTTCCTCACCGCGCTGGCCCGCCACATCGACGTCCCTGTGAAGATGGACTTCCTGGCGATCTCCAGCTTCTCGAACAAGAGCGGCTCCCCGGGCGTGGTGCGCATCGCCAAGGACCTGGACGAGCCCATCGAGGGCGAGGACATCCTCCTGGTGGAGGACATCGTGGACACCGGTTTCACGCTGCGCTACCTCTTGCAGAACCTGTCGGGGCGGGCTCCCAATTCGCTGGCGGTGTGCACGTTTCTGGACCGGACCTCGCGCCGCATCGTGCAGGTCCCGGTGGACTACCGGTGTTTCGAAATCCCCGACCGCTTCGTGGTCGGTTTCGGACTCGACCACAATCAGCTCTACCGGAATCTGGGTTACGTAGCGGTGATGAAACCATGACTGGCAGGGCGCGCGATACGGCGGCGTACGCAGCGCCCTTCGCGGCGTTCGTGGCATTCATGGCCATCGAGAAATCGGTCTTCCACTCGCAACACCTCTACCCGCTCAGGTGCCTGGCGGCGGTGGCGGCGCTGGCGCTTTTCACGCGGCCTATTCCGCCGCTTCGCGCCGTCCGCCCGGCGGGCAGCATCGCCGTCGGAATCGCGGTCTTCGCGATTTGGATCGCGCCCGACGTCCTGTTCGGATACCGGCGCCACTGGCTGTTCGATAACCCGGTTCTGGGGGCCGCGGCGAGCACTCTGGCGTCTGGGGAGCGGGAGGGTCTTTGGTTCCTGGCGTCCCGCGTGCTGGGTTCGACGCTCCTGGTTCCGGTTATCGAGGAGCTGTTCTGGCGCGGCTGGCTGATGCGCTGGCTGGTTGGGCCGGACTTCACCAAGGTGGCGCTGGGGACATTCACGCCGCTGGCGTTCTGGGGCGTGGCGCTGCTGTTCGCCTCCGAGCACGGCTCGTACTGGGAGGTTGGCCTCGCCGCCGGCATCGTTTACAATTGTTGGATGTTGCGGACGCGCAGCCTGGCGGACTGCATCCTGGCGCATGCCGTAACCAACGGGGCTCTTTCGGCGTATGTGGTGTTCACGGGGGCTTGGCGGTACTGGCTATGATGGGTTACGCCGCCATTAGGGTAAGAATAAGCGTGCAAATGGTACCCGATCCGTGGTACATAGGTATTTGAAGCCTTGGGCGGGTGCCGAATCTGTGTATCGGCGCCACGGCGATCCCGCGGAACCCCTCTGGTAATCCCACAAAAGCTGCCGTGTTTCGGCACCGTGACACGGCCGAGGTGGGTACCGGTCGGTATCTCCAGTTCCCAGGCGCAGCCGGTTGGCGGCAGTCGTAACTATCGAAAGAACGGTTTTCCTCGGTCCCGCGGTTTTACGGAGCGTTTCCCCAATGGACAGCGATCGCAAGTACAGACAGCACGGGTACATGGATTCGGACCGCGACTCCAATGCCTTTCGCGAGGATCGGCCGAAACCGCAAGGTCCCCGGCCGCCCATCGACGTCACCGGCCCGCGGCTGCCGCGGCTGGTGCAGCACGTGGCGGCGGCGCGGTGTTTCAATTGCAGCACGGCCCTGCCGCCGGGGACGGCCTTCACCGGAAACTGTCCCAAGTGCAACGCCGAGCTGCACTGCTGCAAGCAGTGCTCGCATTTCGAGCCGTCCACGCGGTTCCAGTGTCTGAAGCCCATCCCGGTGCGCATCCCCGTGAAGGACAAGGCCAACGAGTGCACCCAGTTCGCGGCGCGCGTGACGGTGGCCCGCGACGGCACCGCCGCGCCCACGCCGCCGCCCCCCATCGGAGCCGCCGGCAACGGCGATCCGGGCCCCCGCAATCCCGAGGATGCGCGCAGCGCGTTCGACAAGCTGTTTAAGAAGTTGTAGGGTTTACGCGGCGTCGTCACAGGCCATGACCACGCGCTTACCAAGCGCCACGAGCGCCGCCTGAATCTTCTCCGGCCGAGTGTCGTGGTTCGGGTCCAGCATGCGCCGCACAATGGTTTCCCGTACACCGAGACGGCGCGCCAGTTCCGATTGGCTGATTCCGAGATCGCGGATCGCCCAATAGAGAGCGAGCTTGGCCACGATCCAGAGGGGCACGGGCACCAGCTTCTGCCCGCGTTTCACACGCGACGGCTTGGGCACATCCGCCTTATCGGCCATGGCGAAGGCAATGCTGCTGCCCAGACAGTCGATGGCTTCCTCCATGGCCTCGATGGCGTCGGTGCCGTCCGTGTGGGCGGCGGGGAAATCGGGAAAGCCGACCAGCCAGCGCCCGTCTTCATCGCGGCTGAAAACGGCGGGATATGCGAAGGTAAACATCTGCTCTCCTCTCACAGGTCACGGGGGTCAATCCCAAGGTCGCGGCACATGGCGCGAAGAAGTCCCGGGCCCAACTCCTTCTTCGAGTCTTTCAGAATAGTGGAACCGGCTTCAAAAGAAACGCGCCCGTGGCTGCCCTTGCCGAGACCCGGCTCGTACTGGAAGCGAACGCCGCGGCGGCGGGACAACCGATGCAGCTTCCGCAGGAATTCACTTCCTTTCACAGTATCAGTATCGCACAGATTTGTGCGAGGCGTCCTGCTGGGTGGCCACGGGGTGCCCGCCGGAGCCTTGACTCGGAAACGAGTGCGGCGGTAGGGTGGGATTCAGGAGGGCGCCCGTGACAATCACTGTGGACATCAGGCCGAAGGTTGAGGCGGAACTCGCCCGGCGCGCGGCTTTGGGCGGGAGGCCGGTCGAGGCGATTGCCGCGACCTTGCTTGAAGAGGCGGTCCAGCTTCCGTCCGCGCCGGCCGCCAAGAACATGGTCGAACTCTTCGCTCCGCTGCGCGGCCTCAATCTGAATTTCGAGCGTGACAGAGACCCCGGACGGGACATCGAATTGTGAAGGGATACCTGGTTGACACCAACGTACCCTCCGAATTGACCCGCGAAACTCCGGACGCCCGAGTGGCGGCTTTCCTGGAGAGTGCCGGGAAGGAAAGCGTCTTCCTCAGCGTGACGACGGTCGGGGAAGTCTGCAAGGGAATTGACATGCTTCCGGCGAGCCAGAAGCGGAGCGCGCTGCAAGCCTGGCCCGACATTGATGAGAGGGCGTGGTTCGCCGGGCGGATTCTCCCCGTGACCGAATCCATCGCAGAGCGCTGGGGCCGCTTGGCCGCAGCCGCGAAACGAAAGGGAGTCACGTTGGCGGTAGTGGACGGGGTCCTCGCCGCCACTGCCCTTGAACACCACCTTACGCTCGTGACCCGCAATGTTAGGGACTTCGCCGATCTCGGGGTGGCTGTTCTCAACCCTTGGGATGCGGTTGACGGTACCGAGGCTCCGGTAACTTAGTGCGTTGCGCGATGCAATCCTTCACCAAGACAATGCTCGATGTCCTTCACAAGAGGGGGAGCGTGGAGATCGGGTTTCTTGTCCGCACTGCCCTGAGGTCGAGACCGCTCAAGAAGCCCGAAAGCGCGCTGATTGAGGAGGCTCTGCACGCGGCTCTAGGTGGCAAAGCGGGGCTTAGGGTGGTTGAGTACCCCAGGTACAGATTGAAGGGCTCGCAGGAGTCTTTGAAGTTGCCCACGGGTAAGTACGCCAGCACCGCAGTACTTGCGCTGAAGGAGGCTAACGGGCAGATGGCCTTGCCTGCGCTCGTCCAGCGTTACAACGCCAGGTACGGACACGGCGCCCTATGCCCCGAGTTTTGGATGTGGCACTCTCTCGGGCGAAAGGAACTGGCGCGGGTTGTTGTCAGGAGCGGAGCGCTATGCATCGGCTTAACCGATGCCATGCGACGCGAACTTGATGAGAAGGCCAGCCTAACGAAGAAGCCCTCCTCGCGGCGGGCTCAGGGGTCCATTGCGGAACGAATGGACGAGAAGAGTCTCGAAACGATGCTCGCCAACCGCCCTGACCTGATCGAATCCGGACTCACTGTCTTTCAACGGCAGTCCCGGATTCCCGTGGGCATCATCGACCTCCTTTGCATTGATCGGAAGCGAAACTATGTCGTGGTCGAGATCAAGCGGCCAGCCGCCGACTACCGCGAAGTGGTAGGTCAAATCACGACGTATATGGGTTGGGTACGCAAGAACATAGCCACCAAAGGGCAGTCCGTCAGGGGGATAATCGTGGTTGGCAGGAAGAATGACCGATTGGACTACTCGCTCGATCTGATCCCGGACATTTCTGTGCGAACGTTCTTTTGACGTTTTGGCAGAGGCCCGATTAAGCGAGCGGAAGAGGAATACGCCGGCGGCCCCAACTGTTCGGTTCTGAAGTGGGAGCGCGCGGCACCCGCCGTGGCCTCGGAATTGCGATCGGCATCGCTCGGAATCCGCGCACAACCACTGCCCAGGTATCACCAGTTCCGATATGGCACATCGGACGTACGAACGTGACAGTTCGCAAGACCGCGGCTCCTCAGCAGGCTGAGTACCGTACGGCGGGATCGCTCTGGATCGGGAGATGGTCCGACGACTATTTCAGTCAGAGGGAAACCGCCCTCGTTGTTCTTCAGCGGGACGCGCCGGTAGGGTACCAGCGCCGACTTGCCCTCCCGAAAGTCAAGCGGATTCTTCTCTTGATTGGGGGGATCATCCATCATGACTTCCGAGAAGATTCGCCACTCCTTCTCCTCCGCGAATTTCGGATGTTTGAGAACCAGCGCAGATTCGTGAAGTGGCAGCCGGCAATCCAGGGGGATATACTGCTCTACTGATTTCGTCCCTTCGAGGATTTTAGGGTCAAGTTCTTGCAGTTTGCGAAGGATACCGTCAACAACATTCCTGGCCCACTCGCGCTGCCTGTCCTCTTGGTAAATGCATCGCCTCATCTTGAACCTGCTCGGGGGCGCGACCCTGTCAAAACCGAGGGAGAAGCTCGATGTTGGGCCTCCATAGGCACGCCATTGGGAGAGCGAATCCGAGTCCTCCGAGAAGCTGGCGACATACATGTCGACGCTCTCAAGACCCTCCCCCTGAAGCGTTCGCTGCATCGCCTCAGTGATCGGCGAGGGTCCGCGTGATGCAAGTTCCTCGCGAAACAGCTCCTTGGCGTGGACGAATTCCTTAGGATCATTCAAGCACTGGTGGTGAGTGGCCCACACTTCCCGAGAAGTGATAATCCCCAAGAGGCCCGTCTGCGTCGTGTAGTGGTAGAGAGTCATCTCCTGTGCTTCAGACGGAACCCTGAAGATGTCGACGGCGTCCTGTTCGCCCCTCCGGACGGATGTCGCTCCAGCGCGGGTGCTCATGTTGGAAATGTGACCTATACATAGTTTGGCAGACCCATCCCGCCAAACCAAGAGGTCAACCGCGGATCGGTGCCAAGGAAGCCGGGCTCGACGAGGCCGCAACACCCGTTCCCCGGAAGCGGACGCCCGAACCTCCCCGGGTTTGGGATGCGAAAAGTCGCCCGGGCACCTCCGGCCTTGTCACGTCACTTGCCCGCGCGAGGCTCCTCCACGGTCCCGCAGCCCAGTTCCTTCTACCCCGCCGCCTTCCTCTTCTGGTAACTCCTTGCCAGCTCCATATACACTCCCAGGTCGCGATCCAAGTCACTTTGCGTTCCGTCGAAGTAGAAATTGCGGATGGGGATGCCGCCCATGTCGCGGCTGACGCGCGGATACACCGCCTCGCAGACGATGCCATTCATGCAGGTGAACGGGCTAATGTCGATGATGCCCGCGGCGCCCTTCTTCGCCAGGAACACCGCCTTGCCGACGTTGAGCACCATCTCGCCAAAAGCGCCCTCGCGCGGCAGGTAGGGGCGCGCGCACTCCAGCACCTCGTATATGTCGGGCTCTTCGCGGCCGCGGAAATCGTCTTCGAGCGGGGCGACCAGGAAGTGCTCGTCGCGCTTCTGCACGTGCTTGCGGACCCATGCGCCCAGGGCTTCGGCGGTGAGCACGCGGCCTTCGAGTTTCAGTTTGCGGAAGTGCTCCGAGTTGGTGTACCAGATCCACTCGACGATATCCGAAAGCCAGGCTTCGGCGCCGTACTCTTCGAGGGCGCGCACCAAGTTCTCGTTACTGAAGGTGTTCAGGCGGCAGAAAATTTCGCCCACGATGCCGATGAGCGGCAGTTGGTCGCCGCGCCGCCGCGCCAGCTTGCGGAAGCGGTCGCGGCCGCGGACGATGGAGCCGCGCAGCGCCCGTAACTGCGCGCCGGGCTCGACGGGCGTGGTTTCCAACGTGTGGCAGAGGTCGGCCAACGCGTCTTCGTAAGTGGTCTCGGTGTCGCCGCGGCGCTCTTCGTAAGGGCGCCAGATCAGCAGCAGCTTCTGCAAGAGGTCGGCGCACAGCAGGGCGCGCCAGCCGGTGCGGACGAAGGGCCGGGCCAGGTCGCCCAGGCCGTCGTAGGCGTTGCGGCTGCTGGGCGAGAGGATCTCGACGGCGCCGTAGCCGTTGGCGTCCAGCACGTGGCGGAGGTAGGGCGCGTACTGCCCGAAGCGGCAGGGACCCTGCGCGGTGGGCATGAACAGGGCCACGCGCTCGGGGTCCACGCCTGGGCGTTCCAGCAGGCGCATGAAATCGCCTACGGTCACTTTGGCGGGATAACATTCGTCGCCGGAGGTGTAGCGCGCGCCCAGTTCGCGGGTGCGGTTGTCGGATGGCGGCGTGGGCTCGGCGTCCAGGCCGATCGCGCGAAACGCGGCGGCGAACGCGCGGGCGCTGCCGTAGGCCATGGGCGGGATGTAGATGCGCTTGCCGGTTACTGGATGGCGGGTTGCGCGCCCGGACTGGTCGGCAACGCTGTCGCCGGCGACTGGTAACATCGCAGAATTCCTTTACTGTCGAGATACGCTTCGCAGCGCGTCATGTAACCGGCGTCGTTGCCGTGGCCGTCGAACTGCAGAATCAGCAGGG
>Ga0209039_10002823_pt1 | contig 14230 bp, 15 predicted proteins | sample BogFormECP12_OM1_FD_188238 | JGI IMG/M metagenome (GOLD analysis project Ga0209039, IMG submission 188238) | Bog forest soil microbial communities from Calvert Island, British Columbia, Canada - ECP12_OM1 (SPAdes) (version 2) | ecosystem: Environmental > Aquatic > Freshwater > Wetlands > Bog ... | reverse complement strand
CGAGGGTCTTCAAAACCTAACTCTTCATTCAAAGCTCGTAGTCTTAAGCGTCTACCATTTAGGCAGGGCGAATGCTTGCGGCGCAATCACTGGCGAAATCTCGGAAATCTATGAAGAGCTTTGCGGTGAACTGGGCGTCGGGCCATTGACTCAGCGCCGTCTGAGCACTCTAATAAATGAACTTGACGCAATGGGACTGGTAAACGCAAAGGTTGTAAGCATGGGACGGTATGGACGTACAAAAAAGATAAGACTAGAAGTTCAAAGGAACACTATCAAGGAAGTCTTTGCTGAAGATACGAGGCTTGGGCGCCTGTTTGATTATGACCCAAAGGTTCTTTCAAAGAAAGTGAACTGAGAGAGCGCACAAAGTCTAAAAGCGGGAAAGAGATGTTAAGCCTTTAGCCGCCTATTTTCTTACGGGTTTGTTTTGGACGCAGGTTCTCCACACGTGCCCCAGTTACACTTTGGTACATCATGGATTATTATGTGAAGGTGATCAGATGGGACACCCATGTCTTCAAACGCTTTGGAAATACCTTTGATGAGCTTGGCCTTTTGCTCTTCGTTTCTTCCTTGCCACATCTCGACAATTACCACTGGCATTAATTCACCTCATTTTGACTCTAATCGGTGGGCTCTAAAAGCGCCTGTAGACTCTAAAAATGTTTCTCCTTGGCAGGCGGCTAGCTAAGCGAAGGGGATAACCGAAACTTCCATGGATTGCAGATTCACAAGGGGGACTTTGGCGGGTGTAGGCATGAACCCGTTTCTTTGCATGTAGTCCGTTTGTTCCTGCCAGCACCCGGAATTCAATATTAGAACTCCGCGGTAGCTAGCGTATTCTAATGCATGGACATGGCCAGCGTGGAAAATGTCTGGAACTCGCTGGATGACGAGAGGGTCTTTTTTCTCTGGAGACAATGGCGTCTTGCCTCCGTAGATTGGTGCTAAGTGACGACTCTGCAAAAGCAATCTCATCGCTTTCTCAGGGTGGCTGTGACTCATGTCTGGCACTGTCGATATGACATCGTCCAAACTTCTTCCGTGAAATATCAACACCTCTACACCGTGGAGGCTTAGAGTGCATGGACTGCCGTATGAGTGGAGTTCCCTGGAATCCTTGAGTGTTTCAAGGAAAGAGTCAGCGATTGCCGGTTGTGGCAAGGCCTTTCTTGGGGCATCATGATTTCCTGGGGTGACTATCACTTCTATGTAATCTGGGATCTGTTCAAGGTATCTTGAAGCGAGACGGTACTGTTTATGTACGTCCCTGACGGCCAGCTCCTTTACTTGATTGGGGTAGACTCCAACGCCGTCGACGATGTCACCGGCTACGATTAAGTATTTGACGTGGCCGGCGATTTCCCTTTCCTTGTCGTTGCCGTATTTGCCGTTGAGCCAATGTATGAATCGGTCGAAGGCCTCTCGGGTGAACTTTGTGCTTCCTACATGCATGTCCGAGGTAAACACTGCGTAGACTGGGTCCTGAGATCTATGCGGAATCTTCTGCGCCACATCTGGCAACACGATATCTTCGGCTATTAGTAGGTTGCTTCTTGTTTTTGTCACGCTCAGACATACTATCTGGTCGAGGAGAAGATATCGAGCTTTCTTCTGGAGGTCTGATGAGGCGTTCTGAGGGACAAGAACGGTCATACTGGTCGTAAGATCCTCAACTATGAGAACTGTTTTCTGTTTCGATTCTCGTTTCTCAGTTATCATTCCGATTATTTTGAGTCGTGTTCCTGGTTGAGACCTTAACGCTTCCATGACTGATGTTGCACTTTTCGCGTCCATTCTCTGTCTGAGCAGCTTTTCTGTCTGCTTAAATCTGTCTTGGAAGTATCCCATGTAGTCTTCGATTGTTCCGTTTGAGCTGAATTTGGTGCTGGGATCATCAATGACATTTATGTTGGCATCAATTTCTCCTGCGTAGGGCTTGAAGAGGCTCGTGTTTTCCGATGTCGCTGGTGTTGCGGATTCTGTCGGAGCATGCACCTGCGGCTCCAACGGCAAGCTAACTATGTCCTCGGCTGTCCTATCCGCTTCTAATACTTGTTCTAGAAATTTCCTTTCGATGAAATTCGGTCTTTGCCCCTGCTCTTCCAACCTTTTTATTGCCTTGTTCATGACTTCGAAGGGGTCATCTGTCGATGTTATGAGGCTTAAGAAATCAAAAGCCTCCTTGTCCAACTGGTAGCCTGCCGAAAGGGTCAATTCGACAGCTCTCTGCAGCCTTTCAGTCTCGCTCATTACCTTCGGATTCCCTTCTACCGTTCTAAGTGTGCTACGGGATTTTAATACTCTTCCGCCCGTCTCGCTGAGGCTAACGGTTCTGCTGTCCCTTCCGTAAGATTCGCAAACCGATGGCGCCCTCTAAGGAGTTGCATCATGTCTGGCGAGTCGACTGCTACTGCATTTGTCTTCTATTGTTAATCTGCTTAGCTTCGAAAACTAATTCAAAGTCTCTGCCGAAATGTTCGTTTCTTCTGGAGTTAATTCAAGCCAGAGGATCCAGTTATATTTAGACCCCTCTGTTTCAACACAAATACATTAATTTATACGGGGGTGCCCGTGTCTAAAGTCTATGTTCAAGCTTCCTGATAGATGGAACGGTTGGTGTTAACATGGATGAACTGCGTAAAGTGCAACGTACTCCTGGCGGCACGTTTTTCGTGTGTCTTCCGAAGTCTTGGGCTGTTCAGTCCGGTTTGGTGAAAGGATCTGTCTTGGCGTTGAGTGAGACTGGTGATGGCAAACTGCTCGTGGACGCGAAACATGACAGGGAGCCTTCGCCTAGGGTAGCAACGTTGAAGCCGGGACCACATTTGGGACGTGAGATTATTGGAACCTACCTGCTGGGTTTTGACGTTATCAAGGTTGAAGGGAAAGAGCGCATTAGTTTTGAGATGCGTGAAGTCGTCAAAAATACCGTTAGCCACTTGGTTGGGCTGGAAATAGTTGAGGAAGACTACGCTAGCATCGTGCTGCAGTGTCTTCTGGAGCCTTCAGGGTTCCCTCCCGAGAAGATTCTACGTCGGGGGTACATGATAGCAGCGAGTATGCATCGCGATGTGGCTAAGGCTTTCGTGGATGGAGATGTCTCGTTGGCGAAGAGTGTCATGGCGAGAGATGATGAAGGCAACAGATTGTATTTCCTTCTAGTCCGCATTCTCCGAACCATAGTACAGAATCCGGGTTTGAGTGAGAACCTCGGTGTAGGGCCAGTTGAGTGTTTAGACTACCGTGTGGCTGCTAGTCTTGTGGAGGCTATTGGCGACGAATGCGTTCGCGTATCCGCGAAAACTGTCGAACTGAATGGAGAGAAACTAGATGAAGACCTTAGAAAACAGTTCTTAGCTTTCCACCTCGCTTGCTACAGCGCCCATGAAGATGCTTTGACAGCTTTTCTGAGTGGTTCAGTAGATCTGGCTGAAAAAGTTCGTGAGATGCGTCAGAAAGTTGAGAGAGAACTTGCAAAGATCGAGCAAGTCGCTAGGGCGCAGTCTCTCGATATAGTTCCTCAGATATTGTCCGCAGCCTCTTTCTTGAGACAGATTTACGAACACAGCGTAGACATAGCAGACTTGGCAGCTCCAAAAGAGCCCTGAAACATTACATCTGAAATGGAAGCTTATCCACTTTCTGCGGCCGATTCGAGAGCGAGCTGTCTTCGGCTACTCGCAGCTCACCCGTATATTGCACTTCACCGTTGACTCGGCAGTGGGAATCAACTACGATCCTCTCTCCATAGAGACTGCCAGTGGTCGCACCAGAATGCACAAGGATTTCCTTGCCATAAACGTTCTCAACGCGTGCGTCTCTCTCGATTATGATCCTGGCTGCCTTCATTGAACCTCTCACTTCGCCGTTTCTTCCAATTTCTATTGCATGGGCAGTGGTGCCTTCATTAGTTGCAATCCTTCCGCCTACTCTTACGCGTTCCTCCGCGGTGATTTTCCGCGCGTCAATTTCTCCGCCAATATCCACGTCTCCGGCGACGACATCCCCAGTAGCCTTCACTCTTCCCCCCACATCGAGTCTGCCTGACAGTTTCAAGGATCCTCCTATTCCAATTCTCCCTCCTACATCCACGCGGGCTCCTTGAGCTGAGCCTGATATTTCAACGGTGCCGCCCACTTCGACTTCTCGGAATTCCAGGTCTCCTTCGACCCTGAGTGAACCGCCGACGTCTACGTCGCCTCCCTTGTTTTTCCCAACCAGTCTAACTTTGCCTCCGACGTCTATCGTTTCAAACTCTAAAGGACTTGTTGACTCGAAGCTTCCACCGACGTCTATTTCACGGATTCTTCCGCCGGCAACATCAGCAGCGCCACCTACATCGAGGCTCCTGATATCTGTCTTAGACCTTATCTTGAGGCTTCCTCCAACATCTATTCTGTCCGCAGTCACTTCGTCGTTTCCCTCGAACGAGCCGCCTACATCCACATCCTCAACCTTTACCGTTCCGTCGACTCGCAATCTCCCTCCAATATCGACATTTCTCGCTGACAAGTTCCCAGACACATGCAGGAAATCGCCGACGTCAACCTCTCCTGCGCTCATGTTACCATACACTTCCAGGTTTCCGTCTTCAACTTTGACCTCTTGACTCACTTCGAGATTTCCATTGACCTTCACTCCGTCCTCAGCTTCGAGGTTCTCAGCGGTCAAATTGCACTCGAAGACATCATCTCCCTCGCAGTAAACAGTGCCAGAAACAGTCACTTTGGATTGCGGCATGGACGCTTTCACAGTTGCGTGTCGCCCGACTTCCATATCTCCGTCAACACTATCGAGTGTTATCGTGCTTCTTGGAGGAACTGATGTTTTCTTGCTCATCTAACACCCTCCGTCTTGACAATGCTGAGTTGCTTTAAAAGGGGTGCGCACATGTCGTGACTATGGGGTCTCATTGAAGCGTCCGCCCAGTTCTTATCAAATATTCAGCTTCACGCACACCTGTCATGACTTGATTGGCAATGGGGTCTTTGAACTTCCGAGGATTGAACGATGTATGTTTCTCTGAATGATGATTGAACGCCATTCGGATCCGATTCATGTCTTCGGAACCCTTAACACAGGCAGATTCAGGCGGATTTCTGTTCTCACATTTTGAATTAGTTTTTAAATGTCGAGCCATTTCGAAACACCTCTTTTTCATAGAAGCAACTTACTCAAGAGAACCCTTAAAGGGCGACGCACATACAGAGAACACGGTTTGTAGTTACAAACTGTCTGAGCCAACTGAACTAGTGTCGAGTTCCTAGAATACCAACCAAAGAATGAACTCAGACTGCCTACAAGCGCTCATTAAAATTGATTAATTTCGAGATACCGTGTCTCTTATTGCTCTAATGCTGCAAAGAACTTGCGCATGCGCTTGAACGTTTCAAGATATTCGAGTCCCCACTTTGTCACTCTGTACTTCTTAGTATCACCGATGTTCACTTCGTTTATGAAACCATGTGCCACTAGAAAGCTCAACTCTTTTTTCGTTCTGTCCACCGGCATGTTGGCTCCGTAAGAGACTCTGGTCAAGGAGCAGAGACCCTTCTTAGCCACTATTTCCACGATGTCCGCATAGATGTCGTACTTGGTTCTTCGCTGTTCCCTTGACAAGTGATCTTCTCCAGGTTCCACTATTATTAAATGCTCAACATTTAATCTTAATTTCGGTGAGATCCCGTGCATTCGAGAACAACGAGTGACAAACAATATCATATTGCGTGCCGGCAGGGTGACTTGACCGAATATCTGTTAGTTCCCGGCGACCCTGACCGCATACCGAAAATCGTGAAACTATGGGACTCTGCAAAGAAAGTTTCTAGCAACCGCGAATTCCTCAGCTACAAGGGCATATACAAGGAAGTGCCGATATCAGCTCTTTCTACAGGCATAGGACCTGCCTGCATGTCTATTGCAGTTAATGAAGCCTCCAAAATAGGCGTTAGTACCTTCATTCGCATTGGGAGCACAGGCGCCATTCAGAAGCACATCCCCTGCGGAGACCTCATAATCTCAACCGCCGCCGTACGCCTCGACTTCACAAGCAACTGCTATATCATACCCGAATACCCCGCAATAGCCAACTATGAGGTTCTGCTAGCTCTGATAGAAGCTGCCGAAAGCTTGGGCATCCGAAACTATCACGTCGGAATAACAGCAACGACTTCAGACTTCTACGCAGGACAAAGCCGCAGAACAGCCCGCAACTCTTCCTCTCAAATGGAGAACATACTCCCCACACTGCAGAAAGCAAGAGTGCTGAGCTTCGACATGGAAACCGCAACACTTTACACGCTGGCAGGGCTTTTCGGGTTGAGATCCGCAGCGGTTTTCGCCGTATATGCTAACCCCAGTACAAGCGAATTCGAACCAGGCAAAGGCGAAAGAGAAGCCATAAGAATCGCGAACGAATCCGTAAAAATACTCAGCGAGTGGGATGCGACGAAAAGAAACAGGAAGAAACATTGGCTTTTCCCCTCGCTTCTGCCACGTTAGAAACAGAGCAACCCTTTTCAGCAAGGCTCGAAAAGCCTCTAGTCCTCATTGAGTCATTGGTTGCTCAACCAACAAACCTGATGCTGCAGCTTCTGGATAAAGCTAAAAGCTACCGTTCAGAATCTCTAGAATGTGCCGGGGTGGCGGAGTGGTTATCGCGCTGGCCTCGAGATCAAATCCGAAAAAGGGCCCAGATATGAGGACAAGGGAGCCAGTGGGCCTTTGGCTCGCAGGGGTTCGAATCCCTTCCCCGGCGCTCTTACTTGCTCATTGCCCCTTTTTCTTAAGTTCTTTCTTCCAAAGGGGCTTCATGGTTTGAGAAACTCGGTCTGCTCGCCCTGTAATTTCAAATGGGGGAATGGCCTTATGGTTTGTAGTGTTTGAAGGAAACAGTTTTTTATATTTGTAATATGGGAAAGGTTTGTTGGTGAAGTCTTTGGATTTCGAGTTGTCTGCCGAGCATAAGATGATAGTCAGTGCAGCTTGTGAAGTTGCGAAGGATTATGATCCTGAATACTGGAGAAACAAAGACAGGAATCATGAATTTCCAGAGGATTTCTGGAAAGCATTGGTCACTACAGGATTGGTGAGTATCGCCATACCCGAAAAGTATGGAGGAGGTGGCATGGGCATGTCTGAGACTATTCTGGCGATGGAAACGATGACCGCGGAAAGTTGCGGTTTGGCGGGGACATGGTTTCTGTGCTTGACCTCCGTCTTTGGTGGTCTATCCCTCGTGAAACATGGCAGCGATGCTCAGAGAGAAAAGTATCTGCCCAAAATTGTCGGGGGAACGGAATTCTGTCTCGGCCTGACAGAACCTGATGCTGGAACAAATACTTTGAACATTCAGACAGCTGCGGTGGAAGAAGGAGACGAATACGTCGTAAACGGACGGAAAACATTCATCTCAGGCGCAGACAGAGCGAAAGGAATGGTGCTTGTAACAAGAACAACCCCCATAGAAAAAGCGCCAAAAAGAACCCTAGGCTTAACCCTCTTCATAGTAGATATGCCCAACCCAACCATCGAAGTCACTCCGATAGAAAAACACGGAATCAACTACTCAAAGACCTGCGAAGTCTACATAAACGATCTAAGAATACCCAAAGAAAACCTGCTGGGCGAGAAAGACAAGGGCTGGTACCTGATCCTGGACACGTTGAACCCTGAAAGAATGTCTTTTTCAGCAGCTGCTGGAGGAATAGGACTCTTGTCCATAAGGAAAGCGGTTGAACATGCTAAACAGAGGAACGTTTTCGGAGTTCCCATAGGCTCCTACCAAGCGTTACAGTTTCCTCTTGCGGAGGCCAAGGCAAAAATCGAAGCCGCAAAACTACTCAACTACAAAGCCGCATGGCTCTACGACAAAGGCCAACCATGCGGGGCAGAAGCAAACATGGCAAAAGTCGCAGCAGTAGAAGCAGGCACCCAAGCCGTCTATCACGCCATGCAAACGTTCGGAGGCTACGGCTACGCCATAGAATACGATGTAGAGCGGTGGTGGCGAGAAATAAACCTGATAAGACTTGCCCCAGTAACCCATCAAATGGCTCTGTCTTTCATAGGGGAACACGTCCTAGGCCTGCCAAAATCCTACTAAACGCAATTTACAAGCGCAAATAAATCAAATTGAACGACATCTACAATGGAAACCAAATGGACTCACCGCTAGTTAGACAGCAGATAGTGTTCGACCGATCAGCAATCGACATGTTCTTTGGATATCTGAAGGAGAGAACGGATGAGAATCTCGAACGTTTGACGGCAATGCCCAGCTCCAGAATGGCTTACAAACATCATGTTTGGGCGTCTATGGATTCGAAAACCACAATCAAAACGTTCTGGAAAAAAAACCTAGAACACATCCATTGGACTGACCAATTCGAAAATTCCGTTGCCACGCTCATAGAATACTTGAACAGTATACCAAAGAGTGATTGGCTCAACGTTGTGCTTGGATACCTGCCAGAAGAGCACATCTTCAAAACAACGGTACACCTAGTCATTGGTTACGATAACATCGTCTATGGTGAAGATGTCGCCTTAAACTTGAATTCTAAGCAGTTTCACTATGACAACCGCGAGGTTATCTATTACCTGATTCATGAACTAGCGCATGCCGGCTATTTCAGATACCGTCCAATGCCCAAACTAGCTAAAATAAACGCGACTGCTGACCTCTTAGACACTGTTAAGTTGTTGACGCAACTGGAAGGCATGGGAGTAATCAGCCCTCTGAAACTAAGACTCAAAGAGGGAGGTCTGCTTGACAATGACTATACGGTTCTCCTAGACCATGACGAGAGAAACAGAAGGGTCCGTGACTATTTCAAAATATTGACAAATCTTGAGACGAAGCAAAGTGAAGAATCGTCTGAGCGCATTCTTCAAGTGCTAGAACAAATGAGCGGACGAAGCGCACGCTTATGGTACATAACGGGGTGCTACATGGCCCAGAGAATCGAGCAAGAACAAGGAACAACTAAACTTCGAGACCTTGTTGAGAAAGGTTACAGAGAATTCTTTGAAACCTATTACGCCATCGAAAAATCGCCAAAACTGTAATCAGCGTTATTATGTTGTTTTGCTGTCGTTCTGTCCAATAAGATAGGCACCGAACCCGACTCCCCATGTTAGGATTGGGTAGAGAATCATCCGTTCCATTCCACCTTTTCCTAAACCTAAATAATTGCCAGTTCCGAAGAGTGTCAATGCCGCGAGCGCTGTCAATCCCAGTATGATAGCCAGCGGGGAGAAGGGGCTTTTCACCAACCTGTAAGATACTATGGCTGAAAGCGCACCGAAGAGAAACGCGATGGCAGAGACTACTGTGTGGGCTGAACCGCTGCTTTCGGTGAAGACACAAACTCCCATAGCCCCTATCGCGGTTAGAATCAACAGAACCGTCAACACTCTGAACCTGACTGCGCGTTGAAGAAAGTAAACTCCAACAAGCATGAGTGTTCCCATGAGGAAAACGGAGAAGTTGAAGACTGCCCAAGATGGTCCAACACCCAAGTCGCTTATGTAATTCACAGATATGCTGTAATCTGGATAGAGAGCCTCTGCGACTATGAGCGCTAGGATAAACTGAGACGCCGCCACAAAAAAGAGTGTTCCCGCAATCTTCAAATTACAGTATCTCATGGCTCCAAATGTTCTATAGTTAAGCTGATAAGATTTTTCCATGCTTCATAACAAGACAAATGCTTGCCCCGAATGATTATCAATAGTTCATTTTCAAAGTTCATAACTCATAAGAGCATGAAAGCTGAACTTTCGTTGGGGTTCAACGTTGACTGAAACCGTGAACGAAGACAACCTTGCAGTACTTTGTGAGACAGCATCTTCCAACGAGAAGATAATGAAAAAGAAAACCATCGTCTACGAGACTCACGTAGATCCCACAGTGGTCAAAGTGGCTGCCGAAAAAATCAAGGTGCATCTTTTCACCAGATTAGGTTTCTTGAAACCCAGACCTGAAGAGGTTCAATTCGTGTCGATCGAGAAGTATTATGAACCGTTTTCGCTGATAAGTGGGAAATACTCGATTGACTATTACCGAAAGTGCACCTATCTTATTGGAGTTAATCCAAAAGTGCAGGAAGTCCTCCTTCTGAACAACAAGTTTGAACCAGAACGGTCAATGGACTTTTCGAGAGATCAGAGAGTGGTCAAGATCGAGGGAGAGGAGCGGCTGAAAAATGAGGTCAAAGCCTCTTTTGTCTTGGACAAGTCTGGGCAAGAGATCCCGCTTGAAAAACTTTCCTCAGCTCCTTCCGAAACCCACGCCAAGAAAATCATGGCAGAGTTTGGTCTAGAAGAGTCTGCTGGAAACGCAGATCTGGACATTATCCGTTCGAGAGTTGTCAAGCGTCCAGCTGATGTAAGTCGGGTCATCTGCGAGCTTTTCGAGGTTGATGAGAGAGCTGAAGTATTTACTCCAAGGTACAAGGTTTTGTATAGAAATCTGAAAACAGGAGAGGAGGGAATCGTCGAGTTTGACGGCGTCACTGCTGAAAAAGTTCAGCAGAGTAAACGTCCAGCTCCTCGAGATGTTCCACCTGTGCCGCCTCCTCCGCCACCTTAGAAAGACAGTTCTTCTTCATCAATATCAAGCATTATTCTTTGAATCGTAATTCTATGGAGTTCCAGATTTCTTGGGCGAATAATCTTCGAGCATTTGTACGGCTGCCCCGTAGCTGAAGTTCCACGCTCCATCTTTGAACATCTGGTGTATTTCTACGTTGTCCCATGTTCCATGTGCGAGATCGCCGCGGGCACTACTGGTTTTGACTGTTCGTTAGGCGTTAGGGTTGGCGCATTATTGAAGCTCCGATTCTGGAAGGAAATCAGGAGTAGATCGAGTTGCTAAAATGGGAGCCCTCGGGAATTTGGGAACAAGCATACGCGCCTAATGAAATTAGTAACAGCGCTCCCTGAGGCAAGAAACGTAAAACAAAAGAGGTACGTCGCCTTTGAAGAGCACAGAGATTGGCGTTTTGGGATCTCGTCGGTGTTTCGTTAGACACTCCGAATGTCATACTGCGACTGCTTGAATTCTCTGAGATATCATTAAGAAATGTAGTGCTCGGTTACTATGAAACAAATGTAAGTTTCGGTGAGGAGGAATTATCTCTTTATTGTCACTATTTCTCTTAGTTTCTTGGTCTCTTCGGGCATTGCTACTATCTTTATCTGGGTTCTGGACAAGCAAGTAGTTGCTGCTTCCTTTGCTTTCCTACGGGTCTCGTAAGTTCCTTTGAGTTCAATCCAAGGAAGTGTTTCATCAATTCTTATCCAAATAGCCTGCATGCTCTTTCACTCCAATATTTTTCGTGAACGTTTGTTGCCTTGCAATTAAACACTTATGAATTTCGAATAATAATCTGGGGTGAGTTTTCGTTGGAAACTTAATTAAGCAGCGGTGCTTCACCTCTTAAGGTCATGGAGAAAGGACGTGAGTAGGTCTAGATAAAAGGCAATGTGAGACTGCTCAGTTGAAGCGGTGCCTATGGATGGGTTGGGAATCTGGAATCCAGGAAGGTGTTCAACATGAAGCAAGAGCTGGGCAGTTCGTGCGTTCTTGTTGTCGAAGTCTTTGTTTCACTGTTTTCTGTTGGGTATGAGGGGTCTCTTAGAGCCCTCGGCAGGGCGAGTTCGCGTCACCCAAATGTCTATGGGGGTCTAAAGTCTAATGCGTTCTAGGGCATATGCAGGAGCATTTGTGTCTGTTTTCAAAGAGACCTTGGGAAGCCACCTTGCTGGCCTGAGTGGAATAGTAGCGGGTCTGATCGTTGCCTGGCAGCTCGGTGTTTTCAGAAAATCCCCTGCCTTTCCATGGGTTTTCGCGCTTTATCCAGCAGTTCTGACCGCTGAGATCGTATTGACCGGCATATTCAGTGGACGCTTAAACACTGCACTTCATGTTGGAACGATTTCCCCAAGGTTTGGAGGCAACATGAGAAAGCTGGGCTTGTTGCTCCATCGTGTGCTGACTCTGACGTTGGCGACCAGTGTCGTGATGGCCAGCGTGTCTGCATTACTTATAGGCGTGACTTGGGGACTGCCTTTGGGCTTCAGGGACTTCTTGGAAATCTTGGCAGTGATTGTGGCGACGATGAGTCTGGGTTTGATTCATTATCTCGTCGTTTTGCCAGTCACTTTTGCAGTCTTCAAGAGAGGTGCCGACTTGGACAGCGTAGCACTTCCGATAGCAGGAACGATTGCAGATGTTTTCATAACAGTCTGCTATGCTCTGACGATTAGTCTATTTCTAAATTTCGGCGGTCTAGGAAAATACGCAGTCATGATAATAGCAGTTCTTGCTGTTATTTTGATGCTGGTTTTCTTGCCCCTTAGCTTTAGTGAAGAAGGGTTTTCCAAGGCTGTAAAAAACTCCATTCCTGGATTGTTGCTTATGTCTGCCATCGCAAGCTTTACAGGAACGGTTCTACAACAGATAAACGTAGGCGTGGATGTTTGGAACAAAAATATTGCGTTCCATCCCCTCACGCTTTTTGTTGCTTACCCTGCCGTCATTGAGCTAGTGGGAGACGCTGCACTAGTGATTGGATCGACCGCTACGACGAGGCTCGTATTGGGATTATTGGGGCCTCACTTTTCTGCGATGAACAACCATATACGTCAGATCCTCGGAGCATGGGCCGCCTCAGTTATCATGTTCATTCCCTATTCAGCGGTATCCCTGCTTGTGGCAGGCACCTTGAAATTGCCAGAATTCTATCTCTTGACTTCCATCCTACTCTTGACAAACGTCTTCGCCATCATCACAATGACCCTGATATCCTATGCTTTTGCAATACTGACATTCAAGAAAGGTTTAGATCCTGATCACTTCGTTAATCCCCTAGTAATCTCGCTCGCTGGCACCATGGCTACGGTTGCATTACTTGCCGCGTCGTTCCTGCTACTCAGCTTGAGGGCATAGAATTAAAATATGCCTTGCACGTTAGATTCCCATTCGGAGCGACATAAGATCCATGCCCCGGTTGGAAAAGGTAAAGTACAAGGCTGTACCCGTCCGAGACATATTCTTAGAAATGAAAAACCTTTCCGAATTGATGATAGACCTCGCCTATTCTGCGGCTTTGTTCAACGACCATGAACTCGCCCAAGAAATTCTCGAACTAGAGAGCCGTGTTGACACTTTGGATTACCTGCTGGAAATGACCATCATGATAGCAGCAAGAGACGCGCATGACGCGGAAGCATTGACAAGCGTCTCCACAGCTGCATCTGCAGCCGACAAAATCTCAGACGCAGCTGGCGACATAGCCGCGATTGTCACACAGAACATCGGCGTGCATCCACTGGTCAGTCAAGTCTTTGAGAAAACCGAGGAGCGCTTGATGCAGGCCAAAGTCACCGCTGATTCATCGCTCGTGGGAAAACAGGTTGGAGAGCTTGACCTGGCCGCGAAAATGGGTATCGATATTATCGCCATTCACCGGGAGAAAGACTGGATAATAAACCCTGAAAAAGCCGAACACATTCGAAGCGGCGACATCCTCATAGCCCGCGGTGTCCACTCGGGCATAAAAGAGTTCAAGGAGCTCGCTGAGCAGAAACCTAGAAGGAGCATCGATTAGAATGTCGCAGCAGAATCGAGGCGTTCTTGAGGAAATTGTCGAGCGACTGGTCGAGCTTAAGGACACATCGGAACTTATGATAGATCTGGCCTATTCATCGCTTCTCCTGAACAACACGGAACTGGCTGAGGAGGTGCAGAGGCTTGAGGAGCACGTGGACAAGTTGCACACTGAATTTGAGCTCCTCGTTCTGCAAAGCGAATTCACAAAAGACCAAGCGAGGGGTTTCCTGGGTCTCATACGACTCGGAGTAGCAGCCGAGAAGATAGCGGACGCAGCGGCCCAAATAGCCACGGTCGTCCTCAGAGGCATCGAACCTCATCCAGTGCTTCAACTCAGCATAAGAAAGGCTGAAGAAACCGTTGTCTACATGCCCGTCACGGCTGACTCAAAGCTTGTGAACAAGACGCTTGTGGAAGCACGCATACCTGAGGAAACAGGCATGTGGATTCTGGCGATAAGAAGGGGAGGCAAATCCATCAGGCCTAAGCTTGACTCCAAAATCATGGCCGGCGACATACTCATCGCTTCAGGCTACGCTGAAGGAGAGGAAAGTCTCCGAAGACTGGCTACCCATTAACCTACACCCTTGGCGAGCACACTTACTG
>Ga0209039_10002822_pt1 | contig 14232 bp, 15 predicted proteins | sample BogFormECP12_OM1_FD_188238 | JGI IMG/M metagenome (GOLD analysis project Ga0209039, IMG submission 188238) | Bog forest soil microbial communities from Calvert Island, British Columbia, Canada - ECP12_OM1 (SPAdes) (version 2) | ecosystem: Environmental > Aquatic > Freshwater > Wetlands > Bog ... | reverse complement strand
ATGTGAACGACGCCTTGCAACCTTCACACACGGTGACCCAAATCGGTCTATGGCTTTGGGGCTCGGGACTGCTTAGCGCTCTCCTGTTAGACCTTCGACGCCGAGACGTGGGATTGGGGATGCGCACAAGGAACTATGGTGCGTCCGAGGTCGCGGGCGGACTCGCCGGTGGGGGTCTCGGGGTTCTCCTCGGCCTTCTGGTAGGTGCATGGTTTCATGGTGGGAGCGACCGCGTCGCCGAGGCGTTCTCCGGGCGCTCTGAGAGCCCACACGCCCGTGTCCACTATTTCGATAGCGAGATACTTGGGGGTGCACTGGGAGCTGGTATCGGAAGCGGTCTCGGGTGGGCGCTTGCGGCAAAGCGGCGACGCCACGTTTGACATATCCAGGTCGTGCAGCGCGATGCGGGTCACTCCGGCGTCTTAACGACGCTGGAGGCATCTTGCCAATGTTCTCAGGAGTAGTCGCCCGCGGTGTCAGTCACAGGTCCCAGGCACTGCTGGTGCCAGATGCCAGGCACGCCTCGTAGTTCGTAGAGTACGTCTCCCCCATGATAAAAACTGACCCTTTCGACCTCGGCAACTCGCCCGGCATACTCAATCTGGTCGGGATTCAGTTTATGGTGGTACTTCCAAGTTCGCTGGAACTCCTGAAGCTCTCCCCTGTCCGCGATGCGAACGGTTGAACCGACAGGAAATGCTTCTTTGTAAGGCATGGCTCCGCTCCGATGTTCCAAGAAGGACCTGCGCGCTCCGAGTACAAGCCAATAGCGTTGCTACATCACCTTCAGAATCCATCAGCCGGGTTGTCGGAGAGTTCCTTTGACGCAAGCAAGCTCGGGATCTCTCGCATGCTCGCCACCATTTCGAACATCGTTGCCCGCCAGACGACCTTCTCGGAACCCGGATTCCCTTCCACAAGAACAAGATGATAGGAGTGGCTGTAGCCACCAAGTTCGTAGTGTATGAGCCAGTATTCGGGCGTGGATGCTGCGAAGACCAGACGCCGCCTCGAAAGCCTCGGCTCTACAATCACATCGGTTTCCTGCCACTCCTGCCCGGGATCGGCGAGCCGGAACTCGGGATCGTGGGAGGCGTCCGCGATCGCGCGGATGACGCTCTTCGGAATGCCCCCGACCCGATTGACTTGCGTGAAAGCGTCCGGGTGTTCTAGAACCGACCGGTCGGATTCCGAAAGGTGTGTCACTTCCGCGTGGGTCTCCAGACTAGGAGCAACCGTCAGCACGGCAGCGATCACAAGCGTCAGTGTGCGCACGAACCGCATCGCTCCTCCCCTTCTCAAGGCCATCGGCTTCGTGCCCACTCACCATCGAGGATCTGGCGAGGCGTCTTCCCCTTGTTGGCTTCCAACCAGTAGGAGGTCAGCTTCTCCCGCGGTTTGACGAGTTCAGCGATGGGACGCCGCGAGAGGGTGGAATAGACCTCAGCGCCATGATGAGGAGCGCCATCACCAACCTCGGTTAGGTCGGCGAGTCCACGAAATGACCATCTGCGTCGCTTCGCCGTCAACGGTGCGTTCGAGCACAAGGATCGCGGTGTGCCAGCGTGACCCGGTGCTCATCATTAAGACCACGTTCTGGTTGGACAGAAATGATGGGGCATGTGGTCTCCCTTGCTCAGACAGCCTAGTGGGTGGGCTTCCTTATGCTGGCCGGGTTGCGACGCCTTCCTCCCGAGTACGTCAGCACCAAGCCACGAAGCTCATCAGGCCACGGTTCATCGTAGGTATACCCTTCAAGCATGCTCAAAGCCCCGTCTTCCATATAGAGAAGGAAGCCCAATCCGTGCTTTACGTTCTCAGCGGCTCCGTTCACATCTCCGAGTTTGAATGATGGGCGCCCGGGCACCCGAAGAGCTTCTGCGTCGAGAACAAGGTCTGTGAAGAAGCCTACCCCTGTCGTTTTGCGCGAGGAGACTCTTACTTGTTGAGCCTGCTGGCGCAGAACAGCCAGCACCGCGTCCTCTCCCTCCAAGAGCATGCGTATGATTTGGTCCTCCAAAGAAGTTAGGGCGGTCGCCTCACCGCCATCCTGTTTTTGGTGACCTCCTCTTGATTTGCTCACTTTCCGTGGCTCACCCGCAAAATGCGCCCATCGTCCTTTGCGATCTCTGCGATGGCGACACCACCGACGAACCCGTCGGGAAGTGACCCCTCCACCACCCAGATCCCATCGCGCAAGGCCGCCCGATAGGGTTTCTCCCTGGCAATCGTTGCTACCCCATAGATCGGTTCCCATATTGCTACTGCGATCTTGACCGCCGTTGCAGCGTCCGGGACATAGCCCTCCCCGGGCTTGAAGCTGTAGACGTGCTCTTCGCCTCCGGCTGCGAGAGCGAGCGACGCCAGGGCCATGAAGAGCACGGTCGCTATCACGTTCTTCACTGGACTACCTCACTGATTGAGCGCCAAGCTCGCAGCGGGTGGATGGCACCCTAGTAAGGGTTCTTCCATGGACCGTCCCAGGCGGCATCGAGGACGATGCGGGCCGGGCTGGCGTTACGGACGAAAAATGTGGCAGCGCCGCGCTCTCCGGGAGCAAGGTTTGGATAGATCAAGCGAGTTCGCGGTCCTAGCTGTTTACTGTACGAGTCGAACTCTGTGAAAACGACTTCACTGGGGAGAGGGCTCTTTCCGTTGTACGTGATCTTGCAGGTCATCCCAGAGATCCATCGGCAGTCCGAGATCACAAAGATCTCCGACAGTCGAGGTGAGAGTTCGATATGGGGGAAACAGAAGCCATCGCGTCCCACTTCCTGCGGCGGCGGGCAGCAATCGGGAGGCGGCTTCCGTAACTCATGTATGCATGCGTCGCGTGCTTCGGCCAGGCCGGGTTCTTGCACTGCCAATAAAGCGTCGATCCTTCGGTAGATCTCAGCACACACGACAGCATCTTCTTGATCCACGTACTCCTCGCCGAGATTTCCTACGAGCGCGTCAAGTCGATGGGCCTTGGTAAGCCTCGGCTCAAGCTCTTCAAGGAAGAGCGTCGTATTGATTGTGATGAGGTGCCCTAACATGATGTCCAGATCTTCTGATAGGGCGCCATCGGTAATCGAATAGAGGTCGAAGCCAAGGGCGACCGATTCTCGCTCCTGACGCGAGATCCGCCTTTCAAGGAGCGGTAGAGACACTTCCAGAGCCTCTTGCGCCGCATCCTCATCTGCCGAACCGTCGTATCGGGCATGACCTTCGCGGGGGAGGATGGCGCGCAGCGCAGCCACCGTTTTCTGGGAAGGATCTTGGTGGAACTTGAGAATGGCGAGCGTCAACTCATGCCAGTCCACCGCGACATCTCCAGTGGCCGTAACCGACGCGGCGGAAACGTCCAAGGGTGCGCAGAGTAGTAGGAGTGTGAGACCCAATAGTAAGGGACGGCGCAAGGGCACCCACATGCCTTTTGTTTTCGGCAGGCCGGGAGCAACGCTGAACGTAATGGCGGGGGCCATTGCCGTCACGGATCTGAGGCGACGTAACCTCTATCCACAGCCGCGCAGTGTGCCGATCCGCTGGGACTGCAACTGGCTGCATCGGGCTGCAACCGCGACGGCCGGACGGCCCCAGACGGCCCCTTCCACGTTCACTGGCAAACGCGCTCCATCAGCCGCCGAACGGTACGACCGATGTGTTAGTGCAGTACGCGAAGGCCAGAAGGCATCGGCAGAAAGGGTTCCCTATGTCGAGGCTCTTGGGCTTGGTCCTGCTGGTTTTCGTTTGGACGGTCCCCGGTCGGGTAACCGCCGTCGAGCCCAAGCGTCCAGGCCAGGAATCCTTCCTAACTCGTGCAGTCTTGGCCGACGGACGGCTGTGGGTGCTCTCAGACTCGGGCGACCTCTCCAGCATCAGCGAGGGCAGCGACGTGCGGGGCGAGGGAAACCTTCCCGAACCGGCTCTGGACCTCTGCCTGCGGGATGGGTACCCGGCGGTAATCACTTGCAAGAGCGACGACTGCATGAACTGGGTGCTGCGCAGGCGGGTCAATGGGAAGTGGTCCATTGAGGCGACCGTTCAAACCGAGCACGACGATTTGGTTGCCCTGAGCTGCGCAGCGAAAGAGGTAACCCTGTTGACCACGAGTCGGTTGATTGATATCGGTAGGAGCAAGCAGAGCGCAGTCGTGCTGTCCGAGAAGCTGTACGCCGGATGGGTCACCTCCGTCGTCGTCACCGCCGATCAAGTATTCGTTGGCATCAACCGCGGAGAATGGGGCGGCGGCCTGCGGCGCATCGAGCGCCATAGCGGCAAAGTTACTGACATCGAGCGCAACGCGACCTGGGACCTTTGCAGCGGGCCACTTAACACCGCGTGCGATCCGGTCAATGGCATTGCTCCCGAGCCTTGGAAGCCCGATTGCGTCGCCGTAGCAGTTGGCCTCGTCCATTTCGAGCCGCATGGGCGCATCGTTGAGGTCTGTGGGGACAGGGTGCAGCGCCTGTACTACAAGCCGTATGGAGAGGAGGCTTCCCGCCACTCCGAGAAGGCCGCTGACGAGCCATCCCAGACCGTGGCTTTCTTCGGGCTGACCCGTGAGGGCGACGCTCTCTTGGCGGCTGGTATCGACGGTATCTATCGCATCGAGGCGAGCGGTACCGAGTATTCGGCTCCGTTGCCTAGTTTCACGAACATCGGGGGCATCCAAGTGAGTTTTGATGTACCTCATCTTGTCGTCGTGCTTACGAGCGTCAACCAGCGCCGCTCCGTTAGTGGCAGCGTACCGATCCTCGTTCCGCGCTGATGGAAACTGCGTTACAACGAAACCTGATCGCGCACCTCGATGCGTCTCAAGCCTTCACCCTTCCACGAAGCGTTGTTCAAACCTCGCGTAAACCGGCCGCGCATCCGCCGCATAGACGGTGCTCAAGCCAACCGGCGAGCGCGTCGATACCGACCCTATGCGACGCCTTCGATCCCGTCCTCATAGAGCGATAAGTAGAGTCCTTGCGTTTCTTACGCTTGCGCTCTGGTGCTTTGGCGCAGAGGCAATCGAGCTGAAGATACTCACAACCAAAGGCTTCGTTGCGTTTACTGTTGAGGACGACTGGCGAGTGCTCTCTATGCAGACAAAGCCACCGATTGCGTTCGCAATCTTCCAGGTCCCCAATTTTGCTGACGAAGGCACCCCCGAATCCACAAATCTCGTAATCAGTCTCTTTAACCGTAAAGCCTCGCTCTGCCCCGTCGTGACGGGTGTCGCTGTGCCGTCCATGCTGAGGACGTGATTCAAGGCGATGCGGGGCGGCGGGGTGAGCTACGACCGAGCGAGGTCGCGCGGCAGCGTGACCGTGCCGGGATTCTCGATCGCGCGGCGTGTCGCCTCGGCGAGATAGGCCGCGGGCTCAAGGCCGGCAAGCTTGGCGGACTATGCCGCCCGCCGAACTATGCCGAACGGGCTCCTTTTCCCCAAGGATTTGTCGTGACCGGCATGTGAACGGCTCGGCATAGTTTGTCCTATGCCTCGGCTCTCAACCGCGGAGGACAGGACTATGGTTGCAAAGGAGTACTTGGACAGGAGCCGGCTGTTCCGGCGCCTGAAGAGTGGACCCCACGGACAGCTCGTCGAGCTCTACGCGGCGCGTCTCGTCAAAGACGGGCTCGCTCGCCAAGGCACTTGGCGGTGCCTCAGCTTGGCAGGCGATCTCCTGAGTTGGATTCCAAGAAGCCGCTCGAAGCTGACCGATCTCGATGAACGCAGGGTCGAGCGATACCTCCGGTACCGAGCGGGGAAGCATTCCATCCAGCCTGGCGACCGGGCGGCGCTGAAGCGGTTGCTGTCCGTGCTGCGCGATGCGGACGCAATTGCGCTGGCGGCGCCGCCGCCGATCACCCCGCAGCCGTGTAAACCAGGATCTCGCCCCGCAAAGGCGCTGGGAACGGATCGTTGCGGTGCCGCCGCTCGAGCCGCGCAATCGCCTCGCGCAGCTCCTGACCGCGCTCCTCCATGGGACTGCCCCCGTCACGACCTCGCGTGACGGCAGCACTGTGCGGGAATCGCACGATCAAGAGAAGACGTGGCGGGGCGAGCTTGTACCTTTAACCCGGACTCTGAAAAGGCGCGTGACGCACTGAAGCGTGTGGGTGAGCACTACGGACAGGCTGAGCCGAAGGTCGAATCCTTTAAAGAGTGGACAATCTATCGGCAAGAGGCAAAACAGGGAGAAGTTGTCTATTCGCTGCTAGACGCAAAACGTAATGTGGCGGATGTTGCGGTTGGCGTTCGCCTGGCATGGCCGCACCTTAGAAACAATCCGCCGGGCTATGACGCGGAGATGGAAGTCACCTTCCGCTCCGTGCTCGATTCGATTTACGGGAACATAGGTCCCTACCAGCCCAAACCTGGCGAGGTCATTCGGCGGCCCACGCAATAGGGAAGCGCGCGACCTATCAGGCTGCCCGTCCTTCCACCGAGCTGCTCGGTAGGGGCGTGGATGTAGAGACCGTGCGCCAGCTCGGAGGTTGGTCCGACCTCACCGTGGTCATGCGGTACGTGACAGGCTAATACGCGCGCGCCGGTCCGATCTGCGGTGCACGGACCGGCTTGGCCATGCCGTAGAAGATCACGACGCCCTGGCCACCGCAGCGAGTCGAAAGCGCCTCGCTAGGCGTACCGACACAACTGTCGATGTCCTGCCAGTTGTTGATCGCCCAGACATTGCCTGCCGGATCGACGGCGATGTCGGTCTGCATCTGCAAGCCTCCTCCCACGTAGCCGCCGGGGGGCGAAATCTGGTCGCCGGTTTTCATGCCGGGCGGGCAGTTCTCGGTGCGGGCGCCGCATAGCTCGACGATGGGACTGCTCGGCATGGCGAAGTTAGAGATCCATACGTTGTCATTCCCGTCCACGGCCGCAGCCCATGGCCCGGGGAGACCGCCGCCGGTGAACGGCGAGCCCGGGTAGGGGGTGCCGTCGGGACGCAGCAGCACGACGCTGCCACCCTCGGCGCCTCCCTTCTGCTCGGACATGGTCTTCGTCAGGTAGTCAGAGGCCGCCGTAACACCCTTGAGCTTCAGGCGTACCCCCATGTCTATCAGATGCCACATGCCCAACAGCCCACTGCCGAACCGGTTGGTGACCCAGACGTTGCCCTGACTGTCGATGCCAAGACCACTGCTGTTGAATCCGCTCTTGAAGTTCTCGGCCTTACTGGGGTCAGCGGCTGGGAAGCGGGTGACGTGTTCGACGCCGCTATTGGACACCCAGATCCGGTCCTGCTGGTCGATGCCGAGGTGAAATGGCGCCCGGAACGACTTACACGGCTCCTCTTTGTCGCCCTCGCAAACGATCCGGCCCTTGGTTAGATCGCCCTTCGGGAAGTGGACGAGCTGGGTCTTCGAGATGCCCAAGGCCCAAACGTCTCCGCTGGGCGTGACGATGATTCCCTGCATCAGCCCGAGTTGGCCGTTGAAAGTGATCCCCTCCGGTGGCGTCAGGGGTTTGCCATTCTTGTCGAACACCGCGATGGACTTACTGCCATAGTTGCTGAACCAAGCGTTGTCCTTGGCGTCGATAGCCGCACCGAAGGTGCCCCCTTGCATGCCGCCGCCGGTGAAGCCGGTGGTCATCGGGGAAAGCGGACGACCGTTCGGTGCGAACTTGGTGGCGTTGCCCTGCCACAGCACGTCCTGCCCCTGCCAACCGACCGTCCAGTTGTCGCCGACCCAGAGGTTGCCCTCGCTGTCGAACATGGCCTTTCCGCCCGCACGGAACCCGCCACCGTCGAACTTCAGTGGCAGCACCCACGCGCTGGGCGGGAAGTTTAGGTACGGCATGAACGGAACCGGTCGCAGGTTCTTACCCGTCGGCACCGGATAGAACTGGTCAAGCAACGAATAGAGCCTCTCGGGCTGGAACCACGGATAGCGGGCGATTGAATGCGCCGCCGTCAGGGTGTCCGTCGGAACGGCTCCGGCAGGTGGGGTAGTAGCCGCGAAGAGCTTGCCGCACGCATCCGTCGTGACCCGCGTGACGCAACCGGAAAGCACGTCCGCCAGCGTGGCGAAGTTGGCCATCGTCGGCGTCTGTGCGCTGTTCAGCGGTCTCTGGATGGCGTCGCCCCAACCGCCGGTGGCGACATCGACGAAGTTGCGGACGTTGCCTGCTGCGATCTTCAGCCCAAGCGCGTGACCTTTGAGCACCGTACCGCCGAGGAACTGCGCGTGCGTCCATACCGACGCTACCGTTGTCATTTCGTTAATGACGACCATCTCCGGGGGCTTCTCACCCAGCACTGTCATCAGCGCGATGGCCGGGTTGTCGCCGCTCGCCTTGTTGGCTGCGGGTTGGCCGCCCTCCGCGACGAGATACAGGCTGGTCTCATCGCCGGAAGCGCCGGGCGCGTCTAGCACGAAGCGACCATCGGCGTCGCTGCGTGCGTGCGCCAGTTCTTTGGGTGCGCCTGCACTCGCGGCCCAAAGCGTCACCGTCGAGTTAGCGATCGGAGCGCCCGCACCGAGCACCTGACCTTTCAGGCTGTCGGCGGCCGTAGTTGGCGCGGCCGACAATAGGACCAAAAGCGCAAATGCCACCATCGACAAACGAGAAGCGGGTCCAGCATTGCGAACACGCGCTCCAAGATTCATTTTTGTCTCCTGAGGTAACTGTCGCCGCGTAACGTCTCACCGATATTTCCATCACACTCGGCAGGCACTTGCGGCAACGGATCGTACGGCGGCAGACCCCTCCAGTAGCTGGGAACGCGCACACTACTACACGACGGCTAGGTCGAGGTAGCTTTAGTGCTTAGGGGCGCCCAAGTTTGTGCAGTCCGTGCCCGGGCCGCCTTCCCGGCGTCGGACGTTTGCCACCGAGCTGCTCGGAAGGGGTATCGACGTGGGACCGTCCGCCAGCTCAGCGGATGGTCCGACCTCAGCTCCGTCATGCGATACGTGACAAGCTCAGACGCCCGAAAGAGGTGCGCGACTGAGGCGCTCGACTTGTGAGGGCGCCAAAGCCGATCACGACCACCCAGGGCTACGCGCACACGGCGCAGGACCGGATGCGGAGGGTGACTCTGCCGTGGTAGTGCGGGACCCAGAATCGGGAGGACCTACCTTGTTCTTCCTCCATGCCAGGGGTGTGCATTCATGATTACTTGCAGCCCTGATTATTCGCGGTCTTTACACATTTGGTGCCATTTGGGCCTACATATACACCCTTACCATTCTTGGTCTTGGCTTTTCCACCATTACTACTTTGAGTAGTCGTTACGCCATACTGATTCTTTTGCGCGGTATGAACCGTACCCCTTTTTTATTGACTACAGCGGCTTTCTCACCATTGCTGCAAACAGTCCTACCGCGCGAATCGGTGACGCAGTCCGCAGATGTAACCGACGAAAGCAACATGCATGCAACTACTAGCAAAAGAATTCTCATGAACATCTCCATACAGTAGAACTCCAATTCACGCGAAGACGAAGAGGTGTCGGCGCTCGCAAGCGACAATCAAGGCTGAAACAACCGTTGCTACCCCGATTGACCTTTCTCACGTTGCGCTCCTCGTCACGTTTGAGTGATACCGCGCCTTGTCCATCGCTAGTCTTTGCCTTGGGCGATCCTCTCGGCCGCCTTCTGAAGGGTCTGCTGACCCTCTTGCGGAATCTGCACCGGTCCAAGCTGGTACGTCAGCTTGTCGATCTTTCCGGTGAACTTGAACGGACAGTCGTAGTGATACTCAATGAGTGAGACCGGTGTGCCGGTATCCAATCCCACATCAAAGGTCTCGTCCCACTGGAAGATGAACGGCACGGTGTGTTCCATGGACTTCTTGTCTACTTCCTTGCCGTCCACGCTCAAGATGCCGGTGCCGCCCGCGCCGAAGGCGCCGCCGTCAAACCTAAAGTCGAACGTGATCGTGTGTTTGCCGGGCTTGAGTTCTGGGCCTTCCCAGGCGGTCCGCTTGACATCAAGCAGGTTGTAGAGAAACACCGGCTTGCCCCGACCGACTCCTAATTCGCCCTTGCTTAGGAACAAGCCGTAACCGGCGAATCGTCCGCCTTCGGTGACGATCATGCCTTCCGCGCCGCCTTCAGGAATCTCCACGTCGGCGGTGATGGTGTACGACCGTTGGAGGATGCTCGGGGCAGAACTGTCCGGCACGCCGCTTAGCTCACCGGAATACGTGAAGGTGGTGCGCCCGGCCGCGGTACTCGGACGTGGCGTGAGGAGGCGGGTGAGGGTCGAGTTGTCGAGCGGAAGCACGTTGTATTTCTTCGCCTCGGCCACGAAGAGATTTTGCATTTCCTTGAGCTTGTCCGGCATCTTGGCTGCGAGGTCATATTTTCCGTGAAGTCGGATTTGATGTTGTAGAGTTCCCAGTTGTAGCCGGTGATTACGTCGGGCACGGTCGGGGTCATGTGCCACGGAAGAGTCACGGGCGTGGTTGCGGCAATCCAACCATCGTGGTAGATCGCGCGATTACCCAGGATCTCGAAGTACTGCGTGTCGCGCTTGGAGGGCGCGTTGGCGTTGGCCTTGTCCCACGTATAGGCCATGCTCACGCCTTCGATGGGATCTTGCTTGATGCCATTGATCGTGTCGGGAGCCGCAATGCCAGCCGCCTCTAGGATCGTCGGCACAATATCGATCACATGATGGAATTGCGTGCGAATGCCGCCCACGTCTTTGATGTGGCCGGGCCATGAAATGGCCATGCCCTGACGCGTCCCGCCGAAATGCGACGCGATCTGCTTGACCCACTGGAACGGTGCGTCGAACGCCCAAGCCCATTCCACCGCCATATGGGGATAGGTCTGGTCCGAGCCCCAGAACTCGTAGAATAGCAACTGATCCTTGACGGGGAGGACAACGCCGTTCAACGGAGCGACTTCGTTCGGCGTTCCATTGAGAGTGCCCTCGGCGCTCGCGCCGTTGTCGCCGCTGATGTAGATGATGAGCGTGTTGTCGAGTTTACCCATGTCTTCGACCGCCTGAATCACGCGACCAATCTCATGGTCGGTGTAGGCAAGATACGCCGCATACACATCCACCTGGCGGGTAAAGAGTTTCTTTTCCTCCCACCCGAGCGAGTCCCACTCCGGCAGGTCCTTCGGCCACGGAGTCAACTGTGCGTCTTGCGGAATCACGCCGAGCTTCTTCTGGTTGGCGAAGATGGTCTCACGTAGCTTGTTCCAGCCCTGGTCGAACAAGTGCATGTCGCTGATCTTCTTAATCCATTCCGGCGTCGGGTGGTGCGGCGCATGCGTACCGCCGGGCACGTAGTAGACAAAGAACGGCTTCTTCGGATCTACCTCATTGAGCATCTTCATGTGCGCTATGGCGTCATCCGCCATGGCGGTCGTCAGGTTCCAGCCCGGCTGCCCGACGTAGGGGTAGATCGCCGTAGTGTTTCGGAAGAGATTGGGCTGCCACTGGCTGGTATCGCCGCCGATGAAGCCGTAGAAGTACTCAAAGCCCATGCCGGTCGGCCACTGGTCAAAGGGCCCGGCCTGACTCGCCACGAAAGCCGGGGTGTTGTGATCCTTGCCGAACCAGGAGGTGGCATACCCGTTCTCCTTCAGGACTTCGCCAATCGTGCCCTTGCTCTTCTCAATGATCGAGTCATATCCCGGGAAACCTGTAGCAATCTCGGAGACGACGCCAAAACCCACCGAGTGATGGTTGCGTCCGGTGATGAGCGCGGCGCGCGTTGGGGAACAGAGGGCCGTAGAATGAAACTGCGTGTAGCGCAGGCCGCTCTTTGCGATGCGGTCCAGCGCGGGTGTCGGGATCACGCCGCCGAACGTGCTCGGCGCGCTGAAGCCGACGTCGTCGGTCATGATGAGCAAAACATTGGGCGCGCCCTTGGGCGGAACGACGGTGGGCGGCCACCATGGTTTAGATTCCGTGGCTTTTTCCTTGATCACACCGCCAAATTTCGGGTCGGGCGGTGGGAGTTGTTTCCCGTCGATTGTGATTGTCGCACTGGGCGAACCCGGTACGCCGGTGACCTGCTGGGCTCTCACCGGAGCCGTCGCAAGAAGCATCAAAGTCAGAACGGATGCTGCCAAGGCATAGGTCCTCATCCCATCAATCTCCTCGTACATGGACAATGTGCCCTGCGTCGTGCATGACGCCCGAGCAACTGGCTTGCGTACTGATGTGCCACAACGCGACACTCTATCGGTGCGAACGCTGGCGCGGCCCCAGACACAAGTCAAATCTTACTTTGCTGTCTTAGGCGGGACGGTTCTCCATTGGGACCCGATCTCCTCTTCTCGAACGGCTTCAAAGAACATCTTCCTCTCCAACGTTACGGCCATTTACTCACAAATCCCATAAAAATCGTGCAACCCGGATATGTTGCACACGCGCGCTCGCCAAAATACCCCACCCCTCCTTTCGCGGTTTCTACTCCATCTCAGATATATCTTTATGATCATTATGTCGTGTAACTCTTTTTACGGTATGATTTAACAAAACCACGGAGGGGAAGAAGGATGAATACCAATGCCGAGCGTGTACGACGTGATTACTGCGAGGATCGTGGAAAAGCTGGAGAGAGGTACCGTGCCGTGGCACAAGCCTTGGAACGTTGAGACAGGTGCCCCCAGGAACCTAACGAGCGGAAAGCCCTATAGGGGCATCAATGTCTTCTTGTTGGGATGCCAGGCCTATGCCTCCCCTTTTGGGGCACGTACAAGCAGATCACAGAGCTTGGGGGCCATGTTCGGAACGGGGAGCGTGGTTCGCCCGTCGTGTTCTGGAAGTGGCTGGACGGGCAGGATGAAGAAGGCAAGGAGCGCAAGGTGCCGCTCTGTCGGTACTACACAGTCTTCAACCTGGACCAGAGCGAAGGCGTCGAGCACAAGCGCCTTGCAGAGATGGCCAAGCCGAAGGCATCGCCGTTCACCCCGATTGAGCGAGCCGAGAGCCTGGTCACGGGTTATGCCAACCCCCCGAGTATTCGGACGGCTGGGACGGCTGCCTACTATCGCCCGTCAACTGACTCGGTGGTGATGCCCCCGCCCGAGACGTTCGAGAGTGCCGAAGCCTTCTACTCGGTCTTGTTCCATGAGTTGAGCCACAGTACGGGGGCCACGTCTCGCCTCGCCCGAGAAGGGGTGACCGATCCTCAGCGCTTCGGAAATCATGAGTACTCAAAGGAGGAGTTGATTGCTGAGATGTCCGCGGCCTTCCTGAGAGCCTATGCCCAGATCGACTGCGAGAGCCTGATGGATCTCAGCGCGTCCTACCTCGCCTCCTGGCTGCGCGTGCTGCGCAAGGATTCGCGCATGGTGGTCTTTGCCGCTGCTGCTGCACAGAAGGCAGTTGACCATATCCGGGACGTGAAAACTGCCCAGGAGGCCGAGGCCACCACTGAGCTGGAGCTGGCAGCCTGATCTACCGGGGCAGGGTCGGGAGGGGACCCAGCCTCGGTGTCGTCACCCTGAAGAGGAGGCTTCTATGCCCCGTGTTGCCCTCTATGCCCGCGTATCCACCACAGACCAGAGACCCGAGATCCAGGTCGAGAGCCTCCGCGGCTACTCCCAGGCCCGAGGCTTAGGGGTCGTGGGCGAGTACGTGGACCACGGCGTTTCAGGTGCGAAGGACCGCAGGCCCGCGCTTGATCGCCTCCTTGCCGATGCCCGCCGACGCAGGTTCGATGTCGTCGCCTGCGTGAAGCTCGACCGCCTGGCCCGTAGCGTCCATCACCTAACCAGCCTTGCCCGTGAGTTCGAGGCGCTTGGCATTGACCTCGTCGTCTTGGACCAAGCCATCGACACCAGCACCCCGGCTGGCCGCCTTTTATTCCATGTCTTGGGTTCGATTGCCGAGTTTGAACGGGACCTGATCCGGGAGCGAACCGTGGCGGGGATGCGTGCCGCCAAGAAGCGAGGAGCCAGGATCGGGCGTCCTCAGGCGGATCTTGACCGCGTGCTTCTCGTCCGTCAGATCCGGTCAGGTGTCTACATGCGGCCCGCCATACATTCGCCACGCTCGCACTAGAAGCGGGAAAAAGCGTTAGGTGGGTCGCCGACCAGCTCGGCCACTCGGACCCGGCGCTCACACTGCGGGTGTACGCGCATGCCTTGCCCACCGATCCCGGCGACTTGGATTTCGTTGATGTGCTTATCCGGTTACCTCAGCCGTCAGTCGGGCGTAGGAGAGCGGCTCGCCGCGGACGGCTCGGCGCAGGACGAAGAAGAAGAGCTCGCTCTCGCGTGCGCGGCGATCGAACCGGTAGCTGAACTCTTGGAGGTAGCGCGGGAGGTGCTT
>Ga0209039_10002821_pt1 | contig 14242 bp, 12 predicted proteins | sample BogFormECP12_OM1_FD_188238 | JGI IMG/M metagenome (GOLD analysis project Ga0209039, IMG submission 188238) | Bog forest soil microbial communities from Calvert Island, British Columbia, Canada - ECP12_OM1 (SPAdes) (version 2) | ecosystem: Environmental > Aquatic > Freshwater > Wetlands > Bog ... | reverse complement strand
CGGTCCGCGCCATTGTCTTACCCGACCGCTAAGGAGCGCCCGTACGGATCCGTGCGGGGGGTACCGGGTAACCGGTATCCCTACCGCGACAAAATGAAGATAGGTCTGGATGAGTTATTGAAAACAAAGGGCCAAAAAAAGTGGTCTGGATGAGTTGATGAAAATAAACAAGTTATCATATTTTCACGATGAGATACTGAAAGGAAAAGAGATATAGGAGATTCTGGATAGGGCGAGTAATGCGGAATAGAATGCGATCAACCCGGGCAAGTTGGGCCGCTCTCGCCGATTATCATTTATTAATGACCCTGCATAATTCAGAATGCAGAAGTACGAAGTGCCATGCGGAATAAAGCTCAATCCGATTTGGTCAAAGGCCTGGGGGTGTTCGGCGCTATCTCCGTGGTGGCGGGCACGATGATTGGAACCGCGATTTTCGTGGTTCCGGGCACCATGCTGCAACAGGTGGGCACGCCTGGGATGGTTCTCGCGGTGTTCGTGGCCGCCGGGGTCCTCAGCCTGTTCGGGGCGCTTAGCTATGCCGAACTGGGCGCGGCGATGCCGGAGGCGGGGGGCGAATTCGTCTACATGCGCCGCGCTTACGGACCCCTGGCCGGATTCCTCTACGGCTGGACGCAATTCGTCATTGCCAAGACCGCCTCGATTGCCGCCATCGCCACGGGTTTTGTCATCTACCTGGCCTACTTCTTCCCGCGCTTGCGCGAAACGCTGTGGGGAACCTCTCTCCGTTTGGGTGGGCAAGAATTGGATCTGCATCTGACGGGCCTCCAGATTGGCGCGACGCTGATGGTGCTGCTGCTCTCGGGCCTGAACGTTCTGGGGGTGCGCCGCAGCGGCGCCGTGCAAACTCTCTTCACCGCTTCCAAGCTGCTGGTGCTGGCGGTCCTCATCGTGCTGGGCCTCACTTACGGGCACGGCTCGTGGCAAGGGTTCGGTCCGTTTAGCGCCGCGGGTGGGCACGGCGGCCTGCTGGCGGCTTTCGGCGTGGGGACGGTTTCAGCGCTCTGGGCTTACGATGGGTGGAATAATCTCAGCATGGTGGCGGGCGAAGTCAAGAGTCCTCAACGCAACGTACCCGTGGCGCTGATTGGCGGGGCACTGCTGGTGCTCATCGTCTATGTCCTGGTGAACCTCGCATACTTTTATGTGTTGCCCGCTTCCCAGGTTCTGGGCACCAGGACCGTGGCGGCCGACGCCGCGCGCCGCATCATGGGCAACGCCGGGGGAGCATTCATTGCGGTGGGCGTCATGATTTCCACTTTCGCCACGCTCAACGGGTCGATCCTGTCGGGCTCGCGCATTCCTTACGCCACCGCGCGCGAAGGCCTTTTCCCGGCCGCGCTGGGCGATGTCAATCCCCGCTTCCACACCCCCGCCGTGTCGCTGGTATGGCAGGCCATCATCGCGGGATTGTTCGCGTTGACGGGAGGGTACGAGTCGCTTTATACGAAGGCGATTTTTTCCGAATTCCTCTTTTACGCCCTCTGCACCGCCGGAGTTTTCGTGCTGCGCCGGCGGGAGCCTGACTTGCCGCGTCCCTATCGGACCTGGGGATATCCCGTGGTTCCCGCGGTTTTTGTTATTCTCGCTTTCTGCCTGCTGGTGAATACGTTTTGGCAGCAACGCGCCGACTCCATGTGGGGAGTCGTGCTGGTGGGCAGCGGCATCCCCGCATACTGGATCTGGAAGGCATGGGTTCGCCATTCTTCATGAATCGAAAATCGAAGCTCGAAAATCGAAACCCGAAGGTCGAAAATCGAAATTCGAAAATCGAAATTCGAAAATCCCCCTCTGGCCATCGATTTTCGAGTTTCCAATTTCGAGTTTCGAAACCATGGGCACTCAAGATTTCCCTCGGCCATCTCATCTTGCTGGCCGTGGCGGCTTCGGCTGCCGCAGGAGCCGAGCATCGAGATGCCGCGCATCGCCAATCTGAAAGAGCCGCCGCGCAAGCCGCCCTGGCGGAAGCGCGTCAGCGCGTGCAGGGCGCGAGTCCGCTGGCGATGTTTTATTACGCCGACGATTCGTTGGGCCTGGCATCGCTCCAGGCGCATGCCGACGCCATAACCTTGCTCGCTCCCCAGTGCTATGGGCTCGACCGCGCGGGAGCGCTGCACGGCCAACTCCCCGCGGGGGTTCTGGACGTGGCGCGCCACGCCAGCCTCCCCCTGATGCCGCTGGTGACCAATTCGGGTTTCGACCGTCTGGCGGCGCACCGCCTGCTGCACAATGTCCAAGCGCAGGAGCGCGCGGCAAGGTCCCTGGCGCAGCTTGCGGAACGCGATCAGTACGTGGGTTGGCAACTCGATTTCGAAAACATCGCTCCCGCGGACAAGCTTGCGTATACACGGTTCGTGGCGCGCGTGGCGGCACGGTTACATCATGACCATCGGCTGCTGAGCGTGGCCGTCGTGGCGCGGTTTTCCGATCGTTATCCCGACAGCTCGGGACCAGGATTTCATACTGGGGAGTGGGGCGCGGCATTCGATTACCGCGGCCTCGCTCGCGTTGCCGATTTCCTGGTGCTTATGGCTTATGACCAACACACTCCTTCCACCCCGCCCGGCCCGGTGGCGGGCTACGATTGGGTGAAGGCGGCTCTCGACTATGCCCTCCGCCGCGTGCCCGCTTCGAAACTCCTGCTCGGCATTCCTCTTTATGGCCGCGAGTGGGCTGAAACTGCGCGTGCCACCACGTCACACAGCCTTGCCTACAAGGACCTGGAGCACTTCCTTGAAGATCCCGCGAGCGAACGGCATTGGGACGATATCTTGCGGACCACCTGGCTCCAATTGCGCGAGGGCGAAACCCTGCGCACCGCGTGGTTTGACGATGCGCGCAGCCTGCGCGAGAAACTGAAGCTGACGCAACTCTACCACCTGCGTGGATACGCAGCCTGGCGGCTGGGCGTGGAGGACCCAGGTTTCTGGCAAGGAAGTGATGACCCGTGACAAGCAAGACCCCCACCAGTGGACCCATTGTTGGTGCTGGGAGAAAGGGGTTTGTGGATTCCGCCGGAAATCCAAGAGCGGCAGACTCATCCCGCTCGGAGCGGATGATTCTGCCCGCCATTCGACTGGAGTTCCCCAAAATGGAGTAGAATACAATGAGAAGGACTAACATGAGCAAGCCGCCGAAAACTCTCGAAGATTTAGTTCGTGAGGTCCCATCAGAATACAGGGACCAGCTTCGGGATTACGTTGAGTCTTTACTGGCCAGGCGGCGCACCAAGAAGGCCAGCAAGCCCCAATTCGCTTGGGCTGGCGCACTTAAGGGCCTAAGGGACCGCTACACGTCCGTCGAGTTACAGCACGAGATCGCACGCTGGAGAATCGACGGCGAATGAGATTGCTTGTCGATACAAACCTCTTCATTGAGGTGTTGCTGAGCCAAGTGGGCGCCAGCGAAGCCCGAACCTTTCTGGAGAACCGCAAGGGTCACGAACTCTTCGTCTCCGACTTTGCTCTTCATTCGATCGGCCTTCTGCTATTCCGGCGGAAGCAGCACCACTTTTTCCGTCAATTCTTGCAGGACTTAACTGCTGGCGCGGGCATTGCCGTGGTTTCTCTGACGGCGCAGGAGATGGACACCCTCATAGACGTGGCAGGAAAGTTCAACCTGGACTTCGACGACGCATACCAGTCCAGCACCGCAATAAGACATAGACTTAGGATCGTGAGCTTTGACGCTGACTTCGACCACACGCCTGAGGGCCGACTTCTCCCTGCCGACGTTCTGTAACTTGACTTGGCCGCTACAGACCTGTGGAGGAGCCATGCGAACCCGCGCCGTTGTGGGTCTGTTGATTTTGATGTTCACCGCTTGGGCGGCGGGTGCTCGCGGCGCGGAGCATACCTGGGATGTCTACACGGCCGGGGAACTGGACGAGCGCATCGAGCGCCAACTCAACGTGTTGGCCGTGCAGGATCAGGCGCTGATCCACTTTTTGAAAACCACTGCGCAAACCTCGCGAGTGGTCCCCGCGGCCGGCGGCCTGGTGATCGAGCTGCGCCAAGAAAGCAATGTCGCAGCTTTTCTTGATGCGCTCAATCGCGAGGCGGGCGCAACCGCCATCTCGCCTACCGTGGAGCTTGCCCGGGAAGGTTACATCATCGAGGCCAACTATCCGCGCGCGGCGGTTCCTAACCGCCTGCGCATCACGGCTGCCACCTGGAGGGGATTTCACCATGCTCTGCTGAGAGTTCCGGATTTGTTGGCGATCTGGCCGGCGAATCTTTCGAACCAGCTCATCCCTCACCCACAGGCCGTGCGCATCGAAGAAAACGGCATCTCCGCCGTCATCGTGGATTTCCCCTCCTTCCCGGAGCGCGGCGTCGTGGAAGGTTTTTACGGCATTCCCTGGACGCATCAGGACCGCGTCGACATTCTGCGCTTTGAGGGGGCACACGGCATGAACGTGTACTATTACGCCCCCAAAGACGACCCCTACCCTCGCAAGCTCTGGCGCGACGCCTACCCGCCGGAAGCGCAGCAACGCTTGGGTGAACTCGCCCGGGCCGCGCAACACAACTTTGTGGATTTCTGCTTTGCCATTAGCCCCGGCCTTACCATGGCCTATTCCAGCGAACGGGATTTCCAGGTATTGACCAACAAGCTCGCGAGCGTCGGCAAGTTGGGGGTTTCCTGCTTTGCCCTTTTTCTTGACGACGTGCCGCAGGACTTGCAAGACCCGCAGGACCGGGCGCAGTTCAAGAGCCTCGCGCAGGCGCATGTTTACCTGACCAACAAACTCTACAAGCACCTCAAGGAGCAATCCGCCGCGAACCGTTTGACGCTGACGCCCACGACCTATACCAACGAATGGGGCAATCGCGATTACCTTCGAGAACTGGGCGCGGGAGTTGATCGCGGTGTGTCCATGGTCTGGACCGGGCCGAAGGTTTTTTCTCCCGCCATTACCACGGACCAAGCGCGCGAATGGGGTGGGCACATCCATCGCCCCCCGCTGATTTGGGATAACTATCCTGTAAACGATGGCACGCGATGGTGCCGCTATCTGGGGCCACTTACCGGACGCGACGCGCATTTGCCCACGGTGGCGCGCGGCCTCGTTTCCAATCCCATGAACGAAGCGCATGCCTCAATGATTCCGCTCCAAACGATTGCCGATTACCTGTGGAATGCCGCCGCGTACGACCCGGAGCAATCGGAAACCCACGCCGTGGTGAGCCAATACGGCGAAGAGGCGCCGCGCCAACTCGCCCCCTTCCTGAAAATCTACGGAACCTATAATTGGGATGACGGAACTTTCACGGCGCTGTTCAAGGAGCGCCGCCAGCCCATGGACGTGGCGAAAATGCAATCCCAACTGGCAGAAATGAATTCGGCCCTTGAGCGTCTGCGCAACCAGCGGCGGCTGGAGCCGTTGCTTAATGAAATCTCTCCGGCGATCAAGCGCACCAGTGAGCGCCTGGCCGAGGTCAATGCTGATCCCGCCTTCCGGCATCTGCCGGACGGCACAATCCAATGGGATGAAAACTATGAGGCTCTCTCCGCTTATCGCCTGGCCCAATCCCCCAACCTGGACGGGGATTTTTCCAAGTGGGAACGCGGTCCGATGTACCGGCTTGATGATCGCGCGCCGGTAATGGCGGGCGCCAAACTGTGGCGAGGCCTGCACGACTTGTCAGCGCGCATGGCCCTGGCGTGGGACGCCAACTTTCTCTATGTGGGCGTCGACGTCATAGACCCCGATCTCTATCAACCCTTCTTCGCGCGCGGCATTCAGAATGGCGACACCTTTGTGCTAACGCTGGAAGCCGGTTTCCGCAAGAACTTCCTTGCCACCGAACCCACCGGCGATGAGTACACACTCTATTTCAGCCCCGGCAATTTCGCCGGCGTCAAGCCCAGCATTTTCTCCGATGAAGACTATCTGCCGCCGCGCCCGCAGTCGCACAATTACATGCAGGAGATTTACACGGCCTGGAAGAAAACCGCCAACGGCTACTCAGGAGACATCGCGGTTCCGGTGACCTTCTTCGAAGGCGGCAAGCTCGCTCAAGGCTACGAGTTGGGATTGGGATTTAGCGTGATGAAAGTGATCCCTCCCACCAAGCCCACCGATGCGGAAGACCTGGAACGGGTGGTATTACAGTCCAAAAAAGACCGCCTGTTCCGCGTGACCGCCAAAACCCCGTCCTCGTTCCCACGCTTGGTGCTGACAGAAGGGAAACCCTAGGGAATGACGGGTCTTGGCCATTGCGATGCGGCGGCCCGGCGCCTGCGGGCAGCGCACTACGACCCGGTTCCCCTTTCCGCCTTCTTCTCCAGGGCCGGCAGGATGTACTGAGTCACAAAGTGGTCGTATTGGGCTTCCACCTCAGGGGTTACAGGAACCGTTCTCATGGGGCCACCCTCTGAGGCCGGCTCAAAATAGACGTCACCCGGCCTGCCGAAGGAGCCCGGATCGGTCTTGGTGAACTTCGCCGAGTCGGTCTCGGCGAACTCGTAAATTTGCTTGGGGCTGTAGGATTTCAACTGCTCGGGCGAAAGCGGAGCGACCGTCCGCACGTAAATGAGAAGTTTCCCAAACCCCCGGTCCTTGCTGTAATCGACGCGGAGAATGTGCTGTTGTGTTTGCCCGGGGTTCTTGGGATCGTTCACGGTATCAGCCAGCACACAGTAGTCCTCCAGCTTGCCGTTGTATTTTGAATCCAGGAGGTTGTAGAGGCGAACGGTTGGGTCATTGGAACTGACCGGCGGGGTCTTATCTTTCGCACCCAAGCGTCCGGCGTTGCCGCCCCCCAATACGAGGAGTGTTAAGACGATGCCACCAATTATTCCGAGTATCCGAGCATTCGTTTTCATGGTCCCTCCCGGGATCTGTAAACCTGAAATGGAAACAGCCTTCCCAGTGGCCAATTGCATAGGACCTTGCCGGGAAGATACTATCCCTGCGATGAGCATAAGACAATACCCGAATTAGTGGATCGCCCGAGTTGGGTTATAGGTGGTAGAAGCCGTGACAACTCAAACCCCGCGTCAATTGAAACACAGTGTTTAAGGAGCCCTTTCATCATGAACCGGCGTAATTTTATCAATTCCATAACCGGTGCGAGTGCGACTCTGCCTCTTTGGCACTGGCCCACGTTGGCGCGCACGCTCCCTACCGCCGTGCCGGAGCGTAAACTTGCCGTGCCGACCCCTGACGAGACCGCGGGCGCAGGGAAATTGGCAGGCGCTGGGCATGGGGACAGCCATTGGCCACAAGCGAATCCAACCGGTCACCCCGGCTGCCGTGGAGGCTGTGCGGCTCACTTTCACAGAGAGCGTGGGGCCAGCGGCGATCCGGCGCTTGGCGGTGTTCAATACGGGGGCAGAGCCACCTTCTACCTGGGACGCACCTCCGCCGATCTAGGCGGATGACGCCGTCGGCAAGTGGGCGAACCATAGCTTCAGTAAGGAACCTCGTTGTTCGGTCGACTTTACCTTGTTCCATCGCCGCCGCGCACGTGGATGGAACCTTTAAGCGCGTTCTGTAACAAGGGTTGGTGCGGATAGCCGTGCCCAAGGTGCTGGCGAAAACCTTCGGCGTAGGCAAACCCGCACTCGCTGCCGTAGCCTGCCGCCCACGCCGTCATCCGGTCCAGATACTCATCGATGCCGTGGTGCGAACGAAGCCATTCCCGTTGCGAGGCGTGGCGTGTCAGCATCTCGCGTTTTTGCGGAAGCACTTTGCTGATGTCGACATAAAACTGGGGGTAGATCCGCTGCCCCAAAGGGTTCTTCCCCTCCGTGGCATCCGCGTAATAAAGGGTAGGTGTGGCGCGGCCACGCGGGGCGGACGGATTCTGCCGCGTCTCATAGTTGGGCACTGCCAGTGCAAAGGTTGCACCCCGCGCCAGGCGCGAGGCCTCTTCGTGATCCAGCATGTAATCCACCGGCGAATGTGTAATTACCACGTCGGGATCGAACCCGCGCATGACCTCCACTACCCGACGAATGTTTCCGGCGTTATAGATCACCTCGACGTCCATCATGCCGGCGCACGCGTACCAGGCGCCCAAATATGCGGCGGCGGCTTGCGCTTCGGCGTAGCGAATCCGCGCGATCTCTTCCCGCCCCACCGTGGCCGAGCCGCAATCCCCGGCCGTCATGGTGACGATCCCCACCTCCCAACCCAGGTCTTTCAGATGAAAGAGCGTTCCCCCCACGAGCATTTCGGCGTCATCGGGGTGAGCCATGACCACCAGCAGGCGGGGGGATTTCGATTCGTTTGCCATGAGTTAACCTCGGGAACCAAATTCTACCATTTACCGCCTCCACCTCACGCAACCATTTCCCCTTAAAATACAATCCCGGAAAAGGCGGTAGTTGGCGCCTTCGCACTCCATGGCGCCAGCGGCGCGTCGGCGATAAAATACCTTCCCGCAGTGGAGAGTTTATCCGCACCCTATGAAAAAAATCGGACAATTGCGGGTGGAAATCTGCTAAAACGTTGTGGGTAGATCCCACGATCAATGCAACTCAATTCTCAAGGAGGCAACACATGGCGGATGACTTGACCTTGGAAGCGGCGGAACGGATGGTGGCGGCAGCGAAGCAGAAAGCGGCGGAAATCAATACAAAAATGGACATCGCGGTGGTGGACGCGGGAGGGAATCTCAAGGCCTTTGTTCGCATGGATGGCGCTTGGCTGGGCAGCATCGACATCGCACAGCGGAAAGCGCGAACCTCCCGGTGGTTCGACATGGATACGGGCGTGATCGGCACGCTTTCGCAGCCGGGCGGGCCGCTCTACGGCATCGAGCACTCGAACGGCGGGCTCATCACCTTCCCCGGTGGCGTGCCGCTCAAGAACGCGCAGGGCGAGGTCATAGGAGCAATCGGCGTTAGCGGCAGCACGGTGGAAAATGACCACACCGTAGCCGCGGCCGGCGCCGCCGCCCTCGAAAAGTAAGCAAGCTACCGCGGATTTGTTCTAAAACTCCGCGGCTTGTTATACTCGAACGTCGGGCTGAAAGTCGATCATGGAAATTCCGCGTAGGGGGTCAAAACCATCGTGAAATCTACCATACGCCTTGTTGCGGACTCACTGGCAACGTGCGCAGTGATATCTCTTCTCCTGATTCCGGCATGGCCGGCGCAGAATCCGAGTTTCCACGATGCGCCGGAATCGGCCAACGCCATGAAGAATCCGTTCGCAGGTCAGAAATTCGACTCCGCCAAGTCGGCCTATCATGTCCGCTGCGCGAACTGCCACGGAGAAAACGGGGAAGGCTCAGGAAACATACCGGCATTGGACAGTGGCCCGACGCAGTCCGCCAGTGACGGCGATCTCTTCTGGTACATCACCAAGGGCGATGTGAAGAACGGCATGCCGTCCTGGGAGACGATATCGCCCGAGGAGAGATGGCAGATCGTCAGCTTTCTCCGCGCCCTGGCCGGTTCCAAACCGGGTTCTCCCCGAGTGCGCACTACACCCGACGAAGCCGTTGCGGCCGGCGCGAGCGAACCCCCACCCCAGGCCCCCTTCACCGACTACCGTTTCGAGAAGCCCGGCACGATTCGCAAGATCACGTTGAAGGACCTGCCCGCTCCGTTCGCCACGTCATCGGCAGGCAATGGCCCTGAAGTCGTGCCGCGTCCGGAGAACGCGTGGCCACAGGTCCCTCCTGGCTTCAAGGTGGAGCAATTCGCGACCGGATTCGATGAACCACGGTTGATCCGCAGGGCCCCCAATGGCGATTGTTTCGTCGCTGAAAGCCATCCCGGCAACATTCGCGTTTTCCGCGGAATCACCGCCGAGGGCAAGCCCGCGCAGGCGGAGATTTTTGCTACCGGCCTGAACCAGCCTTTCGGGATCAACTTTTATCCTCCGGGGCTGGACCCGCAATGGATCTACGTTGGAAACACGGACTCGATCGTGCGTTTCCCTTATCGGAACGGGGATTTGAAAGCGCGCGGCCCAGTTGAACATATTGCCGACGTGCCGGGCGGCCACAACCACTGGACGCGGGATATTCAGTTCACGCCCGATGGCAAGAAAATGTTCGTCTCCGTGGGTTCGGCCTCGAATGTGGACGATCCCGATACGACGCCCGCGGAGAAGAATCGCGCGGATGTTCTGGAGTTCAATCCCGACGGCTCGGCGATGCGCGTTTACGCTTACGGCATCCGGAATTGTGTCGGGATGGCGATCAATCCGCAGACGGGCGAACTGTGGTGTTCTGTGAACGAGCGCGACGCCCTGGGGGACAATCTGGTTCCCGACTACATCACCCATGTGCAGGAGGGCGGCTTTTACGGCTGGCCGTGGTGGTACATGGGGGGCCATCAAGACCCGCGGCACGAGGGCAAGCATCCCGAGTTGAAGGACAAAGTCATCACCCCCGATGTGATCCTGCATCCGCACAATGCCTCGTTGGAGATGACTTTCTATGAAGGCCAACAATTCCCGGCGGAATATCAAGGCGATATTTTTGCCTGCGAACATGGGTCCTGGAATCGCTCGGTGCGTGTGGGTTATGAGTTGGTTCGGGTGCCGCTGCACCAGACGGGGCATGCGAGCGGCGAGTATGAGGACTTCATGACGGGATTTGTGGTGGACAACGGACACGTTTGGGGGCGCCCGGTGGGCGTCACCGTGGCCCCCGATGGGTCGCTGCTGGTCACCGACGACGGCTCGAATTCCATCTGGCGGGTTAGCTACACGGGAAAGTGAGTAGGTCGCCACGCACGAAACGCTAGCGCCAATCGTCCACCACAAAAGCGTCGGGCCGATTATAAGCAGGCGCGTCCGGCCTGTGCATCGCGACACCCTGGAAATCAATCCGAAAACCGCGCCGAAGCATCTGACGATAAGCTTGCCTGCGGTTGAGATTTACGCCCGCTTCGATTCGTTGCAAACCGCGCTCGGCGGCGAGCCCTTCCGAGGCATCCAGTAGATGTTCGAACCTATCCTCCGCGCCCGGCCCGGGTCGGACGGCCGCGAACTTGATATAGCAGTTGTTTCGTCCGGCTTCGGTTCCCTCGCCAACATGGCAGACTGCGAACCCATCGAGCAGGTCGCCACCCCACACGAGGACCGTCTCCCCGAGATTCTGATTCATCACCGAGCGGATTTCGGAGGTCACGTCCAGCCCATCGAAGATGGCCCCTGTCAGCTCGCGACAGGCGCTCAGTGCCTGATTTTGTTCGCCCTCCTTCAACGCCGAGTATTTGATTGAAGGCGCCTCGCGCACGGTTACGCCTTTGGACATGATGGCCGTGAGGAATCGGGGCCAGAACCCGAATTTCTGATAGAGCCCAAGGTGTTTGGGACTGTGGGCAAACGTGAAAAGACCAGCTTCGCGCACGCCCCATTTCTCGAAGAGATCCAGGGTGGGACCCAGCAGCTTCTGCGCAATATGCTGATTCCACAATTCCGGGCGGACGGTCAGGGGACCGAAGAAACCAAAACTTCCCCAGTGCGCCGCAAAATTCGAACCTGCCACCGCGCCATTCACTTCCGCAACCAGGGCCGCCTGCGGATTGGCGCGCCAGCGCGTGAAGATGTACTCTCGATCCGCCGCGAAGGCTTCGGGAGCTGGCACGCCAAGGAATGTGCCAAATGCGACGCGGAAAATTCCGCGGGCTTCCACGAGATCGGCCTCCTGCATGAGACGAATGGAAACGCTGATCAACTCCGTGCTCGGCGACAGCGTGGCCATGCCGAACTCCTTCCGGTTTAGCCTACTTCGGGCGAGGTTCGAGATCAACTAAACTCGACCCATATGGACGCGCGCCGGCGTGACGGTCTTCTGACGCGTTGTCGTGATTCGGGACGGGGGCGATTTCGCTGAGCTTCCCGAGGTCGAGCACCATTTCGCCCTGGGCGTCGGGCTCGAAGGCGGGGACGAAGCGCGCTCCCCACATCACTTCTTCGTAGCGGTAGGAGTGGCGAACGTGGACCGTCTGAAAGAAAGTGTCGTCGAACGCCTTAATGGTAATCAGAAACTCCGCTTGATGCTGCGCCAGGTATTCAGATCCCCTCCCCCAGAGCGGGCTTGACTCATCGATGGGATGGACGATGGTCCAGGAGAGCGGCAGGAATTGCACGAGATGGCGTTCCAGGGTCAGATACTTGTACTTCCGCACCAGCCCTTGGTCCGAAGATTCCACGGTACTCAGCATCACGCGCGCTTCCACTTCCATCAAATTGTTGCTGCGCCGGTTGGCCACACGAAATTGCAGGCTGGTTCCGGATTGATAGGGCGCCACCACCATCTGTTTGCTGAAGGCCAGGCGCGCCGCGGGCCGCGAGAATCGCCCAAAGAGCAGACCGGTGCCAATGGCCAGCGCCATCAATCCCAGCAGGGCTTGAAATGACGCCACCAGGCTGGTCAGAACGCTGTCCGGAGAAATTCGGCCGTACCCCACCGTGGTAAAAGTTTGCGCGCTGAAGAAAAAGGCGCTCAGAAAGCGGCTGAGCGCCGTGCTGGTGTCCGCGCCCTGGAGGTGCTCGACGCCGATCTTCACATAGATCAACGCAAAGAGCGCGTTGGCGATGACGAATCCGCCAAAAATCATCAACGTGAAAACCGGCCACGAAGCGTTGATCATGAAAAGATAAGGGTGAACGTCGCGCCAGGTGGTCCCGCGCCGGCGAACGTTGAATTCCCCGCTGGGGTTGATGATTCGTGTCAAGCCGCCGCGGTATTTTTCGGTGAAGCCGGGGTCAAAAGAAGGCTTGTTCATATTATCGCTTCAGGAATGTACCCTCTTCGAGCTCCTGGAACGCCTGGCGAAGCTGCTCCTGGGTGTTCATCACGATGGGGCCGTACCAGGCCACGGGCTCCTCCAAAGGTTTTCCGGAGACCAATAGGAAGCGGATACCGTCCTCCCCGGCCTGTACCATCACTTCGTCGCCGCGGTCAAACAGGATCAGCGAGCGGTTGTCCGCCTCCGTGGGAGGGTGCGTGTCCAACCACCCCACCGATTCGGTGGGCACGGCGAGCGGTCCCGAGGCGTTGCAGAACTTCCCCGCCCCGGCGAAAACATAGGCGAATGCGTGGCGCGTGGTTTCCACCGGCAGGACCTTCTTCCGGCCGGGAGGCACGGACACATCAAGATACATCGGGTCGGTAGCGATGCCGTCCACAGGGCCGGTCTTCCCCCAGAAGCTTCCGCACACGATGCGAACCCGCGTGCCGTCGTCGTCCTGGACCTCGGGAATGTCGGGCGCTTTCACTTCCTGATATCGCGGCGCTGTCATTTTGAGCGCCGAGGGCAGGTTGGCCCACAACTGGAATCCGTGCATGCGGCCCGCCGCGTCGCCCTTGGGCATCTCCTGATGAATGATGCCGCTCCCCGCTGTCATCCACTGCACGTCGCCGGCGGCGATGGCGCCCTGGTTTCCCATGCTGTCGCCGTGCTCCACCGTTCCGGCCAGAACGTAGGTGATGGTCTCAATCCCGCGGTGGGGATGCCACGGAAAGCCGGCAAGATAATCCTGCGGAATGTCGTTGCGGAAGTCGTCCAGGAGCAGGAATGGATCGAAATCCGAAGTGTTGCCAAACCCGAAGGCGCGGCGCAAGTGCACGCCCGCGCCCTCGAGCGTGGGTTTGGACCGGACAAGTCGTTTAATGGGTCGTAGGGACATTTTGCCCTCCAGATGAGAAGTTTACCTTGTTTGGCCCTGCTCTGCCACCATTCAACGCGTTCGGTCCTCATGGTCAAGCAGAATGGCCCGCTTGGCCATGATCGTCACGGGCGAGAGAGGGTGTGATCAAATCGATTGCATTCACCACAGATCCGCATGAGCCTTCGGCTCGCAACTGTGCACTCCAAAGTGCCTTCGGCACAGCAGAGACACGGAGGCACAGAGGGAACACCCTTTCTGCGCAGTTCTCGGTGCCTCTGTGTCTCTGTGGGGACAGGTTTGTTTCAAAGGACTTTCACACCTTCAGACCCCCCTGCCACGCCTTGTGGCATGGCCTGCCCCGATCACCGTGGCGCCCATGAATGTTAGTAGGCTACTAAGGCTACATGCCACTTTTTGTCGGGCTCGCGTCAAACGACTTTCTCCTTTATTTTCATCAATATAATGGAGAGATTGGTTTAACTTATTTGTTTTCATCAACATCGTGGAGAGCCGGAAAACAGACATTTTTTCTACATTTGTTTTCATTAACTTAGGAAACTTGAGCCTCAATTTTAATTCCCCTTTTTTTTCCATGACCCTGGCCGCAGAGGATTGGATAAGTAATCTTTTTTC
>Ga0209039_10002820_pt1 | contig 14243 bp, 7 predicted proteins | sample BogFormECP12_OM1_FD_188238 | JGI IMG/M metagenome (GOLD analysis project Ga0209039, IMG submission 188238) | Bog forest soil microbial communities from Calvert Island, British Columbia, Canada - ECP12_OM1 (SPAdes) (version 2) | ecosystem: Environmental > Aquatic > Freshwater > Wetlands > Bog ... | reverse complement strand
CACGAAGTGCGGCGCGCTATCGACGTAGGTCCGCGGGGCCGTGCCGAGGAAAAAGGAGTTGCCGATTTTGGTGAGCCCGCCGTTGAGCGAGAGATGCCGCGTGATGGCCACCGAGGCTTTCACCTCGTAGCCGTAAGCGCGGCTGGGGCCCTTGAACTCGAACGTGCCGTCGTCGGGAATGTAGACCTGCTCGTTGGAGTGGTTGATGAGGAAGACATCGGTGGCGACGGAGAAGCGTCCGAAGTTGGAGGACGTTCCGGCCTGGTAGAAATCGGTAGTGGCCACGCGCGGCCGCTGGGGCATCTGGACCACGCCGCGGGCGTCCACGCTGTTGATGCCGCGGCCGTAGTTGGCGTGGAGGGTCAAAGGCACGGCGCGGGACGGGGTGAATGCCAGGTTGCCTTTGCCCTGCCAGCGTCCGGCCCACTGCACGCCGCCGTTCAGGGGGTTCACCAGGTCGGCGACACCGAAGCGGAATTCGTCGTAGCGTACGCCCCCGCCGACGATCAGCCGGTTGTGCAGCAGACTGACGGTCTCCTGCGCGTACCCGGCGGCGTTGGCAACGTTGACATCGGCGCGCGTGGTGACACCGGTGGGATCGCGGCCTTCGCGCGGGTACAGCCCCACGTTGATTTCGCTCACGTGGGAATTGGCGCCGCCAACCAGGACCGCGGCGGCCGGCCCCAGATGGTGCGGGTGGGTGTATTGCAGGTTGAGCCCCTGTTGCAGGCGGGAATCGTGCTGCTGAAAGGCGTCACCGCGGAAGAGATCAGTCAAGTAATAGGTGAAGTTTGAGTACAGATCGAATAGACCTCGTGAGAGATAGCCATCGATCTTGAACGTGTCGCCATTTTTCCAGTTCTGGCTGAAATAGGCCGAGGCCGTGCCCAGCCAGACGCGGCCGCCATCGGTAGGGTCGATGTAGCCGAAGCGATTCAGCAGGCCCTGGCTGACCAGGTCGAGCGGAATCTGGCCGGACGAGTAGAAGTCGTTGCGGCCGTACAGAATGCGAAAGCCCACTTTGCAGCCGGCGCGCAGGCTGCGGCTGTAGTTGCCGTTGAGGTTGTCGCGGCGGTAGCGCAAGGGACCGAGGAACGGGCCGTCGGTGTAAGAGCCCTCGTAGGCGAGGTAGGCGGCGGCGCGGTCCAGGGCGGGGCTATAGGCCAGGAAGGCGCGGCCGGTGTCGAAGCTGCCGGCCTCGAGGCGCACGGTAAACTGGTCGGGCAGCGATTCCCGCTGGTGGATGTTGACCACGCCGAGGCCGCTGAAATCGCCGTACTCCGCTTGAAACGGTCCGTTGGTAATGGTGACGTCCTGGATGAGCTCGGGACTGAGAGCCTTGAGCGAGCCCAGGTATCCCTGCCCGTGGCCCTGGGATTCCTGGTTTTGCTGCACGTCGTCCACCAGCACCTTGAGGCCGCCGTTGACGCCGCCGTGGTCGAGATTGAAACCGAAGCGGCGGATCTCGAGCGATTTCCCGCCGCCTTCGTGCTGGCCGGCGTCGATGCCGGCGCCGAGCTGCTCGAGCACCTGGTCGTCGCGGGCGAACAGGGTACGGTCGAAGACCTCTGCATTGCGCATGTCGATCTGCGGCTCGATCGCCGTGGCGGTGATCAGCATGGTCTGGTGCTGGGCGGCCATCTGTGAGAGTTTGAGATCCAGGACGGCGGCGGCGCCCGAGACGGTGAACGGCTGCCGGGCGGCGGACAGACCGGGGGCTTCGGCCTGGATGAGGTACTCGCCAGCCGGCACGGCGGCGAAGGAGTAACGGCCCTGGCGATCCGTGGCGGCGGAGGCGTGATAGCCGAGGGGCGAATCGAGGCGGACCACGGCGCCGGGAACCAGCCCGCCCTGCGGATCGAGAACCCGTCCGGAGACATCGCTGGCGGCGAAGGACGGCGGGACGGCGAACAGAGCGAGAATGGCGGCGGTCCGAAAACTCGCGTTCGTAGCACGCATGCTGGATTCGTGATACTAACACGCCGTGCTACGAGTTTGCAATTCGTAATACGTGGGGCGGGTGGGTCCCGCCGCAGGTATAGATAATATCAATCCGGCCCATTAAGAGAATCCGCTCACCGGGGCAAAGCGGCTGCGTGATACTAGAGACGTGGGAGAGCGAGTAATTCGAAGGACCGGCGCCATAGTCAAGGGTCTGAAGGACATGCAGTCCAGCAGCGGGTGGCGCGCGATTGAAGAGGAATTCCTGAAAACGGGCGATGCGGCCCCCGTGCAGAAAGCGCTGACGGCGGCCAGAGACGAGATGGCGGTGGAGGCGTACCGCGCGGTGATGGAACCGGTTTTTCCGCAGTCGGTGGCCATGCTGGCGGCGGGGGGGTACGGGCGGGGACGGACGTTTCCCTACTCGGAGATGGAGATGGTGCTGCTTCTGGAATCGGAGAAGCAGGCCGATGCGGTGAAGGAACTGCTGCCGGAGTTCGTGCGCCTGCTTTGGAACGCGGGATTGCGGCTGAATTCGGCGGTGCTCACGGTGGCGGAGTGCCTGGAAGCGGTGGAGCGAGCCAGCGTGCCGGCATTCAACCTGCTGGACCGGCGGCTGCTGGCGGGCGACGGCGGGGTTCACGAGAAACTGGAAGCCCGGCTCCCGGGGGCGCTGGGGTTGCACGGCCACAAGACGATCCTGCGGCTGTGCGAACTGGCGCGGGCGCGCCATGCGCGTTATGGGGACACGCCTCACCACGCGGAGCCGGATGTGAAAGAGGGCCCCGGCGGGTTGCAGGATTTGCGGCTGATCGGCTGGCTCGCGATGCTGCAGCCGGAGGGCGAAGGGCGGAGCGGCGAGCTGGGCGCCGCGGCCGCAATGGTCTCGTCGGCGCGCTGCTGGTTGCATTACCGCGCGGGATGCGACAACAACACCCTGGATTTCGAAGCTCAGGAGAGCCTGGCGAGCCAGGCCTTCGCGAACGGCCGGAGTTCGTCCGAGTGGATGCGGGCGTACTTCGAAAGCGCACGCCGGATATTCAACGCGGCGCGCCGGGCGATCGAGGAAAGCCACCGGAACCACGGCGACAGAGGACAGAGCTCGCTGCTGGACAACTTCCGCGAGTACCGTTCGCGGCTGTCGAACCAGGAGTTCACGGTATCGCACGAGCGGCTGTTTTTGCGGGAGCCGAAACTACTGGCCAGCGATCCCGCGGTGGTGTTGCGGGCGATGGAGTTCATCGGCCGCCACGCAGTTGAGCCGGCGGCGGATACGGAGCGCAGGCTGGAAGCGTCGCGCGAGGATTTCGCGGCCTGGTGCGCCCAGGGGCAGCCGCAGTGGGCGGCGCTCAAGGCGGTGCTGGCGTGCCCGCACGCGGGCATGGCGATGCGGACGCTGGAGACCACCGGTCTGATGACCGCGTTGTTTCCGGAGTGGAGCGCCATCGAACACCTGGCGACGGCAGAAGCGGAGTACCAATACACGCTCGACGAGCATACGCTGCGCACCATCGAGCGGCTGAACGAACTGGGCTCCGGGGCGGGCGCGGAGCGGAAGAAATTCGCCGGGCTGCTCTCGGAAATCGACGACGCGGCGCTGGTGATCCTGGCGCTGCTGTTTCACGAGATGGGACGGGGCGGCGAGGATCCACCGGCGCTCGCGGCGGAGCGGGCCGGCAAGGCGATGGCGCGAATCCACATGCCGGAGGAGGCGCGGAGCGCGGTGGATTTCCTGATCCGGCACCAGGCCGATCTTTCCGGCGCGGTGGGCGGGCGCGACATGGACGACCCGGCAACGGCGCGCCTGCTGGCCGGGCGCGTAGAAACCATCGAGCGGTTGAAGGCGCTGGTGGCGATGACCTACGCCCGGATCGTGGCCCTGGGCGCGGAGGACAAGCTGGCGTGGCGCCTGGAGCAGTTGTGGCACGCCTATGGCGTGGCGCAGCGGGAGCTGATCCGCGAACTGGAGACCGAGCGCATCGAGCAGGTGCCGGGAAACCTGCCGGGCAACGCCGAGTTCATCAGGGGCTTTCCGCTGCGGTACCTGCGGGCGCACTCTTCGGCCACGATTGAAGGCCATCTGCGGCTCTACGAACAGAGCCGGCCGACGGGAGTGGCGGTGCGTCTGGACCCCTTGGAAGGGGCCTACCGGCTGACGGTGGTGGCGCGGGACATGCCGTTCCTGTTTGCCTCCTTCGCCGGGGCGATTTCCAGTTTCGGCCTGGACATTCTGAAAGCCGAGGCCTTTTCGAACACGGCGGGAGTTGTGCTGGACACGTTCGTTTTCGGCGATCCGCACGGCATGCTGAGGCAGAACCCGGGCGAAGCCGACCGGCTGAGGGACCTGATGCATCGGGTGGCGCTGGGCAAGACCGACGCGCAGAGACTGATGCGCGGCCGCGGGCTCGCCGACCCGGGCAAGCGGGCGACGCCCCCCCAGGTGCAATTCGATTCCGAAGCCTGCCCGACGGCCACCCTGGTGGAGATCGATACCGAAGACCGGCCGGGGTTGTTGTTCAGCCTGGCGACGGTATTCTCGTCGAACGCATGCAACATCGACGTGGTGCTGGTGGACACCAAGGGCCATCGTGCGATCGACGTGTTTTACGTGGCGCAGGAGGGCGCGAAGTTGTCGCCGGAGGCACAAGCCAGGCTGAAGGAGAAACTGCTGGCGGCGTGCTGATTCCAGGCGGCGGGGCCGCGATTTCTGTAACCCGCGGCGCGCCCGGGCGCGTCTTAAAGCTCAGGATGCTTGTTCTCAGAAACGCTGTGGCTGTAGCTGCGGCTGTGGGTGTGCTTTGCGGCGGTTCCCTTGCGGGGCAGGACGCCGGTTCGCAGCCGGCGCCGGCTGCCCGGCCCGCCGCCCCCCAAGCGGTTGAGGACAAACGGATTTACGGAGTTCTCCCCAACAACCGGATGACCGAGAAGGCGCTGCCCTTCCATGCCCTCACGGCGAAAGAGAAGATCGACATCGCGTTCAAGGACTCCTTCGATTACCCGGTCTATCCCACGGCCGGACTGTTCGCCCTCCTCTACCAGATCGAGAACCAGAATCCCTCGTTTGGCCAGGGGATGCCGGGATACGCCAAGCGCTTCGCCACCTCGTACGGCGACCAGATGATCGGCAACATGATGACCGAGGGCTTCGTCCCCGCCCTGATTCACACCGATCCACGCTACTTCCGGCTGGGTGAAGGGAGCAAGACGCACCGCGCGCTGTACGCCCTGTCGCAGATCATGGTCACCAAAATGGATTCCGGCCATACGACCTTCAACTTCGAGGAGTGGGGCGGGAATGCCGCGGCGGTGGCCATTTCCAACGCCTACTACCCGGATACCCGCGACGTGAACGACAACGTTCAGAAGCTCCTGGTGCAGTGCGCCACGGACGCCTTCTCGAACGTGCTGAAAGAGTTCTGGCCGGACGTCAAGCGGAAGTTCCACCAGCGGAAGTGACCGCGCTTTCCCCCAGCACGCAAATGGAGTCCAGATTCCGGTACTTCTCGGCGTAGTCCAGCCCATAGCCCACGACGAATTTGTCGGGGATCGGGAAGCCCACGTAACTGACATGCACCGGACGCAGCCGCCGCTCGGGCTTATCCAAGAGCGCGGCGATGCGGATGGAGCGCGGCTTGCGCTGTTCGAGCACGTGCAGCAGGTAGTTGAGCGTGACGCCGCTGTCGACGATGTCCTCGACGATCAACACGTCGGCGCCTTCAAGGGAGATGTCCAGGTCCTTGGTGACTTTCACTTCGCCCGAGCTGGTTTTGCCTTTCCCGTAGGTGGAGATCCCCATGAAATCGACGAAGACGTCGCGGGTCATGGCGCGCGCCAGGTCCGTCATGAAGAAGCAGGCGCCCTTCAAGATGCAGATGAGGTGCAGGCGGCCTTCGGGATAGTCTTTGGAAATCTGCTCGCCGAGCTCGCGGATTCGCGTCTGGATCCGCTCGGAGCTGATCAGCACTTGCAGGTTTGGATCGGTCATAGGTTGGGTATCAGCCTGACCCTACATTCTATGCCCGAACCGCCGGCGCGTGGGCTGGCGCGGCGCGGGGCTGGCGCGGCGCGGGGCTGGGGCGGCGTGGGGGCTGGCCGGCGCGGGGCTGGCGCAGTCAGGCTGACGCGGCGCGGGGCCGGCGCGGCGCGGGGGCTGGCGCGGCGCGGGGCTGGCGCGGTCAGGCTGGCGCGGCGCGGGGCTGGCGCGGCGCGGGGCTGGCGGGCGCGGGGCTGGCCGGCGCGGGGCTGGCGCGGCGCGGGGCTGGCGGGCGCGGGGCTGGCCGGCGCGGGGCTGGCCGGCGCGGGGGCTGGCGCGGCGCGGGGCTGGCGCGGCGCGGGGCTGGCGCGGCGCGGGGCTGGCCGGCGCGGGGCTGGCCGGCGCGGGGCCGGCGCGGCGCGGGGCTGGGGCGGTCAGGCTGACGCGGCGCGGGGGCTGGCGCGGCGCGGGGCCGGCGCGGCGCGGGGGCTGGCGCGGCGCGGGGCTGGCGCGGCGCGGGGCCGGCGCCAGGGTCTCGATTAACTACGCCACCGGAGACTCGGGGGCCGGCGCAAGAATCTGAATCGTCCGGTAGAGTACCTGCGGGTCTATGGGCTTGGAGACGTAGCCGTCCATTCCGGCTGCCACGCAACGCTCCCGGTCTCCGTTCATGGCGTGGGCGGTGAGAGCGATGATGGGCGTCCGCCGTGAGCCGCTTGCCTCTTCCCGTTTCCGGATGGCCAACGTGGCCTCCAGTCCGTCCATCTCGGGCATCTGCACATCCATCAGGATCAGATCGAAGGGCTGGCTGTCAAACAGCGCCAGGGCCGCGCGGCCATCCTCCGCCACGGCGACTGTATGGCCCTGCTTCTGCAGCAGGACCTCGGCCAGACGGCGGTTGACGGCGTTGTCCTCGGCCAGCAGAACGCGGAGGGCCCGCTGCGGGGTTTGCAGCGGCTCTATCCTGCCGGCGGCGGCGGGAACGGAATGGCGGGTGGCCACGAGGCGGATGTGGAAGTGGAACACGCTTCCCGAGACCCACTCCGTGGAATCCGGTCCGCGCCAGGGACTTTCCACGCGGATGCCGCCGCCCATCAGTTCCACCAGTCTGGCGACGATCGCCAGTCCCAGGCCGGTGCCGCCATACTTCCGGGTGATGGAACCGTCGGCCTGCTCGAAAGGCTCGAAGATGGAAGCCTGCTTGTCCCTGGCGATGCCGATCCCAGTATCCGAGACGACGAAGTGAAGCGACGGGGCGCCGGAATCCCGGTCCTGAGCCCAGACACGCAGGCGGACCTCACCGCAAGCCGTAAACTTGATGGCGTTGCCGATCAGGTTGATCAGGATCTGGCGCAGGCGGGCTTCATCGGCTTCGATCCACTCCGGCACGCTGTCATCCATTTCCGAGATCAGGCGCAGGCCCTTTTGCTGCGCGCCGAAACAGACGGTTCGCAGCACTTCGTCGACGGTTCTGCGGATTTCCATGGAGGAGTTCAGGAGTTCGAGCTTGCCGGCCTCGACGCGGGAGAAGTCCAGGATGTCGTTGATGAGGTGGAGGAGCGCGCCGGCGGAATTCTGCACGGTTTCCAGGTACTCCCGCTGTTCCGGGCTGGCGCATTGATCGAGGGCCAGACCGGTCATGCCGATGACGCCGTTCATGGGCGTGCGGATTTCGTGACTCATGTTGGCGAGGAAATCGCTCTTGGCGCGGCTGGCGTTCTCGGCGGCTTCCTTGGCGCGGTGCAACTCGCCGATCAGGAGCCCGCGCCGGCGGTACTGGGAGACGGCCAGGATTCCGAGCGCGACGATGGCCCCCAGGCCGGCGGCGGCCAGGGCCAGGAAGCCTCCATCCAGGTACCAGTGGCTGAGCACGCGGAACTGCAAGACGGCGGGTTGCGGGCTGACGTTGCCGTTGCGGTCCATGGCGCGGACCTCGAAGCGGTGCCCGCCCCGCGGCAGTTCCCGGAACATGGCGGAGTTCGGCCCCAGAAAGGGCGACCATGCGCCGCCATCCAGCCGGTAGGAGTACAACAGCCGGTCCGAGGTGGTCTGCTTCCACTTGTCCACGCCCGAGAAGACAATCCGGAAGTCGCCGGATGGTGGGGCCTCACGGGAGTTGAGCGCCTGGTCGACGATGGCGCGCGGGGGATCGCCGTCGCCTTCCGGGTGGTAAATCGCCAGGCCGTGGCTGGTGCCGCCCCAGATTCGTCCGGCGCCGTCCTGGAAGACCTCGTAGGCAATTGAGGAGGGGAGTCCATCCTCCAGCGCATTGGTGATCCACCGGTCCCCGACCAGGTGGTGGATACCCATCTCGGAAGCTGCCCACACGGCGCCGTCGCGCGCCTGGATAATGCTCCGAAGCCGTCCCAGGCCGGCTCGGACCAGCTTCCAGGACTTTCCGTCGTAACGCAGCACCCGGTCCCGGCCGCCCGCCACGATATCGCCGTTCGAGAACCCGGCGATGGCGAACACCCCGCTCTCGGAATAGCCCATGCGGGCAGCGAATGGGTACGACCATCCGCGGCCGTCGTATACGCAACCGCCGGTTGTGCCCGCCAGCCAGAGTTCTCCGGCCGGGCGCTCCAGAATGCGGCGCAAATCGCCGATCTTGCAGGCCGCCGGGACCTCCACGTAGGGACGGAACTGGTTGCCGGAGTAGGTGTCCAGGCGCGGCCCGGGCTCGCCCGGCTTCAGTGTCGCCACCCAGAAGCCGCCTCCGCGCCTGGGCTCAATGAGCATGATGGGCCGGCCATCGGGATGGGTCAGCCTGCGAAAGGTTTTCGACTTCCGGTCAAACCGCAGCATGAGGTCGGCCTCATCCCGGTCCCGGACCTTGAGGAAGACGCTGTCCTCGCCGTCCAACGCCACGGCGTGCTCGAAGAACGTGCTGGTGTGCATGGCGCTGGGAAGGCGGTAAGGGATCCAGGCGGCGCCATCGAACTCCAGCAGGTACTCGGTGGCGGCGAACCAGAGGTGTCCGCGGCGGTCTTGCGCGGCGGAATGAACCAGGGGATCGATGTCCAGCCCTCCGGGGGCGGCTTGCCAGAGCGGTTGCGAGAAACGCGCGATCCCCTGCGAGCCGGCCAGCCAGAAGGTGCCGTCTTGCTGGGGGAAGATCTCGCGGATGTTGCCGGCGAGGATCTCCGGCTGGGAGAACGCGGGCGGCCTGCCATCCCGCAACCAGAACAGGCTCGAACCTTCCAGTATCCAGATCTCTCCGGACGGCCCCCGCCAGCCCCGGGCGGCGCCGGACTTGGAGACATAGACCAGTTGGATGGCTCCGGCCGACCAGCGGACCACGGCGGTGCCCTGCGCATGCTCAAATGCGGCCTGCGCAAACAACTCTCCCGGCCGCCCAGGGAGGGGGAAGTGGAAACTCCGCAGGCCCATGGGGGCGCCGGCGACTTCCTCCCATTCGTATCCCGCGCCGCCTGGCCGGACGCCGAGCCGTCCCAAGCCCTTTTCCCCGCTGATCCAGAGATCGCCCCCGCATCCGGTCACCATCCTGTCGAAAGGAAGGATCCGACTATTCGTGGCAGCGGCCAGGTCCGTCCAACCTCCGGTGGCCGGATCGAACTCGCGGAGAGCACCCGAGAACAGCACCAGCACCCGCTTTCCCAGGGGGACCGCGGCCAGCACGGGCTGGTCCTGGGCGGCCCGGTAGCGCGCCGTCCACGAGCCCTTGATGAATTCCGCCAGGCCCGAATCGGTAGGCGCCCAGGGTGTGCCGGTGGAGGAGAGGTTTACGCGGCGGCTCAACTGGTCGTCGCGCGCGAAGAGGCGGTTCTCGGGAACGAGGGTGACGCTGTAGCCGTCCAGCACGCTCATCCACGACACCGCGCCATGGCGCGCCCAAACCTGACCGTCCGGCGTGACCGTCAGGGCTCCAGTAAAGGTCTCAGGGAGGCCGTCGGCGGCCGTCCAGTAGCGCCACATCCGTTCCGCGTCGCCTTGAGCGCCCGGGGGAAGAAGTGCCGCCAGGAACAGCACGCTCAGCCGGACCGCGGCCTTGGCAAGGCACCGCCGGAACCGGTGCTTCCCCGGCAATTGGTGATCGATACCCGCAATCCTCCTGCTGTCTTATCGGCCCACGCGGGCGAATCCGATAGGGGCTGAAAACCGGGATCTCGGGACCGCCGGAACGCGGTTTGGCCCGAACCCGTCCGCACCGCCAGGCTGGCAACCTGCGGCGACTACGGCTTGGTGGACGAGGGCAGGCTGATGCCGCGGCCCAACTACCGGCTGGCCGTGCTGTGGCGCAGACTGATGGGTCCGGCGGCGCTCGATCCGGGTCCGCCGCCGGCGCCGGAGCCGGGAACCACCCCCGAAGAGGCGTTCCCGGAAGGGCGGCTGGGGGGCACGGGACGCGTCGAGGCGTTCTACGCCGGCCTGCGCGGCCGGTTGGCTCCCGGCAAAACTCCTCGACAGCTTCCGCTACCTGGATCAGCTTGGACGCCTGGCCAGCGGCGGCGTGCAGGTGGTCGCCCACAACGGCAGTTGCCGGCAGTGCGGGCACGCGGAACCGGCGCTACGGGGATGTCCGCCGCTTGAGCTGGAGCCCGTACAGATAGGCGGAGATATCCGCCATCTGCGAGCCCGTGAAGCGGGGCCAGGGGATGTTCCGCCGCCGCATCGAATCCAGCATGGCCGGGCCGTGTTTCCACACAGCGGCCACCATTCCGAACGAGGTCATTCTGCCGGCCATCGCCGGCCGGCCCGGCGCGCCGCTCGAGGGATCATCGTGGCACAGGCTGCAACGCTTCTTCGCAAACAGCCGCGCGCCGTTCTGCGGGTCGCCCCGTTCCTCGATGAACTGCGCCGCGACCAGGTAGCCCGCCAGGCGGCGCATCTCCCCTTCGCTGAGCTGAGTCTGGTGATACGCGGCGCGGAACGGGTGGTTCCACAGGGCCGCGGCGAAATCGGTGAGGCCGTAACGGGTGGGGTGGCCGGCGAGCTCGAAGGCTCCGCTATGGCAGCCGGCGCAGCCCTTGGACTCGAGCAGCGTCCGGCCGCTCTCCTCCGATGCCGGCGCGAGCCCGGCGGTCTGGCGCGGCGGCCGCAACTTGCGCAGCCAGGCCAGCATATCGGTCAGTTCCTGCGCGGTGAACAGGGGATACGGGAGTTGCGACGCATCGAGCGCGCGCGCCATGTCGCCGGAATGGTTCCACATCCTCTGGGCCAGAGCAATCGGGTCCCCAGGCGAATCCCATCCGGCCACCGGCCGGATGCCGGCACGGGCGGGAAGATCGATCCCATGACACTGGCCGCAGCGCCGGACGACGAACAGCTCTCTTCCGCGCCTGGGCTCGCCGGGTCTCTCGAAATCGCCGGCAGCGTACAGGAAAGCGAACAAGTCGGCGGCCTGCTGCTCGTCGAGCGCGGGGCTGGCCACGCCTTCGCCGGCCATGGCGCCCCACATCCTGGGAGCGTGGTTCCAGATGAGGCCGGCGAGTTGGTAGGGATCGAAGCCCCGGTCCCGGCCGCGCCCGAGATCCGGCGCCTTCTTCCCGCCCACGCCGTTCACGCTGTGGCAGACGGTGCAGTTCAGGCCCTGGAACAACGCCTGGCCGCGTTGGGCATCTCCCAGCGGAAGGCTCCTGCTGGCGCACATGGCGGGGCTTACGGCGGCGGCGACCAGGAGGCAGGGCCACGTCTGCATACTCACCAGGGTTGCATAACCGGACTATGCCGGCGGGAAGGCCCGGACACCCGCGAGTGTCCGGGCCGTCAGGGCTAACGAAGAGCGGCGAGAGTCACCGCGCCGGTTCGAAGCGGGATGGTCACGCGGGCGACATCCGGGGTTTCGCGGGCGGTTTCACGCTCGGTTTTGGACTTGACCAGACCGGCTCCAGGCGCGGTAGCGGGTGAGGTCCAGACTTCGGCGAGGAAGTATTTGCCGCCGTACCTGTTGAACGTGAGACGGCTCTTTGGGTTCCCGGTAGCGCCGCCATCGAGGCTGTTCGCCTGGCAGAACGCGCCGACCCGGGCGGCGTAGTTGCGGACAAGCACCATACCAGGCGTGCGGCTTATGTCATAGTGCCCGGCGGGCATGACCTTGTTTGCGAGACTGAATTCGAACGGAATGTCGGCTCGAACCTTCTGTTGGCCAAAAGCGGAAGCTGCAGCGAGCAACGCCAGCGCACCCAGCGCCGCGAAAGACTTGTTTCTCATTGTGAACCTCCTAAGTTCAGTAGTAGGTGGCGGGTTGCCAGCGGACGCCGTACTGTGCGCCGTCCGTGACGTTACTACTAGTTTCATGTTTCCCTCCATGTCCCTACACTTAAGTAGGCGCAGAGTAACCCGCGGGGGGATCATGCAAAGGTTACAATCCGGGCCGGCGGCGCCGCGGTATAATATAGCCCATAACCAATGGAGGGGACGGCACAACGCGGTGAGGCGGCTGTGCAAGACACCAGTACGCTGCTGCGCGCCTGGAGCGAGGGAGACCAGAGCGCGCTCGACCGGCTGACCCCTATCGTGTATCGCGAGTTGCACCGCCTGGCGAGCCGCTGCATGAGGGGCGAGCGCTCGGGTCACAGCCTGCAGACGACGGCGCTGGTGAACGAAGCCTATCTGCGCCTGGTGGACTATAAGCGAATGCAGTGGCAGAACCGCGCCCATTTCTTCGCGGTTTCGGCCCAATTGATGAGGCGCATTCTGGTGGAACATGCGCGGCGCCACAACCTGAAGCGCGGGGGCGCGGCGCCGCATGTCCCGCTGGAAGAGGCAGCCATGGTGGGCGGCGGCCACGACGCGGACCTGGTGGCGCTGGACGATGCCATGAACGCCCTGGCGCGGATCGATCCGCGCAAGGTGCGAGTAGTCGAAATGCGCTTCTTTGGCGGACTCAGCGTCGAAGAAACGGCCGAGGTGCTGAAGGTATCGACGGTCACCGTGAAGCGCGACTGGAGGGCGGCCAGGGCCTGGCTCTACCGCGAACTGACTGGCGGGACCGATGGACTCCGGACGATGGAAACAGGTTGACGACGTTCTGCAATCGGTGCTGGACCGCACGCCCGAAGAACGCGACGCATTTCTGCGGAGCGCGTGCGCGGGTGACGAGGTCCTGGAGCGGGAGGTCCGTTCCCTGCTGACGTCGGAGGGCGCCGCCGGAAGGTTCCTGGAAGATCCGGCGATGGAGGTGGCCGCGAAGGCCCTGGCTCGGCGGCAACGCGAGCAAGAGCAGGAAAGCGCCGATATCCCGATCGGCCGGACCATCTCCCATTACCGGATCGCCGCCAAGCTGGGCGACGGCGGAATGGGCGTCGTCTGGAAAGCCCGCGACACGCGCCTGGACCGGTTCGTGGCGCTCAAGGTTTTGCCCGCGGCAATGACCGGCGATCCCGAGCGCAAACGGCGCTTCGTGCAGGAAGCCAAGGCCGCCTCCGCGCTCAATCATCCGAACATCATCACCATCTATGAGATCGACCAGGCCGAGGGCGTCGATTTTATCGCCATGGAGTTCGTGCCCGGCAAGTCGTTGCAGCAGTTGATAACCCGCAAGCGGCTGGAGCCGAACGAGGCGCTCAACTATGCCATCCAGTTGGCCGGCGCGCTGGCGGCGGCGCACGCCGCGGGCATCGTGCATCGCGACCTGAAACCGGGCAACATCATGGTCAACGAGAGCGGCAGCGTGAAGGTGCTGGATTTCGGCCTGGCCAAGCTGACCGAACCGGGCGGGGCCGGCGAACCCGATCTCACGCGGACGATCGCAGAGGCGCCCATGACCTTTGAGGGCATGATTGCCGGAACGCCGTCGTACATGTCGCCGGAGCAAGCTCAGGGCAAGAAGTTGGATGGGCGGACCGACATTTTCAGCTTTGGCTCCGTGCTGTACGAACTGGTCACTGGCCGGCGCCCTTTCGTTGGCGACTCGACGACCGCGGTCCTGTCGGCGATTGTGCGCGACCAGCCGAAACCGGCCGCGGATACGGCGCCCGGCGTTCCGCGCGCGCTCGACAGGATCGTTGCGCGCTGCCTCCAGAAGGACCCCGGCCAGAGGTATCAACACGCGGGCGATCTGAAGATCGATTTGCAGCAGGTGCGGGAAGACCTGGTTTCCGGTGGCGCCGCGGAACGCGAGCGGATGCCGGGGAGGCGGAGCACGGGCCGCCGGAGGTGGCTTCTGGCGGCGGCCGCCGCGTGCGTGGCGATGGCGTTCGGCGTGGGCTGGCGGCTGCACGATCCCGCGGCGGCGCCGCCTCCCTGGCAGCTCACCCGGCTCACCACCGATGCCGGGCTCTCTGATGCTCCGGCGATGTCGCCCGATGGCAAGCTGGTGGCTTACTCCTCCGACCGCGGCCCGGGGGGCGAACGGGATCTCTATGTC
>Ga0209039_10002819_pt1 | contig 14250 bp, 11 predicted proteins | sample BogFormECP12_OM1_FD_188238 | JGI IMG/M metagenome (GOLD analysis project Ga0209039, IMG submission 188238) | Bog forest soil microbial communities from Calvert Island, British Columbia, Canada - ECP12_OM1 (SPAdes) (version 2) | ecosystem: Environmental > Aquatic > Freshwater > Wetlands > Bog ... | reverse complement strand
CCGTCAGGAAGCCCTTCCCAAGCGGGCTATAAGGCACGAAACCAATCCCGAGTTCCTCGAGTGTGGGTATCACTTCCTGCTCCGGCTTCCTCCACCACAAAGAGTATTCGCTCTGCAGTGCGGTGAGCGGCTGGACCGCGTGGGCGCGGCGAATCGTCTTTACGCCTGCCTCGGAAAGTCCGAAGTGCTTGACCTTACCGGCTTGAATCAGTTCCTTCACCGTGCCGGCGACATCTTCTATCGGCACGTTGGGGTCAACCCGATGCTGATACAGCAAGTCGATGCTCTCCACCTGAAGGCGCTTGAGTGAACCCTCGACGGCATGCTTGATGTGCTCGGGCCGACTATTCAGACCTGCCGCTCCCGGCCGATTATCGCTGCCACTGAGGTCGAACCCGAACTTGGTGGCAATCACCACCTTTCCGCGGAAAGGAGCGAGAGCTTCGCCCACGAGTTTTTCGTTCGTGAATGGACCGTAGACCTCGGCAGTGTCGAAGAATGTGATGCCGCGGTCAACGGCTGCCCGGATCAGAGAGATCATCTCCTGCTTGTCTTTGGCAGGGCCGTAGGAAAAGCTCATTCCCATGCAGCCCAACCCGAGGGCCGAAAATTCCAAGTTGCTATTTCCAAGTTTGCGCTTCTGCATTGTTCCTCCTTCGGAACCGTTTCTCTCATCTCCAGATTAGAGTGAGGCGCCCTGGGAGCGGTAGCCTGATCCTTCCGATTTATTGCCTATTTCTCTGGCTATGTGAAAGAATCATTGGCGTATCCGGAGACCAGCGGTTATCCTAAGGGTAAGAGGAAAGGAAAGGATTACATTGAAAAATCTCAGAAACAGCGCTACCCCTTCACCCGACCGAGCACGCGAATTGCGGGCTGAGCTGGCTCGCAAGATTGCCTCGTTCATGGGCTCCGCAGAGCATCGGGCAACGGACATTCCCGGCCTGACGCTCCACCGACGGACCGCCCCGACCGCTCAGTGCCCGGCGACCTACGAGCCGAGCGTGACCGTAATCGCCCAAGGGCGAAAGCGCGTAGACCTGGGCCGAAACACTTTCATCTACGATGCGTCGCGATTCCTGCTGACCTCGGTCGATTTGCCGGTCGTCAGCCGAGTGATCGAGGCAAGTGAAGCGGTGCCCTGCCTGGCGTTGTCGCTCAAACTCGAAATGCCCGTGGTCCGAGAGCTTCTCAGCCGGGAGGAGATTCAGGTGGCTGAGACGCCGCCTGACACTCCTGGCATGGCAACCGGTGAGACCACGGTGGAATTCCTCAGTGCATGCTGCCGGCTCGTGGACCTGCTGGACACGCCACAGGACATTCCCTTTCTCAGTGGCCTAATTCAACACGAGATCATCTACCGAATCCTTCGCGGTGCGGAGGGAGCACGCCTTCGAGCGATTGCAACGCTAGGAGAGCAGAGCCACAGGACGGCAAAAGCGATCGCCTGGATCAAGGCGAACTACGCGAAGCCGCTACGGGTGGAAGATCTGGCAGAAATCGCGGGCATGGGCGGGTCCACGCTCCACCACCATTTCCGGGCGCTGACCGCCATGAGTCCTCTTCAGTATCAGAAACAGCTTCGGTTGCAGGCAGCGCGGGGACGCATGCTCATGGAGGGTCTGGACGCCGCCAGCGCGGCATTTGAGGTCGGATATGAAAGTGCCAGCCAGTTCAACCGCGAATACCGCCGTTTCTTCGGCCAACCACCGATGCGGGATATTCGGACTCTTCGCTTGCCAAGCGCTCCGCCGTTGGAGTCGGTCAGTAATCGGTAACGTTTCTTGATCATGCTGCTAACAAGCTCGGCATCGCCTGGAGAGTTTCAGCACGGGTGAGTGACTGCCAATAGGACCGGCGTGCGACAGTTTCCATGAAGCGCCGTTGAAGTCCCGTTACCGGAATGTGACCTTCCGTCCCGAGCTTCGGCTACCCCGAAGTTTGGCTGCTGACGCCCTGCGGCGCCATGGGCATCTAAGCGGGATTCCTGCTGCAAAATCCCCTTCCCACCAATGATTTCTGGAGGATCGATAGCGTCCTGATGGGATTCGGCCTGAAAAGTCGCCTTCCCATCGACTGGCTCACCGCTTGGGCTGGAATCAGGCGTGGATGGGCGTTTATCGTTCCAAATCCGGTTTAAGTGGTGGGTTGGGCTGTCCCCAACGTTAAGCGTTCCTCAGGGAGTGAAGTCCGCGCCGCGCGCATCCCTACTTCTCTCGGTGAACTTTCCACGAACCACCTCCCATGGAAAATCCTTTCTTGGGAGTTCCAATCACTAAGCTGGGCTCACGACGATTCCTCACAGGTAGCTCAGCCACCAATCGTCCCGGCGCCGCTTCAGTTGGGCGTACCAGCGGCATAGCGGATAGAGCATGGCAATCGCGGCGAGCCAAACGAGGTACACTACCCACAGGTCGTAGCCGTAACCTGGGGGAAACAACTCCCCTGCACCGCCCATCGAGGGCGCAGGAAGCAAGAGGAAACTCGCCCTTCCGTACCGAAAATACCCCATAAGGATGGCCAGCGCGTGAATCATGGCCAAGTGAACGACAAAAAAGAATAACGGCACGCGTCCAAATACGATAACCGGGCTTGTCGAGGCGAGATGCGCGCGCTCCAGCCACGCCATGGCGGCGAGAGCCGGCCCGAGCGTCATCAGGAGAAACTCCAGCGAAGGAGGGTACTTCGTGTAGTTCAGGAAGGAGAGTATGGTGAAAAGCGTGGAGCGCTGAAAAGACCAGTGAGCCGGATCTCCGTAGCCATTCACGGCCCTAAACAGGAAGAATGCCACGCTCAGGGCAACACCCAGCCTCCATAGGAACCGCCGCCGCCGAGCGGCTTCCCACAGCAACACCGGGCCAAGGCAATAACCGGCGGCCATCACGGCGACCCAAGGGATCAGCGGATACGCGACGAGGACGCTATCGCCATGAAACTGGAAGATCGCTTGCTGATGAAGAATGTCCCAGACCCACGCCGCCGGGCCGAACCGCGCGGCTGGGACATTATCGAGCATGTTGTGGGATGCAATGACCGCGATGCTCAGGGCGGCCAGGACGCGAAGGGGCAAATGTACTAACGCCGCTCTTCCCACAGAGAGGAACTCACAAGCGGGTTAAGGATGGTTGCAGTGTTTCCCCTGGGCAGGGTTGGTGAAACTATCGGACAGATCTTCGTCGGGGCGCGGCTCCAGAGGCCGAAAATCCTTCTCGATCAGTATCGAGAGACTCACTTCGCTGTCGATCTGCTGCACATGTTTCAATCCGATCTGCTCAGAATTCGCCCAACCCTGCGCTAAGCCCTCGGGCACCGTAACCTTGATTTCACGGTCAGCAAGGCGGGCCGTGATTTCCTTTTCGGCCAGGGAAGTAACCACACGGTAGGTCAACTGATCCTGCGGAAACGCCGAAAACCGGATGGATGCCGATACACGGCCATCCTTCACTAACTGGGCAACTTCACTTTGGCCCAATCGCAGGCGAATGGAATTCCCACGAATACGGAGTTTCATCGGTCATCCTCGAACTGCCCCTTGCCGGAGTTATGGCACAATCTCGGCGTCGCCCCCGCGGCGAAGAATTGGGGATGGAGTGAGTTTAGCACGACCTCTGACCGCCGGCCGCAAAATACGGAACGCTTCGGATATCCGATGCGGCTCTGCCTCCCCGCGGTCATGCAAATAGATGTGCCGAAGGCACCTTGGAGTGCGGTAGCAGCCGCTACCGCCTTTCTTTCTCCGCCGCTTGCCCATTTGCCGTATGAACCGAAGGCGGAAGGCGGTAGCTGCTGCTGCCGCAGTCCATGGCGCTTCGCGCATTTTCATCGTCAGTGGTGCGCCGCAGGCGCATGGGCGTGTATGCGGAAAACCTCTGGCTTTCCAGCTAGGCCTGCATCATACCTCTTCCTCCGCGCCGTCTGGAAGGCGCAGCCTTCCAGACGGCTTCGATTTGAACTTACAACCCTCGCCCCCTTGGGGGAGAGGGTGCCCGACGGAGGAGGGAGGGGGCCCCACGTTTTGCAGGTCGTGGGGGTGAGGGGTCTTTTCGAAGCCCATCGAACTTTGACGGGAACCCCGACCAGGAGGTATGCGCGAGATGTTATTATTATTTGCATAACAAAACCCCCTGGGCTGCCGTTTGACATCCGTCAAAGAAATGTGTGCGCCAGATCATTGCAATCACGACCGGCAAGGAGATAGTATAGTAAGTTGATAGAGTAACTTATGATGTCCACCAAAAGATCTCGCGACCACGGTTCATTGGAGTTCGAGGCTACAGGCTGAGGATAAAGACATCGATGAAAAGCACCAACGCCCATTCGCCTAGAGACTATGGCTGGCGCCTTCATGGGCAGCCGGTCAGAGTTCTAAAAGACCGGTCTTTCAAGCTGAACGCGACGGGTCAACCCGCCGCGGCCGCGCTTCTCTCCCGCTACTGCGCTGATGGCGCGTCACTGATGTCGTGCCTGCAATGTGGCATGTGCACCGCGAGCTGCAATCTGGCGGAAGAAGGGAGCCTGTTTCCGCGGCGCCAAATGACCTTTCTCCAGCTCGGTCAGAAGGAGAGCCTGGTGGCCGATCCGAACCTCTGGCTCTGCTTCAACTGCACGGACTGCTCGTCGCGCTGCCCGGCCAATGCCCGGCCCGGCCGAGTCATGGCCGCCATTCGCCAGATGGTGGTGGAGCACTATGCGATGCCAGGTTTTTTGGGTCGGCTCCTCAGTGACCCCAAAAGCCTTCCGTGGGTGTTCCTCGTGCCGGCTCTCCTGCTCCTGGCCGTCATCGCCATCGGCGGATCGCTTACCCCGCAGGTGAGCCCGGTGCGCTACGCCAGCATGTTCCCCCATCTTACCTTGAACCTCTTTTTTTGCGTGGCGACCGGCTTTGCAGCGGTCAGCGCCCTGACCGGCGCGGCTCGGGCCTGGAAGGGATTTGCGGGCGAAGCGCTTTGGAAGGCCAACCCCCGGCATCTCATCCCGGCCGGGTACGGAGCGATCCGCGACGCCTTAACCCACCGGAGGTTTTCCGAGTGCGAGCAATTTCCCCTGAGCCGATGGGCGCATGGGTCCGTGTTCTACGGCTTCCTCACCTTATTCACGCTGTCGGGGGTGGTGGCGATGCTCATACGTTTTGGCGTCCCTTACCCTTTTCCTCTTCTCCACCCCCTCAAAATCGCCGGGAACCTGGCAGGCGTACTCGTCATTTTGGGGATCGTGTACTTCCTCGATCAACGGCGTCGCGCCTCCGCCCGCGATGATCCCAGTTCCTGGTTCGACTGGGTGCTTCTAGTGAACCTGCTGCTCTTGAGTGTCACGGGGATGCTGGCCGAAATATTCCGCTATACCGATATTGGCGCCCTGGCTTATCCCACTTACTTCGTACACCTGATTTTTGCCTTCGTGCTTCTCGTGGGTCTCCCGTATTCCAAGTTAGCCCACGTTGTCTATCGGACTCTGGCTCTCACGGCGCGACAGTACCAAGGACTCGCCGAGATGGCCCGAGCACATCTGGAGAATCGGAGGGTGGCGGCATGAGCAAAGAAAACCCGGAGGCAACGACGAAGGTCCCGGACGATCTCCTCGCCAAGGAACACGAGGAACTCATCCCCATCGCCGATGACGCCTTGGTGGCTGCGTATGAATGCCTCCGGGATCAGGACGATGCGGAAAGTCAGGGCCCCATGGGCGGCGATTTGAACTCCCACGAACCCCCAGGGCCGGCGGATCAAGACCCTCCGGCAAGCCCGGGCCGGACTTACCCAAACATTCGGCGCCTGCATGGGACACCGTTCGAGCGCGAAAAGGACCGGCGGGAAACTCGCGCCTGGGCAGAAAGGTGCGGGGGTGAGATGCAGGAATGGTACGAGGTCGCCCGCACCAAGCCCTGCACGTGGTGGCTCGAAAACCATCTGGTGGCGCGGCACTCCCTGGATGGGTGTATTGCGTGTGGGGTCTGCACCTCTCTGTGCCCGGCCGCCGAGTACTATGAGGAATACGATCCGAGGGTCATCATCGACACCGCGCTGTCCAATGACGAGGCGCGCCTGGTGGATCTCCTCAAGTCTGAGACGCTCTGGTACTGCGGCCAATGCGGCTCCTGCAAACCGAAATGTCCGCGCGAAAATAATCTGATGGGCCTGATCTCTTCCTTGCGGTTCCTGGCGCAATTGAAGGGATATCACCTTTGCAGTGTCCGCGGACGTCAGCAATACGCCGCCCGCCACCTCTGGGGCGGCAACCTCTGGAATCGCGCTTGCAGCCTTTACTTTCGCAACGTCGATGCGGAGAGCCACGCCGATTTCGGCCCCCGGTATGCCCAATACCAATCCGAGGTCGAGCCGCAGATGACGCGTGTGGGGGCGAATCCGGATACCGCCGGCCAATTCGGCGGGCGCAAAGTGCCCCCCGAGACCCTGGAGGAACTTCGCCGCTGCGTGGCCGGGGGCGGCACGCTGGCCCTCTGGAATCGCCTGGAGGAACAGGCCCTCGAGGAGGCCCGAAGGCTGGGGATTTCGATTGAAGAATATTTCGAGCGTGTCCGATCGGAAGGATAGAGGAAAATGCGCACGACGATAACGGCGCCAGCAGGGGAGGCAGCGAGCAAGGAAATCCCCGAGAATGACTTTTTCCTTACGCCCAGTTGCGTCCTGGGAGCCCTCAATCCCGGCACGGAAGTCCTGATTAGCCGGATCTACGATCTCCTGGGCCTGAGATGGACGGCGGCGGGGAATCGCCCCGATTCCCAATGCACCTGCTGCACCGGCATCGCGTCTCACGGTGACGTCATGTCGATGGAGAGCACGTTGCTGGTGGTCGCCCGACTCTGGTCGATTGCCGCGCAGATGGGATTTGAAAACATCACGACCGCCTGTGTGACCTCCTTTGCGATCCACACGGAATGCCTGGAAATGTACCAACACGAGCCGGGTCTCGACAAACGGGTCGATCGGTGGCTTCAGGAAGCGTGCGGCCGGCGGCTTCAGATCCCCCGGCACGTGGTTCATGCCAGCGACATCGTGTATCGCTATCGCCAGGCCCTCGGACAGGAGTTCATGCGCTATCGCCTGGTGGAGAAACGGACCGGGCGGCCCTTGCGCATCGTCGATCATGTGGGGTGTCACTATGCCAAGGTTTTCCCGGAAAAGTCCGTCGGGGGTTCAGACTGGTGCGAGGTCCTTACCGGGATGATCCGCGCGTGGGGCGGCGAGACGGTGGACTACCCGGAGCGGAACCATTGTTGCGGCATGGGATTCCGGCAGTGTATGATCCGCCCCAATCGCGGCTACACCCTGGCCTGCGTTCTTAAGAAACTGGAGAGCATGGAACCCTGGAAGCCCGACGCCATCCTCACCAACTGTCCCGGGTGTAATGTTTTTCTCGACAAGGAGCAGTGGGCCGCGAAGGAGCTCAGCGGCACGACCTATGACATTCCTACGCTCTCCTACACCGAGCTGGTGGGTCTGCTGCTCGGTTGGGACCCCTATGAGGTCGTAGGGATCCAGGCGCACACGGTGCCGGTGGAACCGCTTCTGGACAAGATTGGAATTGCCTACGACAAGTCCAAGGAATGGTTCTCGCGTCATGGCTGAGAAACTTTCAACGAGCAGAGGTGTTATGGCGAAAAAAGTATGTGTCATCGGCGGCGGCGTAACGGGAATGCAGGTGGCGAATGTTCTCAGTACCCTCGGTGTGCCGTCTGTCCTGGTGGAGAAGTCTCCCGAGCTGGGTGGCCACGTGCCGAGGCTTTCGAGAACCTTTCCCTTTTTCAATGATGATGGATTCAACGACGGCAGGGAGTTCACCGCGGCGCTGGAGCGCGACCTGCGATCGACGAGTCTAGCCAAAATTCACCTCAACACCGTGGTCACCGAAGTGACGGGAGAGTTCCCGAACTTCCGTGTTCAGCTCAGCGACCGCAGCTCGATTGATGCCGGAGCCGTGGTGGTGGCCACGGGATTTGAGCCTTTCGACCCCTCCAGCCTCAAGGAATACGGGTACGGAGTGTATCCCAATGTCATCACCGCCTTGCAGCTCGAATGGATGCTGAATCCGCGCGGACCCACCGGCGGGAAGCTGGTGCGCCCGAGTGATGGGAAAGAGGCAAGGCGTCTGGGGATCGTTTTTTGCGTCGGCTCGCGCAACCGGCGCATCGGCGCGCCCTTCTGCTCGCGCATTTGCTGCTCCTACAGCACCAAACAGGCGAGCTCGGTCATGGAGCGGGAACCCGGCGCTTTCGTCGCGTGTTTCTACATGGATGTCCGCACGTATGACCGCGGCTTCGAAGAGATGTACGCCCTGGCGCAGGATCGCGGCGTCAAATACATTCGCGGGCGGGTGTCGATGTGCAAGCAGCTTCCCGATGGCACTATTGCGGTGCGCGCCGAAAACACCCTCATCAACAAGCCCTTCTGGGGCGAATTCGATCTGGTCTCGCTCTCCACCGGGATGAGGCCCTGCAAAGACGTTGAGCAGCTTGCCGGCACCCTGGGGATTGGCCGCGGCCCGGATGGATTTTTCCTTTGCCGGGAATGGTTTCGACATCCCCATGATGCAACTCGCGATGGGGTTTTCATTGCCGGTTGCGCCAACGGGATGAAGCCCATCCGCAACTGCATGATTGACGGAGCATCGGTGGCAGCCCGTGTGACCGCTCTTCTGCGGGAGGTTCCCATGGCGGCGTGATCTCGCCACGAGCCGCCCATCTCTAGTCATGAGAGGATTCTCCAATGCGATACGGAGTGGTCATTGATAACCGCAAGTGCATCGGCTGCCACGCCTGCACGGTGGCCTGCAAAACCGAGAACCGGGTCCCCTTGGGGGTTAACCGCACCTGGGTGAAGTACGTGGAAAAAGGCCGGTTTCCGCACGTACGGCGCGTTTTCCAGGTGACCCGGTGCAACCACTGCGAGAAGCCGCCGTGCGTCGAGATTTGCCCCGTGACGGCGATGTACCAGCGCCATGACGGGATCGTGGACTTCAATTCCCTCCGCTGCATTGGCTGCAAGGCCTGCTTGCAAGCCTGCCCCTACGACGCCATCTATGTTGATCCGGCTCGGAACACCGCGGCCAAATGCCATTTCTGCGCGCATCGCACCGAGGTGGGCCTGGAGCCGGCGTGTGCCGCAGTCTGCCCGGAGCATGCCATTATCCCTGGGGATTTGGACCAGCCCGACAGTGAAATCGCCCAACTCCTGGCGCGCGAGACCGTTCGTGTGCGGAAGCCCGAACAAGGGACCAAGCCGAAGGTTTTCTATATCGACGGCGATCAAAGCGCCATGGATCCCACCGCCGCGCGCCATGAAGCCTTCTATATGTGGTCGCAACGGAATGAGAAGGTCTCCGGGGGTGGCGCTGTCTACCTGCCGGACAGCCCGTATCTCGAGGATAACGCCCTGGCCGCATATGACGTATCGCATGCGCGGCCATGGGGCTGGCAGGTGCCGGTTTACTTCTGGACGAAGTCCATCGGCTCAGGCCTCCTGGCCGTGCCCGCCATCGCCATGGCCCTGGGATGGCTTCCCTTCGACCGGCTCCGTGGCGAGGTCCTGTCAAGTCTGGCGCTCATTTTCATTGCGGCAACCATCGTGATGCTGATCTCGGATTTGAGCCGCAAGGGGCGCTTTCTCGGCGTCCTGAAGACTCCCCAGACCCGCTCCTGGTTGTCCCGAGGAGCCTTCATTCTGGTCATCTACAGCGTGCTCTGCGGCCTATTCTGCCTGAACGGACTGGCCGGCTATTCGGGTCTTTCCGCGGTTCTCCTCTGGCCTACAGTACTTGCTGGTATTCTGGCGGCAGGGTATACGGCCTTCCTCTTCGGACAATGCGCAGGCCGCGACCTCTGGCGAACGCACCTGCTGCCGCTGCACATGGTGGTGCAGGCGCTGCTCTCGAGTGCGGCGGTTCTGGCACTCCTCCCCGATGCTTGGGGCGGGACGCCGCAAGGCCGGAAAGTAGCGGCCGTAGCCCTTTCGATCTGTGTGCTTCTTCACCTGCTTATCCTGCTGGGGGAAGTCGCCATGCCCCACGCCACCGACAACGCCGGCTACGCGGCTCGATTGATCACCCACGGACCCTACCGCACGCTCTTTTGGGTGGGGGTGGTGGTGCTGGGTGGGATTCTCCCCGCCTTGCTTCTGCTCGCAGGCGCTTCTAATTCCATCATTGTCGGATTCTCGGGTTTGCTCGCTCTCGCCGGCCTTTTGGCCTTCGAGTGGTGCTTCGTCATGGCGGGGCAGAGCGTCCCCAACAGTTGAGTGCTGACCAGTATGGGAGTAGCGAACATGAATGAATTTAAACGTGACGGAAGCCACCTCTCCTCCTGTCCGCCGGTTGAGAAGTGGGATGACTGGGTCGAATACGATCCCGATGCCTGGCCGCGCCGCGTGGCCCGGCACTACCAACTCATTCCAACCATCTGCTTCAACTGCGAGTCGGCGTGTGGGCTTCTGGCCTACATCGACAAGGAAACGGGAAAGGTCGCCCGATTCGAAGGCAACCCCATGCACCCGGCCAGCCGGGGCCGCCTTTGTGCCAAGGGTCCAGCCGTCATCAACCAGATTCACGATCCCGACCGGATCCTTTACCCGATGAAGCGGGTCGGACCGCGGGGAGGCGGCCAATGGGAGCGGGTTGGATGGGATGAGGTGCTCGAGACTTTTGGCAAGCGCATCCGAAAAGCCCTCCAGGAGGGACGGGGCGAGGAAGTCATGTACCATGTTGGCCGGCCGGGGTACGACTTCATCATGGAGCGTACCCTGCAGGCCTGGGGAATCGACGGGCATAACTCCCACACCAACATTTGTTCCTCGTCGGCGCGTCTCGGCTACGTTCTCTGGCACCATGCGGACCGGCCATCGCCCGACCACGCCAACGCACGCTTCATCCTGCTCCTGTCGGCCCATCTCGAATCGGGTCATTACTTCAATCCTCATGCGCAGCGCATCATCGACGGCAAAATGGCCGGGGCGAAAATTGCGGTGATGGACCCTCGTCTGTCCAACACGGCGAGCATGGCGGACTACTGGATGCCGACCTATCCCGGCTCGGAAGCCGCGGTTCTCCTGGCCATGGCGAAAGTGCTCCTGGACGAGAATCGGTTTGATGCCGCCTTCGTGAAGAAGTGGACGAACTGGGAAGAGCTGGAAGTGGATGGATTCAAGGCCCAAGGCCGCAGTTTTGAAGCCGTGGTGGAGGCCCTGAAGCGGCACTATGCGCGCTACACGCCCGAGTTCGCGGAAAGAGAGAGCGGGGTTAAGGCCGAGATCATCGTGAAGATCGCGCGGGAGATCGCCGAGGCCGGGAGCCGCTTCGCGTCGCACCTCTGGCGGGGCAGCGCCTCCGGCAACCTGGGGGGTTGGCAAGCCGTCCGCGCCCTGATGCTGCTGCACGTTCTGACCGGCTCGGTGGGAACCAAGGGCGGCCACAACCTGAGCGCTTGGAATAAATTCGTGCCCCGGCCCTGCAAGGTGCCCCCGCCGCAGCAGGGTTGGAACGAACTGCTCTATCCGCCCGAATGGCCGCTCTGCCACCATGAAATGTCCTTCCTGCTTCCCCACCTCCTCAAGGAGGGGCGCGGCCACCTCGAAGCATACTTCACCCGCGTCTTTAATCCCGTCTGGACATACCCGGACGGGTTCTCCTGGATCGAAGTGCTCCGCGACGAAGCGCGGATCGGCCTGCACGCCGCGCTGACCCCCACCTGGAGTGAAACCGCCTGGTACGCGGATTACGTGCTTCCCACGGGGTACAGTTCCGAGCGTCACGACCTGATGAGCCAGGAAACGCATGCCAGCAAGTGGATCGGATTCCGTCAGCCCGTACTGCGCGTCTTCCAGGAAAAGCAAGGGAAAAAGGTGGAATACACCTATGAGGCCAACCCCGGTGAGGTCTGGGAAGAGGATGAGTTCTGGATCAATCTCTCCTGGGCAATCGATCCCGACGGTTCCCTGGGCATTCGTCAGTGGTTTGAATCGCCCTACCGGCCCGCGCAGAAGATGACGGTGGACGAGTACTATGGTTGGATCTTTGAGAACTCCGTGCCGGGGCTCCCGGAGGCCGCAAGAAAAGAGGGTCTGACGCCTCTCGGGTACATGCGGAAGTACGGAGCGTTTGAAGTGACGACGGACGTTTACAAGCTCAACGAGAAGCCGGTGGCCGAGGCGGACCTGGCGGGGTCGAAAGTGGGGCCGGGCGGAGTGCTCACCAAAGCCGGCAAGCCCGTGGGGGTGATGGTCGAGGACCAGGCCGTAGTAGGCTATAACACACCGTCCCGAAAACTCGAGATCTTTTCCCGAACCCTGGCGGACTGGAAGTGGCCGGAGTTCGCCCTTCCCGAATACTACCGGAGCCATGTTCACCCCTCCGCCCAGGCGGTCTCGATCGCCAGACCGGCTGAGGACTTCGATCCCGATTACATGCCCGTGGTTGATTGGCCGAAGGAGGCGCGAGGCGAAGTCTTCACCTTGCTGCCCATCTTCCGGCTTCCCACCTTGATCCACTCCCGCTCCGGCAACGCCAAGGTGCTTTACGAGATCGCGCACAAGAATCCGCTTTGGGTGAACCCTCTCGACGCCGAGAAACTTGGCAAGATCCGCACCGGTGATCTGCTCAAGGTCCACACGGAAATTGGCTTTTTTGTGCTGCATGCCTGGGTCACCGAAGGCCTGACCCCGGGTGTCGTCGCCTGTTCCCATCACCTCGGCCGCTGGCGCGTGAACAAGGAAGATCATATCGAGCGCGTCACGAGCGCCTGGGTTGATTTGAAGGAAACCGGTAAAGGCCAATGGAAAATGCGTCAGATTGCGGGGGTCGAGCCCTACGAGAGCCCCGATCCGGACACGCGGCGCGTGTGGTGGAGCGATGCCGGCGTGCATCAGGACATCACGTTCCCGGTTCATCCCGATCCCATCAGTGGAATGCACTGCTGGCACCAGGTGGTGCGCGTGGAGAGAGCTGCTTCCGGCGACCGTTATGGCGACCTCTACGTGGACACGAACCTCGCCCACGCCGTTTACCAGAAATGGAAGGCCCTCGCCCGCCCGGCTCCCGGACCCGCCAACCTGCGTCGCCCCCTGTGGCTTCCTCGATCGGTACGGCCTGCCGAGACGGCATATTACTTCGGGAAGTAGAATCGAGGGTCTGTCCGAAGGGGTGAAGCTGCCAGCGGCCACGGAACTCATGGCATCATCTAAAACCACCTCCGCGCTTAACCGATGGATCGATGGGCCGATGAGCCGATTTCGGCCCGCCTTCGCCCCGAAACACCCTATTCCCTGATTTTGACGGCCTTTCGGCTCACCTCTCGGTTATATATACTCGTCGCTTCAACCTGAAACTCGCTAATATCGCGACTCCCGACGCTGAGGAGGACGAGACGTAAACCGACAGAACACTGGCCCCCCCATCTATCAATTCACGCCGATTCGATGCAGAGAATTTGTATTTACATGCTTACCGCTAAGCAGGATAATCTGTGCATGGGCAGAAAGAAGAACCCGAACGCACAGGCGCTTGGCAGACTTGGTGGAAACGCACGGGCAAAGAAGCTGTCCGATGCCGAAGTCGCCAAGATCGCCAGCAAGGGCGGCAAGGCAAGGGCCGTGAAGCTAAGCGCCGCAGAGCGCAGCCGGATTGCAAAGCTGGCCGTTGCAGCCCGCGAGCGCAGGCGAAGGGGGAAACGCTAATGCGAAGCCGAAAACAGAATGGGCAGATCATTCGAATCGGGGACCGTTGGTACGTCCGATACGGGGAGCGCCGAACCGTCAGCGGGAACGTCGAGCGCAAACGAGTATCGTACCAGCTTGGCCCGGTCACGACGCGGGGCAAGCGCCCGCCCGCAGAAACCAAGGGAGAAGCCGAACGGTACATGACAACGGTCAATAGCAGCTCAATCCCTGCCGCACGCCAACGTAAGCACCACGGCGACCTATTACATCAAGACTGCGGCTGATGACGTTCGAAACGCGATGACAAGGCTGGAAAACCGAATTGCAGAGGCGGGCCAAACCCAAACGGACACTAATGGGACACTAAATGGTCAATCGTCGGCAGGAGCCGATAGGATTCAATGATAGGCAAGTGCTTAATACTGTAGGAACTGGCGGAGAGGCAGGGATTCGAACCCTGGGTACAGCTTTTGACCGTACAACGGTTTAGCAAACCGCCGCCTTAAGCCACTCGGCCACCTCTCCGCATCCGTTGTTTCAATAACTTATCCCTACTTACCACCCTGTGTCAACCCTTAGAGGAAAGCGA
>Ga0209039_10002818_pt1 | contig 14263 bp, 13 predicted proteins | sample BogFormECP12_OM1_FD_188238 | JGI IMG/M metagenome (GOLD analysis project Ga0209039, IMG submission 188238) | Bog forest soil microbial communities from Calvert Island, British Columbia, Canada - ECP12_OM1 (SPAdes) (version 2) | ecosystem: Environmental > Aquatic > Freshwater > Wetlands > Bog ... | reverse complement strand
CCGATTCTTCCGGGATCGGTTTAACGGCAACAACGACTACGCGACGGGCGAGGGGATCGGCGCAGCTGCCATCGTGCCCGTCGTCGAGGGGCTGAACTTCACCGTACAGACCTTGGACGGTTGGGGCATCGGCCGGTATGCATCGGGTCAGGGGGCGGACGTGACGCTCCGGCCCAACGGGCAGATCGTTCCCATTCCGACGCTCGATTTGTTCGGAGGCTTCGAGGGGCATCCGAACGACGATTGGGACCTCTATACCTACGCGGGAATTGAATATTACGCGCAGAAAGCGTTCCAAAACGGCAAGCAGGGTGTCGGCTACGGGACGCCGGGTGCCAACAACTCGGGCTGCGAGTTGGATGTTACCGGGACGTGCCAGGCGCAGAATCGTCTGGTCTGGCAGATCCAGCCCGGCTTCTGGTACCGCTTTTACAGAGGGCCCGCTGGAACCCTTGCCGTCGGCATGTCTTATTCGTTCGTGCACCGAGATGCATGGGCAGGTCTCAACGGTCTTTCTCCCGCAGGCCATGACCACATCGTGATGACTTCCTTCCGGTACTATTTGCCGTAGTTCGACCGAGCGGCTCCAGGGGCGTCGAGGAGACTCCCCTGGAGCCGCATCTCTCATGAGATTGCAAGTCTCTGGCCTCTTCACCTTCGGAACATGACAAGCAGTGGGGATGCCCGCGCTCCCGGTTCGTGGTGGCCGTCGTACGCGCGGAGTGGCCAGGAATCCCGCAGAGTCCCGAGGATCTGGGCGGAACTACCCGCTGTCCGGTACTCCCTTCGCTGCAAGCACGCGAAGGATGCCGCAGAAGACCTGGCTTCGTACCCGGCTAATAGTCGACTTGGAATCTCAGCTGAAAGAACTGCAGGTTTCCGTTGGAAGCTCCGCTGCGGATCGCCTCGAAGCCGTATTCGAATTTCGTCTTCCAATGGCGATTCAGGTACCAAGTGAGGTCTCCTGTCACGCCGTGGATCACGCCTCCGTGAACGGATTGGCTCGTGAGGTCCAAATACGAGAGACGGGTTCCAAACTCGAACGCCCCCCAGCCGGGTCCACGCAGAGAGAAGGCCTGCCGGGGCGTGACCGGACCGAAGATGCCCCGTGTCGCATCATAAGGACGACACTCGTCGGTGAGAAACCAGCTCGCATTGACGTAGGCTCCGCCGAAGTTGAGGGGACTCGCTCCGGGTTGATCGACGAAAGAGTGAAGGACCTCGGACTGCAGCGAGAATGGGCCTTCCACCCAGGCGGCCTCGAGGTCGACGAGCTCCGCCTCTCCTGCGCGGAGGGTGCCGGTGTCGACCAGGTAGGGGGCCAGGTGGCTCTCGGGGCGCGAGCGGTATTCCAGACTGTCCTGGCTCGCGACGGCGGTCACGCTAAGGCCGAGATGCACCCAGCGGCGCGCAGCCGCATCACGGGACACGAGCCACGTGACCCGGCCCGCAATCCGGCCGGCATCGCGGGTCGTGTCCCCTACGTCTTGGGTCTGCACTGCTGTGAAGAGTCCTACGGACCAGGTCACGCTCTCGTCCCATACGGGAGTCCCGATCGCCACTCCGATGCGGCGACCCGGAGCGAAGGCAGCAACGGGCGAGGCCTGCTCCATGAAGGTCACGTCGCGGCTGCTGATCAGCGCCTCGAGGGAGAACGGCGGGTCGAAGTTGCCGACCTTGAGGCTGCCGATCCAGGGGAGCCCCTGCCACAACAAATACGTGTCGGCCCACTGTGGCTTCGTTCCCGCGAGCTCGAAATTCATGGCATACAAAGGGCTGCCGAGCGCATGGATCTCTCCTGCCACGCCGAGCTTGAAACGACGGACCTCCCAACCGCTCTCGACGTGTTCGAGACCGTCACTCGTGACGTAGTTGTCGGAATCGACCTGGAGGCCGACATTGACCTTGCCGGTGATCCAGAAACGCTCCTCCCCCACAGACTCGGTGAGGCCATCCTCGGGGACAGGCGGCTTGCGTCCAATACGAAAGCGGAGCCCGTCGTCCCAGTAGATGCGTCGCAGGCTTTGAGAATCGGTTTCCTGCGTACTTGACGACGATGGGTCCGGGGTGTCGTCGGCGAAGACCGCCCGGGATGTGACGACAAGCGCCAGAAAAATCGCGGTGAGGATCTCAGATCCTTGTCGCCAGCCGGCCATTCGTATTTCCTGCGGGCGAAAGAAGGGCAAGGCTCGACCTGAGACCCTGCACAAGAGGCCCCGTGCCTCCTCTAGCAAGGGGAGACCGCCCGAACAAATCCAAGCGCTCCCGTGAGACCATCCGGGATGTGCCGGTGCCGATGCTCGCGCCATCCCGCCTTGGGGTGTGAGGATGACCTTGGCGACGCTCGGCCCCATGGCGAGACGACAGCCTACGCGTGTGACAGCGCCGACGCTGGATTCGCTCTCTTTCGCTCCGCGGTATCGCCGAGACGCGCGTTCCCACGGCTGGAAAGAGGTCTTGACGCTCGGTGACCCCAGCTGGTTATATCCCCCGACCAAAAGCGAGATGAGGTGGCGGAACCATGCCCGAGCAGCCGAGCTTCTTCGAGAGATCGGATCTTTTCATTGGAGGCGAGTGGGTTCGCCCCGAGGGCCACGGGAGAATCGAGGTCATCGGTGCGGCCTCCGAGGAGCCCATCGGGCGCGTTCCCGAAGCGTCACCCGCTGACGTGGATCGCGCGGTGGCCGCGGCGCGCCGTGCCTTCGAACACGGTCCCTTTCCGGGCTGGGCACCGGAAGAGCGCGCCCGTGCGATCGGTCGTCTGTCGAAGGCGCTGCAGGCGCGGGGGCCAAAAATCGCCGAGCTGATCTCCCGGGAAAACGGCTGCCCCGCGCAGCAGTCGCTCCTCGCGCAGGTCTTCGCCTCGACCATGGTGCTCGATACCTACGCCGATCTCGCGCAAAAATACCTGTGGGAGGACGAGCGGGCGGGTGCGATCGGCGGCCGTGTGCGGGTCCGGCGCACCCCCGTCGGTGTATGCGCGGGCATCATCCCATGGAACGTTCCGCTCTTCATCATGGCCATGAAACTCGGGCCAGCCCTCGCAGCGGGCTGCACCCTCGTGCTCAAGCCCTCGCCGGAGACCGCTCTCGACCCCTATCTGTTGGCCGAGGCGATCGAAGAAGCACAGATTCCGCCCGGGGTCGTGAACATCGTGACGGCAGGTCGGGAGACGAGCGAGTATCTCGTCCGGCACCCCGGCATCGACAAGGTGAGTTTCACGGGAAGCACCGTTACAGGCGGGCGTGTTGGTGCCCTGTGCGGCGAGCAGATCAAACGCTGCACGCTTGAGCTCGGAGGGAAGTCGGCAGCCATCTTGCTCGAAGACGTGGACCTCGCTGCGTCGATGCAGCAGCTCTTGATGTCCGCCCTTTTGAACAACGGTCAGGCCTGCGGCGCGCAGACACGGATCCTCGCACCGCGATCCCGCTACCACGAGATTGTGGACGCTCTGGGCGCAGCCGTCGGCGGGATGAAAGTCGGCGATCCCCTCGACCCGCAGACCAACGTGGGGCCTGTGGTGAGCCGGCGGCAGCGAGACCGTGTGGAGGGTTACCTCGAAGCGGGTAAGCAGGCCGGCGCCAAGCCCGTGTGCGGCGGCGGTCGTCCCGCGCACCTCGAAAAGGGGTGGTTCATCGAACCCACCGTGTTCGCACAAGCCGATAACCGGATGAAGATCGCGCGCGAAGAGATCTTTGGCCCCGTCCTCGTCGTCATTCCCTACGAAAGCGAGGACCAGGCCGTCGCGATCGCGAACGACTCGCCCTACGGCTTGTGTGGATCGGTCTGGACAAAAGACGTGGAGCGTGCCGCCTCCCTGGCGCGCCAGGTGCGAACCGGCTGCGTGACGGTGAACTCCTCCATGCTCCTCGACTTCCGAGCTCCCTTCGGTGGGTTCAAGCAGTCCGGAATCGGGCGTGAACTCGGACCCGAGGGCATCGATCCCTACGTGGAGTACCAGTCCATTATCCTTCCGAAGTAAGCCTTTTGGAGCGCCGCAAGCTCTGCGCGGCGGCGAAACCGAGCCTGCGCGCAGGTCTGCGCCGTTGTCTTTTATGAGCCCCCGAAGATCGGCCCGTGATGGAGCGCTGGCAGGACGGGCGTGAGCTTGAACTGAAGACTCATGCGCTGACCGAAGTTGTCGGGCCGGATCACCATGTAGTCCATCTCGACCCCAAGCTTGAGAACGATGCCCTCCCCGAACTTTAGGACCTTGCCCACGCCGAGCCCGATCGGGAGTGTCAGCTGCTGGCTCTTCGCATCCTTCCAGTTCACTTGGATGGTCGGAGACATTCCGATGCTCCAACCATCGTCCAAGAAGTACGAGAGGAAGTACTGAGCGTTGAACTTGCTCACGTCCTTCCGGAACATCGAACCTGCGAAGGACCACCACTGCTGCGCAAACACGGCGGCGAGCCAACGGGAGGAGCGATAGCCCACCACCGCGGCCGGTCCCACCTCCCACTTCCCATCGCCAAGCTGATCGCTCGTCGCGGTGGGGAGAACGAAGGTGGGGCCTGTCCCGAAGAGCCAGTGCTCCGCCGAGGGCACGAGGACCACGGGAATCTGGAGGTCGCCGACTCCGATCGAGCGATCGATCTCCCCATTGTTGTCGTAGGGCTTCGAGTCGAGGAGGTTGATCTTCGGCTTCGTCATGAGCCACAGGGAATCGGTCAGCTGGAAGGGGAAAAGCGGCTCGACCTCAATGGTTTGCTCGACGCGCTGCGTGCGGAACGCCACCGCCGAGAGCCAGTACGTCGTGGTCCGGAGGTTGAAGTTCGTGGTGGTGCTGATCGGGTTCGTGAGCTCCCGGTCGATCGCTGTGAGCGAGTCGTCTGCGGAATCGGCCGCTGCGCCCGCACTCGGTGTCCCGCCAGTGGGATCGGCCGTTTGGCCTTGCGCGGACCACACAGGCAGGAGGACGAAGAGCGCCAAAAGTCTCGCGCACGATCTTCGGTGACGCGGAGCGGTCTTGGGCACGCGCCCCGAACACCGCTCACTCGAAAGCTCCCGCGCGGAGCCTCTCCCCTTGCTTTGAGTGGAGAAGACCTGGTGTCCGATGACGCTCGACCTCCCCCAAGGCCCGTCGTCTCCGAGCCCGATCACTCGCCCCAACATTCATTATGGACGGATCGCTCGCGCGCGGCTCAAGAAAGAATAGGGTCCTGCGGCGGCAGGATTCCAAGCGAGCATCGTCTCCTGGCGGAGCGTCACCCGACACAGAAATTGAGGAGTTGCTCTTGCCCGATGCCGGGATGCGATGGCTCCGCAAGGCTCCGATCGATGGATTTGCCGGACCGATTGGGCGCGCTGCCTTCCCGCTCGTGACGCGGCACCGTGGCATTTCCGCATCTCATTCTGAGCGCGGCAGGAAGAGGAGCAGCCCGACGCAGCTCCGAGGCCCACGCGCGGAGCGCTCGTTCGTCCTGGTCCCACACGAGAAAGCCCGGGCCCTTTGCGCGGAAGCCGCGAGGCCTGGGCGCGGCTTCGGTACGTCGCCTGTGCATGACCCAAGAGTCGGCCGCCCCCGTGGCGAAGCCATGAGGTCAATACGGCGTTTGCGTCACGTCTGCGGTTCGTTCTCAAACAAGAAGCGCGAGACGAGCTCCGCCGCGCCGTCCATCGCCCGATCGGCGTCGACCTCGGCGTCCCCGAGGGTGAGCCGAACGGTGGTCCACTGGATCGCGGCGTGGATCAGAAAGGCGGCGGTTGCGGGATCGGAAACGCGCACCCGGCCCTCTGCAAGAAGTCTCGCAAGGAGCGTCTCGAGGGCACGACGGACCCGGGTCTCGATCCGCAGAAGCACCGCCCGAAAGTCCGGGTCCTTGAAAAAGCGCTCCCAGAGGATGCGCTGCACGCCGGGACGGATGGTCTGGGCGTGAACGATTCGGTGGACGAGGCCCCTTACCGACGGGCGCAGGTCTGGCCCGCGCCAGTTTTCGGGATCGAGCTCTCGGACCACGAGATCCGCAATCTCCTCCACCGTGCCGTGGAGGAGTTCGAGAAGGATGGTGCGCTTGTCGTGGAAGTAGCCGTACAGGCTCCCCACCGCGAGATCCGCCCGGCGGGCAATCTGCGTCGTCGTGGTCTCGTCGAAGCCCGTCTCCTCGAAGCAGGCGACCGCAGCCTCGAGGATCCGCTCCCGGGTGCGGCGGCTCCTCGCCTGCTGGGGCGTCCTGGGTACGCGGCTCGGCCGGGGCTTCGCAAGGGGCATTGGTCCCATTCTATACGACAGGATCGCAAGAAATAAGTTGAATCTGACGTCAGATTCTGATTACACTGAGAACTGGCTATTCCGCCGTGCTTTCCACCCATGCTTCTGCCCCCGGAGGGAAGAGACCTTCGCCCCGGGGCCGGCCTAGGAGAGACCATGACCCCGATGCTCGCGGGCGCACCGTCCGAGAATGGATCCATCGACTCGGAGCTCGAGTCCATCCTGACCTCCTTCGACACGAGCTATGTCTGGAACTACGGCTGCGTGAAGGAGGGCCTAAGGGACCTCTACGAGAAGGCCAAGCGCGAGCAGTGGAACGGGACCCAGCAGCTCGCCTGGGAAACCCCCGTCGATCCCGAGAGCGAGATTATTCCCCAGTCCTTCAATCCTCTCGCCGACTGGGCACCCTTCCGCAAACTCACCCCGAAGGAGGTCCGGCACTTCCAGCACGCTCAGCTCTCCTGGTCGCTCTCCCAGTTCATGCACGGGGAGCAAGGCGCCCTCATTACCGCCTCCCAGCTCGTGGGCGCCGTGCCCTGGATCGACGCCAAGTACTACGCCGCGAGCCAAACCATGGACGAGGCGCGACACGTCGAGGTGTTTAGCCGCTACCTCCGTGAAAAGCTGGAATGGGAATGGCCGATCAACGAGAACCTGAAGAAGCTCCTGGACATGATTCTCCAGGACTCGCGCTGGGATTTTAAATACCTCGGGATGCAAATTCTGGTCGAGGGGCTCGCCATGGCGGCCTTCGGGAACATGTACCAGATGGCCCGCGAGCCGCTCATCAAGGAGCTCATCCGCTACGTGATGCGCGACGAGTCGCGTCATGTGGCCTTCGGCGTGCTCTCGCTTCGCGACTTCTACATCGACATGCCGGAAAACGAGCGGCGCGACCGCGAGGACTTCACGATCGAGGCCTGCGAGCTGATGCGCGACCGGCTGATCGGTGAGGATGTGCTGCGCTCCTTCGGTTTCGATGCGAAGGCCGGCCGCGAGGTGATCCTCGCATCGCCGGTCATGCAGCTTTTTCGCCAGCTCCTCTTCATGCGGGTCGTGCCCAACATTCGGCGCCTCGGGCTCCTGACACCCCGTGTGCGTGCAGCCTTCGAGGAGCTGAAGATCTTGCAGTTCGAGAACTTCGACGCCGAGGCTGTGGACCGTCAGCTCGGCCTCGCCTGAGCGAGAGGGAGCCTTGCCGGGTATTAGCTTCTCTGCTTCACGCTAAGGACGGGACAGGGGGCGCGCTGCACGACCCGTTCGGCGATGCTGCCGAGCAGAAGATGCTTTAGACCGGAGAGGCCTCGGGTTCCGATGACGATGAGGTCCGCCCCGCTCGCCACGGCCTCCTCTTCGATCACGGTAGCGGGATAGCCTTCGCGCACCACGCACTCGGCCTCGATCCCCTGCGCCCGAAGGGGCGCGGCGTAGCGCTCCAGCGAGGCCGCGGCCTCGCTTTTCACGTTCACCCAGAAGTCCGGCGGAAGATACGCGGCCTCGAGCTGCTGGAACTCGACGGGGAGGTGATAGGCGTGGAGGAGAATCAGCCGACTCCTATGCTCCTTGGCCAGGTGTGCGGCCCATTCCATGACCGCTGCCGCATTGGGCGAGAAGTCGATCGGAACGAGAATGCGCCGGATCTCGATCACTCCCCAGAGCCTGCCCCGGGAGTCGCCCGGCGTCCAGCGGGCAGGCGTCAATTCTCTAGCTTCCGCGCTTCGTTTGACGGACCCCGGGCCCGGGCCTACCGTCGCGGCCCACACGTTTCGGGGCCGTAGCTCAACTGGGAGAGCGCTGCGTTCGCAACGCAGAGGTTGGCGGTTCGATCCCGCTCGGCTCCACCACCTGGATTTTTCGATGACGGGCTGCCCGCCCCTTGGGGCGGCCCGTCGCGACTCGGCCCCGCGCGAACGAGAAGTCGAAGGTAGCCTTCGCAGCGGGTTGGCGAGCATGGCGGAAGAGGGGAAAGAGGAGGTCGAGACGCATGGCTCACGGCATCCACGAAATTGTCGAGCGCCAGGTGCGATTCTGGCGGATGCAGGGCGGATCGTCTCGAACGGCACCGCCGAATCCCTGCGTCGCCCTCTCGCGGCTTCCCCATTCCGGTGCCGCAGAGATCGGGCGCCGGCTCGCCGAGCGGCTGGGCTACGGTTATTTCGGCATTGAGATCGTGGACCAGATCGCCCGAGAGCAAGGCGTCGCCCGACAGCTGGTCGAAGGTCTTGACGAGCACGTGCGAAACGTGATCGAGCGCTACGCCGTCGACGCGTTGCGGGGCCGCATGGTGACCGAGGCCGAATACCTGAGCTCGCTCGTGCGCGTCATCGCAACCCTCGGCGAGCGGGGGGGCGCCGTCATCTTGGGCCGGGGAGCGAGCTTCATCTTATCGCCCGCGCGGGCGCTACGGGTCTTCTTGGTGGCGCCGCGCGAGGGACGCGCGGCGCAGCTCGCCCGCGTCCGAGGGAAGGGGGAGGAAGAAGGGCTTCGACTGCTCGAGGCCGAGGATGCCGATCGGATGGCGTTCCTGCGTCACCACTTCGACCGCAACCCGGACGATGCGGTGTTCTACGACCTCTCGATCAACACCGGGAGCTTCTCGCCTGCGCAGGCGGTGGAACTGATCGTCGAAGCCCTCGCGCGGCGCTTCCCCGGTTGCGCCGCGGCAGCCTCCCGGAGCGCTTCCACGAATACGGGAAGTGCGGCGCGGATGGAGTAGTGGGCCTCGGCGCGAGCGCGCCCGGCCTGTCCCATGCGTTGGCGCAGGTCGGGGTCTGCGAGCAGCGCGGAAAGGCGTTCGTACCACTCGATGGGCGAGCGCGCGAGGTAACCACACACGCCGTCGCGAACCACCTCGGCATTTACGCCCACCGGGCTTGCGACGACGGGAATTCCGCACGCCATATATTGAATGGCCTTGAGCGCGCACTTCCCGGCGGCAAAGGCATCATCGCGCAGGGGCATAAGGCCAATGTCGAAGGCATTCAGGTCGCTCACCTCGTCTTCGAGGCTGGCGTAGTGCCTCCAAGGTCGACAGCGAACCTCGACCCCCGGGCACTCGAAGTGCGCGGGGCCGAGGAGCAAAAGGCGCAGGGGAAAGCGCTCGGCCAGCTCCTTTAGCACCGGTCGCAAGGGATCGAGATAGACCACGTTCGGCGGCGCACCGATCCAGCCGATGGTCAGCGGTCCCGTTCTGCGTACCGGACGGACCCGGTAGCTTCGGGTCTCCACGACTGTTGGGAGCAGGCGAACGCGTTCGCAATATGCGCCGGCATAGGCTGCGAGGTTTGGGCTCCCTGCAAGCACGCTGTGGCAGCGCGCGAGAAGTGCGGGGAGCGCGCGGTCCCGGCGCGTGAGCGCATCGGCGAAAGTCCGAAGCCGGCGCCCGAGGCCATAGGCCAGGTCGGGTCTTAGGTAGATCGCGTCGTCAAAGTCGAACACCGGGCGAAGACCGAAGTGGGAAAGGAGACGTTCCATCCCGAATGGGAAGGTCTCTTTCTGCAGCAGGAGGAGGTCGTAGCGCCGCGCGTCCCACAGATCCCACAGCCGGCGCAGGCAGACGCGGGCGAACTGAAGCGCGGCCCAGCCCGCCCGAATGGGGCCCGGAAACGGATGGAGCCCATAGCTAAGCTCGAGATAGCGCCGACTTGCCCGCGGCCGGATCTCGACCTCGATAGCGCTTGCCCGAAGCGGCTCCAGCCACTGGTGGATGCGAAAGCGGCTGCTCGGCTCTGAGTCGGGGCCCACCGTGAGACAGAGAACGCGCATCGCTCCTCGAGGGCGCCATTTCGCGCCGCTTGGGGTGCGATCGGTGTTCTCCCGGCGGTGCTTGAGCCAGCGCTCGTCCCCCGGGCCGGTGGATCGGCCGTCAGGGGAGGAGTAGGATCGCCGGGCGAGGAATGCGATGACGGAGACGAGAGCGCCCGGCGGCTCCATCGGCTACGCCGACCAGCACCGCTTCGGCCGGGTGATGCGCATCCCGACGCCCACCCCTTTCCCGGTCGGGGACATCAACTCCTACCTGATCGAGGACTCCACCCGCCGCGGTGAGCTCACCCTGATCGATACCGGGGTGAAATCGCCCGCGGCCTTCGAGGCCCTGCGCAAGGGCTTCAAGGAATACGGCTACTCCCTCGAGCAAGTGCGGCGCATCCTCGTGACCCACGCCCACATGGACCACTATGGCCAGGCACTGCGTCTGCGCGAAATCTCGGGCGCAACGGTCTACGCCTCGGAGCCCGAGGCCGAGCGCATGAAGACCCACTGGTCGCCCTCCGCACAGCGCGACGAACGGATTCTCGCTGCGTTCGAGCGCTGGGGGGTACCTCCCGAGGTCGCGCGGAGCGACGGGGGCATGAGCGATCTCTCCAAACAGCTCCAAGATCCGATGGAGGTGGACGTCGTTCTCGGCGAGGGCGACCGCGTCGAGATCGGCGACTGGACCTTCGAGGTCATGGAGACGCCTGGTCACTGCGAGGGTCACATCGTCTTCTACGAGCGCGATACGCGGGCACTCTTCTCCGGCGATCATCTGCTCACGGACATCTCGCCTGTCCCTCTTCTTGCTTTTCCCAAGCGCGAGAGCGAGCCGCGGCCGAAGAGCCTGGCTCGGTTCATGCAATCGCTCGTCAAGGTCGAGGCGCTGGAGTGCGAGATCACCTTCCCCTCGCACGGGGACGTGATTCTCGACCATCGCAAGCTGATCGCCGGCTACCGCCTGCACCACGAGCGAAGGGCGCTCCAGCTGGCGCGCATGCTGGCCGCCGGACCGCGCACGGCCTTCGATCTCGCGACCCAGATGTTCCCGCGCCACTACGCGACGCAGCTCTTCCTCGTGCTCTCGGAGGTGATCGGTCACCTCGACATTCTGGTCGACGAGGGCTCGGTGCGAATCGAGGAGAAGGCGGGTGTCGAGTACGCTCGCCTTGTGCACCCATGTGGGTAAGCAAGGTCAACGAGCTGATCGGTTCGTCGAGCGAAGGCTTCGAGCAGGCGGCGAAGGAGGTGATCGCGCGGGCGAACCGTACGCTGCGCGGGATCACCGGTATCGAGGTGATCGAGAAGCGCGTCAAGATTCAGGAAGGCGAGATCGCCGAGTACCGCGTGCGGCTGCGGCTCGTCTTCGACATGGCACCTGAGACGGTCCTCCACTGGTAGGGAGTCCATCACCCAATGGCCATCGCTTCGGTTTCGACCATCACCGCCGCCTCGCCGATCGGCTGGCAGGACGCCATCCAGCGCGGCTTCGAGCGGGCGCGCAAGACGCTGCGCAACATCACCGGGCTTCAGGTCGTCGAGGAGAAAGCCCGCGTGGAGGACGGCAAGATCACCGAGTTCCTCGTCACCCTCCGCGTGATCTTCATCCTCGACGAGAACCCCCGCTAGAAAGAGGCCGGAAGGCTCGGAGGCAGGCGTGCGCGAAGAGCCGCGAGCCGTCCCGGCAATCGTGGCTGCCGGTGACCGCCGGGCGGCGAAGGCCGTCCACGGAGAAAGCAAGGTCTATCTCGAAATCGGGGGCCGGTCGCTGGTCGCCCACGTGGTGGCGACGCTGCAACGTGTTCCCGAAGTGTCCGAGGTATGGGTTGTGGGCGATTCGGACCGCCTTGCGGCCGCCCTCGGCCGCGAGGATGTCGCAGCGGAGATTCGCAAGCCTCTCCACATTGTCCCTCAGTTCCGGAACCTCTACGAGAACGCCTGGCAGAGTTTCCGGCGGGCTCTACCGGGGGCTCCGCCCGAGGGCCGCGATCCGGTGGGGAGTGACCTCGACCAGCGCGTCGTCTACCTCTCCGCCGATCTGCCCTTCGCGACGGCGCAGGAGATCTCGGAGTTCATCCGACGCGGGATGGAGCTCGGCTGCGACTACGCGGCCGGGCTCGTGACCGAAGAGTCGATGGCGCCCTTCTATCCCACCGAGGGCGAGCCTGGAATCCGCATGGCGTATTTCAATCTCCGAGAAGGCCGCTTCCGGCAGAGCAACCTGCATCTGGCAAAGCCGGCGCGTCTTTTGAACCGTCACTACATCGAGGACCTGTACGAGCACCGCTACCAGCGGCAGTGGGGCCAGATCCTGGGCCTGGCGATCCGCTTGCTGCGGGCGGAGCAGGGCGGGCTGCGGATCCTCTTCTATTACGCACTGATGCACCTTGCCGGCGTCGCGGACCGCTCGGGCTTGCGCAGGCTCGCGGACTGGCTGCGCCAATGGCTCTCGATTGCGCGGGTCGAGGGCACGCTCGGCTCGCTTGTGCGCGCCTCGCTGCGGTTTGTGGTGACCGACGTCGGCGGTTGCGCCGTCGACATCGACAACGAGCACGACTGCGACGCAGCACGCGCCCGCTTTTCCGAGTGGCGCAAGCAACAGGAGGCGCGGGCCGAAGAACTCTACGGCCCGCTCCTCCTGCCCCTAGCGCGCGCGCCCGGGCCGCAGCTTCCGGACCCGTCCGGGAGGGAGGAGCGCTAGTGCGAGCGCAAGACGCGGCGGCGCGGGTGCGCAGGGGCGCGGGTCTTTTCGACTTTCCCGCGCGTGGAGTGCTTGCGGTTCAGGGGGCTGACCGCGCGCGCTGGCTCAATGGGATGATCAGCAACGACGTGGCACGTCTTGAGCCCGGTCCCCGAGCTTCGGGCTGCTACGCGACGCTCTTGACCCCGAAGGGCCGAATCGTCGCCGACCTCCACGTGCTCCTGCGACCCGAGGAGCTATGGCTCGAGCTCCCGCAAGCCGAGATCGCCGTCGTCCGCGAGCGCCTCGCAAAGTTGATCATTGCCGATGACGTGAAGCTCGTGGACCGAAGTCACGAGATCGGACGTCTTGGCATCGAGGGGCCGAAGGCCCTCTCTCTCGTGTGCGACGTCCTCTCGCCCGCCGACCAGGCCGCGGCGGCCGCGCTCTCCCTCGACGCGTGTGTGGATGCGCGGATCGTAGGAGTGCACGTCGTCCTGTGCGCCTTCGGCTGGACGGGGGAGCGCGCGCTGCAGTTCTTCCTGTCCGGACCCGCTGCCGCGCAAGGCCGCGTGCGAGAGGCACTTCTTGCCGCAGGTGCGCGCCATGGGCTCCTCGCAGGGGACGATGAGGTCCTCGAGATTCTGCGCGTCGAAGCGGGCATCCCGAGACTTCATGCGGAGCTCTCCGAGGACGTGCTTCCACCCGAGGTGCGCTTGGAGCGTGCGATCTCCTACACCAAAGGTTGTTACACGGGACAAGAGATCATCGCGCGTCTTCGCTCCCGCGGGCAGGTCGCGCATCTTCTCGTCGGGATCGCAACGGATGCGGGAAGCGCGCCGCAGCGCGGCGACGCGGTCAAGGTCTCCGGGGAAGCGGTGGGTGAGATTACGAGCGCGGTGCACTCGCCGTCCGCTGGGCCGATCGCCCTTGCTTTTGTCCGCCGGCAGCACGCGGAACCCGGCACCATCGTGACGGTCGGGGCCGGCCCGGGACGGGTGGTGGCGCTGCCCTTCGTTTCGCCTGCGCCCGCGGCTGCGTCGTGAAGGGTGTGATCCTCGTCTTCGCCAAGGCGCCGCGGCCGGGCCTCGTCAAGACGCGCATGACACCTCCGTTTTCGCCATCCGAGGCCGCAGAGTTCTACGCCTGCCTTCTCGACGATGTGCTCGAGACGACGGCTGAGAGTGCGCAATGCCTCGGACTGGACGCGGTGGTGGCGGTTCATCCCGCAGAGGCCTGCGGAGAGATCGCGCGCCGCGCCCCGCCCATTTTTCGCGTCGTTGCGCAGTGTGGGCAGGATCTTGCGCAGCGTATGCGCTGGGCGGTCTCCGAGGCCGCAGCCGGCGGCTTCAGCCCGGTACTGCTCCGCGGAAGCGATAGCCCTGCCCTTGGCCCAGGCACGATCGAAGAAGCCCTTGCGAGCCTGCAGTGGGTAGATGTGGTGATTTCACCAGACCTCGACGGAGGCTACAACCTGATCGGGCTTCGGACTCCTGCGCCTGCGCTCTTCGACCATCCGATGAGCACGGGCTCGGTGGTCGCGGACACGCTCGCGAGCGCCTCGCGCCTCGGCCTGCGGGGGCGCGTCTTGGCCGGGGGCTTCGACCTCGACACCG
>Ga0209039_10002817_pt1 | contig 14263 bp, 20 predicted proteins | sample BogFormECP12_OM1_FD_188238 | JGI IMG/M metagenome (GOLD analysis project Ga0209039, IMG submission 188238) | Bog forest soil microbial communities from Calvert Island, British Columbia, Canada - ECP12_OM1 (SPAdes) (version 2) | ecosystem: Environmental > Aquatic > Freshwater > Wetlands > Bog ... | reverse complement strand
TCGTGCCTGTGCCGGGTATCATCTTGGTGAAGGACTTGGAGCGCAAGATCGCCGAGTTGAAGGCTGACAAGGATAAAGCTCTTGCGGACATAGAATGCGTCCATCTGAAAAAATAACTGAATAACTATATTGATCATGGTCATTAAATTGGATATAAAGACGCGAACCATCCCGTAATTTTGCGAAAATCCGAGGATCCTCAATATCTATGGTGATATCTGCTATCAACTCGCCAAGAAATTTTTCTAAAAGTCCTTTTGCTATTTGAATTTGAATTACACCGGACATCGAGAATTACTCCAGCTCCATTTTCAATTTATACAATTCCTCACGTTTATCAATCAAGTTGGTCAATGATATGGCGTCTGGTTCTGCTTCCTCGATCGTTCCGTCAGCCGCGTGTGTCAAAAACAATTCAACCGAGTTATAATTCCATCTTGCCAAGATATCGTTGATTTTATCTGTGATCACTGCCAGCTTCGAGTCCAACAACTCTTCAAACATCTTTTTCTCGACAGAAATCTGGGTCATTTCTCAAACCTTCTTGTATCTATTTCTCAATCCATCGTGAGATGGACGAGGAGCACTCTTATATTATTATCCGGAATTTATTTCTCATGATATAATTGCTTCCAGGGTTTCGATCAAGGGAGGTAAATCTTCGGTAATGGTTGCCCATACTATGTCATTATCAATGTCGAAATATCCATGGGATAACTTGTTTCTCATTCCGATGATGCTTGGCTTTCTCCAATTTTGTGAGAATCAGTTCACTTTAAAAACGTAAATTTCATTTTATATTTGGTGAGCGATCGTGTCAAGTATCAAGGTAAAAGTCATTGAATTCGTCAAGCAAATGCCGGAAAATGCCACGATCGATGATATCGTGAATGCTCTTGAAGAGAAAAAAGAGATGGTCGAAAATACAAGCATGGCAATTAATGAAACGGGAATCGACTTGAATGACATCAAGAACGAGATACTAAGCTTGGAAGATAATTGGGATGGGAAGGAGCAAAATTAATAAACGAAACCACCTTTGCCAAGGTCGAGGCCTTCTTGGAGAGATTATTTGCTCTTTCATACGAACGATTCAATGAATATCCAGAAATCCCGGATATTTCACCAGGATATAAGGGGGAAATTGAAATCTATTGGAGAACCGAAAAATTCAAGTTGTGCATCGATATTCCAGAGGCTTCTACCGAACCGGCAATATTTTATTGGGATAATAATCGGGACGTTATCATCAAGGGATCGACGCTCGATTATGAAAAGTTGCAGCAAGTTTACATCACTTGCAGGGAAACATTTTCATGACATTTACGAAAACTTTATTACCGTGAAAAGCGAAATCACCAAATGGAGAATGGAGGAATGTTCAATGGAGAACGACGTGGAAAATGAAGAAGATGTATGGGATATTGATTGGGATTTAGTTGTTACTAAGATAGAGGAAGAAATAAGGAAATATGATGCCCCTAGGATAACTCATGCTGAAATTTTCAAGGCGCCCATGATATACTGAATCAATCAGAGTTATTCCTCGTGAGAATGCGAGAGATTTTTTGTAAAAATTGGTTATAGTTAATGGATCTTTCAATTAATGCTTTCGTCGTAATTCTTGCTCAAAATGATGAAAATAATGCCGGTTTTAATAATTGTTTATCAAACGAAAAATATCTTTGCTCGAAAATCCCTGAGTAATAAATTCAAGCATGCTGTTAATAAAAATCAAGATAAGAACGGACCATGATATAAAAACTAAACTACATGAATTCTAAAGGGAATCTAATGAAGTCCATTAAAGCCTTGGTCACTCCAGAACTGTTAGAATGGGCAAGAACTGCTGCAGGATATTCTGTCGAACAAGTTGCCAAGAAGCTCAAGATCCCAACTGAATCGTTAAGGAAGATTGAAAAAGGAAATGATCAATTGACCATTCCACAGCTGAGAAAGATCGCAGATTTGTACAAACGTCCCACGGCAATATTTTACCTTGATAAAGTCCCAGAATTATCAAAAATACCCGATTTTAGAGCGGGGCCAGATATTGCAGAGTTAACACCGCATGCGGAGTATTTTTTGAGATATATCCGTGAATTGAGACAAAATGCCGTTGATATCTTTCAATTGATGCACAAGGAACCAAGCTATGATTTTATTGGTTCATTTTCAGTTGATGATGACCCAGAAATAGCAGCACAAAACGTCAAGGAATGTCTGAATTATGATAAAGAAGAATTTGACAAAATTAAAGATCCAGCGAAAACATTCAAGTATTGGAGAGAAAAAATTGAACTCAAGAACATTCTAGTTTTTCAAATTGGCAAAATAGATCCTTCCATTTATCACGGCTTTGTTTACGCGGAGACACCAGTCCCGGTGATAGCTGTCAATCAGAATGATCTGGTCGAAGCACGATCATTCACTTTGATACACGAGTTTTGCCACGTGATTTTAAATAAATCAGGAATATGCAATCCTTTCTTTTCTAAATCACATGATGATAACCGTGTCGAGAGATTCTGCCAGCGTGTTGCTGCTGCAACATTGATGGCTAAAGATGATGCCATTAAAGAATTTTCCGTGATGCAAGATAACCTATCTACAAATGCCGTTTCAATCTTTGCTAAAAAATTCAAGACAAGCTACACGGCAACTCTCATTCGTTTGCATGAATTGGGATTAATAGACGATGCTGCGAGAGAAAAACTTCAATTACCTTTAGCCAAAAGCCCGAAAGTTGATGAAAAAGGCGGTAACTTCTATAATAATTATCTCGCGAAAATGTCTCCCAGTTATTTGCACCTCGTATTTGAAGCAGCGGATGAAGATCTTGTACATTATGGAGAAGTTGTTCGATTTTTGGGATTAAAACTCGAAAAAATCAACAATCTTCGTGACCGGCTAGAAGCTGGAGGCATTCTAGCCCCATGACTTATTCCTTCGATACCAGCGTCTTTATCGAGATGAAATCTAAGTATCCTAGAGAAAAAAACAAAAAACTCTGGGAAATCATCTCGGATAGATTAAAAGCCCATAAAATACTTGTCTCTAAAGAAGTAAAGATCGAGATTCACCAGATTACTGATAGTCTTGATTCCTGGTTGGGACAATTTCCACGATCTATCATAGATTCGACAACGGATATACAACGGGAAGTCAGGCGAATCGAAAACCGGTATCCTGAAATGATTGATCCGCAATCAACGCATCATTCTGCAGATTTGTACGTTATCGCATTGGCTAAAGTCTTCAACGCAATAGTCGTGTCGCAGGAAAAGATCAAAGGCGCTAGAAGAGCAATTCCTTTCATTTGCCAAAAAGAACAAATCGAGTGCAAAGATTTAGTCACGTTCCTGGTTGAAGAGGGGTTTAATACCTAATTGTCATTTCCATCGTCCAAAATGAAAATGATAGCTGCACAATCACGACATATTGTCGCCATCGTCGTGGTCATTATAATGATTGCGAGCATTGGATTCATTAGATTGTCGCACAGAAAATCATTGCTCAATTGCGAACCACGCTGCAAGTATCGAAACGTCTCAAACTCGAGACGCCGCGAAAGATATTGCGAATGGGACGGAGGGAGTTCTTGAGAAAAATCCCGGGCTGGGCGCAGGAATTCAAGTTCACCATCGACGAGCCATGCATCAGCGTCCAAGGGGGCGATGTCGAAGCGTTCGTGGCGAGCATCGATGCGGAATTCACCCGATGGGAATCAAAGGAATCGTCGAAAGACGGGAAAATCTAACTTCAACATCATCTTGAAGTCACGTAATCAAAAAGGGTTTCAAGACATTTTGATGACTTTTTCGATTACTTCTCGAAATAACATTGCAAGTTATCGGATCCGACTAGCATTTCGTCCAGGCCAATTTTTGACCGTATGCCGAGGCTCGCAACCATATCCATGAATTCGGAAAGAGGCACTCCAGCCAGGGATGCGGCTTTTTCCACGGAATACCGGCCATCCGCATATCCCTTGATAGCCATGAAAATGACGCCATTGTTCATGACCTCTCGAATGGCATCCGGTTGATCGAGCTGGATCTCGCTTGCGATGTTTTTTATGAGCTCTTCGAGCCATTTACTTACCCGTATTGATATCTCGTTCGTCATAAACAATATCTTCTAACCAGCTTACTTATTCCAATGATGAGCCCGAAAGAGGCGTCCTCGGGCCTGAAAGACTGATATTCATTCGATATATTTCCCCGATTTGATTTTTGCACATAATCGTGGAATATCAACATCCGGATCTCCTTTCATCGAGCTATCCTTGACAGATTTCTTCCCCCGTTCGTGAAAATGATGAGGCCTCGTGAGCACGTCCCATCGGTCATCATAATTGACGAACCGGCAAAAGTCATCTTTTGCAAGCGAAAAGAAAAGGGAATAACTATATTCCTCATGATCATTATACTGGACGGACGCTTTAACCCCATCCGACAGCTGGAATTGGATTCGACCGGCATTCTCGTTGATTTTAAAGAAAACGATCAAATCTTTAAGATCACGTAATATCAGATGCCTTGCTCTATCCAACTTTGATTCCGATGTAGTCATTCTTGATTCCATTGATCTCTCAGTCGAAAAAACATTTCTCGCTTATCAACCAAGTTTCTCATGCACACAGCGTCGTCCTCGCCATCTTCGATGGTCCCGTCTCTTGCATCCTGTAAAAACGTGTCGATGTCGTCATAGTTCCATTTATCGAGAATTTCCTTGATCTCGTCGTATAAAACTTTCAATTTCGAATTCACGAGATCCTTAAGGATTGATTTTTCCACGGAAACCATGGTCATAGTCATCAAGATCACGACACCTTTGTGAAATAAATGTTTAATCATGAACCAGCGAAAAGCTTTGATGCTCGCTCCATCCTTCTTATTCGTGAAAACTTTTAAACCACGAGAAAACGCCAAAGCCAGGAGATTATCTATGAATGTTCAGTAACCTTCATGCTGATATTTCCTTGATTAAGCTTCACCGAAGGCGAGGTCGCCATGAATGATGGGGTCGGGATCGCTGTAATGTTCAATGCTTGTTAAACACTCCTATGCAGGAAAACATAATTCAAAGCTTGGACACATTTTTATTCTCACAAGTTCATCAAGAGAAGATCTTTAGTCGTAATTATTTCAATTATTGCTTGTTTTTCCTTGGACTTTTTATCGTGAGTCCAGATTGGCACGTTCAATTTGAGGGCTAACGCGAAATATGCATCATCCTTTGGATCCGGAGCAATTTCTCTTCCCTTCTCCAAGTATTCTTGATATTCGTTTTTAGAAACGACATGAATCCTTTGTTTAAATATAGAAACAAGATGGAAGAATTCGTCTTCCAAACGATGCGTCTTCTCGAGTAACACGTCTTTATATTTTGTGAATTCGTCAAAAATGAATTCTGGAGCGTGTAGTTTTAGCTTATCCGAGAACATGAGTCTTGACGTGTCATTCTTCTTGATAAGTGCAGCGAACAGGATGTTCGCGTCGATCACGACATCCATGTCTCATTCATCACATGAATGGCGCTTTGACATGTTCCTGGAAACCTCGCTTCCCATTTCTATAGCCATCTCGTCATCGATTTCGCTTTCCGATGTGAAATAATCAAGAAATTCAAGATCTTCAATTTTCTTCAAGATCGCATCCCTTGCGATTGCCGACCAATTGACATCTCGAAACTTTTCCATCCTTTTCTTGAGATCTTGAGGGATCGTGAGATTGATGCTCGTCGTTTATCAATCACTTTGGCATTTTTCGCGAGTTTGTATGTGTTGGTAACAACTGCGTCGTTGTTATCTTTTAATTCATCCTATCAACAAAAGTATCATGAAATCTAGCTTTTTAAAGTCGCCCAAAAAATATAACTGCTTCCTTCGACGAAACTTCACCGGGAGGTCCTCGGATGTGTGCTCGTGAAAGGTGGGCGCACCTTCGTCTTGATACGGATTTTATTTCCGAGGTCTTGATGGCTCAAGAGCTATCGGAATTGAATCTCGTGCCTGGAATGATCTGTTCCAGGCTTTCCAGTCCTTTTTTACGTGCACGAACACGTCTCGGGCGATTTTCTCGGTTTCGGCGTTTTCGAAATCGAAGGCGGGGTCTTTTTGAATGGAATAGTAATGATAGGTAAGGTCGCTATGAATGATGGGATCGAGACCGGTGCAATAGTCAGTACAAAAATTCATTGTTCTATAAGCAGGGAGATATAAACCCGTATAGAGCCTTTATTATAACATTTACTGGTATTTGCAGCGAAAAACTAAATGGCGACTTGTAAAACGCTTCCATGCACGTAAGCGTGATTTACAACTTGGACACAGTTTTATTCTCATAAATTCATCAAGAGAAGATCTTTAGTCGTAACTATCTCAATTATTGCTTGTTTTTCCTTGAAATTTTTATCGTGAGTCCAGATTGGCACCTTTAGTTTGAGGGCTAGTGCGAAATATGCATCATTCTTTGGATCCGGAGCAATTTCTCTTGCTTTTTCCAAGTATTCTTGAAAAATGAAACTGTTACTTGATTAATCAGAAATGACCGAGTTTTTTTTTATACTTTTAGCTGGCACGGATCGAATGGCTGGCACGGATCTAATATCAAATTTTTAAGTCCGATTTTATCTCCGACGAAATCGCTTGTCTTTTACTTGATCTGCTCCTATTTTATCGAGAAATTCTTGATACAGTCGTTCTTGATAATTTAATTGCTCTTTCTTCTGGATTTCCGGCAATCCAATTTTCAATCTCTGCATTTCGGAGATTTTTTGTTGCAAAGACAGCATCTGATCTTTTAACATCGATTCCTCTTTTTTCATATAATAGCCATTGTCCAGTTTTGCTTGCAGAGCATGGATTTCATCCTGAACGCTTTCGATCTCGCTGTTGGAAGGCGGTTCGATGCCCACACGCGTTTCCGTAAGGAGAAATGCCTCTTTTAACGCCTCTAAATCTTTTTGCACGTCGTAAATGGATATCAAATCAGATAAATGATCAACTTTAGAGCATTTCGCATTTAAAACCAATTTATACAATAAATCAATTTTCTTTTCAAGCCGCTGTAAAATCTCTTCTTCCATACTTCTTGTTCACCTTTGATTAATGAATGCAAATTGTAGCTGAACCAGATAAGCCTTATTCTCTCTTGTTAATTCCCATGTCTTTAAATTGGAAAACACGCCATGATTGCTTGAGTTGACACGAATGAGCATGACCTTTATCGTGAATTCGGCTGAGCTGCGAAAGACGAAGGCAGGGAACGATCACCTTACCGCGACGACAGGTAATCTAACGAATCATTCTTCAGTAAACCGAAAATTTAGCTATTTCCAATTCTTTTTTGTATACAACATTTTTGGACGTCCCTTGCGCCGAATCTTTGCATGCAATGGAAACTTGGCGATGGTATCGGCGTCGATCAAGCTTTTCAACCGCCTGAACACCAATTGGTTGTTCTGGTCGATAACGCGCGCGATCGTGGAGCAATCCAAAGGTCCATCGTCCAAGATGGACAGGATTTGCCGTTCGATCGAACCACCAGGAAGTTTTTCATCCACTGCGTTGGAATTTTCGACGTGCACGATCATTGAGCATCACGATCGAGTTGCGAGAACTTATTTAAAGTGCCCGGGGAGATTCTCACTTGGCTATTGAAGTGCATCTATAAAAAGGAAAACGGGCAATCGGTGGTCGGATTGACCCGACAAATTGACTCGCTATGGCAGATTTCATCGGCAAGCCCATAACCAGCAGCACCGCGGGCGAGAAAAAACTCTACAGGATTTTGAAACTCGCGTTTGACAATGAAACTGATGTTCGTTGCTATTACGAACCTATCATCGGCGATGATTGCCCTGACTTCGTGCTGTTGAGCCCAGCATTCGGCGTTGTCGTGTTCGAGGTAAAAGATTACTTGGAATACAACCTTGTTGCAGTAAGCAAAGGTGAATCATGGATATTAGCCAAGGATGGCAAGGAAATCAACTGCAACAACCCGTTCGCCCAAGTGTATCAATACTGGCGGGATGTTCAGAACTATTTCGCGAAAAAGCTCGTGCGTCAGGCCGTGGTGTTCACCAAAATATCATCGTGCGGCGAAGCAGGCAACCAGATCTTCGCGAAAGCGCCATCCAAGGTTACCGTGTTTTTCAAGGAGGATTTGGCCTCGGTCGAAACCTTTCTCGCAAAATTTGACCAGCACATCCCGCGGGATTTGCAGCTCACGAATGACGAGTTCAAGCTCTTGCACGGCAATCTCTTCCCGATGGCAAGGCTCCCGTCGACCCGGCAAACAAGGTTGCTCCTCGACCCGATCCTGGAGCCTGACGAGCTGCAATTGCTCGATGCCGAGCAAGAAAAACTCGCGAATGGGCTCGGCGACGGGCACCGGTTGTTTTTCGGCGTCGCGGGAAGCGGGAAAACGGTCGTGCTCGCTGCAAGGGCGCGGTATCTCGCGAAACGGCACGAGAACTGGAGGATTCTCGTGGTGTGCTATAACAAGTTGCTCGCTGACGCAATTCGCAAGATGGTGAACCCCCAGCAATACGACGCGGCGATTTTCATCTGGAATTACCACGTGCTCGCAAAGAACATCATCAAGGCCGCCGGGTCGCCATTTGACGTGGAATATGCCAGAGGGCTTGAGGAGGCAAGGAATGAACCCAACTTGTTTTTCACGACGATCGTCCCTGAATTATTTGCCCGTGCCGTGGATGTGTCAGATCCCCCTAAATACGATGCCATTCTAATCGATGAGGCCCAGGATTTCGAGGCGAGCTGGTACCGGCCATTGCTCGCGCTGCTCAATCCCGACACGAATTCATTGCTCGTGACCCTTGATGGGTTGCAGGGGATTTACGCCCGGAAACGATACCGGTGGTCTGATATCGGGATACGGGCCCGGGGACGCGTTGTTAAACTAAGGAAAACGTACCGGAATCCCGAGACGATTGGAAGAGCCGCGGGACGCGTGCTGCCGCAAGAATTAGTGGACTTGACCATGACCGACGAGGAATTTCTTGCCACGGAGGAATATGCACGACCCGGTGGCGAGCTCGACGTGTCGATCCATCCAAGCCGTGACGACGAATACAAGTTTCTTGCGGGAAAGATACACGAGTTCTTAGCGAAAAACTACATTATGATTGTCATTTTCAGGCAAAACATGCAGAAAATCCAGTACCACCATCCCTTCTTCGACGTGTTAAAAACTGCCGGGATTGATTGGATGGAGATGACCAACGAGGGTCGGAACGCGAGCACGATATTGATCGGGACGCCGCAAGCGACCAAGGGGCTTGAAGCGGATGTCGTCATTATTCCCGAGGCGGATCGGTACACCACGACGAGCGACCAGCAACTCCTTTACGTTGGCATGACACGGGCGACGCGGGTGCTGGTAATAACTGCCATCAAGGAGACTGAGCTTTTGAAAAAAGTAAAGCAATGAATAGCAAAAAAACAGCTTATCAAGACTTGATCAAACTCTTTTCAGAAATTCAATGCACCATCACAAGATATATCATTCAAATCTTACATTAGATAAATTCCAAAATAACAAGGGATATTTGTCAGTATTTGTCGTGGCCACGAATGGCTTAGAATTCACCAAATGACTTATAAGAAAGATAGATAAAAGGTACATGTAAACGATAAAGTGAGCATCTTGTACGCCTTGGCATATACGCTCAAAAAAGTAGGAATGGATTATAGAAATGCCGTAAGCACCCTTGACGAAAGAATCATCTTGCAGAAAACGATTTTTTTATTGAAACAACTGGGATATGACTTGAAATACAATTTCAACTGGTATCTTAAAGGTCCTTATTCTCCAGCCCTTGCATCCGATGGTTACACGCTTCGTGATTCACTGGCATCTCCCGTGTTAGAAGATAAAATTGAATCATGGATGCAAAAAGTTGAAAATGACCCAGAATTTAGTGAAAGAATGCATCTTTCCATTCTTCCACGTTCGGAGAGTGCAATCATACCATTCAAAAAAATACGAGATAGATTATATCAGATAACGGGGATAAAACAATCTGAAATCATGGAAATTGCTGCATCTCTCGTGTACATCTATGAATACCTTGGATATAGAACCAGGAATGCCATTCTTCAATTCTTTTATGAAGAAAAACCCATTTACAGGCAAAAATCAAGCAAAGTGCTAACGATTTATGGAATTCTTGCTCAACATGGCTTGATTCCTGCCTGAGGTGTTTTTCAATTACTTCGGATGGCTCCGCTTTTGAGATCAAAAAGCGGATATTCGATTGTGTTCATGGTTATATCGATTTATATGAACCCGAGATTGAGATAATCGACACCAAGCTTTTTCAAAGGCTCAGGGGAATCGTTCAACTTGGACTAGGAAGCCTCGTTTATCCCGGGGCAACTCACACACGATTTTCTCATTCGCTCGGCGTCTTGCACGTTATATCACAAATGCTTCATTTTCTAAAAATAGAGCCCCCACCCATAAACGAGATGAGGACTTTTATCAATGATGTGCAACCGGCAATCACGAACAAGAAAAAAATACCCCTGGAAATGGATAAGTTCTATTTTTTTACGGTTCGAATGGCCGCCTTGTTGCACGACATCGGGCACTTTCCATTTTCGCATATTTTTGAACCATATTTTAAGATATTCGAAAAGCATCCGCATGAAGCTGTTTCTGCTGAAATAATTAATTTGGACACGATCAAGGGGATTCTGGAGAAGTATCCAGAATATAATTACGATGTCGATATAATGCAAGCCATGATCAAGGGTGAACCAAAAGCACCAATTCGATATGTGCAGATACTTAATTCTAAGATAGATGCAGATAGGATTGATTATTTGCTTCGGGATTCCTATAATTGTGGCCTTATTTATGGAAAAATTGATATCGATCGAATTCTTCGAAATCTGGCTCTTCGGCAAATAAAGGGATTTGATGACTATGCTGTCGTGATAAACAACAAAGCAAACATATCCGTTGATCAATTCCTTATTTCTCGATATTACATGTATAACACTGTTTATTATCACAAAACGACCTTCTGTTTCGAGGAAATCCTTAGCAAGATCGTTAAAAAAAGTGGTTCTCTTGGTAATATCCCGCCTCGAAAATATGCTTGGCAAGATGGGGATGACGATATGCGAGATCAAGATCAAATTAAAATGGAATTATTGGCCCGGTTTAAAGAAATTCTCCAAACCGATGATTATTCGGCATTTATGTTTAATGATATCATTTTGGCACTTCTGGATCGAAATCGTCCCGAAACTAAAAGGCTTTTACCTTATGATATTTGGGAATCTATACAAAAGTCCGAATTTGAAGACCAGTTTTGCCTGTTTACAGACCATTTCGTTTGGAATAGTGAATACCAGAATTATCTTGGCATAAAAAAGAAAAAAGGAGCAGGAGACACCTTGGATACCAGAGAAGAGGATTTATTGACACTCTATGAACATTTATTCAATAGAGATCCTGTTCAGCTTATATTCAGCGCAGAAGAACTGGTCATTGTAAAAGATAATGATTTTAATGCTAAATTGGAGAATCTTTTAGATGATATCCAGATTGACGATGATATTCTTTCATACCTAAAAAAACCCTTGGTGTTGACAAGAATTCTGGAGGAATAGCCGATTCTTGATTATGTCAATCGTTCGTCTCCTGAAGGCACAATCTCCCGAGATGAACAAGAATTGTCCATACTCAAGGATATTATCCTTTTAGATAATGAAAATCCCATTTCTATTTACGATAGCAATTTATCAATCATGAAAATATTGCCGGAGTTCAAAAAGTTCTTTCTCCAGGTATATTCACCAAAAGATATTGATGTCCAGGACCTCAAACAATTAATCAAGGATAAAGTTAAGATTTTAGGTTAAATCTTTCAGTTTATTGATTTTCCAAGAGCAATCAGGAACCCCTTGAATAGCATTGAAATATTCGCTTGTTAATTCCTATGGCTTTAAATTGGAACACGTGCCATGATTGCTTGAGGCGACATGAATGAGCATGACCTTTATCGTGGAATCGGCCGAGCTGCGAAAGACGAAAGCGGGGAACGTCTACCTTGCGGTGAAAATCAGCGACAAGACCGTGTCGTTCTTCGAGGCTGCCGACGTGGCGGTGCCGGTGCAGCCCGGGCAGTCAATTCGCTGCGATATCAAGCAAGCGGGACGATTTTGGAACGGAAAAAACTTGGCGATTGCCGAGGATGGCGACGCCGTCGTCTCGGAGTTCCCGAGCGACGTGACGCCGGCGCCGGATGCTGGCGATGTGCTGAGCCAGATCGTGCGGGCTGGAACGAGGACGTATTTCATCGACGTGAAAGCCACGAAAACCGGGGAGAAATACATGACCATCACGGAGTCGGAAGGCAAGGTGATGGAAAAAGAAGATTGAAGAAAATCAACATCCAGTACGCTTCTTTCCAAATGGATGATGAAACTGACGGGGATGTTGCAGATTAGTTCCGTTACAGTGATTCTGTCGAATCTTAATACTCAAACTCTTTAATTCAGCTATTGAGAACATTATAACATTAAAATTCTAGATCTACCCAAGGAACTTTTAATTCACCGACACCGGTTTGTTTGCCATGGTTTTTAATTGGGTATTTCAGCACCCCCTTTTCCTTCCCGTGCAAAAAAAGTTTCTTCAACATCAAGACATCGTTGAAACAATATTCTTTTACCTTTTCCTTCTCACCAGAACGCCATAACTTAGGAACCTCCAAGGTATCAAGGGGTTTGCGCGTGCCAAGATTTAAACGACAAAGCTCATCCAATCCTAGCCACATGTTTCCCGATGCCTCTTGCAGCTTTAAAAACGTATCATATGTTTTTTCCTGCAAATCTTGTAACGTTATAACTTTAAAATGCGGGGAAAGGACATGATAATCAAAATCGATGACATTATGACCTATAATTAAGTCGTGTTCATAGAGTGTCTGGATCAACTCGATCTCTTCTCCCTTTTCAAAAAAGAGTGCCGTTGATTCCTCATCGTTACTGATAAGGCAGCCAACTGCCATGTTCAATTTTGGCATTAGTTTCAAGCAACGCGCTTGCTTCTTCTGGAAGTTCAACCGGTTTATTTCGGGATCCAGCTCTTGTAAGAGATATTCTGTTTCTAGATCAAAAAAGCATATCCGATGTTTTTCTCCGCTATATGTTATCATTGAATCACTTTTTGTTATTGATATTGATTTGAACTTAAAAAGTATCATTCGCGCAACAATTTCTTAATGATCGTTGCGAGTTCGTCCTCCGTGATGGAGCTTGCATCGTACACTTGCATCATGCAATATATAGGATTCAATATCGCCAAAGTATTGATTTTCTTGTGACTCCGGTGAAAATATAAAGCTGCATACCCGAGCAATTGGTATACTACGCGGGTTTCAGGGTGACTCTTGCTTGTCTTTATGTCGAAAATCATATTGTCATCGATGATATCTGCATCTGCCGGTACTCCTTTTATTCCTAGTACCGGATTAAGCATTATTGGCGGCTGGAATTCGATGCTCGATAAGAATTGCTCAGTTTTAATCAAGAAGGATTGGATAGCCTCAAGATCCAATGGTGAAAATGTGATCTTCTGAACCATTCTGCCAGCGCGAAAATATTCGTCAAGCCGAGTCATTTCTAGACTTGCATCAATCGTGTCTTGCCACTGAATAGACAAGTCATTGTAGATATCAATACATTCTTTGAAATGTTCTCGATCCGCCGGTGTAACGAGCGGGTCGCCTTTGGGTGGCAATATATAACTAGACATACCATTTCCAGCCATTGCATCCTTTGCTTCTTTGAAAGTCTCCTCGGTATCAAAATACTGGGTGCCCTCCTTTGTGTTTAACATGTATTGATATCGCTTTTGCAATTTCTGCAGAGCCTGCTCTGCTATCAACTCACTTTTCGGAAGGGAATACCGGGCGCGAATCATACGCCGTATCATGTAGTCAACAAATGTACCGAAGTACGACCACGCATGGTGTTGTTCAATGCAGGCTGGGTACGGATTTACCACGCTTTTCATCGTGCTAATCGGGATGATTTTTTTTTCGATGCTTCCCATGTATTTGATAAGTTCCTTGTTCTTTTTCAGGTGTTCCGTCAAGGGTGCACGACGAAACATCATTCTAGTGCTCTAATCATTTAATACGGAAATCATTCGAGTTTAAATACCCTCTTGGCATCCTCCTTGGTAAACTTCCACGATATCATCGCCCGAGCATC
>Ga0209039_10002816_pt1 | contig 14263 bp, 13 predicted proteins | sample BogFormECP12_OM1_FD_188238 | JGI IMG/M metagenome (GOLD analysis project Ga0209039, IMG submission 188238) | Bog forest soil microbial communities from Calvert Island, British Columbia, Canada - ECP12_OM1 (SPAdes) (version 2) | ecosystem: Environmental > Aquatic > Freshwater > Wetlands > Bog ... | reverse complement strand
GTGGACGAGGTCCTGGCCAAGAGCGCCAGCCTGCCGCCGCGCCAGCGGGCCCTGGCGCTGAGCGCGGCCGGCTTCGTTCGGTTCGCCGGCGGGGACCAGGCCCGGGCCCGGCGGCTGCTCAAGCAGAGCCTGCCGCTGTACCGCCAGGCCGGGGACAGGCTCGGCATGGGGCTCACCGCGGCGGCCCTGGGTCACCTGCTGGCCGCCAAGCACCAGGCCCCGCTGGCCATCGACCTGCTCGAGCAGACCCTCATCCAGCTGCGGGAGATGGCCGGCGAGGAGCTGACCGCGCCGGAACGCCTTCAGCATCAGCTGGATCTCGCCCTGGCGTCCAACTTCCTGGGCCAGATCAAGCTCGACCAGGAAGATCGCCAGCGTGCGGCGGAGCTCTTCACCGAGGGCCTGACCGCCGCCCGCAGCGCGGCCGACCGGTTCACCATCTTGGTCTCGCTCTACGACCTTGCCGTGAGCCGCCAGGCCCGGGGTGACCTGTCCAGCGCCGCGGACCTGCTCAGGCAGGGCCTGTCGCTGGCGGCCGAGGCTGGCGACGAGCCAGGTCTGGCCTATTATCTCGAGGCGCTCGCCGCCGTCGTCGCACGGCAAGGCCAGCCGGCGCTCGCCGTCAGCCTGCTCGCGGCCGCGGGCGCGCTGCTCGAGGCCAACGGCAGCGGCTGGCTGCACGCCTACGTGCCGCGAGCGCCGCACGACAACAACGCCCGGACCGGGCTGCGCGCCCGCATGACCGACGCGGCCTTCCAGCAAGCCTGGGCGCACGGCCGCTCTCTCACCAGCATCAGCGTCGTCCGGTACGCACTGGAGGAGACCATGAGCCGACCGGACCACGCCCTGGCCAGTTGAGCCGCTCAATCCACATGCCCACTATCAAGTAAGACACTCATTAGGAGAGGTAACTAATGGACCCGCAGACGAATCCCGACGAGATCATCCGCCGCGTCGTCGAAGGGACATCCGGGATCGCCCTGGATGTCCTGGGACCGACCGTGGAGTTCCTGACCTCGCCCGCGCCCGCGCACGACGACTTCTGCGTGATGAGGGGAGTGATCCCTCCGGGAGTGGTCGTTCCCCTGCACAGTCATGATGCCACCGAGGTCTTCTTCGTGCTCTCGGGCGCCAAGCAGGTCCTGACGCTGGGCAGCGGCCCGGCCCAGTGGGTCGAGGTAGGCGCCGGGGACTATGTCCATGTCCCCCGGGGGACGCGCCACGCGCATCGCAACGTATCCGACGAGCCATTGATCGAGCTCGTCATCACCACGGCCAGGCTGGGGAAGTGGTTCGAGGAGGTCGGGACGCCTGACACGGGTACACGTCGGCCGCCAGCACCTGACGTCCTGGACCGTTTGCTCGCCGTATCGAGGAAATTCGGCTACTGGCTCGGCACTCCCGAGGAAAACGCCGCCGTCGGGATTCGCCTGCCCGAGGTTACCGGCGCCCGCCCGGCCGGCCTGCTTAACGACCCCCCCGGACACCATCCGCGAGGCCCCCTGTACGCCGCCTTCGACATCTTCGCCTGTTCGGCTACCCCAGCTGAACCCGGGTCACCTGGTCTCCGCGCGAAGGCGCTCGACGATACTCGACATCACTTGCAGCGCGAATATCGGCGTCTCTCGCACCAGGAAGAGGAACGTATCCCGATCGATCACCGCCAGCTTGGTGTCGGTCACGGCGACAACCGTCCCACTTCGGGGGGAGGAGTCGATGAGTGCCATCTCACCGAATATGTCGTCGGGGCCGATCCTGCGAACCGCGCCATTGGACCGTCGCAGCTCCAGCTCTCCTGCCACGACGCCGAACATCTCCGTCCCGCTCGTTCCCTCCTCGAAGATCACCGTGCCGGCCGGCGCGTCCCTGAAGGTCTTAGCGCTATAGAACAGGCCCGAAACCTTCATCATGACCTCCGTCGCGTACTGCGTCCGACTGGTCCAGGCTGGCTCGTGGTGTATCCGTACCTGTCCCCGCTAGCGGCATGACCTCGCGCCGCGAGTAACTGAAGAGCGACCCCCTGTGCTCCACCATATTCAATGATCGACTGACTTGGATAGGCGCTGCCCTAGGAGGCCATACCGACCTCGGCCAAGTGGTCGGGGGACTGGCCTCGCGAGCCGTTCCCGACGTCGAGGATGCTGCGGCGGCCGAGATACGCTACTTCTGCGGGGCATTCGAGGAGGTCGGTGACCTCCCACTCGGCACGATCGATATCAACTCGGATGAAAGCCTCAGGCCGTTGGCCACGCAGACGCTCACCTTCCTCTTTACTGACATCGAGGGTTCGACGGCGATGCTGAGACGCCTGGGGGAAACGTACACAGAGGTCCTCACCGCCCACCATGAGCTGGTCCGCGCCTGCCTGGCCAGGCACGACGGCAAGGAGATTGTCACCCAGGGTGACGGCTTCTTCGCGGCATTCTCCTCGCCGCGGGCCTGTGTGGCCGCGGTCGTCGAGATGCAGCGGGCGTTCATTTCGTACCCGTGGCCGGCCGGCGAGGAGGTCCGCGTCCGGATGGGCGTCCACTCCGGCGAGGCATCGCAGACGACGGCCGGCCTGGTCGGCCTGGACATTAACCGCGCCGCCCGGATCGCGGCAGCCGCCCACGGGGGGCAGGTCGTGCTATCAGGCACTACGGCCGCGCTGCTTCGGGACTCGCTGTCGGCGGGCGTCTCGCTCAAGGACCTGGGCCTGCACCGGCTCAAGGACCTCGGCCGGCCCGAGCAGATCTTCCAGCTCGAGGCCGACGGCCTCCCCGCGGCCTTCCCGCCCTTGCGCTCGCTCGACAATCCGAAGCTGCCCAACAACCTCCCGGCGCAGGTGTCGAGCTTCATCGGCCGCGACGCTGAGCTCGCCGAGGTGTGCCGCCTGGTCACCGGCTCGCGTCTGGTCACGCTCACCGGCTCGGGCGGTGCGGGCAAGACCCGCCTCGCGCTCCAGGTCGCCGCCGTGCTGCTGGACGGCTCAGGTGACGGGGTGTGGTTCGCCGATCTCGCCCCGCTGCAGGACCCGGATCTGGTCGCGGCCACGGTGGCTCACGTGCTGGGCATACGGGCGGACCCGGGCCGCCCCATGATCGACACGGTCGTCGAGGCAGTCGGCCAGCGGAGCCTGCTGCTGCTGCTGCTGCTGCTGGACAACTGCGAGCACGTCATCGACGCCTGCGTCAAGCTCGCCGATGCGCTGCTGCGAAATTGCCCCAGCATCGCACTGCTCGCGACGAGCCGGGAGCCGTTGGGTATCGATGGCGAGTGCGTCCACCGGGTGCCATCCATGGACACGCCAGCCGACGGCGCTGACATCGACGCGATCGGCAACACCGAGGCGGTCAGGCTCTTTACCGACCGCGCCGCCCGGCATGGAATGCCGCTCGCCTGGGACGAGCGGACCGCCCAGGTCGTCGGCCGCATCTCCCGGCGGCTCGACGGCATTCCCCTGGCCATCGAGTTGGGCGCGGCCCGGCTGCGGGTCATGTCCGTGACCGAGCTGGATGCCCGGCTCGACGAGCGTTTCTCCATTCTGACCGGCGGCTCGCGCGCGGCACTGCCGTGGTCGACTGGTCTTGGGAGCTGCTGCACGCCGCCGAGCGCCAGGTGCTCGCCCGCCTGTCGGTGTTCGCCGGGGGGTTCGACCTGGCGGCTGCCGAGGCGGTCACCGCGGGCCAGGATGTGCTACCCGGCGAGGTCGTCGGGCACCTGGGCGCGCTGGTGGACAAGAGCCTGGTGCAGTTCGGCGGCACCGGTGCCGGGCCAGCCCGGTACCGGCTGCTGGAGACCGTCCGGCAGTACGCGGCCCGCCGGCTCGAAACGCAAGGCCCGGCCGCGGCCAGCGGCGCCCGGACCGCCCACCGCGCCCACTACCTGGCCCTGGCCGAAACGGCCGCCCCGCACCTGGTGGCGCACGATCAGGCCCAGTGGCTGGACCGCCTGGAGCTGGAGCTGGACAATCTCCGGGCGGCGATCGCCTTCAGCCTGACCCAGGCCAACACGGCACCAGGCCTCCGGCTGGCCACCTCCTTGCACGTGTTCTGGAAGGTACGCGGGCACGCCGCCGAGGGAGCCGATGCGCTGCGGGCGCTCCTCGACGAGCCGGCCGCCCGGGAGACGAAGCTGCCGCGCGCCCGGGCCCTGGCCGCAGCGGCCCACCTCCTCCGGCAGACGGGCGGCTACGCAGCCGCCGGGGAATACTGTGAGGAGGCGCTGGTCATTGCCCGCGCCAACGGGGACGACTACCTGGTGGCTGACCTCTTGGACGGGCATGCTTCCGTCCTGCTGCGCCAGGGGCAGCAGGACGCCGCGCTGCCGCTCATCGAGCTGGGCCTGGACCTGGCCCGCCGCCTCGAGGAACCCCATCTCACCGGCCGCCTGCTTTCCGTCCGGTCGCACGCCCGGTACGTGGAGGGCGGCCGTGCGGTGGCGGCCCGCGATGTCGCCGAGTCGCTGCGGTTCTTCCGCCAGGCTGGTGACCGGCTGCAAGTGGGGGGGATGGTCGGCAATCTCGGCTACCTCGAGCTGTCGATGGGCGACCTGGATTCCGCCCGCCGCCACCTGGCCGAGTCGCTGGACATCTTCCGCGAGCTGAACGACCACTATGGCATCGTCAACATGACGCATAACCTCGGCCTGGCCGAGTACCTCAGCGGCTCGCCGAGCACCGCAGAAAACCTGTTCGCTGAATCGTTCGACCTGGCCCGGCGCGCCCGGATGAGATCGAGCACCGCCTACGCGCTGATCGGCCTGGCCATGGCCGCGGGCGGGGCCGACATGGGCCGGTCCGCCCGGCTTCACGGTGCGGCCGACCAGGCCCTGGCGATCCTGGGCGAGACCATCGAGCCCACGGAGGGCCAGCTGCGCGATCTGGACTGCCAGCGCCTGCGCGCCGCCATGGGCACCGAGGCTTTCGAGGCCGAATACGCCGCGGGCCGCACCCTGACCTCCGAACAGATCATTGATCTGGCGCTCGGCAACAGGTCTGATACCCATTCTCCCTGGAAGATCGACCGGCCCGCGCGCCCGGCCCGGCAGGTCACCTGAGGGTGAGGTTGTCCTGCGTGTCGGTGCAGGTAGCCGCCATATCCGATTGCCGCGGTGAGCAGGACGAACAGCCCGAGGCCGATCTGGATTCCCCGGGTGAGGCCGACCGGGTAGATTCACTGTCGTCAGGCGACAGGGTGAGTTCGCCACCGTCGATCCCACTCTGGAACGCCTGCTCGGCCGGTCACCGATGTCCATGCGCGACGTCCTGGCCGCCACCCTCCGCCGCAGCACCGGCGTTGAGTAACACCTGTGATCCAGGTCCTCAAACTGGCCGTGGTGTTTGCCTGCCAGCCGTGTCGCCCGGCTGATCAGGCCGCCGAGGCCCGGGTGCGCCTCGGCGGCCAGGCCGAGGGTGAGCACGACCGTGAGGGCCGGCACCAGGTAGACCGGGACGACGATCGCGCCCATGAATACCAGGCCCATCGCGCCGGCGGAGGTCGCCAGCCGGGCGGCTCTGGCCTGCCCGGTCATCTTCCGGGAGGGGAGTACGGCGCTGGCCAGCAGGCACACGCTGACACCGCCGTACAGCGCAGCCCGAGGGCCGATCCCGATCGGGGCGGCTCCGTCGGCGGCCAGGATGGCGAGGTGCAGGCCGGCGCTGGCGGCGGCGATGCCGGCCACGATCGGCAGGTTGGCGGCGGTGAACCCGGCGATGGCCGGCGCGTTGTCCAGGGCTTCCCGGTCCGCCGACCTGATCCAGGACCACCACAGTGACGCCAGGGTGATGACTGCCGCGGCGAGTACCACGGCCAGCGGGACGCTCCAGGGCCGCAGCGAGGCCGCGCTGATCAGGCGGGCGACGGATTCGCCGAGCACGATCAGGACAAAGATCTGGAACCGGTCGGCCAGGTGCCAGGTGTTCAGCGGGACCAGGCGGGATGGCGTGATCATCGCCAGGGCGCCGATGGCGTCGGTGAGCAGGGCGGCTGCCCAGAAGGCGTACCGCAGGTCGGCGCTGGCAGCGAGCGAGGATGCCCATATGACCCCGCCTGCGCCGAAGAAGACGAGGTAGCGGCTGTACAGGCCGCGGGTGGCCGGCAGGTAGCGGCGAGCCCGCGCGTACAGCAGGAGCTGCAGCCCGCGCAGGCAGGCGAAGGCGACGACGAAGCTGGTGGTCTGGCCGGACAGGGCCTGGGGAGCACTGACCGCCAGGCCCGCGCACATCAGCATCACCGCAAGGAAGGCGCAGCGGTGTCCCGTGTTATCGGACTCGTGCCGGTCGGCGTAAAAGGAAAACTGCACCCACAGCCACCAGATCGGAGTGAACAGCAGGACGAAACGGGCCAGCGTACCCAGGCTGAGATGCTCTTGCAGCGCGCCGGCGAGCTGGCCGACGGCGCCCGCGAACACCAGGTCAAAGAAGAGCTCCAGCCAGCTGGCGCGCCGTTCCTCGCGGTTGTGGCCGTCCGCGGTTCGCAACGGCGGCGGGCTGAGCCGCACCGGGACGGCGGCAGCGTGGGCGAGGCGGGTCATCGTGGCGGGCATGGGATTGTTCCCCTTCAGTCATCCTCAGAGCAGCACCGGCAGCCGTCATGCAGGTCCGGCTACGCCACAAAAGTTACGGACGCCGCGGCCGCCGTGAATCCGGTGCGGCCACTGAAACCGCTCCAGCGCGGCGGAGCTTGATCGGCGCTGTATCCGTAGGACTACACAGACCACTGGCCCGCTTAGCCCGAAGCAAGCCAGATGAGCCCGGCCATGAAGCAACTCGCGCCGGCCTGGACCGCCAGCGCCGCCCTCATCAGCCCGCGGCGGTGAGCTGGTCCAGGACGCCCGTCCAGTCGCAGATCAGGAACCGCCACATGATCCGGCCGTCCGTTACGCGGTACATGTCCACCGCGTCGTAGGTAACCTTGCGCCCGGTCGCGGCGACGCCCAGGAACTCGCCGGTGTGCGCGGCGGAGATAACCGGAGCTGAGCCTACAGTTCGACGGTGCCGCTCACACAGGTGACCGTGCCGCCGCCGATCCAGACCTGACCGTCATCGTCGCGGGAGACGTGGACCCGGCCCCGGCGGCCCATGACGGTGCCCTGGCTGGCCACATACGGGGAGGTGACCCGCCCGGTGGCCAGCAGCCATTGCCCGAGCGAGGCGTTCAGGCTGCCCGTGACCGGGTCCTCGACCGAGGTGACCTTCGGGCTGAACGCCCGCACCTCAAGCGCCTCCGGCGAGCTGTCCGGGTAGGAGCCGGCCACGCCGATGTCCATGTCCACCGCGCCCGGCCGGACCGCCAGCACCGCATCGGCGCTGGCCAGCAACACGGCGACCCAGCCCGGGCCGTTGTCCGCCCACTGGATGTCCACGATGTCGTCCCGGGTAATGTTCAGCGCCCGCGCCACCCGTTCGGCCACCGGTTCCTCCACTGGCCCGCTGCGCAGCAGCGGCGGAGCCGCGAACGCCAGGCCCTCGCCCCGGAGAGCCTGCCGGACCGTGACCAGCCCCGCCTGGCATTCCTGCACGATGGCGCCCGGACCGGCCGGGCGCCCGCCGGCCTCCAGCCAGGCGTGGCACGTGCCCAGCGTGGGATGCCCGGCGAACGGCAGTTCCCCGGTCGGCGTGAAGATCCGGACCAGGTAGTCGGCCCCGCTCGCCCGCGGCGCCAGCACGAACGTCGTCTCCGACAGGTTTGTCCAGCGCGCGAACAGCTGCATCTGCTCCTCGCTCAAGCCGTCGGCGCCGAGCACGACCGCGACCGGGTTACCAAAGTACGGGGTGTCGGTGAAGACATCCACCTGCCGGAACTGATGTGTCACAAGCCGAGCGTAGAAGCCCCGGCGCCCCGGCGGCAGTGCCAATTTCCGGGCCAATTTCCGGGCCAATTCCCGGGCCAATTCCCCGGCCACTGGCCGGGCCCGGCCGGGCCCCGCTACGGTGCGGGGATGGGAAACAGGCCGCAGGTTACCGTCCTGGGCAGCCTGAACATGGATATCTCCGTCACCGTGCCCCGGCTGCCCGAACCCGGTGCGACCATGCTCGGCTCAGCGGCGCGCTTCACGCCGGGCGGGAAGGGCGCCAACCAGGCGGTGGCGGCGGCCAGGCTGGGCGCCACCGTGCGCATGGCGGGCTGCGTCGGCGACGACGACTTCGGCAGGCAATTGCTGGCCGCCCTCCGGGAGGAAAACGTGGACGCCGGCCACGTAAGGACGGTAAACGGGGTCCCGACCGGGCTGGCCATGATCTCGGTCGATCCCGCGGGGGAGAACCTCATCACGGTCGCGCCCGGCGCCAACCACGAGGTCGGCGCCGGGGAGGTCACCGCGGCCGCGAGCAGCCCGGGTGACGTCCTGGTCATCTGCGCCGAGATCCCGGTGCCCGCGATCAAGGCGGCCCTCGCCCGGGCGTCCCGGACCGGGGCCCGCTGCATCCTCAACCTGGCCCCGGCGCTACCCGAGGCCGCCGCCATCGTGGCCGAAGGCGTGGACTGGCTGGTGGTCAACGAGACCGAAGCCGCCGCCGTCCTCGGCCGCAAGGTCGAAGGCCTGCAGGACGCGGCCGAGGCCGCCGCCGGGCTGCTGGCCGCGGGCGCGCGGCACGCCGTGGTCACCGCGGGCGCGCACGGCGCCGCCCTGGCCCGAGGCCCGGGGGCCGCCCCGGTCACCATCGAGGCGTTTCGGGTCGAGGCGGTGGACACCGTCGGGGCCGGCGACACCTTCGTCGCCGCGCTCGCCGTCGCCCTGGCCGCGGGCGTCCCGCCGACCGAGGCGGTCCGCGCGGCCGCCGCCGCGGGCGCCACGGCCGCCACCCGGCACGGCGCCCAGGCCGCGATGCCGCGCCCCGCGGACATCCGCGCGGTGGCCGGCCTGACCTGGCCCGTACGCTAGGTGTTCACCGGGCATTCACTAGACATTCACCGATTCGCTTTCTAACGGTCGGGATGGTAGAAGATCTTTCGGGGGCCGGCGGTAGCTTGCCCAAGAGGAGAGCGTGACGTGACGACGCCAGGCCTGCGGGACTTTGTCCTCGAGGCGCCCTCCGGGAATGAATCCCCGGAGGACCTCCTGCCGGCCGCGCTCGCCGCGCTGTCGCAGGCATTCACGGTGACCCCGGAAGTCGGTGCACCCAGGGCCCGTCGGCGCACGTGGCTGGATACCTTCGACTGGCGGCTGTACCGGGCCGGGCTGATGCTCGAGTTCGACCAGGCCAGGCGAGGCGGCCGGCTGCTGCTGAGCAAGGCCGACGGCACGCCGCAGGCCGAGCAGACGGTCACCGGCTGGCCGCCCCGGCGCCCCGCCCTGGACCTCCCGCCCGGACCGGTGCGAGACCGGATCATGGTGCTGATCAGCCCGAGAGCGCTGCTGCCCATCGTCCGGACGGTCAGCACCGTCAGCGTGGCGCGGCTGCTCAACGCCGACGGCAAGACCGTAGCCCGGCTGGTCGCGGACCACGTCGCGGTGACCGCGGTGGCACCCGGCCCGGCCGGCCCCACCGCGGCCGGCGCCACCGCCGAACTGCCGCTGCGACTAGCCATCACCGAAGTCCGCGGCTACCCCGGCCAGGCGCGTCGGGCGTCCGCCCTGCTGGCCGGCGTGCCCGGCGTATCCCACGCCAGCCAGAGCGTGTTCACCGCGGCCCTGACCGCGCTCGGCCGGCACCCCGCCTGCTACACCAGCGGCGTGGACGCGGAGATCACCGCCTCGATGCCCGCGTCGGTCGCGGTGGCCCGGCTGCTGCTGCGCCTGCTTGACACCCTGGAGCAGAACGTCGGCGGCGTGCTCCGCGACATCGACACCGAGTTCCTGCACGACCTGCGCGTCGCGGTCCGCCGCACCCGTTCGGCTATCAAATTGCTCGGCGGGGTGCTGCCCGCCGACCTGGCCCGGCACTACGGGGCCGAGTTCAAGTGGCTCGGCGACCTGACCACCCCCACCCGGGACCTCGACGTTCACCTGCTCGGCTTCGGCCAGATGACCGCGCAGCTGGTCGCCGCGTCGCCGGCCGACCTGGAGCCGTTCCGCGCTTTCCTGGTCAGGCGCCGCGCCCGCGAGTTCCGGCGGCTGGCCGCGGCGCTGCGCGGGCCGCGGTTCCGCGCCATCACCGACGACTGGCGCAAGGCGCTGCTCGAGATCCGCGACGCTGGCGTCCCCGGCAAGCGCCGCCGGCCGCCCACCGCGGCCGGGCTGGCGCTGAGTACGACCGGGCGCGCGTTCCGGCGGATCGTGGCGCACGGCGCCGCGATCACCGCAGATTCGCCCCCCGAATCCCTGCACGACCTGCGTAAACGCGCCAAGGAACTGCGCTACCTGCTGGAGTTCTTCGCTCCCCTGCACGACCCGGTCGCGTACCGGAAGGTGGTCGGCGAGCTGAAGTCGCTGCAGGACTGCCTCGGCGATTTCCAGGACAGCCAGGTCCAGCGCGAGGAGATTCACGCGCTGGCTGACGCGATGCTGGCTGAGCGGGCGGCCCCGGCCGCTACGCTGCTGGCCATGGGTGAAATCGCCGCCAAGCTGACGCTCAGCCAGGCCGAAGCCCGCGCGGACTTCGCCCGGCGGTTCGCCAGGTTCGCCGGCCCGGCGGGCCAGGAGCGCTTCCGCGTCCTGCTCAAGGACCGCCCGTGAAGATCTTCGCCACCTACAACATCAAGGGCGGCGTCGGCAAGACGACCGCTGCGGTCAACCTGGCCTACCTGTCCGCCGCCGACGGCTACCGGACCCTGCTGTGGGACCTGGACCCGCAGGGCGCGGCCAGCTTCCTGTTCCGGATCAAGCCGCGGGTCAAGGGCGGCGGCAAGGCGCTCATCCGCGGCACCAAGACCCTCGACGACGCGATCAAGGGCACCGACTTCGACCACCTGGACCTGATCCCGGCCGACTTCACCTACCGCAACATGGACCTCCTCCTCGGCGGGTCCGGCGGGAAGCCCACCCGTAAGCTCGCCCAGCTGCTCCGCCCGCTGGCGGCCGAATACGACCACGTGCTCCTCGACTGCCCGCCGAGCATCTCGCTGGTCTCGGAGAATGTCATGCACGCCGCCGACGTGCTGCTGGTCCCGGTGATCCCCACCACGCTGTCGGTGCGCACGCTGGACCAGCTCACCGACTTCGTGGCCGGCTTCAACGGCCGCCGCCCCGAGGTGCTCGCGTTCTTCTCCATGGTGGACCGGCGCAAGAAGCTGCACCAGGAGATAACCAGAGACCTTTCGGCCGAACGGCCCTGGGTGGCAGCCACCCCGATCCCCTCTCTCTCCCTAATCGAGCGCATGTCCGTGGAGCGTGCCCCGGTCACCGCCTTCGCCTCCAGCAGCGCGGCCGCCCGCGCCTACCGCGCCCTCTGGTCCGAAATCAGCAAGGACTTCTAGGCCGCGGGGTCCCGGCCCTGCCAGGTGCAGATACACGCCTCGTTGCCCTCGGGGTCGGCCAGCACCCAGAACGCGGGGGCTTCGGCGTCGGACAGCAGCGTGCCTCCGGCCGCGATCGTGTCCTGGATGCGCTGATGCGCCTCGTCGTGGGGCACCGAAACGTCCAGGTGGATGCGGTTACGCTGCGGGCGCGGGGCGTCCATCTGCTGGAACCAGAAGGCCGGCCCCTGGCCCAGCGGGTCGATCAGCCCGTTCGGCGGCCCGTCGTGGCCCGGCTCGTCGACGTAGCCGAGCACCGCCTGCCAGAACGGCCGCACCTTGGCCATGTCCAGCACGTCGATCGCGATCTCGAGCACCTGGACCGACCGTGTGTCTTCCCCTACCCCAGCCTGGGTGGTCAGCCGGAATTCCTCCGCCACGGCCGTGATCCGGTGCGCCAGCTCCACGTCGCGCGGCGTGACCCCCCCAGCCGTCTGCAGCGCCAGCACCACCCGGTCCTGGCGGATGTCCATCCGCAGGTGCCCCTCGGCGTTCGGCAGGGCCGCCGCCCGCGCGGCCACGTCGGCCGCCAGCGGCAACGAACCGGTCAGTACCTCGGTCCGGAGATCGCCGAGCACGTACCGCCAGCCCAGGCCGGTGACCGCGTGCGAGGCTTCCGTCCGGCTCAGCTTCCGGTCCAGGTCTCGACCCGCCGCTCTGTCCTGACTCCCTTGTCCCATGCCGTCCATCGTGCCAGGAGCTACCTGCCCCTGGTCCCCGGGGTGAACGAGACGCCGCGGAGCACCTCGCCGAACCCGGCCGCGCGCCCAAATCGACATCCCCTACGATTGGCGCTGCAGGAAGGCCAGCGTCTGGGCGTTGAATCCCTCGACGTTCTCGTAGATCGGCGCGTGCGAGCAGTCCTCGAACACCAGGACCTCGGAGTTCGCGATGCCGTCGCTGAGCGGCGCGGCGAACCGGGCAGAGGTCACCAGGTCGTGCCGCCCGAACGTGATCAGGGTCGGTGCCTGGATAGATCCGAGCGCGGCCGTCGCGTCGTGCGCCAGCACCGCCCCGGACTGGCGGATGAAGGCGTCCACCGGCGGCATCGGGCGGCCGCGGACGAACTCGGCCAGGGCGTCGACGTACTCGGGCCGGGCCGCGTACATCTCGGGGGTGAAGCACCAGGGGAAGATGCCCTGGATGATCATCTCCGGCACGCTGGCCAGGGCCTGGGCGATGATCTGCCAGCTCTCCACGACGGTGCGCAGGAACGGGTCGCTGGCGGTCCAGGCGCTGTGCAGCGACAGCGTCTTGACCTTCTCCGGGTGCCTGGCCGCCAGCCACATGCCGGTGGCTGCGCCGAGGGAAAGCCCGAAGATGTGCGCCTGCTCGATGCCGGCCGCCTGCATGAACGCCGCGATGTCGTCGGCGAGCAGCTCAGTGGTGTACACGCCGTCCGGCTTGCCGGACAGGCCCGCGCCGCGCAGGTCCACGCTGAGGCAGGTGTAGTGCTTGGCGTACTCGGCGACCTGGAACGCGTAGCACGCCTGGTCGACCGCAAGGTAGGGGATGAGCACCATCGGCTCGCCCTCGCCCTCGACCTCGTAGTAGATATCGATCCCATTCGCCTGCACCTGCGGCATCGTGCACCCCTCCGGGTTCGTCGTTGAGCGGATACCTAGGATCCAAGCACGGGTTTGGGTCTCCGCGGCAGGGTAATGGTGACCAGATCCGCACGATGGTCCGCGACGTATTCGACGCCGCCGCCCGTGAGCGCCTGGTCAGCAACGTCGCCGGCTAGGCCAGGCTGGCCAGGCCCTGCAGGTCGACGCAGGTGACGCCGTGGATATGCACGAAGGTCATCAGCACGGCGTCGCAACTCCGGCAGCGGACCACGGTGCCGAGCGCGGACCGGTAGACCACCAGCTCGGCCACCTGGCGGACCGCTCCGCAGGAGGCGCAGGTGCCGGTGGCCGTGGTCATCTCGGTGCCGAAGACCTCGATCAGCAGCCCGCCGATCGCATTGCCGTCCAGAGCATAGTCATCGAGCGCTTTCATCGCCGGTCTCCTCCATCACTGCCCGGTGGCGCCGAACCGTTCGGTCCTGACCCGCCCCGCCGGATATCCCAGCGCGACCAGGCCGGAGGCGACGGCCTCCACGAAGCTCGTCGGCCCGCAGACGTAGGCCAGCGGCTGCTGCGTCGCTGGCCAGGCCACCTCGGCCAGCATCGGCTGATCCACCCGCCGGGCGTAGCCCGTCCACCCCGGCGGCTGCGATCTGGTCAGCGCGTAGGTCACCTCGACCCCGTCCGAAAGACTGTCGAGCTCCGCTCGGTAGATCACGTCTTCCCAGCTGCGCGAGGAATACAGGAGCCGGACCGGCACGGAGCTGCCGACCAAACCCTGGTACCGCAGCATGGCGCGCAGCGGGACGACGCCCGAGCCGCCGGCCAGCAGCATCAGCGGTCCGCCGAAGTCGGGTTCCCAGACGAAGTAGCCGCCGATCGGGCCGCGTACCTCCAGGAAGTCGCCGGGCTGCAGTTCCTCGGTCAGGTAAGGGGAGACTTCGCCGTCGTCCAGCCGCTCCACCGTTATCGCCAGCGGCTCGCCGGGCGCCGAGGCGATCGAGTAGGCCCGTTCGGCCTGATAACCGTCGTCGGCGGTGAGCCTGACGTCGACGTGCTGGCCGGCCCGGTGGCCCGGCCAGTCCGCCACCTCAAGCGACAACGTCCGCACCTGGGGCGTCTCGTCGGTGACCGAACCGACCGTGGCGGTCTGCCAGGTCAATCGCCCGCGTACCGCTGTTCTCGCCATGGATCTCCGTACATGTGGTAGCCGTAGTTCTCCCAGAAGCCGGGCTCGTCGGTGTCGCGCAGCCGCAGCCCGCGCACCCACTTCGCGCTCTTCCAGAAGTACAGGTGCGGGACCAGCAGCCGGGCCGGCCC
>Ga0209039_10002814_pt1 | contig 14283 bp, 12 predicted proteins | sample BogFormECP12_OM1_FD_188238 | JGI IMG/M metagenome (GOLD analysis project Ga0209039, IMG submission 188238) | Bog forest soil microbial communities from Calvert Island, British Columbia, Canada - ECP12_OM1 (SPAdes) (version 2) | ecosystem: Environmental > Aquatic > Freshwater > Wetlands > Bog ... | reverse complement strand
CACACTGGGGATATACCCCACGCGAAATTTCCGCTATGGCCAGCAAAAGAACGGGGAGAAGATATACGGCGAGGAGTACCGGAAACTCAGAACCGGCGATTTTGGCTGCTACAACTGCTCTGCGCGATGCGGCAAAGCGCACACGGTAACAGCAGGCGAGTATGCAGGCGCCTGGAGTGAGGGTCCTGAGTATGAGTCCATCTGGGCTTTCACCGCAGCGATCGACAGCACATCCATCGAAGCAAGCATACGGGCTGACGGGCGGTGCGACGATCTCGGACTCGACACCATCAGCGCTGGCAGCAGTATAGGTTTTGCCTATGAGCTCTACGAGCGCGGCATCATCGACCGGAAGGATACGGACGGTTTGGAGCTTGTCTATGGCAACCATCAAACCATGGTCAAGCTGATAGAAAAGATCGCGGCGCGAGAGGGCTTCGGCGACGTGCTTGCCGAGGGCACGGTTAGAGCAGCGGGTAAGATCGGGCGCGGCGCGGAAGTCTACGCAATGCATGCCAAGGGTATGGAATTGCCCGCTTATGAGCCACGGGGTGCGAAGTCACAGGGCTTCAACTACGCCACATCCAATATCGGTGGCAGCCATTGCTACGGGTACGCCCACCAGGAAGTCTTTGGGGCCACTATCCCAAGACCTGTCAACCGGTTTGCCGAAGTTGAAAATGCCGATATCGTTATTGCCAATCAGAATACGACCGCTATGGGCGAAGTGGGTATCGTCTGCAGCTTTGCCAGGGCCTGGGGATGGTTCCCGCTGGTGTATGGCAAGCTTCTCGCAGCAGCTACGGGCATTGAGCAATTTACTGATCCCAACTGTCTAGTTAAAGTTGGAGACAGAATCGTCAACCTGGAGAGAGCCTTTAATGTGCGTGAAGGGTTCAGCAGGAAAGACGATACGCTGCCGGACAGGCTGTTGAAAGAGCCTCTACACACCTATGGTGCACCCGGAGAGGGGGAGATGGTAAGGGAGATGGAAAAGTTTCTCGACCGCTACTACGAACTCCGGGGCTGGACCGAGAAGGGTGTCCCTACAGCGAAGAAGCTCGATGAACTTGGGCTCGGCCGGATCGTCAAATAGAACACCAGGCGCTGAAAGGTCGAAGACTATAGCACGGAAAAATAAGCTCTTTGATGATTGGCCCGATCGGTATGATCTCTGGTTCCAGACGCCTCTCGGCTCACTAATAAAAACGTGCGAGCGAGATCTCATTATGGAATTCCTCGCTCCCGTGGTCGGGGAAACCATACTGGACGCCGGCTGTGGCACAGGTGTGTTCACGCTGGATATCGTTAGTTCAGGGGCCGATGTTGTCGGCCTCGATCTTTCTCTCCCCATGCTGGCCAAGGCAGCTTCAAAATCTCAGGCGTTGGGCTTCAGTCCGGTAGCGGGCGATCTCCTTTGTCTCCCTTTTAAGAATGGCAGGTTCCATAAGACAGTATCGATAACGGCCCTGGAGTTCATCAATGATGCCCGGGGCGCGGTTGCGGAACTTTTTCGCGTCACGAGGCGTGGAGGGCTCGTCGTTCTGGCAACACTCAACAGAGAGAGTCCGTGGGCAGAGCGCAGGATAAGAGAGGCGCACGAGAAGGAAACAATCTTTTCAAAGGCCATCTTCAGGTCACCCCGCGAAATGCTCTCGCTAGCCCCGTTCCCGGGAATCGTCAAGACAGCCGTGCACTTTCAAAAAGATTCCACTCCGGAGGCTGCAATCCACGCGGAACGGCAGGGCCGAGAGAAGGGGCTGCAGACAGGCGCATTTGTGGCGGTCCGCTGGCAGAAGCCCTGATGGTGGCTTGCCTTCATTCATATAGCTTCCGGGTACCCGCGCGAGCGGGTGTTGCGCCCTGTCTCGCTCCGACATACTACAGTATGCCTCCGTTCGCCACGGCTGGAGCGCCTCGCTCTATTTTTGAATGCAAGCCACCATGCAGCCACTCTACGGGACCAAAGTCCATAGTCTTTCATGGCTTAATTTGGCGTTCTGGAAACCGGACAAAGAATGCGGTAAAATAGCCGGTTCGTAGTGTTACCCAACAGCACACAAAATCTTATGATGGAGTTTTCCGTGAAAGAACAACGTAGCCTTCTTCAATTTCCCTGCTCGTACCCGCTCAAGGTCCTGGGCCGCAACGTGCATGCGTTTCATGCAATGGTAAGCGCGATCATCGAGAAGCACCTGGCTGGAGGAGATGAAGTGACGTACTCCACCCGGGTCAGTTCGGGAGATAAGTACATGTCCATAACGGCTACCTTCACGGCCAACAGTCGGGAGCAGCTCAACGCGATATATGCAGAGCTCAACCAGCATGAGCTTGTGCTGATCACTCTATAGACAGGGGATCAGAGGAAACCTCGATGCAGTTTTCATAGTTGCGGGACGGCAACTCGGAATCACATCCAGCCTTAGCGGTAAGGAGGCAACATGTCGCTGGTGACCATCGACCCGGAACGTTGTAAGAAAGACGGTCTTTGCGTGCGTATCTGTCAAAAGGTATTCTCGCAGGACGCGGAAGGATCAATTCCTGTAGTCGCCCATGCGGCGTCCTGTAATTCCTGCGGTCACTGCGTACTCGTGTGTCCGTCGGGAGCGATCCGCCAGATCGACTGTCCTCCAGAGATGGTGCATCCTGTGCGACCCGATCTCATGCCGTCGTATGAGCAGGTGCAAGAGATGATTGTGGCACGGCGTTCAATACGGACCTTTCAAGAACGACCCGTGGAAAAGGAGATCATTGAGAAGGTGATCGACGGTGCCCGTTTTGCACCCAGTCTGAAGAACACCCAGAGCACACGGTTCACGGTGGTCCAGGATAAGACCCTGCTTCACGCAATAGCTTCCAGCACTGCGCAATGGCTTGGCAAAGTGGCAAACAGACTCAAAAATCCTCTCTGGAGGAAGCTTTATACTTTACGCGGAGAGAGAGACGTTAAACAGGTCCTGCGATGGATCGAGCAGCTTGATCTCATGGCAGAGAAGATGAGTCAGAACATTGATCTCGTTCTCTTCGGAGCTCCACTCCTGGTGCTGTTTCACGCAGATGAAACAATGCGTTCTGCTGATGTGAATGCTACCCTTGCTCTTCACAACGCGATGATGCTCGCCTCTTCTCTGGGCCTCGGAAGTTTTTACACGGGCTATGTTGTGACGGCCTGCAGTCATGACAGAGCCGTACCGCGCCTCCTTGACCTGCCAAGGAAACAGAAGGTGTATGGCGGGCTGGCCCTCGGATATCCGGCGATACAGTTTTCGCGATGGATTGACCGAAGACCTGCTCAGATCAGGTGGCTTTAGAAGGAGGATCATGGCTGTATCAAGAGAAGAAGCGCTCGCGATCATTGAGCAATACATCAGCGACCGGAGATTGATAAGGCACATCCTCGCTGCAGAATCAGTTATGCGGGCTCTGGCGCGGAGGCTTGGGAGAGACGAGGAACGATGGGGGCTGGCGGGTTTGCTCCATGACATCGACATAGAGCTGGTTGACCGCGACTTCACGCGCCATGGAAGCAAGGCAGGCGCCATCCTTACAGGTCTGGGAGTCGATGACGAAATAATCGACGCTGTCACCATGCACAATGAATCCTGGCATGGCAGGGGACGGATCAGTGAATTCCAGCATGCCCTTGCTGCGAGCGACCGGCTCACGTTCGTCATCATCTCTGTGGGCAGAGCGCTCCCCGACAAGGCGCTCAAGGGTGTAACAGTGGATGCAGTAATGGAAAGACTTCAGTCTCAAAGCTTCAAGGCCATGCCTGAGTACGAGAACATCCTGGAATGTGAGAGGATAGGCATACCGTTAAGAGAGTTCGTCTCTATCTGCCTTGAGGCGATGAAGGCAGAGAGCGATCGCCTCGGCATGTAATGACAATTCGCTTTCAAGTGTATACCTTCCGGGTACCCGCTTGCGGGTGTGCTGTGTCGCCCTCCTCGACGTACTTCTGAGTACGCCCGGGTACCCGCGTGCGGGTGGGCTCCTCGCTGCCGCCTCGGTCTCCAACTTGAATCCAAATTGTCATAATTGATAGCGGAATCGCTTTCTTCGTCACTGGATAACGGGCACGTCTATGGTCGCCTCATCTCGAATATGTCGTTCACCCTACAATAGAGCTGCCCGCCGAGGCGTCCTATGCTTCTCAGCCTAGTAATGTCGATATCTTTACCTGTCCAAAGATCGTCCGATGCATGCACAAGCACGACCTGACCGATGATCAGATGGCCGGCATCCGGCGATGGTGGGAGTTCAAGAATCTGAAATAATCTGCACTCCATGCTGACGGGCGATTCCGCCACCCTCGGAGCCTTCACCAGGTCACTCGGTATGGCAGTCAGGCCCGCCTCTTTAAATTCATCCACGTCGGGCGAATATTCTGCGGCAGTCCGGTTCATCTGCTCCGCAAGGTTTTCTGTGACCACATTGATCACGAAGTCCTTCGAAAACTGGATGTTCAGTAGCGTATCTTTTTTTCGGCCATCTCGCTTCAGCCCAACGTGAAAGCTGACAAACGCAGGCTTAACGCCTGCAGAGGAGAAGCTGCTATACGGGGCGAGATTGAATATACCGTTTTCACCCACAGTCGACACAAAGGCGATGGGGCGCGGAACAATCGCACTCATCATCAGCTCGTGCGCCCCTATCTTCCCCAGTTCTCCAGGAACAATTTTCATGGCATCCTCCTCTTGCAATGAGCGGTATTGTCAAAATCCGCGCTGGGTTCAACCGTTTCCTTCCCGACCCACTTCGTGGGTGCCCCGTGGTGCTCCGTAGAGTCTTGACAATACCCAATGAACTCCCGAACTCTTTCCAACATAGTACTACGTGCAATTTTCAGTTTGCAACGATACGGATCAGATGCTACCATAAGTGTCGAGTTAAGGGCACCGTCATTTCTCAGGAGGTGAGATTTTCATGGTTTCGGAGATAGACTTGACCCGGGCTGTGAGGGAGTTTGCGGCTGAGAAACTGGAGATTGACCTGTTCGGCATTGCGCCAGCGGAGCTTCTCCAAGAAGCACCGGAGGGGAGGCGCCCGAGAGATTATCTGCCCACGGCGCGATCAGTGCTCATCTGCGCAATCAAAATACCCGATGCGGCTATAGACGTTGCCGGGCATTATGAGAAGCCCGGTAAGACTCTCGGGCCCTACATGTGGTACGGGTACGTTATGGCGAACTGGAACCTTTCTTCTGCGGCGAGCCGTCTAGTCAGATTTCTTGAGTCGAACGGTTTCAAAGGCTTACCCTTTCCACCCACGGGATTGCTCTACAAGTATGGCAACGTAGCCGACTTCTCGCATCGGCACGCGGCTGTGGCGGCCGGTCTCGGGGAGTTCGGGTTCAGCGGCTTGCTGCTGACTCCTCAATTTGGACCCAGGCAGCGGCTCGTCTCCATAATCACCGATGCGCCTTTCAACCCATCAGTCATGTATGGTGGGCCGAAGCTCTGCCAGCCGGACAAATGCGGGCACGCATGCATCAAGGCCTGTCCCACGACCGCAATGACGGGAAAAGCATCCCTTACTGTGGGCGATAGGACGTTTGAATACGCCAGACTGCATAGTGTCAAATGCAAGTGGCTTTACGCTGAAAAGGGCTTCCGCAGGACCAAAGTCCCCATGCCGCCGGATCCAACAGACGAGGACTGGCAGGAAGTCTTACGATCAACAAAACCGCATCCTTACGATGTCGGCCTGAACCAGTTCACCTTTGTTCCACACTGTGGCGCCTGCATTTTTAGCTGTCCGTCCCCACACTTCGCGGCCTCGAAGACCCAGGGCCAACCGACGTCTTCAGGGTGATTACCTGGTCAGGCCGCAGTTTGATTTTCTCGGTGTTAGGCCTTACACTAGTAGGCAGGATGCGGATTAGAAAAATGGTTCATTCATTCGCAAGGAAGCCCCGGACTGTAAGAGTATTTACTATCATTTTGTCTTTGATGGTGGGGTTCATCTTCACTCCTGCCGTAGGCGCGTTTGCACAGGAAACGGATGGAAACAACCTATCAACCGTCTTAAAGCAGGATCTGACAAAAAGAGATGGCCTGACCGAGGTTTTGAATGAGAAATCACGAGGGTTCTGGGAATATATTGACCTTCTGAGGTCGAGTGCGAGCGGTGAGCGTCCGGAAGAGGCCGGTAAAATCCAAACCTTCTCCCTCTACCCCCAGTCCTTCTCTGCGGCAAAACCCGAAGCCTATCAGACGGCGCCCGCGCGATCTTTCCTCTTCGCAGTCCCCGACCGGGGCAAGGAAAATGCGTTTCTCGGCTTGGCAAACGTTGGCAGCAACGGCGACGAAAAAATGGAGCCTAAGAGCGTGCAACAGAGCGCCATGAGCACTGAACTGCTCCTTGGTTATCAATGGGGTAATTTCGGTAGCATTCTTTTCGGCCGTGCCATACAGTACGAACGTTTGGGAGACGATATTGGCCGAGTCAACGATATGGGCTGGCGTATCAAGTTTATGAAGACGTTCTAACAGTAAGTCCATCTGGTCTATCTAGTCTATCTAGTCTATTTCGTCTATTTCGTCTGTCTGGTCCGTTTGGTCCATTTCCTTTATTTCCTTTTTACCTTTTCTTCGTCGCACCTTGACTGGGGCTTGATTGTCACAGAACATGCGTGCTAAAACTTCGCTGCTTGTCACACGAATCTATGACGTACGTGAAAGTGGACCTCGCATGGAGAAGTGAATGGCTGAGCCTGTAATCCGCGTTGTCGATCTTTGGAAAGATTACGCAGACGACCTCACGAATGCTCCGGCCCTTCGCGGCAGCAGCCTCGAAATAGACGTGGGTGAAATCATTGCGCTCTATGGAAAGAGCGGATCCGGAAAGAGCACACTCTTCAACCTGATCGCCGGTTTGGACCACCCAACAAAAGGGTGCATAGAGGTCGAAGGCCAGGACCTGGAACTTCTCGGCGAGAGGGGCCGTACAAACCTGCGGCGATTCAGACTCGGTTTTGTCTTTCAATTTTTTAACCTCTTGCCCACGCTCACTGCGTTCGAAAACGTCTTCCTTTCTCTCGAGCTGGTCGCCAGACCGGATACGGAGATGGCCAGCAGCGCTTTGAGAGAGGTCGGCCTCGCCGGCAAAGAGCACCGATACCCGAACGAACTATCAGGAGGCGAGCAGCAACGCGTGGCCATAGCGAGGGCGATCGTCAAGAGGCCATCCATCATACTGGCCGATGAGCCAACAGGGAACCTGGATACAGCCACGGGCAATCAGATCCTCGACCTTCTCACCCGAAGATGCCGCGAATCGAGGACAACCCTCATCATGGCAACCCACGCGCCTTTGACCTGCCATTACGCGGACCGCGTCCTGAAGATGGTGGATGGCGTGGTGGTCGAAGAGACGCCGGGCGAGGCAGTCGTTCGTTGAAGATCGTCACCAAATCTTTCTTGCGTTATCTGCCGAGACGCCTGAGCCTCAGCCTCCTTCAACTCATGGGTGTTGCCTGCGGGGTTGCCGCTGTCGTAGGTATGACCATGTCCGCCATTACGGCGCTTGCGAGTTTCTCAAAAGCCGTCGGGTTCTTAAGCGGGAAGGCAACACACTCTGTGCAGCGTCCCGCAGGGCCCATGGAAGAAAAGGCTCTTGCGGATCTTGCTCGCGATCCGTCTGTGGAACACTTTTCGCCCGTGATTGACCGCAGGCTTCGACTCAGCAACGGAGATCTTGTCCGTTTTCTCGGCATCGATCCCTTTCTGGACAGGGCCATACGCCCGGAGATCGCAGATGCGGAGTTGAAGCGCGATACAGGTAACCCGGAGGGTGCTCTCTCCTTTCTTCTGGGCGACGACGCAGTACTCGTCGACAGGGAACTCGCTCAACAGCTTAAACTTTCTTCCGGAGCCATCCTGCAAACTACAAGAGGTTCGCTCCGAGTAGTCGGTACCTTTGCCAACCCGTCCGGCGATCCACTCGTGCTGATGGATATCGCCAATGCTCAAAGGCTCTTTGCTCTGCAAGGGTTCGTCGATCGTGCCGATCTCATCCTGACCGATGAGTTGGGCTTTCGCACCCGTTGGGAAAACGGCTTTCTTATCCAATCAGGGCGGCAGCGAAGCATAATATTTTCTGCAATGCTCGGTGCCTTCCGGCTCAATCTCGAGGCACTTTCCCTTCTTGCCCTCTTCGTTGGTGTCTTCCTGATCTATAATACAGCGATGTTTGCCGTGGTCAATCGCCGGCGTGACTCCGGCGTTCTGCGTAGCTTGGGTGCCAGAAGACATGAAATTATTGTAGCGTTTCTAACGGAAATTCTCATACTCGGCTTTATCGGGGGGGCGCTGGGCGGCGTCATCGGCTACTGTCTGACTCGATTCTTGACGGCCCTTATCGGTACCAGCATCACTGATCTCTACTTTTTCCTGCGGCCCGAACCTTCGGCTTGGTCAAGCTGGATTCTGTTCGCCGGCATTGGCCTTGGGTGCGGAGCAAGCATGCTCGGCGGGGCCCTTCCTTTGTGGGAAATAGTGCGTACGGACCCTGTGAAGGCGCTCTCCGGACGGGTCGCCGACCGGCAGAGTGGACGTAATGCTCATAGAACCTCTCTTGCGGGCCTTTTGATTCTGGCGATCAGCGTCATTCTTCTCACGCTGCCGCACACACACATCTACGTGGGCTTTGCGGGTGTATTCAGTTTTCTCATCGGAGCGAGCTTTCTTACAGGCACTGTGCTCGTGGCCGTCCATCCGGGTTTGAAATGGCTTCTTGGCCGCATGGGCAGACTGCCCGGCAAGGTCGCGGCTGGGAACATACGGCAAAACCTCGGCCGCACTGCCGTGGCCGTCGCTGCCTTCATGGTGGCCCTTTCCATGTCCGTGGGTCTTGGCGCCATGATCGGCAGCTTCCGTCAATCACTTGTGTGGTGGATGGGCTCCCAGCTTCAGGGAGAGCTTTATATCGGCAAGATAGGCGAGGCAGACGTTCCTGAGACCTTCTACGAAGAGGTCAAAAGAATGCCCGGTTTGGGCGGGGCAGATCCTTACCGCAAGGTCCAGGTGCTCTACCGCGGCCTGCCTGTCTACGTCGCCTCGGTAGATGCTTCTGTCGTACAGCGATTCACGCACTTTGGCTGGCTCAAGGGGGGAAACGAAAATTGGGAACCAGTCAAACGCGGAGGAGTCGTCATCTCTGAGAGTTTTGCGCGCCGTTTCAAGGTCAAATCGGGTGACACGGTGGTGCTCGGCGGAGCGCACGGTCCGGCAGAATTGAAAGTTGGCGGCATCTTTTACGATTACACAACTGAGCACGGGCTTCTCATGATGGATCGCTCCACGTTTTTGCGCGTCTTCGGAGACCACACAATCAATAGCCTGGCCGCCTTCATCGATCCTGATAACCCCCGTCGGCAAGAGCTTATCCAGGAAATCAAAAGGAGGGCTGAGGCCCGGGGCCTGCCCATGCAAACCCAGTCACAGCTCCGTGCCAGCATACTCAAGGTGTTTGACAACACCTTCGCGGTCACCCGTTCGATGCGGGCGCTGGCCATCGTGGTTGCCTTTTTTGGCATTGCCGGCGCTCTGCTCACGCTCTTCATGGAGCGACGCCGCGACTTCGGCATTTATCGCTCCCTCGGCTTCTCAACGGGTCAGATCGCCACGATGACGCTTCTCGAAGGTCTCGGCATGGGTGTGGTCAGCTACCTGTTGAGCATCGGTGTGGGCACAATATTGGCCATTCTGCTGATCAACGTGATTAACCTGAGGAGCTTCAACTGGACCATATTCTTCTATTTCGACCTGGGACCCTATGTCTGGACCGCAATAACAGCCCTCGTGGCGAGCCTGGGGGCCGCGGCTTACCCCATCTGGAAAGTTTGCAGGACCTACCCACAGATGCAGATAAGGGAGGAGTAAGGATCGTGACGAGTGGCGAGTGGCGAGTGGCCAGAAAGCGAACAGCGCTTTGGCTTGCTGTCATTGTAGGCGTTATTCTTCTTTCATGCATTCCGTCATCCGGCGCCGAGTGGAAACAGGCTGTAGAGCCGTGGACATGGAGCTTCCCCAGAGATCACGGATCTCATCCCGATTTCCGGACCGAGTGGTGGTACTTCACGGGCAATCTTGAGGACACCGCAGGAAAACGCTACGGGTATCAGCTTACCTTCTTTCGTCAGGGCGTGAATCTGCAACCAAAGGATCCACAGAACCCCTGGTCCATACGTGACCTGTATCTTGCTCACTTCACACTCACCGACGTCACTCCCGGCCAGTTCTCTTTCGCCGAACATCTGTCCAGAAAAGGCCCCGGTTTCGCCCAAGCCGCCCAGGATGGCATGGACGTGCACCTCCTCAACTGGTCAGCAAAGATGGAGGGCAACACGGTACGTATCGAGGCGCGTGATCATGAGATGGAGCTCTCGCTTAAGCTTACACCGACAAAACCGGTTGTCTTGCATGGCGAGCACGGGCTGAGCAAAAAAGGCGCGAAACAGGGCCAGTCCAGCTACTATTACTCATTCACGGATCTGCAAACTGACGGTACCATCAAGATGCCCGGATCGCAGTTCCCCATCCGTGTGCGAGGAACAAGCTGGTTTGATCACGAATTCGGCTCCAACCAGCTGGCTCAAGACCAGACAGGTTGGGATTGGTTCAGCGTTCATCTGTCTGATGGCCAGGACCTTATGATCTATTTTCTGCGGCGCAGCGATGAGTCGGTTGAGCCAACATCCTCAGGGACCCTGGTGACCGCAACGGGAGGAGCCACACACCTCAGGCTCGCAGACATCAGCATTGAGGTACTTGACCGCTGGAAAAGCCAAAGGAGCGGAGGCACGTACCCGAGCAAATGGCGCATCTTCATTCGGCCAGCAAATATAAAAATCGTTTTAACCCCGCTCGTATCCAATCAAGAACTCGTCACGGGAGGATCGACAGGTGTCACCTACTGGGAGGGCGCCGTTGCAGGCACAGGCACATCGGGCGGGAAAAGGGTCACCTGCGAAGGCTACGTGGAAATGACGGGTTACGCCGGAAGCATCGGCGGAATCTTCTGAACTCCCGCGGGAGACCGCATTCCCCGACCCATGTTCGAGTATCACGTCCTTGCAAGTTAATAATCCAATCGTCTCTCTACAAACATTATCTTGACATAATGGATGCTGTGTACTATATATGTATAAGCATCTATATGCCTGCTGCTATATAGGAGGTTCTATGTCGCTACCCCACGCGCTCCTTGGCCTGATCAATTATCGTGCTGCAACCGGCTACGAGCTGAAGCAAACGTTCAGCAAGTCGATCCATTTCTTTTGGGATGCCACGCTCCCACAAATCTATCGCACTCTCAATGATATGGAAGCAAAGGCCTGGCTGAGTTCAACCTTCAAACACCAGGAGGGAAAGCCCAGCCGCAAGGTTTACCGAGTCACGCAAGCCGGTGTCAAAGAACTGAAGAGATGGTTGGCCGCACCGACCGAGCCCCCCGAGCCGCGCCTTGCCGTTCTTGTAAAGACCTTTTTTGGTAATCAGCTGGAGCCAAGGCTCTTAGCCGAGGTTCTCAAACAGTGGTGCGATTACCACCGGAAACTGCTTAAGACTTACGAGGAAAAGGTGGTTCCGGTTATAGCACGAAAAGCTGAGCTCATGGGAGCGGACAATGATGCCAGATACTGGGGGTTCACACTGGATTACGGGCGACGCTACGCGAAAATGAACATAGAATGGTGCGAGGCAACCATGGAGGCCTTGAGACGGAAAGTGTCATCCAGAGGTCAGCCGTCAAGAAAAACGGGCGCCAGAAGGTGACCGTGATGAAACTGAAGCCATCGGCACTTCTCATGATAACGTCTTTTGTACCTGTCATAGCGTTTAAGGTGATAGCGCGCGCCGGCGCGGCAACCTTGAGCCAGGCCAGGATTGCAGCCCTTGTGGGCGTGGTGCTCGCTATGGCTCAGTGCATCCTCTCCACAAGACTACTGAGGCAGACAACCTACCTTGAACGGGCCTTCCTCGCATTTCTCGCAGTCGCGGTGGTGTGGGTGTCTATTATGCCGATGGAGATAGCCATGCTTTTCGTCACTCACTCGACCACGTTGCTCTATATTGTTCTCTTCCTAACAACGCTTCTGCCGCAGGCGTTCGGCTATGATCCGTTTACGTATGCTATCGCAAGGCAAAGGTATCCGGAGACAGTCTGGAATATGCCCCAGTTCAGGACGATCAACCTCCATATTACGTACGTATGGAGCGGCCTTTTTCTGGCCGCCGCATGCTCCAGCTTCCTGGGTGGTGGCACACCCGTATTCTCGATACTCGTACCGCTCGTTTTTGTGCTTGGCGTGGGTTTGCCGTTCTCCACGAAATATCCGCACTATTATTTGAAACACGCGTTCCCGACCAAACCAATTGCTGCGTCGCTCTTCCCGGACACGGCGATAGATTCCCACGGGCAAGACCGTGGTACTAACGATAACCGGGCAGAGAGGCTGCCATACCAGGAAATCTCAGGCACAAAAGGAGAAAAAAAGATCATGAAGATAGTAGCCATCCAGGGAAGTCCTCGGCCAAAGGCGAGCAATACAGAGAAGCTCCTTCAGGAATTCCTCAAGGGCACCCGAAGCGAGGGCGCAGATGCGGAAACAATCTATCTTAAAGAGAAGAACATCCACCACTGCGTGGGCTGTTACACCTGCTGGACAAAAACCCCAGGGGTGTGCGTGTTCAAGGATGACATGCCCGAGCTTCTTGAGAAGGTGCGAGCGGCGGACCTTCTCGTTTACGCCACGCCACTTTATATTTTCAACGTGACGGCTCTCATGAAAATCTTCCAGGACAGAATGCTCCCGCTCGCTGATCCCCATCTGATCAAAGACGGTGAGACGTACCGTCATCCTCGAAGACATAGCTGGAGTCCCAAGATGGTGCTCGTCTCCACCTGCGGCTTTCCCGAAATTTCCCATTTTGACGGGCTCAGGCAGGTTTTCCGTCATGTGGAGAAGTCAGGCCACGTCCCGCTCGTCGGCGAACTGCTCGTGCCCGGTGCAGAGCTTGTACTGAGGCAGGAATTCATTAGGGAACGGGCTGCATATATATTCCAGGCAGCCTTTCAGGCAGGGGTCGAGGTAGTTCGCAACGGGGTCGTCTCAAAAGAGACGGAAGCCCGTGTCCAGCAGCTTGTCGTTTCTCCGGAAGAAGTGGCAGGGATGGCAAACATCTGGTGGGACAGCCATGATCAGGGAATAACAAGCGCAGCGGCCCAGGATGTGACCAAGGTGGAGGACATGCGCCTCCTTCTTCGGGGCATGGCCATGACCTTCAATGCGTCTGCTGCGCCTGACCTGAGGGCCACGATCCAGTTTGACGTGACAGGCAAACAGCCAGGAGAATGGTTCCTGTCAATCCAGGACGGAGCCTGCACGTACAACGAAGGCCATGCCTCATCGCCCGCCCTCACCATCAAAACCCCTTCCGAGGTCTGGACTGCAATTGCGAGCAAGCAGAAAGACGGCCAAGAGGCCCTTATGGCAGGTGAATACAAGGTTGAAGGGGACTTCAGCCTCTTGATGCGCCTGAATAGCCTGTTCGGAACACAAGTATAGCTTAACCCCGTCCCAAGCTCTGTACCAAGATCCTCGATACGCAGAACCCTCGGTTCACCGCCTCTTCCTGGCTTTGGTGATACCTTGCTCAGGGAGTCCGTGGTTGCGTCATGCCGCTAAGAATGATTTGGCCGCTATTCAAATCGGCTATGCGAAACTGTTGCGGCCCAGGCGTCCCGCTGCCCGTGTAAGTGAATGTCACTGTAAAACCATTTAGAATGTTACCGGGAAGGAGCGGCGTCTCAAGAACATTCGGTACTCCGCTGGAGTTGTAGGTTGTAGTGGCATCTGAGGAGCAACCGTACATACCTCGCGGCTCATAGCTCCTTGACGGATCAAGCGAGGGCTGCATGATCTGTGCGCGCCAGTTGTAGGGCAAAGAGCCTGCACCCGCAAGGTTCGAGTAAAGCAAATTACCGGAGGCGTCAGTATCAGCCGGGAAAAAAGTGGTAAACCACGAGAGACCGCCGAAGGAATCTACCACCTTATTGTTTTGGATCGTGTATGTGTATTGCCACATACCACTTCCCAGATTAACGAGATCGTAAAAGATCTGGGCATCAGGAACTACAACGACACTCTGTATCTCGAAACTTACCTCATTGCTTTTCAGAGCTGTCGTGCTGTCTACGGCCCACCAGGTATAGATTCCCGCTGGTTGATCCGCAGGGAGGGTGTAGGTGGTCCCGAAATTGCCAGCACCGTCAGCCGTG
>Ga0209039_10002813_pt1 | contig 14284 bp, 8 predicted proteins | sample BogFormECP12_OM1_FD_188238 | JGI IMG/M metagenome (GOLD analysis project Ga0209039, IMG submission 188238) | Bog forest soil microbial communities from Calvert Island, British Columbia, Canada - ECP12_OM1 (SPAdes) (version 2) | ecosystem: Environmental > Aquatic > Freshwater > Wetlands > Bog ... | reverse complement strand
AGATGGCTGCGCTCCAGGCCCAGCACCTCGGCGGTGCGGCTGACGTTGCCATGGTTCTGGTCGAGCGTCTTGAGAATGTAATCGCGCTCGTAAGCATCGCGGGCCTGGTGCAGCGTGGAAAATTCCGTTCTGGATGTGCGCCGGCTGCCCTCGCGATAGACCAGCGGCGGCAGGTGTTTGCTGTCGAAACGCGTGGTGGTGGGATTCATGATGACGATGCGTTCGATCACGTTGCGCAATTCCCGCACGTTGCCCGGCCAGGAGTAACGCATGAGCACTTCAATGGACTCATCGCTGATTTCCCTCGGGCGGCGTCCGTAGCGGGACGCCAGTTCTTTGAGGAAATACCGAGCCAGCAGGGGCACGTCTTCCCGGCGTTCGCGCAGCGGCGGCACCAAAAAGGGAATCACGTTGAGCCGGTAAAAAAGATCTTCGCGGAAGTTGCCCCGGGAAATCTCTTCCTCGAGATCCTTGTTGGTCGAAGCGATCACGCGGACGTCTACCGTGATCATTTCTTCACTCCCCACCGGAGTAAAGCGTTGTTCCTCGAGCGTGCGCAGCACCTTGGACTGCGTCTTCAGGCTCATGTCGCCGACTTCATCGAGGAAGAGCGTGCCGCCGTGAGCCTTTTGAAACTTGCCTTCCTTATCAGACGTGGCTCCTGAAAACGAACCCTTGAAATGTCCAAACAACTCGCTCTCGATCAGGTCTTCGGGGATGGCAGCGCAATTGACCTCGACGAAAGTTTCGTCCTTGCGCAGGCTCTGGGCATGGATCGCGTGGGCAACGAGTTCCTTGCCTGTGCCCGACTCGCCATAAATCAACACTCGGCCGTTGGTCGGAGCCATCAGGCCGATCTGCTGGCGCAGCGCCTTCATGGGAATACTGTCACCCACAATGACATTCTTGGCTTGGAACAGTTTCTTCAGTTCAACGTTTTCGCGGCGCAGCTTTTTTGACTCGATCGCGTTCTTGACCAGGATCAGGGTCTTTTCCAGGGAGAGCGGCTTTTCCAGAAAATCGTAGGCGCCCAGCTTTGTTGCGCGCACAGCCGTTTCGATGGTTCCGTGGCCGGAGATCATGATGACCTCGGGCGGGTCAACGAGTTCGCGAATGGCCTCCAGGGTTTCCAGGCCGTCAATGCCGGGCAGCCAGATGTCGAGCAGGACCACGTCAAACGCGGCTTTGCGCAGCAGATCGAGGCAGGCCTCGCCGCTTTCCGCGGAGGAGGCGGAGTATCCTTCATCCACCAGGATGCCGGCCAGCGAGTCGCGGATACCAGCTTCGTCGTCAACAATGAGGATGTTATGCATGTTGAGGCGTGGCCCCAGCGGGCGCGGATTCGGGGACGACCGGCAGTTCAACGATGAAGCGGGTGCCGACGGGACGGTTCTCCTCCACGCGGATGGAGCCGTGATGGTCTTCGATGATGCGGTTCACGATGGCCAGGCCCAGCCCCGTGCCACGTTTCTTGGTAGAGAAGTAAGGCAGGAAGAGTTTCTCCTTGAGTTCGCGGGTAACTCCGTGTCCGGTATCGGATACGGCGATTTCAACGGCATCGCGGCTGGCCACCAACGCGGTGGAAATCTCGATTTCACGAAGGATGGAATCCTGCAAAGCTTCAGCGGCGTTATCCACCAGATTGGCAACGGCGCGTTTGATGGCTTCGCCGTCGGCCATCACCTTGGGTAAGTCTTCGGCCAGGGATCTGTGCAGGCTGATTCCGTCGAGCCTGCCATTGAACATAGAAAGCGCGCTCTCGATGATCTCGTTCAGGTCGGTCCGTTGCGGGTTGGCCACCGGGAAGCGGGCCAGGGTAGAGAATTCATCCACCAGGCGGCGGACGGTTTCTGCCGCCCCAGCAATGGTCTCGGCGCAGGACCGCACGACGTTGAGCGAAGCCGCTTCGTCCGGCGCGGTGCGATCCAAATGCCGCTGAATGCGCTCCGCCGAGAGCGCAATGGGGGTCAGCGGATTCTTGATTTCGTGGGCCACGCGGCGCGCCACTTCCCGCCACGCGGCCTGCTTCTGAGCCTTCAGCAGATCGGAAAGATCTTCAAACACGACGACGTAGCCGGAACGCTCGCCCTGATGCCTGAGGGTAGCCACCGTGACGGCAACGTTTAGCGATCCGTGGGGCAGTTGCATCTCCATCTGGCTCGTAGTCACGCCCATTCGGTCGGCGCGCCGCAGCAGGGGTTCGAAATCCTCCAAAACGTCGGCCGGGAATACGTCTGCCAGAGATGCTCCGCGAAGCACCATGCTGGCGGCGTCGTGTGCGGCGTCGGGGTGGAACATGCGCAGCAGCGCCTGGTTGATGTGAGTGACGAGGCGGCTGGCATCGAGCGAGAGCACACCGGTCGGAATACTCTCGAGGATCGTTTCCATCTGGCGGCGGCGCTGATCGAGTTCCGCGTTCACCGCGCTGAGATCACGGCTGGACGCTTCAATCTGCCGCCGGCTGGCTTCCAAATCCTCGGCCATGCGGTTGAAAGAGCGCACCAGGTCCCCGATCTCGTCGTCGGCGCGCACGTCGATTCGGTAGTCGAGACGTCCGCGCGAAATTTCCTGGGTGGCTTCGGCCAGGGCCGATAGCGGTCGGGTCACCAGCTTGGCTAGAAACAGGGCGAGCCAGGTGGTAACAAACAAGACCATCATAGTCAGCAGGAGAAGCAGGCCCATGTAGGTCTGGCGCACTCGTCGCCGTTCACCGCTCAACTGAAAATACCGTTGCTGGCTGGCCTCGACCTGACGCACAGTCTGGGAGAACTCGCGGGGAAGCGGAATGGCCGCCAGGATCAGGCCTCCGCCCTCGACCGGAGCGCTGCCCAGCGTGTAGTCGGTTTGCTGCCAGGTAAACTGCGCCGGACGTCCAGCAGCCGCGTCGGCCAGCGGCAGCCGGGATTTAAGTACGGGCCAGGGGGCGGGTGCATTGAAGCTGGCTTCGGCGTTGCCGTCGCGCACGGCGAGGGCGAATCCGCCCTGCAGCGTCAGTTCGTGGCGCTGAAACTCGCCCACCACACCTGCGAAGCCGTGCCCGGAAAAGGCCCGCTCGATTTCGGGTGACACCGCGATGGCAGTCGCTTCGGCGCGCGCATTCTGCATGGCATAGCTGGCCAACAGCGAGGCCATGGCCTGTGTGTCGGACCGCACTTCTTCCACCGGCGTCGAGAACCATTTGTCAATCGAGCGGTTCATCAAGCCATAGGCAAACCAATACATCACCATTACCGGCACAAACGACAACAGGAGCGCGCCGGCGACCATGCGCGTGCGGAACTTGGAGCCCAGTACTCCCATGCGGCGCTCGGCAAACAGCTTCAGCAAATTGCGCGCCAGCACAAAAGTCAGTGCGACGAACAGGAGGGAGATGAACAGCGAAAGGGCATAGAAAACGACGGTCTGCTGGTTGGTTTCAGGCCGCAGGATGGTCGCATTGAAGGCGGTCTGCGACGCCAGCACCGCAAACAGAAGAAACACCGCGATGGCCAGCAGAATAATGACCTGCTTGCGGCTCGGCCTTTTCGCGGGACGCTCTGGCGCAGACTGAATCACGTCAACTCACTGAGGCACAGGTTCATTGAACTGGCGCGCCTGTGCTGGTGGTCATTATAGATGCACAAAAGGGAAAGTAGCTTCGCTGTTCGGCGGGCATCCCGCCCGCCGCGCAAATGATCTAGGGAGGGGCGGACGCCCTCGTCCGCCCAGTTGCGGATATCCTGCTATCGGCGCGACGTACGAGACATGTGCCGACGCCCCGGACGAATGCGTCCTGGGCTACATGATTTGTTTGTTGCTAACGGATCCGCCTGCCTCTCGCAGCCAATTCCTCGAGCATGGCATCGTAAGCCGGTTTTGGTTTGTAGGCGCGATCGAAGGGCAGGGCCGCGCCGCGCGTTCCATGGGAGTGCGAGCCGATCCACGAGTATTTGTCGGTGAATCCCCAGGTCTGAATCGCCGTGCAGCCCGGGTGCTGCAGGCAGGCTCGCACCACGCCGCGATAGACCTCAGCCTGGCGCAACAGATCGTCCTGGCGGGCTTGGCCGTTGGCCGGATCCAACGGGAGGGAAACGTCGAGCTCGGTGATGTGAACCTGAATGCCCAGTGCCGTGAGGCGCGCGATATTGGCACCGATGGCTGCCGTGTCCAGGTCAAGGCGTGAAATGTGCATCTGTAATCCCACTCCGTCAATCGGGACGCCGCGCTGTATGAAATCTTTGACCATCGCGTAAACGGCGTCGGACTTGCGATTGAGACCCTCACCCTCCGCCTCGTTATAAAAAAGCTGGGCGTGAGGATCAGCCTCACGAGCCCAGCGCAAGGCTTGTTCGATGTATGCCGTGCCCTTGCCGGCAAGGCCGATGCCGGGCCGGTTGTACCAGGGAGAATCCTTGGGACTCCCGTTTTCATCCAGCGCCTCGTTCACGACATCCCAGGCGAAGACCTGGCCGGAGTAGTGCTTCATCATCGTGCTAATGTGCTCGTGCAGCAAATGGGACAACTGAGCTGCGGTGAAGCTGCCCTGCGTGAGCCACGCGGGATTATTGTGATCCCAAACCAGACAATGCCCGCGAACCTTCATCCCATGGGCCTGGGCAAAACCGACGACCTCATCGCCTTCGCGGAAATCAAACGATTCCTGGTCCCGACGCACAACCCACCACTTCATCGCCTCCTCGGGCTCGATCAGGTTGAATTCGCGAGCCGAAGTTTCCGAATAAGCTGCCTCCGAAAACAAGGAAGGACGCACCGCGGTGCCCACGAGCACACCGGCCCGATCCGCGGCTTGGCGCAGGGTCGAACCCGGCGTTGCGGCGGCGGCTGCGAGAAACGCGACTAGAAGCGAAAAATGGCGATAAAAGCCCGGCATTCGACCCTTCCAGTAAGAACCGAAAAAATCTAACCACAGAGGGCGCGGAGTACCACTGGGGAAACCAGACTGTCCTCCGTGTTCCTCTGTGTCCTCTGTGTTGAAAGTTAAGAATTAGCGCGAGGCAGGAAGCGCTGTAAAGGACATCCGTCACATTTGGGCTGTGTTTTTCCACAGAAGTGCTTGCCCACTCCGACGAGGAGTCCGTGCATCTCGTTGTATACCTGCACCAGCGGCGGGCGCGTCGCCGTGCTCATGGCAGAGGGAGAGTGGGCAGCGCCGCGGATAGCAGAATCGGGCTGTGGCGCGGGGTCTGCCGATGTCGGGTCGGCCGAGGTTGGTTCGGCCGAAGCCGATTTCTGCTGCCGCACCAGCGGGCCCAAAGCGCGCTGCATCGTTTGCCGAATATCCTCGTAATCCGCGTCTTCGGGCAGGATTTCATGCCGGGCGAGGATGCGCCGCGTGTAGGCATCCACGACGAAAACGGGATGATTCCCCGCGTAAAGCAGAATCGAGTCCGCCGTTTCCGGCCCCACGCCGTTCAGGCTAAGCAATTCCTCGCGGAGTTTGTCCGTTGTCTGGGAAAAAAGGCGCTCCAAAGAGCTGCCGTATTCCCGGTCGAGGAATGTGACAAACGTCTTGAGCCGCCTGGCTTTTTGCCGGAAATAGCCGGAAGGCCGAATTAATCGCTCGAGTCTGGCCAGCGGTATTTCGCCGATCCCCTTCACACTCAACACCTCTGCGGCGCGCAGGTTGGCAAGCGCACGCTCCACATTTGTCCAGGCGGTGTTCTGCGTCAGGTAAGCCCCGACGATGACCTCGAAGCTGGTGTCTGCGGGCCACCAGTGCTGCGCGCCCCAGGCGCGATAGAGCGCTCGATAGTACTGGCGAACTGCGTTCGGGTTGTATCGCGGCGACAAGTCAGGAATTCCTAGCCTTATCATTCATGAAGCTGCTTTGAAAGGGCGCGGCTTCCAGCCGCGCCGCCGTGGCGCGCCTGAGTATTGGGGGCTTCAGCCCCCGGGGGCTCGCCGCAGCGGCTAAAGCCGAACTTGTTCTCGGCCGTGTACGGCGCGGCTGAAAGCCGCGCCCTTTCAAAACCGTCGCCAATCCTCTGAACAATCCGGGCTAGCTACCGAGTCTAACTGAGTCCGATTGTGCAGGGAGGAAGGAACCCCAACTGGGCTCGGGCGGGCTTACCGAAGTGCATGTACCTGGGCTGTGAGGGCCAGCCGAGCAATTGCAAAAACCAGCAATTGGCGCGGAGTTCAGGGCCATAGTTGCGCGGGCGCCAGAATCCTGCGCCAGGTTCAAGTACCAAAGTTACTGGTACGGTAATCCGCTTGCGTTGACAATTTATGTCAACGCGAATGGGCTGCAATTCTCTCCCAAGTTCAGGCAGCCGTTTGCGCCATGCCTGCCCAGAGTGTCAGGCGACGTTCCACCTACGTGGATAGGAGATCGACGTATGTCTCAACGGCTGGGTGACCTTCTCGTCAAAGAGAAGATCATTACCCCAGAGCAGTTGGAACAAGCGACTAAGGCCCAGAAGGAGCAGAGCTGCCGCTTGGGCTCCGCCCTGGTGAAGCTCGGCTTCCTCACGGACGAGGACGTCACCAATTTTCTCTCCCGGCAGTATGGCGTTCCGGCCATCAACCTTTCTTATTTTGAAATTGACCCGGCGGTCGTCAAGCTCATTCCCTTCGAGACGGCCAGACGCTACCAGATTCTTCCCTTAAGCCGCGTGGGCGCGTCGCTGACCATCGCCATGGTGGATCCGACCAACGTTTTCGCCATGGACGACATCAAGTTCATGACCGGCTTCAATATCGAGCCTGTGGTTGCCTCGGAGAGCTCCATCCTGGCGGGCATTGACAAGGCTTATGGCACGACCAAGGACGAAGAAGATCTTGAGACCGTGATGCAGTCGATGTCGGAAATGAACGAAGAAGACGTCGAACTGCAGGGCGAAGAGCAGGAAATGGGGCTGTCGGAACTGGAGAAGGCCGCCGACGAAGCTCCCGTGGTCAAGCTGGTCAACGTCGTACTCAGCGATGCGGTGAAGCGGGGCGCCAGCGACATCCACATTGAACCTTACGAGAAGGAATTCCGCGTGCGGTTCCGCATTGACGGTGTGCTGCAGTGCATCATGTCGCCGCCCATGAAGCTGAAGGACGCGATCACCTCGCGCCTGAAAATCATGGCCAAGCTCGACATCAGCGAGAAGCGTCTGCCGCAAGACGGCCGCATCATGCTGAAGATGAATATCGGCGGGCGCAAGAAACAGCTCGACTTCCGGGTCAGCACTCTGCCGACACTGTGGGGCGAGAAGATCGTGCTCCGCTTGCTCGACAAGGAAAACCTGCGCCTCGATATGACCAAGCTCGGTTTTGAGCCTGAGTCGCTGGTGAAGTTCGAAAAAGCCATTCTGAAACCGTACGGCATGGTGCTGGTTACGGGGCCGACGGGCTCGGGCAAGACCAACACCCTGTACTCTTCGATTTCCCGCCTCAACCAGCCCGACACCAACATCATGACGGCGGAAGATCCGGTCGAGTTCCAGTTGCAGGGCGTCAACCAGGTGCAGATGAAAGAGCAGATCGGGCTAAACTTTGCCGCCGCCCTGCGATCTTTCCTGCGCCAGGACCCTAACATCATTCTGGTCGGCGAGATTCGAGACTTCGAGACGGCCGAGATTGCCATCAAGGCCGCTCTCACCGGCCACCTCGTGCTCTCGACGCTGCACACCAACGGCGCCCCGGAAACCATCACCCGCCTGATGAATATGGGCATTGAACCGTTCCTGGTGGCGACGTCGGTCCATCTGATCTGCGCGCAGCGGCTGGTTCGCCGCGTCTGCAAGGACTGCACCGAGACGGTGGAAGTGCCGGTGCAGACGCTGATTGATGCCGGTTTCTCTCCGGAAGAAGCCAAGACCATAAAGATTCAGAAGGGCAAGGGTTGCGGCGTCTGCAATAACACAGGATACAAGGGCCGCTGCGGCCTGTATGAAGTCATGGAGGTTGACGACGAGATCCGGGAACTGGTTCTGGTCGGCGCCTCGGCAGTGGAGTTGAAAAAGAAGGCGATCGAGCACGGCATGATCACCCTGCGACGTAGTGGACTGATCAAGGTTGCAGCGGGCATGACCACACTGGAAGAGGTCGCGCGCGAAACGATTCACTAAAGCCGTCGAACGACTTGCGACCGAAGAGTTTGAGGAGACTAAGAAGCTCAAGGAAGGATTCTTGCCATGGGTTTGTCGTTAAGCGATCTGCTCAAGAGAATGCTGGAAATGAACGGCAGCGACCTGCACATCACCACGAACTCGCCGCCGCAGATTCGTGTGCATGGACACCTGGTGCCGCTCGACCTGCCGCAATTGACTCCAGCCGAGACCAAGCAACTGGCCTACAGCGTCATGACCGACTCCCAGAAGCACCGCTTTGAGGAAAGTCTGGAGCTGGACTTTTCGTTCGGGTTGAAGGGGTTGGCTCGTTTCCGCGCGAACGTCTTCAATCAGCGTGGCGCCACGGCTGCGGTGTTCCGTCTGATTCCCTTTGAGATCAAGTCCTTCAATCAGCTTGGACTGCCTCCGGTGGTGAGCAAGCTGTGCGAAAAGCCGCGCGGCTTGGTGCTGGTCACGGGACCGACGGGCTCGGGCAAGTCGACCACGCTCGCGGCCATGATCGACAAGATCAACAGCGAACGCCACGACCACATCCTGACCATCGAAGACCCGATCGAGTTTGTGCACATGAACAAGAACTGCGTGGTCAACCAGCGCGAACTGCACGCCGATACCAAGAGTTTCGAAGACGCCTTGCGCGCCGCGCTCCGTGAAGACCCGGACGTGGTGCTGATCGGCGAAATGCGCGACCTGGTGACGATCGAGTCGGCTCTGCGCATCGCCGAAACGGGCCACCTTACCTTCGGTACGCTGCACACCAACTCGGCGACCTCGACCATCAACCGCATCATCGACGTGTTTCCGGCGCACCAGCAGCCGCAGATCCGGGCCCAGCTGTCGCTGGTTCTGGAAGGCATCATGTGTCAAAGCCTGCTGCCGCGGATCGACGGCCGGGGCCGCGCCATGATCATGGAAGTTCTGATACCCAACGCCGCGGTACGCAACCTGGTCCGCGAAGACAAGATCCACCAGATCTACTCCGCCATGCAGTCCGGCCAGGAAAAATTCGGAATGCAGACGTTTAATCAGGCGCTGGCCACCGCCTATTTCCAGAAGCAAATTTCGTTGGAAGTTGCCCTGCAGCGCTCCAGCAATGTGGATGAACTGCAGGAAATGATTAACCGGGGGGCTAGTCTGCTGAACCGGCCGACCACGGCCGGGACAACTCTGGCCAGAGGAGCGGCTCCCTCCAAGCACTAGAGAGTGAAGATGGAACGAAAACATCTGTTCGAAGCAGTACGTCAGTGAGGAGAGGGTAACACCATGCCAGTCTTTACATTTTCGGGCAAGGACGCCAGCGGGCAGAAGATTTCCGGGGAGCGGATGGCGCCGAATAAACAAACGTTGGCGCAGGCGTTGCGGCGCGAGCGTATTACTCCGGGTGCAATTCGGGAAAAGGGCAAGGAATTCTCCATGCCCACCTTCGGCTCGGGCAAGGTCGCGGTCAAGGACATCGCGGTTTTCTTCCGCCAGTTCTCGGTCATGATCGATGCCGGCCTGCCGCTGGTGCAGTGTCTGGAAATCCTGGCCGCCAACCAGGAGAATCAGTCCTTCCAGAAGACCCTGATCGGCGTACGCACCACGGTGGAGGGCGGCGCGACCCTGGCCAACGCCATGCGCCAGTACCCCAACGTCTTCGACGACCTCACCACCAATATGATCGAGGCCGGCGAAACCGGCGGTATTCTCGACATCATTCTGCAGCGTTTGGCGACTTACGTCGAGAAGGCCGTCCGCCTGCGGGCTGCCGTGAAGTCGGCGTTGATCTATCCCGTGGCCGTGGTCAGCATCGCCACATTGATCGTCGGCGCGCTGCTTAAATGGGTGGTGCCGATCTTCGCCAACTTGTTTGCCGGACTGGGCGTAAACCTGCCTCTCCCTACCCGCATTGTCATGGGGCTGAGCGCGTTCGTCCAAACCTTCTGGTGGATGTTCCTCGTGGGCGCCGTTGGCCTGGTCTTCGGTGTGAAGCAGATCCGCAAGCATCCTCGCGGCCGCTACTACTTCGACAAAGGCATGCTCTACCTGCCCGTGATCGGATCCTTACTGCGCAAAATCGCAGTGGGACGCTTCACCCGTACGCTGGGCACTTTGATCACGTCGGGCGTTCCCATTCTCGAAGGCTTGGCCATCACCGCCAAGACCTCGGGCAACGCGGTCCTGGAAGAGGCTCTGATGAAGGTGCGCAAGGCCATCGAGGAAGGCCGCACCATCGTCGATCCGCTGCGCGAGTGCGGCGTGTTCCCCAACATGGTGACGCAGATGATTGGCGTTGGTGAAGCTACCGGCGCCATGGATTCCATGCTGCAGAAGATTGCCGACTTCTACGAAGAAGAAGTGGACGCAGCCACAAAAGACATGCTGGCCATGCTGGAACCGCTGATCATCGGCATGCTGGGTGTCACCATCGGCGGCATCGTGATTTCGCTCTACATGCCGCTGTTCGCCATGATCGCCAAGCTGGCTGGCTAAGAGCAGGTTTCAAAGCGGAAAGGTTTCAAGGTTTCAAGGTGTGACGTGCGAGACTTTGAAACCTTGAAACTCTGAAACTTTGTAACCTTGGGTTCTCAATGCATGCGACGTTTGATGAGCGCAATTGGCTGGCCTGGCTGGTTCGGGTCCGCATTTTTATCCTGACCCTCCTCCTGGGCATTGAGCTGGCGGTGGCCCAGTTCAGTCCGGCGCCCCTGCCCCTGCGCCTGTTTGTCGCCACCATCCTGTTCTGGTACAGCCTTTCGTTGTTTTACGTGCTCCTGCTTTCTTTCTGGCAGGAGCATCGTCTACAGGCCTCGCTGCAGGTCCTGACTGACCTGATCATGGTCAGCCTGGTGGTTCACGAGACCGGAGGTTGGGACAGTTCGCTGAACTTCCTCTATCCCCTGGTCATCATCGTCGCCAGCGTGCTGCTGCCGCGAGTTTGGGCGCAACTGGTGGCCGCTCTGGCTTTCATTCTCTACGGAACCGTGCTGGAACTGAACTACTACGGCGTGGTTCCTTCCTATTGCGCCACGCATCCCGGCCTGAAGGCGCTGCAGGCGATTATCTTTGTCAATCTTTTTGCCTTCCTGGCGGTGGCCTATCTGGCAGGCCTGCTCACGGCCAAGCTGCGGCAGGTGGGCGTACAGTTGAAGGACACGAGCGGCGCGCTGGAAAACCTGCAGGCCTTGCACGAAAACATCATTCACTCCATCAGCAGCGGTCTGATCACCACCGGACTGGACGGCCGTATCACTCTGGTCAACGCGGCAGCGCAGAGACTGCTGGAGCGCACCACGACGGAATTGCTGGGGATGCCGGTGAAAGAGCTGTTTCTCGATCCCGTACCCAGCGTGGAGTCGCAACAGACCCACGCGGAAGTCCGCTTCGATGTGCCGGGGAAGTTTCGCAGGACCTTCCGGGTGCGGGTGGCCGCCTTGACGGTAGGAGATCGCACGGAACACGGCTTTGTCTATGCCTTCGACGATCTCACCGAAATTCGCCGCCTGGAGCGTGAAGTTCGCATGCAGGACCGGCTCGCCGCTGTGGGACGGTTGGCCGCGGCCATCGCCCACGAAATCCGTAATCCGCTCACTTCGATTGCCGGTTCGGTCAGCATGCTCTCCGGCGTCCCCGAAATGGGCGAGGAGCATCGCCGCCTGCTCGACATTGTGACTCGCGAGTCGCAGCGGCTGAACAGCATTATTACTGACTTCCTGGCCTACTCCCGGGTCAAGCAATATCACTTCGGCAAAGTGGATCTGATCCAGTTGGTGGAAGACACGCTGACGCTGATGGGACACCGCATGGCCGCCGAGAAGACCGGAATCACGATCGAGCGCCGCTTTGCCGTCCGGGAAGCTTACGCTCTCGCCGACGGCGACAAGATCAAGCAGGTGTTCTGGAACCTCTGTGAGAATGCCGTCCGCGCCATGAAGGACGGCGGCACTTTGACGGTTGGCGTCGAGTCCCTGGGCGACGATTGGCAGGTCGGGTTCAAAGATACGGGAACCGGCATGACGCCGCAGCAGATCGAAAAGATCTTCGAGCCGTTCCAGTCGAACTTCGAAGGCGGCACCGGACTGGGGCTGGCCATCGTCTACCAGATCATGCAGGCGCACGAAGGCAAGGTGTGGGCGCGATCCAAGCCCGGCCAGGGAACCACGTTCGTTCTCCGGCTTCACCGGCTCGAGGCGGAGCAGAGAGCCTCAGTACCAGCTAGTGCAGGCCGCGAAACAGTTCAGCCTGCAGCCGTTCCCGCGCCATCTCCATCCATGGCCGCGGCAGCGGGAGGGAAGCTCAATGGCTAACATCCTGGTCTGCGACGACGAACGCTCGATTTGCGAAATGCTCGATATATCTCTCCGCCGCGAAGGTCACCGAGTGGAGACAGTGCAGGGGGGACAGGCGGCAAAGAACAAGATTGACGGCGCCCTCTACGATGTCATCATCACCGACATCAAGATGCCGGCCGTGGACGGTATTGAAGTGCTGCGCCATGCGCATGGGGTCTCGCCCGATTCGGCCGTCATTCTCATGACCGCCGTGGACGACTACGAAGCCGCAGTGGAAGCGGTGAAGGCGGGAGGCGCTTCCGACTACATCCGTAAGAGCCCCGGCTTGGTGGATGAGATCAAACTCGCCATCAAGCGTTCCCTCGAGAAGCTGGTTCTCAGCCGGCAGAATTTTGCCCTGCGCCGCGATGCCGCCGCGCGCAACTCGCTCGACAACATCATCGGCTCCAGCCAGGCCATGGAAAAGCTCAAGCAGACGGTTCGGACCGTGGCTTCCACCGCCAGCACGGTTCTCATTCACGGGGAGAGCGGAACCGGCAAGGAGCTTGTCGCCCGGGCCGTCCACGTGTGTTCACCCCGCGCGAGCGAGGCGTTCGTTTCCGTGAACTGCGGCGCCTTCCCAGAGACCCTGCTGGAAAGCGAGTTGTTCGGTTATCTCAAGGGAGCGTTCACCGGAGCGAACCAGAACAAGCGCGGGCTGTTTGAAGTCGCCGACGGCGGCACCATCTTCCTGGACGAGATCAGCGAGATGACGATGGCCATGCAGGTCAAGCTGCTGCGCGTGCTGCAGGAGCGAACCGTGCGCCCGGTGGGTGGGACCAGCGAGATTTCCATTGACGTGCGCGTGATCGCCGCCACCAACCGCGAACTCGATAAAGCCGTCGCGGAAAATCTGTTCCGCGAGGATCTCTACTACCGGTTGAGTGTGATTCCCATCCGCGTGCCGCCCCTGCGCGAGCGCCGCGAAGATGTTCCGCTGCTGGTCAACCACTTCCTGAAGAAGTATGCCGCCGCGGCCGGCCGCAGCATTCTGCGCGTGCATGCGGCATCGCTGGACGCCCTCTGCGGATACGATTGGCCGGGTAACGTCCGGCAGTTGGAAAACGCCGTGGAGCGCGCCGTCGCTCTCGAAACCACTGACGAACTCCGCGTCGAACTGCCCGTCGAACGTGCCAAGGCCCGCGCCGCGGCCGCCTCCGCCGACGGTGGCACTCTGCCGGAAATCGGCGCAGATGCGATTCTTCCACAGGGCGTTGGCATGGAAACTTATGTGGCCGGCATCGAGCGCTCGCTCCTGCAGAATGCGCTCAACCAAAGCGGCGGCGTGCAGACCAAAGCCGCCGACGTGCTCGGCATCTCCTACCGCTCCTTCCGCCATTTGATGAAAAAATACGGGCTGTAGAAAAGCAGCTTCTAGCTGCTAGCTTCTAGCTACTAGCTCTTCGTGTCCACGATGCTCTTGCAGATGTGTCCCACGATTACGGATGAGGGACTGTCTCACGCAAGTTCGTTGTTGAATCCTCCGATAGGCCATCGCAGTTAAGGGCCAGCAGCTATCAGCTAGGAGCTAGAAGCTAGAAGCTGCTTTTCTTCAACTGCTGTTTCCACCCCAGCACCCGCGCCTTGGCGGCTTCCGCCTCGGCTTCGGCAATCATCCCTTTCTTCTGATACAGCACGGACAGGCTGGTATGGGCCAGCACGTCGTCGGGATCAAGCTCTGTAATCCCCTGCGCCACGGCGATGGCCTCGTCGTAGCGTTCCAGATCCTGCAGGGCGCGAGCCAATCCGTGCATCGCTTCGGTGAATGTCGGATCAGCGTTCAGCGACTCGCGATATTGGGCGACGGCTTCTTCCAAGTTGCCCTCCGCCATGAGGTCCAGCGCGGAGTAGTAGTCGTCTTCGGCCCGCTGGCGGGCGTTTGCGTCAGACATGTGCGGAAATCCCCGGCGGAGA
>Ga0209039_10002812_pt1 | contig 14286 bp, 14 predicted proteins | sample BogFormECP12_OM1_FD_188238 | JGI IMG/M metagenome (GOLD analysis project Ga0209039, IMG submission 188238) | Bog forest soil microbial communities from Calvert Island, British Columbia, Canada - ECP12_OM1 (SPAdes) (version 2) | ecosystem: Environmental > Aquatic > Freshwater > Wetlands > Bog ... | reverse complement strand
TTCGAGGCGGATCGTTTCAACCGCTCACGCACCTCTCCGCGACAAAACAGTTGCCAGTAGTCAGTTGCCAGTGAACCCAGATTCCTCGCTTCGCTCGGAATGACAAACGGTAATGGAACCTAGCTATGACCGATGGCCCACGACCAACGACTAACGACGGCTCCTAAAGAACGTCTGCAGCAGTTCCGCACTGCGCCCGGCCAGCACTCCGCTCCGAACCTCGATCTTATGGTTCAAACGCGGGTGATTCAGCACCTGCATCACCGAAGCGACGGCGCCGGCCTTGGGATCGTCCGCGCCATATACCAGGCGCTTTACGCGGGCATGCACCAGCGCGCCAGCGCACATGGCGCACGGTTCAATTGTAGCAAACAGCTCGCAGTCTCCCAGACGATGGTTACCAACGGTTGCACCCGCCTCGCGCAGAGCGAGGATCTCGGCGTGGGCGGTGGGATCGGAGGTGGTGAGGTTGCGGTTCCATCCCCGGCCCACGATGCGGCCGTCGGAGACAACGACCGCGCCTACCGGCACTTCTCCCGCTTCGAGCGCGCGCTGGGCGCAGCGGAGGGCCTCTTCCATCCAGAGTTCGTCGGGGGTGGTCTTAGGTCTTGCGTCTGGGATGTTTGGATGAGCGGAAACCGCTTTTCGTTTCGGCACAGACAGTGACTCCGCTCAGCATTTTAGCGGGTTTCGATCGAGGGAAGTGTGTGGCGAAGATTCAGGGCGCGAGGTTGCCAGGGAACTCCGCGGCGTGCATTCGGAGTCAGATCACACTCAGCACCGTTCGCACCATTTCGGGCACGACCGCGCGCGCCACTGCCGGAACCACGATCCGGACGACCGGGTAGGCAACGACGACCGTGGGCACGACGAGGAGCAGCCAGATTCTCATCGGCAAGTTGGTGAGATAGGCTCTCATTCCATCCTCTCTTGATTTGGTACGGAGACGCGCCGGAAAAAGTTCCATGCCAGGCAATCTTTTCGCGGCTTCCACGCTGCTCCTGATGTGAAGACTGTCCTGCCCGGTTAGACGTTTGGAAATAAGAAGGGTGAGAGTCCAGGCGGACGTGTACTCCCGGTCGGGTTCCGGTGATTGAACGGTTAATGTTATCCTAACGAGGTTATGGGAATGCCGAGCTTGCTGCGCAAAGTCTTTCTGGTGGATCTGGTACAGGGGCTGAAGATCACGTTCCGCTACCAGGATCCCCGGGAAATTTACACGGAGCAGTATCCGCTGGAACGGCCGCGAGTGGCGGAACGTTACCGCGGGGCGCCGCGGCTGAACGTCAACCCGGACACCGACGAGACCATGTGCATTGCCTGCGACCTGTGCGCGCTGGCCTGCCCCGAGCATCTGATCGTGGTCTCGAGCGAGCGCAACGAAAAGACCCGCCGCAAGGAACTCACCAACTTCACCTACGACCTGAGCCGCTGCATGTTCTGCGGACTGTGCGAAGATGCCTGCCCGACCGATGCGCTGGAGCTGACGCAGGATTTTGAACTGGCCAGCTATAACCGTGACGGCGCCATCTGGGACCGCGAGACGCTGGAAAAAGGTCCGCAGCCGACGCTGTACCAGAAGTAGCCATCAGCCGGCGAACGCAATTGTTGATTGTTGATTTTCGATTGTTGAATGGAACCCCTGGCGCTTGTGGAATCGGGTTTCGTTCGCGCTCAACAATCAACATGGGAATGGGCAAAACGTTCAAAGGAGTTAGGAGGTGCGCTCCGTGACAGCGTCGAATGGTGCGCTCATAGCCTGCCTTGCCCGATGCCGCAAGATCGCTCTAGGCGTGATCGGCATGACCGTTTTCCTTGCTAGTGTGCTCGCGCAGACGCCTGTCCCACGCCCGCTTTTGGGAGAAGGATGGGGCGTGGATCATGTGGGCGTAGGAGTTCGCGACCTCACCAAAGCACAACGCGATTACGAGCAGCTCGGGTTCAAGGTCAGCCAAGGCGGGCACTTTCCCGGAGGTGTTTTCAATAGCTCCATCAATTTTGAAAACATAACGTATCTCGAGCTTCTTTCCGTCAAACAAGCCCGAGACACCAGAGGCGATGCCGCCGAGATTGCCGATTTCGTGAAGAAACATGAAGGCGCAGTGTTCCTTGGCTTGAACGTTTCGTCAGCCAAGGTTGCGGCCAGTTATCTCAAGGCGCAGAACTTCGACGTTGAAGGCCCCGACCCCGGCAGCAGAATGAAGGAAGGTGAGACGAAGCTGCCTCCGCCGCAGTGGTACTTGGTGAGCACTGCTGACAAGCCTGCTCCCAACAAGCTGGGGATCAGCGTGCCGATCTTCTTTATCGAATACCTCTCCAGCGATCACCGGAACATAATACGAGGAGAAGGACGGGCGGAGCATCCCAACACGGCGATTGGCATTCATGCTGTATGGTTTGCCGTACACGATCTGAAGTCCCAGCTGCGCACACTGCGCGATGCAGGCTTCGAAGCCGATGAGTCCCGCGATGTACAGCTTCTGGGTGCCCATGGACGTGAGTTAAAGGTTGGCTCTGGAGCGATGATCTTGCTCGAATCGAGCGAGAAGAGCAGCGTGCTTCAGAAATATCTGTCCGACCATGACGACGGTATTATCGCAGTCAGCGTCGAAGTGTCCGATTTTGCGAAAGCCCACAGGATGGCTGAATCCTCTACGGGCAGCAAAATGGACATCTACAAAGGGACCTACGGTCAGAGCTTCCTGCTATCACCGGACGTAACTCACGGAGTGTGGCTGGAAATGTTCCAGAGATGAGCGGCGCGGCAGAACGGTGACGCCTTAACCAATCCTCTCCGCGACTCCGTGATGATTTGCCTTACGCCGGCTGTTGCTGCGTCATGCAGTGCATCGCGCCCAGGCCCCAGATGAAGTCTCCGGAATAGATAGGAACGATCTCGCGCTTGGGGAAAAGTTGGGCGAGCGTGTTGAGCGCGATGCGGTCGTTGGGACGATTGAACACCGGGACGAGCACGAGTCCGTTGGCGATATAGAAATTGGCGTAGCTCGCGGGCAGGCGGCGGCCTTCGAAGACAACGGGCTGGGGCATGGGGATTTCGACAACGGTAAGCTGCCGGCCGTCCTGATTGCGCGCGGCTTGCAGGCGGCGCAGGTTGGCGCGCAGAGGGGCATGGTTCACATCTTTGGAATTGTGTTCGACCATGGTGACAACCGTGTCTTTGGAGACGAAGCGGGTGAGGTCGTCCACGTGTCCATGGGTGTCGTCGCCGAAGATGCCGCGTCCGAGCCAGATGACGTGGGTGCAGCCGAGGTAATCGGCAAAAGCCTTTTCATAGTGGACGCGCGTCATGTGGGGATTGCGCTCCTGCACTTTGCTGAGCAGGCATTCTTCGGTGGTGAGGAGGGTTCCCGCGCCGTTCACGTCGATCGAGCCACCTTCGAGGACGATGCGGGCGCCCGCGGAAATCGGCCGAATTTCGTGGGGGTGAACTGGGTGCCCCATCCTAGCCGCGCTTTTTGCGGCTAGAGCCTGCCCTGAGCTTGCCGAAGGGGTGGGGGTTTTGACTTTCGCCATCAGGCTGCCGATCTGTTCATCGAGCCGCCAGTTGGAATATTTGGCCCAGCCGTTGAAGCGGAAGTTGAGGGCGAGCGGGCCCTCAGGGGCTAAAGCCCGCATTTTTTTCTGGTGCTGATTGGCACGACTGAAGTCGTGCCCTTCCCGGTTCTCGCTTGTGGCAAGGAGAGCAGCCGAGCCTTGCTCGGCCCGTCCGGGTCGGAGACCCCGACCCACACGGTCCCGCGTTAGGAAAATGCATCCGGAGTCGCGCAGCCATACGCGGTTGGTGGGCCAGCGGTGGAAATGGACGTTGGCGGAGAAAGCGTCGGCGCGTTCGAGGAGTCGGCGCGCCTGTCGCGCGGCGGAGGCGTTGCTGACGATCAACTCGACGCGCTCATGCCTGGCCAGATGGCGGATGATCTCGGCGTAAACCCAGGGAATGGGTTCGAACTTTCCCGGCCAATCATCGCGATGGTGGGGCCATGCCAGCCACGTGGCGGCATGGGGTTCCCACTCGGCGGGCATGCGGTAGCCGAGGGCGGCGGGCACAACGTCGTCCGCGTTCCTGCGACGTTTACTGCTTGAGTTCAAATTCGGTCCAATAAAGCCCTCCGCCTGGGTGGGTGTATCCCTGGACAACCACATACACGCCCTCATGGATCTGGCTTATGACGTACTCGCCCCCGGGAACCAGTGGCTCGGCACTCATAACTTCATATCCCCAACCCCTCTCACTAGGGCGATAAATCACGGTATCTCCAACCTTGAACGGGCACGATTTCTGGGCGGCATCCATAAGGTTCCAGGTTTGGTTTGGTCCTCAGTCAATCAAGCGGTTGGTGATTGGCGCGTACGCATCCACGCGGCGGTCGCGCAGGAAGGGCCAGTTGCGGCGGATTTCTTCCAGCGCTTTCAAGTCCACGTCGCCGACCAGGATTTCCTCCCGGTCATGCGAGGCCTCGGCCAGCACGCGGCCGAAGGGATCGCAGAAAAACGAACCGCCCCAGAATTCGAGTCCCTGGCCGGGGGCGGACTTGCCGCGCACATTGCCGGTTTCGAAGCCGACGCGGTTCACGACCGCAACGTAAACGCCGTTGGCGATGGCATGAGCGCGCTGGATGGTGCGCCAGGCATCGTGCTGGGCCACGCCGAATTCGGCCTTCTCGGCGGGATGCCAGCCGATCGCAGTCGGATAGAAGAGCACCTGTGCGCCTTGCAGCGCGGTCAGGCGAGCGGCTTCGGGATACCACTGGTCCCAGCAGACGAGCGTGCCTAACCTGCCGGCACTGGTGTCGAGGGCGCGGAATCCGAGGTCGCCGGGTGTGAAGTAGAACTTTTCGTAGTAGAGCGGATCATCGGGGATGTGCATCTTGCGATAGAGGCCGCGGAGGGAGCCGTCGCTGTCAAACGTGGCAGCAGTATTGTGGTAGACCCCCGGAGCGCGCTTTTCGAAAAGCGACGCGATGAGGACGACTCCGTGGCTGCGGGCAGCGGCGGCGAGTTTCTCGGACGTGGGGCCGGGAATAGGCTCGGCAAGATCGAACAGGGAATGATCCTCGCGCTGGCAGAAATACTGGGTCTGGAAAAGCTCGGGCAGGCAGACGACCCGGGCGCCGCGGCCGGCCGCATCGGCAACGCGGCTGAGGGCTTTTTCCAGATTTTGCTCCGGCTCCGGGCCACATGACATCTGGATCAGGGCCACGCGAAATTTCTCAGGGGGCACGCGTTCCGACCTCCGCGAACAATATAGCACTGGGAACAGACGTCAGACCTCGGACCTCAGGCGTCGGACCTCAGACTTCGGACACCCGAGCCACTCCCTTGCCCGTGGCAACAACACATGACCTTCTTGTAGAGTAGTGATTCAGAAATGTCAGAGGCTTGGAGGCGTACGTTGAAACAGGGCAATCACGGCAATACGCAGCACGGACACGGCAGCAACGGAGGCGGCGAGGGGAAGAACCGCCATCTGCACAATCCCATTGAAGACCGGCTGGTTCCGCTGGAGCCCCTTGATCTGGGCAAAGTGAAATCGGTGGATGACCTGGTGCGGGCGATGGCCAAGACGGCCTTCACCGGCCGCCAGCTCGGCGAAGCCGCCGATGTGCTCGAAGCCATGGCGCTCGACGAAGATTGTTTCGTGGTGATGACGCTGGCCGGCGCCATGACCGTGGCCAAGCAAGGCCTGATCATCACCGAGTTGATTGATCGCGGCATCGTGAACGCGATTGTCTCGACCGGCGCGCTCATGGCACACGGCCTGGTCGAGGCGACAGGGCGAGCGCACTTCCGCGCCAATCCCGAGGTTTCCGACGAGGAACTTTACGAGCAGGGCTACAACCGCGTCTATGACACGCTGGAGCCGGAGCAGAACCTGGATGACGTCGAGGAAGTGATGTCGAGCGTGCTTGAGGCCTGGGATCACAACGAGATCATGTGCTCGTACAAGCTCAATCATGCCATCGGCGCGTACCTGGCCAGGCACGCGCAGGGCCAGCGGGGAATATTGAAATCGGCGTATGAAAAAGGCGTGCCGGTGTTTGTGCCGGCGTTCAGCGATTCGGAGTTAGGACTGGATACGGCGCTGAATAACCGGCTGAGGGAATCGACGGGGAGGCACAAGATCCGCTTCGATCCTTTCGAGGATTTGGAGCACTTTGCCGCAACCCTGCTGCGGCAGAAGAAGCTGGGGATTTTCACCATCGGCGGCGGCGTGCCGCGGAACTGGTCGCAGCAGTTCGGGCCGTTCATCGAGTTGAGGCATCGCAGGCTGGGGGAGAACGTGCCTCTGAAGCGCTATCACTACGGCTTGCGGATTTGTCCGGAGCCGGTGTACTGGGGTGGGCTGTCGGGCAGTCCCTACAGCGAAGCGGTGTCGTGGGGCAAGTTCGTTCCTCCGTCGGAAGGCGGCATGTTTGGGGAAGTCTTCGTGGACGCGACCGTGGGGCTGCCGATCATTGTCGCCGCCGTGCTGGAGCGGCTGGACAGGGCCAACAAGAGCGCCCGCAGAGGGAAGAAGAAAACGGCGAAAGGGAAGTGAGATTGCGTCAACCCTGACCAAGGCAGGGGGCGGCTGCCGCCGGGGGGGGGCAGGCAGACGTTTCGCGAGCGGATGAATCCGCAGCGACCTCGTGGGCTGGCTCCGGCGCATCTTGATTCTCAGTACGCATGCGGTGGTATAGCGGCGCAAGTATACTTTTTCCAACGACTTCCGACTCAGCTTTCACCCAGTCCTCGAGGGCTTGGCCTTCTCCTTTACCGCGCTGGTCGTAGAGCTGCTGGGCGCGCGAGCGCACCTTTCGTTCCACCATCTTCACCATGAGCTTCTGTTGCTTCTTTCTGCGGGTCTTGATATCCACTTCTACTCCTCGATCTTGATTTGAGTCCTCTACGTCTATTTACCCACCTCTATGATAACTGATTGCTGTTAACGGAGTATTACATCCGGCAGAGATCAAAGGTTACCAAAGTTTCACTATGTCTTAGATTCAGAGCACCGCCTGTGGGATGCAATCCAAGCCGTTTATTTTCAGCTACTTAATTCAACAGTCAGAGGGAGGCTTAGGAGGTCGAGTCGGCTTTGCCCGTCGTGGCGCTGTGTAGGCTTTGCCGTCACGGCGCCATACCACAGGTTCCCGAGCGCGTCTTGGCAAATAGGTTTTGCAAATATGAAGATTGGTCCACGAGGAGGCCGGCGTAAATCGCAGGCCTGACGTTTCATGATTCTGTCTCTTACTTTCCGTCCTGCGCGCATACAAACGACGCCGCGAGGTTCGGATCGCCCGTGCCGTTATATTTCACCGCCTGCGGGTACGGACAGAGCGGGCGCGTCATCTCCAGTTTTGCAGGGTGTCCCTCGCCATACTTCGTTGCAACGAGAGCCCCGGGCGCTTTGCCATCCTCCACCCATTCCACCAGCGCGGTGAAAATGTCGTGGTCGGCGTCGCTTCTTGGCCTGGAATCGCCTTGGCCAAAGGAAGTCGCCCCTGGACCTCCGTCGCAATGCTGCATGCCGGGGACCATGTAGAGGCGGACAGACTGTTCTGCGCTCTGTTTGCCGACTGCCAAGACCACGTCGTTGTAGTAGTTCACGGAATTGAGGGCCGAGATCGCCGGATCATTCCAGCCGTGATACAGAATCAGCTTGCCTCCGCGAGCCAGGAACGGCTTCAGATCCGGATTCATCGCGTCCATCGCATCGCCAGTCTTCTCATATGCCAGCTTGAGCGATGTATCGATCTTTGGGTGTCTGAAGTCCCAATCTTTCTGGCCGTAGACCATGTTGCCGAAGTAACCGTTCACGAAGAACACGCCCGCACTTTTGCCTTCTTCTGAGCCTGTGATCCAGTCTGTCCAGCCGCCGTCTCCGTCCTCGGCTCCGGGCAGCATGCCGGGAAATAACTGTTTGCCGGCAGTGTCGCGCACGCCGGAGTAAATGACCTTGAGCGAATCGACCTGCGGCCCGGTCAGGCATGCGTCGGATTCTTTTCCCTTGCAGCGCAGAATGGAGGGATCGAAATGGCATTGCCTGGGATCGTTGATGATGCCGTCCTTGAGTCCGTCGAGTTCGTCGCAGGCAGCGAGCACGGCCTTGCTGATGGCCGGAATCTTGACGGGCGGAACATACCCAGCCCGATCCAGCGTCTGCACAAATTTCAGGGCACCGGTGAGCAGGGGAACCCAGGCATTTGCCGGCGCTCCGGCTAGGATGCCATCGTAGTCCTCGGGGAATCGTTGCGCCTCCATCAGCGCCTGCCGCCCGCCATTGGAGCAACTGGCGAAATACGAGTGCCGGGCACCGTCCCCATAAAAGGACTTCACGACGGTCTTGGCGTCAACCGTCATCTCGTGGACCGCTCGAAATCCGTAGTCAACGATCTTCTCCGGATGACCCAGAGCCCACTCCGCACCCGCGGTGGAGTGTCCGGTGTCGGTGCTGGCGGCGGCGAAGCCCTGGGTCACCGCGGACGCTAGCCCCCGGTAGTTGATGTATCCGGCGAATCCGCCATTTCCCAGGCCTCTGAACTTTCCGTTCCAGCCGTTCACGGGCATCCAGATTTCGACTTTGATGTCGGAATCGGGCGTCGGGCTCAGCGTGGCGGAGACACGGCAGAAAGCGGGTGTGGCTTTGTAAAGCGGCGGAACCTTCTCGTCGGGCTTGAGATTGGGAGGAACAAACATGCCCGCGGCAACAGGCTGGGCCACCGTGATGCTGACATTTGGCAGGGCGAGTTGTTTCAGGCTGGCGCACGTTCTGGCCGGTGCGTCAGCGGCCCAAGCGAGAGTAGAAAGCAGGAAAGAGCAGGCTAGCAGCAAACATGCGCGATTTCGCATGGCTGCTAGCCTCGCAGAAGAACTTGAATCTGACAAGATGGTTTCTGGCGCGAGCAGCGCTGTCGAGCTGCGCTCGACCGGACCCTTCGACTCCGCTCAGGGCAGGCAGCCGGGGGCGGCTGTCCCCACAGGTTCCTAATCCCCGACGTGCCTAATCGAAGATCAGCACCGCCGAGGCGATCACCGTGGTCCACAGGCCGCGCTTATCGCCGACGGCGGATTGCGTGACGTTGGCGGTGCGGACGATTTTGTTCGAGAGACGGTAGATCTGCTTCTTCTCGTCCCAGGAGCGGTCGGGATCAAATTCGACGTTGAGGGTAGTGGCCAGCATTTCGGCGGCGAGCTCCTCGGCGTATTCCCCGGCGGCGTCTTCGGTTTCGCCGTAGGAGTGGTGCTCGCTGAGATATCCGTAAGTGTTGCGGTCGGCTGGGATCGCCACGCCGATGGACGAAGCCAGCAACCGGTGCGGTTCGCGGCTGGAGTTTTCCGCGACTACAGCGAAAACGACTTCTCCCGGATGCAGATATTTGACGCCTTCCTTGCGGGCCAGCAGCTTGCAGTTGGGCGGGAAAATCGAGGAAACCCGCACCAGATTCTGGGCGGCGATGCCGGCGTCGCGCAGCGCCAACTCAAAGGAAGTCAGCCGCTCGCGGTGCTTTCCCACTCCCTTGGTGAAGAAAATCCGTTTGGGAACCATGTCTTTGCCCAATTCCGTGATCCTCCGCAAAAAAATAAGTTGTTAAGAATGCACAATCTAACACAACGCGTTGTAAAGGAATTATGAATTTGCGGGGAGAGCAAAAAAAAAATACGGGAGGCGCTGCCGCGCCTTCCCGCCGTAAACCGCAACAGTCTTGAACCGCAACAGCGATGAAGCCACCGCCGGTTTACTGGGCTGCCTGGACCGAACTCACCGTGATGGTGTCGCCCTTCTCAGTGCCCATGACCGTGACTTTCGCTCCGGCCTGCTTATCGAGCGTGGCCAGGGCGTCTTTGTCGCTGGTCTCGAGCGTGTAGACCTTCTTGCCCACGACCAGCGCGTACTTTGACCCTTTGGAGACGCAGCCGCGGGTGCAGCCGGCATCGTCCCCGGGCATGGCGTGTTTGGCGCCGCACATGGCATCACTGACCGTGCCGGTATAAGACTTGCCGGCGGCCAGCGCAGAAAGAGTCAGGCCTAAGGCCATGACCAGAGTCAGCAGGGCGAATCCGAAGTTGTGTAAGCGAGATTTCATTCGATCTTGTCTCCTTGGAATGGGTAGCCGCCGCACCGCAGGGCGCACAGCGTCACCATTCAAGATGCCTCAAGGCCGCGGAAGTTACAAGGAATCCGGAGTTTTTTTCTGCGACCACCCATAGCCAGCTCGCCGCCGCAGCATGCCCCGATACAAAAATGCGGGGACGAGCTCGCGCGCATCCCCGCTCCGACGCCTGAATCCAAGAGGGGGCTCTGGACCTGGGCGACGGGCCCAGCGTAGCGGGGAAGACGCAGTTCCGCCAAAAAAAGTGCGGTTTGTTCTAAAAACCGGACAAAACGCTTCCGGAGGCTGGCGGGCGGGGCGGGGTTGCGCCTCAGGGCCCTTGGTTTACGGCTTTGACCGAATAGATGATGTCCACGTCTACGGTCTTGTCGCGGACGTTGGCCGTGGCATGGGGTGAGACCTCCCAGTCCAGCCGCGTGGGAAGCAATTTGTGGGATTCAGTCAGATAGCTGTCGAGATAGGTCGAGTCGTAAACGTCTCCCTGGCGGATCTTCCAGGCGTCGCGCAGTTTGGCAGTCAAGGAATTGTCCAGGCCGCGGAATTGCAGTTCGCCCATGTGATAGACGGTGCCCTCCTTCACTTCGAGGCGGATAGCGACCGTGGCAGCCGCGTCGTCGAACTCGGCGTGCACCCCGATGGAGGCGGTGATGAAGCCTCGAGATCCGTAGAGGATTTGCACCTCCCGCAGGTTCTCGGCGAGGCGGACCGTGTTGGCGGGCTTGCCTGGCTCGGCGCGAACCATTTTCTGCAGCGTGTCGGTAGGGAACTCATGATTGCCGGACCACTCCATGCTTTGCAGCTTGTATTGCTCGCCGGGCGTCACGGCGAACGTCACGTCAACGGCGGTCTGGTTCCGTGGGCCTTCATCGGTCTCGGCGGCAGGTTCTTTTATCACCTTGGGCTGGGGCTCTCCGCAGGCAGCCTTGAGATGGCCGCGCGCGTAGTACACGGGGAGGAGTTGCTTCTGCACGAACGCGTCGAGGTGAGTACGCGAGTATTCCCGTCCGCTGAAGTTTTGAGCGGCGGCTTGAAGCGCTGGCAGATCGGCGGCGGCCACTCCGGTGAACTCGAGGTTGCGCACGCGAATGAGAACGTCGGCTACGTTGTACTGAATCGACTCCACAGGTCCGTCGGGCTTTCCGTTACGCACGTAGTTCACGTGACCGGGGATCGCATTCTCGACCAGCATGGCCTGCAACACGTCGGAGACCTCGTCGGCCATGCGGCCGGAGATGGGAAGCTCTCCGTTAAACAGGGGAACGTGCTGTTTGAGACGGCTCAGGATTTGGGCGTCGGAGAACCAGACGAAATCCTCGAAGAGGGCGGGAACGAACTTGTCGGCATCGGTGACGTGCAGTTCGAGCTTGGTTCCGGCAACGCTGTAGGAGTAGCTGTAGGCAATGTCGCTGAACGCGCCGGTGTCGCCCAGGCGTCGCCCCGCTTTCTTGAAGTCATCCTCGCCGACGGCAGTGTTCAGCTGAAGGCCGGTGGTGGCGGCAATCGCGTCTTCGCCGAAGCGCTTGCTTCCGGTCACCTTGATTGCGATTAACTGGCGGGCAGAAGCGGGCATCTGTGCGATCGGCTTCTGCGGGGACGAAGATTGTCCCCAGCCCAGCGTGGCCAGGCCGGAAGCGAGCAGCAAGAGCAGGAGTCTGGAGGTCGGCTTGGTCATCTGGCGTTCATCGGGCCTGGGTCATCAGGATATGTTCATCTGCCTGGGGCCGAGACTAATTCTTGCGTGGATTTGTGTTTCACCGCAATGTCAATAAACGCGAGGGCGGCGCGGCTGAGGGCTTTGTCTTTGCGGAAGACGAGCGCCAGGTCGCGGCGGACCTGGGCGTCGGCGATGGGTATGGCGGCCAGAACCTTGGCGCGGACGTCCTCATCAACGTTGGACCGGGCGATAAAGCCGACCCCAACCTCGGCGGCCACGAAACGCTTCAGCAGTTCGCTGGAATCGAGTTCCATGCTGACATTAGGTTTCAGGCGGCGCTCGTGGAAAAGTTCTTCGATGGCGTCGCGCGTGTGACCGGCCTTGGGCAGTACGAGCGGGAACCGGGCGACGTCGGCGATGGTGGCGGACTTCATTTTTCCCAGAGGATGCTGGGGCGGCGCAATGATGATCAACTCATCGCGATGGATGAGAACCACGGTCAGGCGGTTGTCCGTGACGGGCAGGGAAACGACGCCGAAGTCCACCGAGTTGTCGATCACCGACTCGAGAATCTTGGCATAGTCGGAGCGCTTGATGTTGACCGACACGTCTGGGTATTGCTTCTTGAAGTCGGCGAATACGTAGGGCAGGATGTGCAGACAGGTACCTTCGTTGGCGCCCACGATGATTTCGCCGCGCGGCACGCGCTCCATCTCGGCAATGGTGACCAGCATGGTTTTGCGGGCGTCGAGGGTTTCCTCGACGTACTTCAGGAAACCCTTGCCCGCCGCGGTGAGCGAGACCTTGCCTCCAGAGCGATCGAATAGCTTGGCGCCGACCTCCTCCTCCAGTCCGCGAATCTGCGAGGAAATCGCAGGCTGCGTGCGGAAGCGTTTCTCCGCCGCGCGTGAGAACGAAGCGTGCCGCGCCACTTCGAGAAACGTCTGGAGCTGGTCAAAATCCATAAGAGCAGGGGTCAGGGATCAGGGGCCAGGGGTCAGTTGGTTGTCTGAGCCCTGACCTCTGACCCCCGACCCCTAAAGTATAAAGTCGCGTTATCGCCGCTATAAGAACAATCGAATTGCCAGCGCCGGGGACAGGCTTTAGACTCTTCCGGTTCTGCACGACGGGACCGATTGTAGCAGCCTGCGATCCCCAAAACTGTTCTGCAACCGATCACCCATTTCTAAAGGGGAGTTCGCTCCCGCAAGGAGTCCTCATGGCTGATGCCAAGACCGTACTGGAGTTCGCCAAGAAGCACGACGCGAAGATTCTCGACCTGCGCTTTACCGACATTCCCGGACTTTGGCACCACGTTTCCTATCCCATTGCACAGTTGACCGAGGCGTCTTTTGACGAGGGATTCGGCATCGACGGCTCGTCGATTCGGGGATGGGCGGCGATCCACGAAAGCGACATGCTGCTGAAGCCCGACCCCAGCACGCATATGCTCGATCCCTTCACCGAGGTGGCGACGCTGGTGATGATCTGCGACGTCGTGGATCCGGTGACCAAGCAGACGTACGACCGCGATCCGCGCTACATCGCGCACAAAGCGGAGATATACCTGACCGCGACGGGCCTTGCCGATACGGCTTATTTCGGCGCCGAGGCCGAATTTTTCATCTTCGATAACGTGCGTTTCGATCAGCGCGAGCAGTACGGCTTTTACTACATTGACGCGGAAGAGGGACGCTGGAACTCAGGCCGGGAAGAGAACAATCTGGGATACCGACCACGCTACAAGGAAGGCTACTTTCCGGTTCCGCCTACCGACCACTACCAGGACCTGCGCTCCGAAATGGTGCTGACCATGCAGCAGTGCGGCATGGAGGTGGAATGCCACCATCACGAGGTGGCCACGGGCGGCCAGACCGAGATTGATCTGAAATTTGATTCGCTGGTGCGCTCGGCCGACAAGATGCTGCTTTACAAGTACATCGTGAAGAATGTGGCCAACCAGTTTGGCAAGACGGTCACGTTCATGCCCAAGCCCATCTTCGGCGATAACGGCAACGGCATGCACACGCATCAGTCGCTGTGGAAGGGCGGCCAGCCGCTGTTTGCCGGCGATGGATATGCCGGCATGTCGCAGATGGCGCTGTGGTATACGGGCGGGCTGATCAAGCACGGTCCGGCGCTTTCGGCGATCATCGCGCCGACCACGAATTCGTACAAGCGGCTGGTGCCGGGGTTCGAGGCGCCGGTGAATCTCGCCTACTCGCGGCGCAATCGCTCGGCCGCCTGCCGCATTCCCATGTATTCGGCTTCACCCAATGCCAAACGCGTCGAGTTCCGGCCTCCCGACCCGAGTTGCAATCCCTACATGGCTTTTGCCGCGATGCTGATGGCCGGGCTGGACGGCATCGAGAACAGGATGGATCCCGGGCTGCCCATGGACAAAGACATTTATGAGTTGGAGGCGGAAGAACTGGCCAGCATCCCGTCCATGCCCGGCTCGCTCGAAGACGCGCTCGACGCCCTGCAGCGCGACCACGCCTTCCTGCTCAAGGGCGACGT
>Ga0209039_10002811_pt1 | contig 14288 bp, 9 predicted proteins | sample BogFormECP12_OM1_FD_188238 | JGI IMG/M metagenome (GOLD analysis project Ga0209039, IMG submission 188238) | Bog forest soil microbial communities from Calvert Island, British Columbia, Canada - ECP12_OM1 (SPAdes) (version 2) | ecosystem: Environmental > Aquatic > Freshwater > Wetlands > Bog ... | reverse complement strand
TTTACCTGCTCGTAGATCTCCTCCGGCGAATAATGCCCGGGTCGTGACACCAGCGCTTCGTAGATTTTTTGCCTCTGGTGTGTCGCCGCCAGGTTGTGCACGCGGCACAACTGGCGAAACTCGTTGTAAGTTTCTCGGCGCATAATTGTTAGATGATAAAGTTTATCAAAGGATTCAGATTCTCTGCTCATTCTGCATTTCTCGCCCCTGCGCGACGCCGGGCCTCCTGGAGCGCCTGTGGTACTCTTTTTCCTCTGGCAACACTCCTCTCATGGGAACGCGAACCACACCTCCAGCCGCTAATTTGCTGGACAAGCACGCGGTTTCGGCCGCACCAGTGAAAGCCGGGCCCAGATCTTCCTGGCTTGGGTCGCTGTGGTTCGACCTCGCTCTCGCGTTCGTCGCCGGATTGCTGTACGCCCTGATCGTAGTGGGCCCCGGCCCTCTGAATCCGCGCAACGTGGACTGGGTGACGGTCGATCCTGCTTACCACTACATAGGATGGGAGTTGCTGCGTCAGGACCCGCATTTCCATTGGCCGATGACGTATACGGACAGGCTGGGTTATCCCGAGGGAGAATCCGTTGCGCTGCTGGACTTGAATCCTCTCGCCGCGGTGGTGCTGAAGCCGCTGTCGCCTCTGCTTCCGGAGCCTTTCCAATACTTCGGCATTGAAGTGATTCTTGCGTGCGCCCTGCAATTCTTCTTCGCGCTTCGAATCTTCCGTCTGATCATGGCGACGGATACTGTCGGAATTGCATTGTGCAGTGTCTTTTTCCTGCTTGCGCCACCGCTGAATTACCGCTTCATGGGGCACTACTCGCTCAGCAATCACTGGCTGCTGCTGGCGGCCCTGTTGGTGTTCCTACAGGTGCAGACGGGGATTGGTTATCCCACCCAACCAAAGGAAGGTTGGGTGGGGCACCCGGCTGCCTCGGATGGTCCAACAATTCGGCGCTTTGCGCTAGCCGGAATTGTATTGACGGCAATATCGGTTGGCATCAATCCCTATCTCGCATTCCAGGTGTTGGCGGTTCTGACTGCCGCCGTCATTAGCCTTCTGTGGCAGCGAAGGCTGACGCTTCTACGGGCCGCAGGCACCATGATCGTGTTTTGCGCGGCCGGATTCTTCGTGGCGTATTCGCTGGGCCTCGTCATTGAAGGAGGGCGCGGCTACAAGAGTGGCGGCTATCGCGTATTCTCCATGAATCTTCTGTCGCTGGGCGATCCTCGTGGCTGGAGTTCGATCCTTCTTCCGCGGATCTCCTCCGCGACTTCCGGCCAATATGAAGGCTACAACTACCTGGGCGTCGGCGTTCTGCTGCTGGCGCTCATTGTGGTGGTCGTGGCAGTTTTGCAGCGACCCAAGCTGCCGGCGCTCAACCGGCGGTGGGTCATTCCGCTGTTGCTCTGCTGCCTGGCGCTCACACTTCTGGCCGTTTCGACCAAGGTTACGCTGGCCTCCAGAACTGTTGTGGACCTGGATCCTGGAGAAAAGCTGTCGCCTTATCTGGCATCATTACGGGCAAGCGGACGGCTGTTCTGGACTCCTTACTATGTGATTCTCGTGGCTGTGCTTGCCGCACCGTTTCTCTTTTTCAAGAGGCTGTGGGCAAACCTGCTTGTCGGGTGCGCCTTGCTGCTGCAGATCGCCGATACACAATCGTTGCGGCACTGGGTGCACACGACCATCAGCGAACAGCATCCGTCACCACTGAAGTCGCCGATTTGGTCCACTCTTGGTTCCATGCATCAGAACCTTATAGTTCTTCCCGCCTGGCAATGTAATGGCCCGGCCGCGCCGCTCGGTCCGGACAGCTACCGCATCTTCGGGTTCCTGGCCGTCAGGCAGAAGATGAGGACCAACAGCTACCAGTCGGCTCGCTACACCGAAGTCGCACGCGACTGGCATTGTCACCAGGCCATCGACGCTCTCTCGGAGCAACCGCTCTCGCCGGATTCGGCGTATGTCGTGACTCCTGAACTCGCCGCTCGTATTGCTGCAGGTCCGACTGGACCGGGGAAGTGCCACGATCTGGATCGCGTTATCTTATGCTCCACCAGGACGGATTTCGGGCTTAGTCCTGAGCTGATGACGGCGGAGGCAAGGCTGGAGAACGCCATTGCAAATCCCGGGTTCGAGGATGGTGACTTGTCGCCGTGGTCGCCAGTCTGGGAAGTTGGCGCCGCAGTGAGTTCCACTCGCGCTCACAGTGGATCGCACAGCCTGGCTGAATCTGGACTGGGAAGCGTGTATCAGGATGTGACCGGACTGGAGCCGGGCGCGATCTATTACGCTTCTGCCTGGGTGTCTGGTTCTACCGATGCAACCGCACAGGCGCAACTCACAATTTATGATCCCAGTGATAACGGCAGTACTTCTTCGCCGTTCGTCAGCGTTGGACCGCATTGGCGGAACTTGTATCGCCCCTTCACTGCCGGACGGGACGGAACCATCCGCCTTCATCTGCTGCGTGGTCCGGGCTCGGGAACAATCTACTGGGATGACGTTCACATCTCCCGCGAGAAGTAGGAATAGCTGAGAGACAATCGAACCGTGAGTACAGTTCAGACGAACGCGGGACAAGTGGAAGCTCTTGCGCAGTCACGGAGCCGGAAGCGCGCGACCAAGCTCATCTTGTTTCTGTTATCAGCGGCGCTCAGCGCGGCGGCGTTCCTTGCCTTCGATTATTTCTACACCTCGGCGCTGCAGGGATCGGTGGTCTCCGGTGGCGCGCAGGGGTATTGCTTCGCGCCGCTCGATCCCGTGCGATTCTACGCGCTGCTGCCAAACTGTTCCTGCATCCGCCTGTGGGGCAAGGCTGCGTATCAGATGTTCACGAACAATCTTGGCTTCCGCGACGACCGGGTCCGTGATGTTCCTCTGACGGACGCGAAGCCGCGGGTCCTCATTCTGGGCGATTCCCATGCTGAAGGAATGACGGCGTGGGACGACACGTTTGTCGGTCGAATCGCAGCCAATTTTCCGCAATACGACTTCCTGAACGGAAGCATGGGAGCTTACTCGCCGTCGAACTATCTCAATACGGCGCGAATTGTTTTCGGGAAGGGAATCGAGGTTGATGAGGTAATTGTTTTCATCGACATCTCCGACGCGCAGGACGAAGCGGCGCTCTTTCGCGACAAAGACACAAACGGCGCGGTGACGACACCGAAGGGAAAGGCCGTCGTGCAGGGCCGGTATGGGAAGTTGCGCGAATATATCAACAAGCACTCGCTTATCACTGACGACATCGTAGAGTTCTTCGAGCGAACTCTGGTTCGCTTCGGCTACTATCACCTCGATCGCGGAGAGGGCAACGAGTTCGATCAGGAGCGGGGAGCGTGGACCTATCGCAAGGTTTCCGACGCCATGCCTTTCGAAGCAGGCTACGCGCCGCTCGGGCTGGAGCGTGGCATCGCCAAGGAGAAGGTCAAGATGGACCTGCTTTGGCAAGAGCTCGCAGCGCGCAACATTCCCATCAGCGTCGTCGTCTATCCGTGGCCGAACCAAATCGTCCATGACAGCGCGGATTCACGGCAAGTACGCATCTGGCGCGAGTGGTGCGCAGGGAAGTGCAAGCGCTTCGTCTCGTTGTTCCCGGCCTTCTTCACGGTAAAGGCGCAATGTTCGCGACTGCAGCCAGGATGCTGGTATCTCGACTACTTCATTTTCGGCGACATCCATTACAACTCCGCCGGGAACGCTATCGTGGCGGATGCGGTGACGAAGAGCCTCACGGAGACGCCACCGGAGAAGCGACGCGTTTCGCCTAGCAAGCGATAGCCTCCCGAAGACAGCTTCGATCCATTGAACACTCCTTCCCTCACTGCTCCCTCTCCGGCTTGAAGATCATGCCTTCGCTGGTCTTGCCGTTCATCAGCACAAGCAGCGGCGAGGCGAATCGCAAGTGGCGGACGCAGCCATGTTCCTCAATGGCAGGTTGGTCGGCGAGCCACTGCCAATCCACGAAGCCTTCGCCCGCGTCGGGATTGACGGTGAAGTAGCCGATCTGGAAGGCGGTGAGGTTCTGGAAGAAGTGACTGCCTTGCGAGGGGACGACGCGAAAGTCACGGAAGCCTGACTCGACGATGACGCGAGCGCCGGAGATCTGGTCCCAAGCCACTGGGATGCCGAGCCACGAATCGGTCGAGCCCCAACGGCCGACGCCGATCAGCAGGTAAGGCTTGCCGCTCTCGTTAAGTTCGGCGTTGAAGTGGGCGACACTTTGCGCAACCTCGAAGCTTTGGGCGCGCTCGAACCGGTGGAAATCAACTACGACAACGTCGCGCAAATCCTGCACGCGGCCGTGTCCCAGCACCTGGGAGCTTCGGCATACCAGGTGCTCCGGCTCGACCTCCTCGATGCGGACCTCTTCACCTTCACGCGACATTACCAGCGGACGCAATTGCAGGAAGCCGAAATCTGCGGTCTCGTTTGGAAGCTGCGCGAGGCGAACCGCAAACTCGATCTCCACCGGGCGTCCCAGGGCGTCTTCCCCGATGCGCATGAGTTGGTCCAGAATTCCCGGCAGCGGAAACAGGCCGTACTTCAGGATGGGCGCAAAGCTCACAATGCGCGGCCCGCGGCGGCTGAGCCCGTCATAAACCGCATGGTTGTCCACGGAATACGTGGAGCCAAGCATCTGCAAGGTTCCATCCGCCTCCGCAACATCGAGCCGGAAGGGAACTTCGCGCAGGTCGGCTGCAGGACCACCGTCGCGCGAGGGGTGGTCCAATTCGAGTGCCCAGAACTCGGTCTGCGAATTGGCCAGGATGTCTTCCACCGACGAGAACTGCACCAGATGCTGCGGATAGCGGGGACTGAAGGACAAACATTTTCCTCCGCCCACAACCGCGCGACCCAGGCCCAAGGCGACAGCCGCGAAACCGTCTTCCACTCTCATCGGCGGGTGAGGATAGAAATTGCGCGAGCGCACCACGCCGGAGAAATAAGGATAGAAGCGGTTGCCGTGGCTTGTGCCGACCACCTGCTGAAGAAGCACCGCCATCTTCTCCTCTTCCAGGCGGTACGGCGTGGCCCGAACGTACGCCTTGGCATGCTGGCTGAAGGTGGAGGCATACACCAGCTTAATTGCCTCCAGAAGCTGCTCCAGCCGAACCTGGATATCGGGGTTCTGATTGCCCAGCATGAAGGTTTCGTACACGCCCGAGAACGGCTGGTACTGCGAGTCCTCCAGCAAACTCGATGACCGTACAGCCAGCGGATAGCGCACTTCCTCTAAGAAAGCCAGCAGCTTGTCAATAAAGGCGATGGGAAACGTAGCCGCGAGGAAGCGACGGACCATCTCCTCGTCGTCCGTGCTGTGAAGGGCAACGTCGAGTAGATCGTTGTCTCTAAGGAAGCTGTCGAAGACCTCCGTTGTGAGCACCAGAGTCGCGGGAACTGCGATGTGAATGTCGGGATACCTGCGTGCAATTCGGCGCTGATACAACAGGTGACGTATGAAGGCCAGCCCGCGCGCCTTTCCGCCCAGCGAGCCGCCGCCGATCTGAAGGAAGAAATTCTCGGACGGTTGGAACGTCGCCGGATTAAATTCGCCGATCAGGACCTGGCTTTGTTCTCGGCGATACTCAGCGATGGATTCGATAAGGTCGCGACGCAGGTGCTCGGTATCGGTGAAGTCGGATACCTTGCGCGGACGCAGCTTCTGCGCCAGGGCAAATTCAGTGCGCGCCATCAGCCAGTGGGAGAAGTGGTTCCGTTCGCCGTGGTAGGCGATGCTCTCCGCCGGCACCGTGGCCAGTTGGGTCTCCAGCGCATTCAAGTCGGAGGCGCGTGAAACCTCAGTTTTGTCGGCCAGGCGAAAGACGAAGTCGCCGAACCCGACCTGATCGGTGAAGATAGCGCGCAAGTCGCCCAGCAGTGTGGGCGAGCGTTTCTGCAGAAAGCCGAACTCTTCTTTGTGCGCGCGCTCCATGAACTCGTTGTGGCTGGACTGCAGCACAATGGTGACGTCGGGCACGAGGCTTCGCACCGTGCGCGCGAGTTCAAAGCCGGCTTCCGGGGTCAAGTCGCCGCCGCGGGGAAACTCTATGTCGGACACCAGGGCGAGCAGGTGCTCACGGTATTTTCTCGCCTCGCGCTCCGCGTCTTCGTAATTGGAGCACAGCAGGATCTTAGGCCGCGCGCGCATCCGCACCAGCTTGTGTGCGATATTGATTCCTTCGCTCAGCAGGCGCCGCGACTGGCTGATGAGCTCGGTGTAAATCACTGGCAGAAACAGCGAGTAGTAGCGGATGTCATCCTCCACCACTAGGATCACCGGCACGTCCATGGCTTTGGTGTCGTGATAGACGTTGCGCTTGTCCTCGATGTACTTCACGATCGCAATAAGGATGCGGGTGTTGCCTTGCCATAAGAAGATGCGCTCGATGTCAGTGCGCGGATTGCGCGCGATGAAGTTCGTGATCTCATGGTAGTCGTAAGCGAGCACCACGACCGGAACATCAAGACCGGCGGCTTTGACTTCACGCGCCAGTTGCGCGGCGTCCATACCGGCGATTTGCAGGTTGGTGACGATAAGGTTGAAGCGCGGCTGGGAACGCGCCAGCTCCAGGGCTTCAGCTCCGGTTGAAACGTGGGTCACGCCGGGAACCTGGTGCAGGTCCAACTCCAGCGACTCGCCGATGAGCAACTCGTTGAGTCGGCCGTCCTCGCGCAGGATGAAAGAATCGTAGAGACTGGAGACCAGCAGGATGTCGTTCACGCGGAACGGCATCAGGTTCTCGAAGGCGTCAAAGAGGCGCTCGGAAGGAGGAGCATCCGGCGCTGGTCGTGTGGTCGTCAAACCCCCACCCCTCCCCCTACACGGTTATTTAGAATCATGCGATTACAAACATTTTAATCGTAAGCTATTGATACACAATGAGTTATACGTAAGAATAAGAACGGCAAGAGGTTAGCTACATGGTTCGGCTGCAGCTTGGCGGCTTTCAGCCATTTTATCTCGCCCGCCACGCCGGATGGCTGGGGTCGAACGGCGTAAACAGAACGCCAGTTTATTTCGCCCAAGACCACAACCGCCTCCACCGACGATTCTACTGCGGACACGCCCAACTTCGGTGAGAGATTCGTCACAGATGAACGTGAATACGTCACAGGTCCGCAGGGTAGCTGGAATCCTCTCGTCGCTTAAAACCTCAGTGAGTGAACACCTTAGAGAACATTCCCGGTAAGCCGGAGGTCAGTCCGTTCCACATGATCTGCACTCCGATTGCCAGCAAGATGAAGGCGGAGAGGCGAGTCAGGATGCTGGTACCCGATTTGCCGAGCACTCTAACCAACCGGTCAGCATTGCCGTAACAGAACATCACCAGAAAACAGAGCAGGGCCATCCCCACCAAGGCCGCCAGGAAGTGTCGTGGATAGCCATGTTCAAAGCCTGTGCCTGCCTGATGCCGCAAATGCGCGCCCAACGTGATAGCGATGGAGATGCATCCCGGGCCGACAGTTATGGGGAGGGTCAAAGGGAAGAAGGCATGTTCCAAAGCGTCTTCGAGCGTCTCCGGCGATTCCTTTCCGGGGGAGGCATCGTCTCGCTCATTGAGCAAACTCCAGCCGGTGGCCGCCAATACTAATCCGCCGGCGATTTGTATGACGGGCAGGGAAATGCCAAAGAAGTCCAGGATGACGCTGCCGAACAGGAACGAGACTGCCAGCAGCACGAAACCATAAGCGGCGATTTTTCTTGCCAGGAGCTTTTGCGCCGACTGCGGGTAGCGACGGGTCAGGCTGAGGAAGATTGGAGCGTCGCCGATGGGATTCACAACCGGGAACAGCGTCACAAATGTGAGGACCATAGTTTGTATGAAGTCGACAGGATTCATTCGCTTTACCCGCACAAAGCAGTCTGGATTTCTCCTCCGGCAGTGCTTTCCGCGACGTCCTATTAACCATGCACTTCGCGAAACGCCAGGGAGTAGGATACATTGTCCAACTGAACCGTCTTCCACTTCGGCGCGGCAGGGCCTTGTTTCCCGCACCCATCAGCCGAACCTCACATCCATACATCTGATGAGACCACCCTGCGACCAGGCCGTAATCGGTTCACAGAGCGCGACCACGCCAGCGCAGCCGTGGCCTGGCGGACCATTCCGGCGCGTGTAGAGCCTGTTTTCATCACTGGCGTAAAGGGTGCGACCCTGGCTAGAGTCGAGTGACCAGGTTTTGTTATCTAAGAAAGAACGTACGACCAAGCAACCAACATTTGAAAGGCTTACCGCCCGTGGCCAAACCGACGCTGCTCACTGTCGATGACGATCCGAACGTTCTGAAGGCGATTGAGAGAGACCTGCGGTCTCACTACGGCGAGATCTATCGAGTGCTGCGCGCCGAGTCTGGTGACGCAGGGTTGGGAATCCTGCGCGAACTCAGAGCGCGCAATGATGCAGTCGCTCTGCTGCTGGCCGACCAGCGCATGCCGCACATGGATGGCGTTGGTTTTCTGAACGCGGCCCGAAAAGTTTATCCCGATGCTAAGCGCGCGCTCCTGACCGCGTATGCCGACACCAGCGCCGCCATCAACGCCATCAATGAAGTCAACGTACATTACTTTTTCTTGAAGCCCTGGGACCCGCCCAGTGAGCATCTTTATCCGGTCATCGACGACCTGCTGGAAGACTGGAACGCATCGTACCGGCCGCCGTACGAGGGAATCCGGGTGTTGGGCACCCGCTGGTCATCGAAGGCGTATGAGGTGCGGGATTTCCTGGCGAGAAATCACGTTCCGTATCAGTGGATCGACGTGGAGCTTTCGGCGGAAGATCCAGAGGTAAAGCAGCTGATTGCTTCCATCGGTGACGACGCCGCAAAGTTGCCACTGACGTTGCTTCCTGATGGCACGCGACTGTTCCAGTCAAGCCCGGCGGAGCTTGCCGAGAAAGTTGGACTGAAGACCCGGGCTGACACACAGTTTTACGATTTTGCGATTGTCGGTGGCGGTCCGGGCGGGCTGGCAGCCGCCGTTTACGGCGCATCCGAGGGACTACGGACGGTGATGATCGACCGCGAAGCTCCCGGCGGTCAGGCCGGCCTGAGCTCGCGCATTGAAAACTACCTTGGGTTCCCCTCCGGACTGAGTGGCACCGACCTTGCGCGCAGGGCCGTCATGCAGGCGCAACGGTTCGGAGTGGAGATCATCGCTCCGCAGGAAGTCGTGGGGCTTCGCGCGGAAGGTCCGTACCGGATCCTGAAGCTGGCGGATGGCAACGAGATTTCCTGTCATGCGGTGCTTATCGCAACCGGAGTGCAATGGCGCAGGCTGGACGTGCCAGGGATGGACCGTCTCCGGGGGGCAGGCATTTATTACGGCGGTGGTAGCCAGGAAGCGATCTCGTGTAAAGGCGAAACCGTGTACGTCGTGGGGGGAGCAAATTCAGCCGGGCAGGCTGCTATGAACTTCGCGCAGTATGCCGAGAAGGTGATCATGCTGCTCCGCGGCGACTCGCTCTCGGCAACCATGTCGCGCTATCTGATTGACCAGATCGAAAAGACACCGAACATCCAATTGTGGACGCACGCCGAGGTGATCGAGGTCCACGGAGAGACGCATCTGGAAGAAATCTCGGTGCAATGCTCCGACACCAATACCGTGGAGCGAGTGCCGGCCAGTGCGATGTTCATCTACATTGGAGCGTTGCCCATGACGGACTGGCTTGGCACGACGGTTCTCCGCGATGAGCGGGGATTTGTTTTGGCGGGGCCGGACATGCTGAAGGATGGGAAACGCCCGGCGCAGTGGAACCTTGATCGCGCTCCGTTTTTGCTGGAGAGCAGCCTGCCGGGTGTCTTCGTGGTTGGCGACGTCCGGCACGGGTCCATTAAACGCGTGGCCTCGGCGGTAGGTGAGGGAGCGATTGCGGTGCAATTCATTCATCGTTACATGGCGAAGGTGTAGAAGATGGCTGGCGTCTCAAGAGATGAGCTGCGTACGGTTGGCGTCTTTCACGATCTTCCAGACGAACAGCTCGACTGGTTTCTCAAGAATGCGACCGAGGTGCGTCTCGCTCCGGGCGATGTTTACGTTCGTGCAGGAGATCCCGCGGACAAGATGATGGTGGTCCTGGAAGGCGAACTCCAGGCCCGATTGGATGACCCCAGCGACGCCGTATTTACAACGATGGCGGGAACCGTCTCGGGCATTCTCCCCTACTCGCGGATGACCGTTTTTCCGGCGAACGGCCGGGCCGTAAAGCCTTCGCGCATACTCACCTTCCCCGCCGCTCTATTTGACGAGCTGCTGAGCCGCATGCCGGAGCTCGGCAGGCGGCTGGTCGCCACCATGGTCGATCGCACGCGCGAAGTCACGCGGGCCGAACAGCAGCGCGATCGCATGGCTGCACTGGGCAAGCTTTCTGCGGGTCTGGCGCACGAGTTGAATAATCCCGCGGCTGCGGCACGCCGCACCGCAGGTCGCTTGCGTGACGTGGTCAGCGAATTTCGAGGTTCGGTCAACAAGCTGGAGGGTGTTCAGCTTACGGAAAACGAGAGAGCTGCCATCACTCAGTTCGAATCATCCTGCTGTACCGAAGCTCCAGAGAGGGATGTGTTGAAGGCGAGCGAGCTTCAGGACGAAATCGAAGCCATCCTGCACCGGCACGGAATTCAGGATGGCTGGCAGTATGCTTCATCGCTGGTGGAATCCGGCGTCCAACCCGGACCGCTCAACCTCATGCTTGACGGTGTGCGAAGCAACGTGGCAGAGCCTGCGCTCAAGCGAGTGTCAGCGCTGGTGGAAATCAACGACCTCCTAGCGGAACTCGAAGACAGCACCTCCAAGATTTCCGACCTGGTTCGCGCTATCAAGGAGTACTCGTACATGGACCAGGCCCCGGTGCAGGACGTGGAACTGAGCAAAGGCTTGGAGAACACTTTGACCATCATGGCGCACAAACTGAAAAAAGGAGTGACCATCAAGCGCGATTACCACCCCACGCCGCTGCTGGTCAATTCCTATGGCAGCGAGCTGAACCAGGTGTGGACCAACATTATCGACAACGCTATCGATGCGATGCATGGCGAGGGCGAGCTGCGCATCAAGACCTTCGTAGAAGGGGATTACGCCGTGGTTGAGATCGGCGATTCGGGGCCGGGAATTCCGGCGGAAATTCAGTCACGCATCTTCGAGCCGTTCTTCACCACCAAGGGAGTAGGCGAGGGAACTGGTCTGGGCTTGGACACAACTCTGCGAATCGTACGGAAACATCATGGGTCAATTAATGTGACCTCGGTTCCGGGCGACACCCGGTTTCAGGTCCGCTTGCCCAGTGCCGGTGTGGCGGTTCGAGATTGACGGTTTGATAATCGACGGATGCGAATACGGCCGCGAAGCATTTCACTTAACTGCAGTAAAAGTAAGAATGACTCAATAACATTGCGCGGCGGGATGGAAGCGGTAAGGAAGATAGACCGGCTGCCAGACGTTCGCGCAGATGCGAGATTCCAAGGTTTGGTCGCCGAGCGGGCCGGCAACGCCGTCCTCTATGGCTTGCATTGCGACCGCCTTTGCTACCGCGAATGACACCTGGCGAAGTTCAGAAACCGGAGGCAGCAATCGTCCCGACTTGTTGTTCCGGGCTGGAGAAAGCTCGGCGAGACATTTGGCGGCAGCCATGAACATTGCGTCAGTGACGCGCCGCGCGCTCACCGACAGGATACCCAAACCCATTCCGGGGAAGATGTACGAGTTGTTGGTCTGATCTATCGGCGCTTGGCGACCATTCCAACTGACCGCAGCGAACGGGCTGCCGGTACCGATGAGCGCCCGCCCATCAGTCCACTTCATCAGGTTCTCCGGCGTCGCCTCCGAGCGCGACGTGGGATTTGAGAGCGGGAAAATTACCGGCCTTTCGACTGCGGCAGCCATTGCGCGGACTACCTCTTCTGTGAAGGCACCCGCCTGGCCCGAGACCCCAATCAGCGTCGTTGGCTTGGCATTTCTTACTACGTCGAGCAAGCTGATGTCATCTGTGCGATCCAGGCGCCAATCGGCGATCGCCGAACGCGGTTGCAAAACTGGCTGCTGTGCTGGGCGTATTCCCGTCATGCCCTCCACCAGCAAGCCGTCTTTATCGACGGCATAGAAGCGGCGTTGCGCTTCTGCTTCGGTCAGCCCGGCGTTCTTCATCGCGGTCAGCAGTAGTGAGGCGATGCCTATGCCGGCTGACCCCGCTCCAAAGAGTGCGATGCGTTGTTCCGTCAACGGTGTGCCGGTCACATTGATCGCTGCGAGCAGAGTTCCCGCCGCCACGGCCGCAGTCCCTTGTATATCGTCGTTGAAGGTGCAGAGCCGGTCGCGATAGCGCTTCAGCAAACGTCCTGCGTTGCTGCCGGCAAAATCCTCCCATTGCAACAGCACATGGGGCCAGCGCTCGATCACAGCGCTGACGAAAGCTTCCACGAAATCGTCGTACTCGGCGCCGCGTATCCGTTGATGACGCCAACCGACGTACACAGGATCTTCAAGGCGCTCCATGTTGTCGGTGCCGAGGTCGAGCAGTATCGGCAGACACGCTTGCGGGTGAATGCCGGCGCAGGCGGTGTAGAGCGCCAGCTTACCGATGGGGATTCCGAGGCCTCCTGCACCCTGATCACCAAGCCCGAGAATGCGCTCGCCATCGCTGACCACAATCGCGCGGACTGCGTCATACCGTTGATGTGCGAGGATCTCGCGAATTTTATGCTGGTTGGGGTAGCTGAGAAACAGCCCTCGCGGCTTGCGCCAGATCTCGCTGAAGCGCTGGCACCCTTCGCCCACCGTCGGCGTGTACACCAGCGGCATCATCTCCTCGATGTTGCGCACCAGCACGGCGTAGAACAGCGTTTCGTTCGTGTCCTGCAGATCGCGCAGGTAGGCATAGCGTTCGAAATTGGTTTCAAAGTCACGCAGCACCTTGAGACGGCGTGCCGCCTGATCCTCCAGATTGCCGATATGTGGCGGCAGCAGTCCATGGAGAGCGAAGTCGGTACGTTCGCTCTCGGTGAACGCAGTTCCCTTATTCAGCATGGGAAAGTTAATCAGGTCGAAGCCGGAGAGGGCCGTCTCCAGAACTCCGTCAGCGGTGATGCGATAGTTCATGATTGTCTACTAGTCAGCGGTTTCCATATTGTCACGAGCGGCAGAGCTATACAAGGCGAGTTTCTGGGGCGTGTTGCGGCGGTTAGCGGAGCGTCCAGTTTTCGATCGCCAGCTTGGGAACGCGTCCGAATTCGCGCGTGTTGTTGGTGACCAGCGTCAGACCGAGACTGCGAGCATGGGCGGCGATAAACAGATCGTTAGCACCAATCATCGTGCCGCCCGCTTTCGCTTGAGCACGAATCTGCGCATAGTGAAGGGCTGCTTCGTCGGGGAAGTCCAACACCTCAACATAGCGTAGAAATGCGCTTAGGGCTGCCTCATCCTGCTGCCGCCGGGGAGAAGCCTCGACCCCATACAGCAGTTCCGATTTGGTGATAACGGAGATGCATACGTCGCTGACGGGAGTTTCTTGCAGGCTTTTGAGCAGAGCAGGATGGGAGCGCTTCATGATGTAGGAACAGGTGTCCGTATCCAGCATGTAGCGCGGCATTACGGCTCACGCTCCTGCACCGGGAGATCTTCGACGTCTTGCATGAAACTCTGGGAGGCGACAGGGCCCTCATCCAGATACGCCGACCAGTCCAAGGGCCGAGGCGACAGGACGACGTCGCTCCCCTCTTTTCGTATGAATACTTCCGAAGTATTGAACTGAAACTCCTTGGGCAAGCGAACGGCTTGACTGCGGTTGTTCATGAAGATTTTGGCGGTTCGTCGCATGTTTGACCTCTTCCCGCCTTACGGCGAGTTGGCATATACATTAGTATACGGCTAAGAGGTGATCGCACTCAATCCCGAGTGGCATTGTCACGCTTCCGTGTGTCCACTTGTCCACTCCCGTCCCGCGTACCCCTCCCCCCACGGTTCTTTAGAATCATACGATTACCGACTTTTTCCCGGCATGTTCTTGAGCCCCAAGGGTTTGCAAGCAACTTCTTTCATTGCAACAGTTACAGGCCAAATCCTACTTACCTTCAGTAGTCACGAGGGGGAGCCGCCAGCCCGTGGTGTCTCCTCAGTCGGCGACCGCACAGCGACTGACCCGCTGCGACCGAAGCCTGCCTATGAATTGTCAAAGAACGATTCTTCGCGCTGTTACCAATCGGCTCTGCCGGATTCCCCTGAACAAACCAAGCCTGCTACCCCGCCTTCGACGCCCTCACCAACATTCAAAACCCATAACATGAGGGC
>Ga0209039_10002810_pt1 | contig 14293 bp, 11 predicted proteins | sample BogFormECP12_OM1_FD_188238 | JGI IMG/M metagenome (GOLD analysis project Ga0209039, IMG submission 188238) | Bog forest soil microbial communities from Calvert Island, British Columbia, Canada - ECP12_OM1 (SPAdes) (version 2) | ecosystem: Environmental > Aquatic > Freshwater > Wetlands > Bog ... | reverse complement strand
CCGTGGACATCGACACGGCCAAGGCCTGGTCGCTGCAGGCGAGCAAGCAGGGCTTCGCCGACTTCAGCCAGGCCCGCCGTCCGGCCGAGCCAAATGACGCGTTTCAGATCGAGCAGTTGCTTGGTGACCCACAGACCGACGTCCGTTGCGCCGGCGACCAATGTCGCGTCGGGAAACCGCGCGTAGAGCGCGGCGAGCGAGTCGAGGCTCGCGGGCGCGGCGAAGAAGCGCCCCTCGTCGCCGACGAAGAGGTTCCGGTCGTCGGCGAGCGCGGACAGTCCCGCCCTGCGTTCGTCTGCCGTCGCGATGAAGCGATCGGTCGGAGCCCCGTCGCAGGTCGCAAGCGCCGCGTCGACGATCGGCCGATAGCCGGTGCAGCGGCAGAGATTCCCTGCAAGCTGGTCGCGCAGGCCGGCTGGCGTCGAAGGCGCCCCCGAATGGTAGGCCGCGAACAGGCTCATGACGATGCCCGGCGTGCAAAATCCGCATTGCGAACCGTGATGGTCGACCATCGCCTGTTGCAGGGGGTGCAGAGCCGCGCCCTCGGCGAGCGCGCGCTTGAGGAGCTCTCGGCCCTTGATCCCATGGCGGCGGCGCGCTTTGCGTCGGTCTTCTCGAGCTTCGAGAAGGCCGAGGACTATGCGCGCTTCTTTGGGTCCCTGGCGGGCGCGGCCGCGCCGAGCGAACGAGACGACGAGGGCGGATGAGGCCCGCCGTGCTTTGACCCCTGAGCGGGCAATGCGTTTCGCGCTCGCGCAGGCCCGTCGAGCGAGCGGGCGCACCTTCCCGAACCCGCCCGTCGGCGCGGTCGTGGTGCGTGGCGACCGCGTCCTCGGACGCGGCTTCACGAGGCCCGCGGGCGGACCCCACGCTGAGGTGGTGGCGCTCGGTGCGGCCGCAGAGCGCTTCGGTGCTCGAGCCGTTCGAGGGGCCACGTTGGCCGTGACGCTCGAGCCGTGCTGCCACCTCGGTCGCACCGGCCCCTGCACCCAGGCGGTGATCGAAGCTGGAATCGCCCGGGTGTGGATCGGGCATGAAGATCCGAACCCCCGCGTGGGAGGTCGTGGCGCGCGCGCGTTGCGGGCGGCTGGGCTGGAGCTGCGCACCGGTGTTCTCGAGCAGGCATGCCGAGAACAGCATCGCGGCTTCTTGTCCGTTCACGAGCGCGGTCGCCCCTTTGTCGCACTCAAAATCGCGGCCTCCCTCGATGGCCGCATCGCGACCGCGAGCGGGGAGTCGCGCTGGATTACCGGCGAGCGGGCGCGGGCGCTGGTTCACGCGCTGCGCGGACGCGCGGACGCGATCCTAATCGGCTCTAACTCCGCGCTCGCCGACGATCCCGAGCTCACCGCCCGCCGCCGCGGCACGGTGGTACACCGTCCCGTGCGCGTGCTTGTCGATTCGCGCCTCGAGGCTCCGCCGACCCTTCGCCTCTACCGAGACGGCTTTGCCGACCGTACCTGGGTGCTCTGTGGTGCGCGCGCCCCGCAGGAGCGCCGGCGTGCGGTTGCCGCCACGGGTGCGCACCTTTTCGAAGTGCGCACGAGCGGCGGTCATTTGCGACTCAAGGAGGCGGTCGCACGCCTGGCACGAGAGGGACTCACCGAAGTGCTCGTGGAAGGAGGAGGCCAGCTGGCCGCCGCGCTGCTGCGGGAGGAGCTCGTCGACGAGGTACACTGGTTCGTGGCGCCTCGGCTGCTCGGGGAGGAAGGGCGGGCGGCCCTCGGCCCGCTCGGGCTGCGTCGCCTCGGGGAAGCGCCCCGCCTCGAGCCGGCCCGGGTGCGTGTTCTTGCGGAGGCACAGAACGCTCGGGGAAGCTCAGCCACGGCGAGGGACGTCTACATCTACGGGCGCATGGGGACGCGCGGAGGGGAGTTGGCGTGAAGACCTGGTCCGCGCCGCGTGATGCGCAAGGGCTCCGCTTCGCGGTTGTGGTGTCGCGCTTCAACCATCTGGTTTCCGTGCGCCTTCTCCAAGGCTGCGTCCGTGAGCTCGAAACCCGCGGCGCCGCCTCGGACGACATCCACGTGGCATGGGTTCCCGGTGCGTTCGAGATCCCGCTCGCGGCGCGCGCGCTTGCGGCGACGCGACGCTACGATGGCATCGTGACCCTTGGATCCGTGATTCGCGGCGGGACGCCGCACTTCGAGTACGTCTGCCGCGCGGTGACCGACGGCGTGCGTGAGGCCATGCGCGATACCGGCGTGCCGATTGCGTTCGGCGTGCTCACGACCGACGACGCTGAGCAGGCCCTTGCGCGGGCGGGCGGTAACGACGGGAACAAGGGGGTCGACGCAGCGCTCGCCGTCCTCGAGATGGCTCGCCTCTTGCCCGGGCTGGCGCGGCCGCCCGGCTCCGCACGCGAGCGGGCGTCGTGACAGCTGCGAAGGGGTCGTCGTCGCGCCACCGCTCGCGGGAAGCGGCGCTCCAGATGCTCTACGCGATTGACCTGGGGCGGCGCAGCCCCACGGGCGACGCCACAAGGGCGGAGGAGGTCTTTCAGAGCGTCTGTGAGAACTTTGAGCTGCCCGAAGGCGCACGGGCATTCGCCAAGGAGCTGGTGACCGGTGTCACCGCCCAAGGCCCCGCGCTGGACGCCGAGATTGCACGCCATGCGCAACGCTGGCGCATCTCCCGGATGGCGGCGGTCGACCGCAACGTGTTGCGGCTAGGCGCCTTCGAGCTTTTGCACAGCGACGCGCCGGCCGCCGTCGTGATCGACGAAGCCGTGGAGCTCGTCCGCCGCTTCGGTGGGGAACGCTCGCCGGGCTTCGTGAACGGAATCCTCGATGCCATCGCGCGCGGCAGGCGCGGCGGAGAGGAGCCGTCGTGAGCGAAGGCGAAAATGGTGAGCTCGCCATCGCGGTCGAGACTGGACCGATCGAGAAGGCCCCCGTCGAACTTGCGGTCGTGACGTTCTTCGAGAGCGATCGTCCGCTGCGCGGCGAGGCAGGTCGGGTCGATTGGCGCCTGTGTGGGATGCTCTCCGACCTCCTCGAGCGGGGTGCTCTCCGCGGAGCCGCGGGGGAGGCCGCTCTCATCCCGACTTTCGGCCATCTGCGGGCGCCCCGCGTCCTGGTATTGGGCCTCGGTTCTGCGAACGGGTTCGGTGCATTGGAAGTGAAGGCCATGGCCCGTGCGGCGGTCCGGCGCTGCGCTGGTCTGCGGATCCGCTCGGTAGCCCTCGCGCTTCCCGGTCACTGGACCGGGCTCCTGCCGGTCGGCCCCTGCGCCGCCGCCGTTTTGCGGGGCACGGTCGCCGGGCTTGAAGAGACGGGTGAGGGCCTGCGGATGCGCCTCGTTGTACCCGAGGCCTCGGCGGCCCGGGCGCTCGGCGGCCTTGAAACCGCGGTGCGGCAGCTCCCCGAGAGCGAGGTCCCGGTCAAGCTCGCAGGGGTCGAGCCCCTCTCGAGCCTCTCGGCGCCGGGAGTCCGAGACGACCTAGAAGGGGCCTCGCCCGCCTCCGCCCGGTAGCCTGCCTATCAGGCTTGCCCAGCTGGACCTGTCGTTAAGTCACACGGCGGGACGCCGATCTCTTCCCGTAGGCGCAGTCTCCGGTCCGAGGGATGTCCCCCGGGGCCCGGCGCACCTGCGCCCGACGCGACCTTTGCTGGGAACGCCTGGCTGCGGGGGCCATTCCCCGCGGTCGGCCCGCTTCACCCGGAGGGGGGATGAGCCTCGTCGGCAGCCTCGAGGATCTTGGCCTCGGGGACATCCTGCAGATCATCAGCCTGTCCCGCAAGTCGGGGCTGCTGCTGCTGCGCTCCGATCGCGGCGAGGGGCGCATCACCTTCCAGGACGGGCAGGTGCGCGGGGCCCTCGTGAAGGGTGGACCGGCGGACCTGCGCACCCTTGTGGTGAGCGCGGGACTCCTCTCCGAGGCCGAGCTCGATGCGATCGAAGCGGACGCGCGCGCGCGCAGGGTCTCGGTCCCGGTCGCGCTGGTGGGGCACCCCTCGCTGCCGGTCGAGCGACTCGATGAGCTGCGTCGCGCGAACGCCGAGGCGGCGGTGGTTGAAATGTTCCGCTGGCGTGCCGGCGACTTCAGTTTCGAGATCCGCGAGGAGAGCGATGCGGATCGTGATGCGGGACTGCTCCTCACGAACGGACTCTCTGCTCAATACCTCGCGATGGAGGCCACGCGGCTGCGCGACGAAGCCGGGCCGGCAGCGTCCGGCACCGATGCCCATGACGCGTCAGCGGATCCGAGCGGCTTCGTGTTCTCGGGCGAGGAGTCTGCTCCCGAGGGCTCATCCGAGTCGTCCGAACAAGCGACACGCAAGGATGTTGGCCTCAAGGCAGCTGCAGTCGAACTCATTGCCACTGCTGCGCTCGAAGAGGCGAGCGGCGACGACGTGGAAGAGGTCGCGACGGTGGAGGCCAAGCCCGACGGCGAAGGCCAGGAGGTCGAAACGAGGGCAGCTTCGGCAGTTCCCACGCAACGGGCGGCGACGCTCGGGAGCGACACGGCGACAGTCTCGAGAGAGCCTGTGCATCGAGGCCCGCCACCGCCCGTCATCGTCATCGATCGCGACCTCACGACTCTCGAATGGGTGAAATCCGCGCTGCGCGGCTCCTTTCCGCGTGTGCACATCTTCCAGGTATCCGAGTATGCGATCGGGCGGCTCCGTCAATACCTCGTGAAAGGCGATGCGCCCGTCATGGTCGTATCCGACCGAGCCCCTCCCGATCCGCTCTCGGGCGCTCGGGGCGCGCGGGAAATTATCGAGCGCATCAAGGCCCAGTCGCCGAAGACACCGGTCTTGCTGCTGCTCGAAGCGGAAGTGGGCGGCGGGCCGAAGGCGGTAGGTCGAACCGGCGGGGCCGATGCCATCACACTGCGGCCGAGCGCCGGCCAACTGGCCAATCCGCGACTCGCCGAGGCCGTTGCCGAGGCGGCGCGGCGGCTCGAGCAGACGATCGGGCTTTGGGCGCTGCGCGCGACGGGCGGCGTCGAGACGCGAGGTCCGCGCAGCGCCGACGTGCAGCGCCTACGAAAAGCGAGCGAGCGCCTGCGCCACCCCTCGTCGCGAGGCGAAGTTCTGCCACTTGTCATGCGCTTTGCCGCCGAGAGCTTTTCTCGGGTGGCGATGTTCATGCTGCGCGACGATCTCGCCGTGGGAATCGCTCAGATTGGCCTCTCGGCCGCGGGCGGGCCAGACGACACCGCGCTCCAGCGTGTGCGCGTTCCCGCGGCGGAGTCGGCCTGGCTGCGGGCCGTGTGCGAGCGGCGCGCTCCGGTGCGCGGAGCGCCGTCCAACGATGGAGACCGGCGACTGGCGATGCTGCTCGGCGACGCGCCTGCGCTTGAGGCCTACGTCGCACCGATTGAGAGCGGCGAGCGTGTGGTCGCAGTCCTTTACGCAGACAATCTGCCCTCGGGAGCCCCGATCGGTGACACCAGCGCACTTGAAGTGGTGCTTCACGAGGCGGGTCTCGCACTCGATCGTGCCGTCCTTGAGCGCGCGCTCGCCGAGGCGGAGACTTACGACTCGAGCCCCGACGCCTAACCCACGCGCGCGCGGCTGCGGCGTGGGTGATGCGAGGGCGCTCGCCATCGCAAAGAGCCCCATCCGAGAGCCCTTCACGGGCCCTCCCCGACTGCGCGCCTCGGGGCCGGAAGTGCCCCGTCTGGCTTAAGAACCGCGTTCCCGCTGCCGATAAAGATGCCGGTCGATCCCGTCCGAAATCCCGCAGGAGGGCCCGTGCAACGCATCCTCATCGTGGAGGACTCAGCGACCATGCGATCGCTGCTCGCGTCGGCGCTCACCGATCTCGGGACGTCTATCGAGATCACCGAAGCGGCGAGTGGATTTGAGGCGCTCCGGCTCCTGCCGCGCGAGCTGTTTGACCTCATCCTGACAGACATCAATATGCCGGACATCAACGGACTCGAGCTGCTCTCGTTCGTGAAGGGCAACGTCGCGTACCGCGACATTCCTCTCATCATCGTGTCGACTGAGGGCTCGGAAAGGGACCGTGAGAAGGGGCTCGGACTTGGGGCCGACGCGTACCTGGTGAAACCCTTCGAGCCCGACGACCTGCGGCGGGTCGCGAGCGAGCTCTTGGCGAAGCGGCGGGAAGGTTAGGCCGATGGCCGCGCGCCGACCCAAGAACCGTCCCCGGAGCAAGGCGTACCGCGAGTTCGTCTCCGAGGCCGAAGAAATCCTGGAACGCATGCGCGGCGATCTGGCCGACCTCGCCGATCAGAGAGCGGCGAAGCACGAGGCCGACCCCGATCTTGTGAACCGGCTTTTCCGCTCGGCGCACTCGCTCAAGGGACTGGCCGGCATGTTCGGGCTCGACGGCATGAGCCAGCTCGCGCACCACCTCGAGGACGTCCTTGATGGGCTTCGCCTCGGACGGGTGCCATTGAACTCCCCGGCCGTCGGTCTGCTCGACGAGGCCGTGACGGTGTTCTCGACGCTCACCCAGGAAATGTCCGAAACGTCGGGCACGGTTCCCTCGGACGGCGTCGCGGCCGCGCTGGTGGCTCGCATCGAGCTGGCGGTGCGTTCGCCGGCCGACGCCCCGGTTACGAGTGACCCGATTGGCCGCCTCTCCGTCGACCCTGCGTTGCTGCGTGCTCTCACCGAGTATGAAGAGCATCGCCTGCGCGAGAACCTGCGTCGCGGACGACGGATCGTGCTGGTCGAAGCGACGTTCGAAATCCTTTCCTTCGAGGAGGGTCTGGCGGAACTCACCAAGTCGGTGCGTGAGGTGGGCGAAGTTCTTTCGACGCTTCCCGCGCCGGGTGATACGCCGGAGTCGCAGATCCGCTTCTCGCTCCTCGCGGCGACGGACCTGGATGAGGCGGCGCTCGAGAGCACACTCGACTTGCCGAACGCACGAGTCCGCACGGTGGGTGCGCCCGTTGCGCGCGCGGAAGACACGCGCGGCCCCGAGACCACGCGTGCGTCTGCTGCGAGGGACAACCAGGCCGAAAGCGGTTCGGCAGAGCGCCCGGGACCCACCGACAGGCACACGAGCGATCGGCCGAGCGATGGCGAGCCCACCGATGGCATGCCGGGCCACAGCGAGCATGCGGGCGGAGCCTCGGAGCTCGAGTCGCTCAAGTCGATCAGCGACACTGTGCGGGTAGACATTAAGAAGCTCGACGAGCTGATGAACCTCGTCGGAGAACTCGTGATCCAGCGCTCGGCGATCGCTGCGATCGCAGCGCGCCTGTGTGCCGACCCCGTGACCTCACGGATCGGCGCGGAGCTTTCGAAACTCCACAAGGGCCTTGACCGGAAACTGCAAGAGCTTCAGTCCGGCGTACTCGAGGTGCGCATGGTTCCGCTGCGCCAGGTCTTCGAGAAGCTCTCGCGCGTCGCGCGGCGGCTACGCCGCGATCTCGCCAAGGAGGTTCGCCTCGAGATTAAGGGCGCCGACACCGAGCTCGACAAGCTCCTCGTCGAGGAACTCGTCGACCCCCTCGTCCACCTGGTGCGCAACGCTTTCGACCACGCGATCGAGGCGCCCGTCGAGCGCGAGCGGGCGGGCAAGTCCGCCGAAGGCACGATCCGTATCGAGGCATCGCAACGGGGCAACCATGTCGTGATTGAGGTCGCGGACGATGGTCGTGGAATCGATCCTGCAGTCGTGCGCGCACGTGCGGAAGCGTGCGGCCTCGTCTCTGCGGGCGAGGTGCTCTCGCACCGCGAGACGCTCGAGCTCATCTTCTCGCCGGGCCTTTCCACGCGCGAGCAGGTGACGGAGACGAGCGGCCGCGGTGTGGGAATGGATGTTGTGCGCGCGAACCTGACCGCACTCGGCGGGCTCGTGGACGTAGACTCGACGATTGGACGCGGGACACGCATCACGCTCACCCTCCCCATCACGCTGGCCATCATCCAGGCGCTAATCGTCGGCGTCGGCGGCCAGCGCTTTGCAATTCCACTGACTTCGGTCCTCGAAACCCTTCTCGTCGAGCCCGCGTCGATCCAACGCAGCGAAGGGCGCGAGATGCTGAACCTCCGGGGGCATCCCCTGGCGCTCAGGCGGCTGGCCCGTGAGTTTGGACTGCCCGAAGCCGGATCCGACGCCAAGCTCTATGTCGTGGTGCTCGGTTTCGGCGACTCGAGACTGGGGCTTCTCGTCGATCGCTTGGATGGCCAACAGGACACTGTGATTAAGCCGATCCAAGGCCCGATCCAGAACGTGCGAGGCGTCACGGGAGCGACAGAGCTCGGGGATCAGAGCGCCGTGCTGGTGCTCGATGTGTCCGCTCTGGTCGACGACGCCGTTCGGCGGCGGGAGGCAGCATGAGCCGCTCAACCCAGGGCGTTGAGCTCGAATCCGCAGCCCCCGATCTGGAGGCGGAGGGAAAAGCAGCGACCCGGAGTCTTGACTGGGAGCAGCTCGCCCGGGCGGCCGCCCATGGCCCGACCCGCGACGATGCCACACTCTTGCGTGAGTTTCTGACCTTTCAGCTCGCGGGCGATCCCTACGCGGTACCCGTGGAAAGGGTTCGCGAGATTGTTCGCATGCGCCCGGTGACGCCGATCCCGCGCGTACCTGCAGCGTTGCGTGGCGTGATCTCGCTGCGTGGCGAGATCGTCGAGGTCGTGGACTTGCGGCTGCGGCTCGGGCTCACGCCGACGGAGCCAACGCGCGCGAGCCGCATCATCGTGTTGCACGGGGACGACGGCAGAATGAGCGGGCTTTTGGTGGACGCTGTCACCGACGTCCTGCGCGTGACCGAAGAGGCAATCCGATCCGACGGGCAGGGGGAATCCGGGCGCGTCGGTGCGCTCTGCGTCCGGGGCGATCAGTTCATTTCTGTCCTCGATTTCGAACGGGTGCTGGATCTTGGTGACGGGCTCTGAACAGACGGCAAACGCCAGCGTGCGACAGGGTGACCTCGCGTGCTTTGAGGTCAACGGAAACGTGTTGGCAATCGACGTGCTCCAGATCCGTGAGATTGTGCGATGGCAGGAGGTGACCCCACTTCCTCAGGCGCCTGCGCTGATTGAGGGCGTGATCGACATGCGCGAGCGGGTGATTCCCGTGGTGGACTTGGGGCGGGCACTTGGGGGGGCGGCCATCGAGCGTACCACGCGATCACGCATCGTTGTGCTCGAGGTGGATGGGCTTGTGCTCGGACTGCGCGTCGGCGCTGCGATTGACGTGTTGAGCCTCGAGAGTCAGACGGTCGAACCGCCGCCGCAGCTGGCCATGCAGGCCGGCTACGACGCGGTGCGCGCGGTGGTCCGGCGGCCAGCAGCGTCGCCTGTGCTGGTGATCTCTCTGGATCACCTCCTCGAAAACATCTATCGCTCGGCGCTCCCAGCGCCGGCCGTGGGGAACGCTGCGTGAGCGAGAGGCCGCAAATTCAAAACCTGCCCACCGGCGCGCAATTCCGGAGCAGTCTCATGATGCTCACGACGCCGGCCTCGCTCCTCGCCGTGGCGCTGATGAGCGGCTACCTGATGGCGCTCCTGCGGCTGCCGGCGGATCAGTGGTCCAGTTTTCGATGGATCGTCGGCATCCTGTTCGTGATCCTCGTCGTTGCCGTGAACATCGTGAACCGCCAGCAGGACGCACGAATCGTCACAGGTCTCGACCGGCTGCGAGAGCGTCGCGCGTCACCCGAAGATGTGCGTCATGCGTTCGTGGATATTGTGGACTTCCCGCGTCGAATCGTCGCGACGGGCATGGCGTGGTGGCTGATCGGCGGCGCCATTGTCGCGGTTGCCATGCGGGTAGCCCACGACGATTTCCGGCTCTTCTCGGGTGCGGTGATGATCGCGGCGGCCGGCTCAGGCGGGCTGGTTCAGCTGATCTTCCTCTACTATCTCATGCGGCGCCGCTTCGAACCGATCCGCGAGGCGCTCGCAACCCAGATTCCAGATCCGCAGGAACGGGAAAAACTCGTCACGACCGTGAAGCTCGGTCGCAAGCTTCGCTTTGCACTGACGGGTGTAACCCTCGTGACGCTGCTCTTTGCGATCTTGCTGGCGAGTACGCGCGCCCAGCGTCCCATCGAATCCTTCGCCAACCGCGCGCAGGCGACGCTGCTCCAAGGCGTCGTGGCCGCACCCGGCGGCGAGCGAATTGCGGCGATCGAGAGCGCCCGACGCGAGGCCGTGCGACTCGGTTTCGGGTCGGATCTTCTCGTGCTGGATGAAAAGGCGGAAGTCCTGATCCAGGGTACGCCGCGCGCGCTGTCGCCAAGTGAGCTTCGCTCGATTCGGCAAGCCGGCACCGATGCCGGGTCGAGCGCGAGCTTCGACTCCGAACACCTCTTCGCCTGGCAGCGCATCCCGAACGATGGGCGCGTGCTCGTGCTCGCGGCAAATCGCGGCGACCTGCACGGCGACCTCGCAGACCTGAACGGCGTTTACGGCATCCTCATGGTATTCGCGACCCTGGCTGCGCTCGCTGTGGCTTGGCTCGTAGGGCGCGACGTGGATGGGGCCGTGAACGCGCTGCGCGGAGCGGCCGAGAGGATCGCCGCAGGGGATCTTACCTCTCCTTATGTCTTCAACTCTGAAGACGAGCTTGGCCAACTGGCGCGTACCTTCGAGCGCATGGCAGGGGGTCTGCGCGACACGATCGGACGGGTCGCCGGTGCGACCGACCGCGTCGAGGCGGCCGCCGGCGAGATCGCCGCCGTGACCGAAAGCCTTGCCGGGGTCACTGTCGATCAGGTGCGCGGCATCCAGCAGGCCACAGTGTCCATGGAAAGCATCAACGTCCAGGTGACGGGCATCGCCGAATCCGCCGGTGCGCTGAACGTGTCGGTCGAAGAGTCTTCGAGCTCGATCCTCGAGCTCGGTGCCGTGGGCGAGGAGCTAAACGGCACTGCATCCGTACTCTCTCAGAAGGTTGACGAGGTCTCGAGTTCGATCGAGCAGATGATCCGCAGCGTGCGGCAGGTCGCCCAAAACGCCGAGGGCCTGGCCCAGGCGGCCGCGGAAACTTCAAGCAGCATGGAAGAGATGGCGAGCTCCCTGCGCGAGGTCGACGCGAACGCAGCCGAGACCGCTCGCCTCTCCAGCCGCGTGGTCGCGAGCTCGGAAAGTGGTCGGGAGAGGGTGCGCCAGACGATTGACGGGATGGCCGCAATCCGAGAGGCCACCGAGACAGCCGAGCGCGTGATTCGCAGCCTCGCAGAGCGCGCGAAGGAGATCGGCGCCATCGTTGGTGTGATCGACGACGTGGCGGACGAGACCAATCTTCTGGCACTCAACGCAGCCATCATCGCGGCGCAAGCGGGCGACCAGGGCCGCGCGTTCTCGGTCGTGGCGGATCAGATCAAGGACCTGGCAGACCGCGTGCTCTCAAGCACGAAGGAGATCGGAGGCTTGATCCACGCTGTTCAGGGCGAGAGTGCGAATGCGATCGGCGCGGTCGAGCGCGGTTCGCAGAGCGTTCAGAGCGGAGTCGATCTCTCAGCGGAGGCCGGTGTGTCGCTTGAAGAGATCACCGCCGCGGCCCGAGAGAGCGGCCTGCGGATCGCCGGCATCGTATCGGCGGTCAAGGAGCAGTCGAAGGCCGCAACCCACGTGGTCGAGCTGATGGAGCGCGTACGGAGCGGAGTAGAGCAAATTCGTGCGGCGGGTCGCGAACAGGAGCGCGGCAACGAGGTGGTTCTGCGCAACTCTGTCGCAATGCGCGAAGTTGCTACGCAAGTCCGTGGCACCACTGAGGAACAGGCTCGCGGCTCGGGTCGCATCCGGGAGAGCGTGGAGAGCGTGCGTGAGGCTGTAGACCAGATCAATCGCTCCCTTCAGGAACAGTCGGCGGCCTGCCGCCAGGCTGCGGAGCAGCTCGAACGCGTTTACGAACGGACACGTTCGAACGAAGAATCGTCGCGGCGCATGGGCGATGCCATGCGCGGTTTGTTGAAGCAGGCGGAGACACTGCGCGGCGACGTGCAGCGCTTCCGCATCTAGCAGCGCGCTGCAGTGCGCCCTGCAAGGCGAGGGAGTTGTCCATGATCGCGGCCTGTCCCAAGTGCAGCACGCGCTATCGAGTCGAGAACGAGCGGCTGACGGCGGAAGGAGTGCGGCTGCGCTGCACCCGCTGCCAGGCGGTCTTCCGGGTGCGTGTCCCCGGCGCTGTCGCACCCCTCGTCGAGCCGCAAGTCGAAGCGCAGCCTACCCCCATGCCGCAGCCTCCCGACCGCTCACGACTCGTATTGATCGCCGACAGTGATGCGGAAGAGGGGAAGGTCACAGCGGATTCTGTGGCGGGGTGGGGCCTCCATCCGCTGCTCGCGCACGACGGTGTTGAAGCGATCCTCGCGATCCAGCGCAACCTTCCTCGTGCCGTGATTCTCGATGCTGCGCTGCCCAAGATGTTCGGCTTCCAGATCTGCGAACTAATGAAGCGGAACGCGGAGTTGCGCGAAATTCACGTGGTGCTGATCGGCGCCATCCACCACCGGGAGCGCTATCGCCGCTCGCCGCACGAGCTCTATGGTGCCGACGCGTATCTCGAGCGCCCGGATCTGCCCCACGGCCTGATCACTGTCTTGCGCGACTTCGGCCTCCCGATCGCGGGTCCCTCCCCCGCAGCGCCGGCTCGCAGCGCGCTCCCGGCGCGCCCTGCGGCGCCAGATTTCGACGTGGAGGATGTGCCGATGCCGCTCGAGTCGGCACGGGACTTTTCCGAGGTGCCCTTCGAGGTGCTGTCCGCGCCCGCTGCGGCGCCTGTCGCTCCGGGCGCGACGTCGGCGGCCCCGCCGATGCCCGCCGTTCCGCCGCGACCCTCACGCAGCGCTCCCTCTCCCGGAGCTGCGCGTGCTCCGCTGGCCGCGCCCGCCGCTGCTCCCATCAACGATGGCCTCGCCGAGGAGCGCGCAAAGGCCGAGCGGCTCGCGCGCATCATCGTCTCCGACGTGATCCTGTACAACCAGGAAAAATTCGCCCGAGCGGTCGCAACCGGGCGGGTCGTCGAGATGTTGGATCCCGACCTCGAGGAGGGCCGGGCGCTATTTCGCCAGCGGATCGACGCACGCGTGCGCGAGGAGCGCGACCATCTCGCAGAAGAACTGGTGCGTGTCGCCCGTACGCGCGGCATGAGGTGATGTGATGGACGCGCGCGAGCGCGAGAGCATCGAGCTCGGACTTGCGAGCGCGGACGAGGAACTCCGGCGACTCGCCGTCGAGAGCCTCGGAGGGCTGCCCGCGGAAGAGGCCCTGCCGCGCCTCGTCACCTGTCTCGGTGATTCGAGCTGGCGCGTACGGAAGGCCGCAGTCGATCGTCTGGTGAACGCGCCAGACGCCTGGCTCGCCGCGCGGTCCCTGATCGAGGCGCTGGCCGACGGCGAGAACCCCGGTCGCCGCAACTCCGCGGTGGAGGCGCTGGTGCGCTGCGGCGCACGCGTCATCCCCGCGCTGCTCGAGGCGAGCGCGAGCGCGGACGTCGATGTGCGCAAGCTCGCCGTGGACACGCTCGCGGGCATTGGGGACGAGCGCGCAGAGCCACGTCTGCGGGCCCTGCTGAGCGATCCTGACGCCAATGTGCGCGCCGCCGCCGCGGACGCGCTGGGTGCCACGGGCGGTAACGAGTCGCTACAGGCCTTGCTCGCCTCCGCGGTGCGCCCAAGCGAAGAGCGCCTTGTGCGGTTCTCGGCGCTGCGGGCCCTGGCCCGCCGAGAGGCGCCCCTCTACGCCCGTGATCTCGGCCCCGCCACCGATGACCCATGGCTCAAGCCAGTCGCCTTCGGAGTGCTTGGGGTCGGCGCGTCGGACGACGACGAGGCGGTCGAGCACCTGCTGAAGGGCCTGGCCGCCGGCTCGCGCAGCGTGCGCGAAGCCGCGATGGCCGCCCTCTTGCGCCGCCTGAGCCGGGTGGACGGCGCCGTCGCGGATGCCCTGGCAGAGCGGGTGCGCGAAGCCGCCCTCGCCAGTCCGACGCTCGTAGCCGACGCGGTCGAGCGCCTGCGAAGCGCCGATCTCGCCACCCGTCTCGTGCTCGTCCAACTGCTCGGGCTGCTTAGGCTGCCCGCGACGATCGTACCCCTCGTGGAGGCGGGCCGTGACGAGGCCCTGGCGGAGGTCGCGCTGGCGAGCTGTTTCTCACAGCGCTCGAGTCAGGCCGAGGCGGTGCTCAGCATCGCAAACGATCGGCCCTACGCGCAGCTCATCGTCAGCGGCGCGCCGATCGATCTCACCGAGTCGACGTTCGCGAACCCGCTGGAAGCAGCATTTTCAAAGCTGCTGGCGGGATCGAGCCACGGCAGGGCTCCGTCGGCGGTCCTGCTCGGACCCGAACAGAGTGCGATGCTCACGATCGACCGCCCCCCGCCCGGCGCCGCGCAAGAGGTCCACATCGACGC
>Ga0209039_10002809_pt1 | contig 14294 bp, 13 predicted proteins | sample BogFormECP12_OM1_FD_188238 | JGI IMG/M metagenome (GOLD analysis project Ga0209039, IMG submission 188238) | Bog forest soil microbial communities from Calvert Island, British Columbia, Canada - ECP12_OM1 (SPAdes) (version 2) | ecosystem: Environmental > Aquatic > Freshwater > Wetlands > Bog ... | reverse complement strand
ATTTCTCCTATCCGTTCGCCGGCGAAGCATATTCTCCCTCTATCGCAGTGCCTCTAGCTGTCACAAACTTTAGATCGTAGACGGTCGCGTTGCTCCAGCCAAATTCGACTGGTGACAGTTGGGCATGTCCACCAATAGGTATCTGAGCACCATTGAAACCCGGTAGTTGTTGGCCATTTATGTAGAGGGAACTCACCGAGGTTGAGACTTTTCCAGTGTTGTAGAGCCAAACATTAATGGTAAGAGTGCCACTATTGTTTTTGAACCAGACATCCTCGATGCTGACTAATTCCATTACGGATGCGCCCCTGCCGTTTTGGTAGTCCTTTACGAAGTTTACGAAGTAGCCGAACGCTATGCTCATGCCTATGACTACTACTAGAATCATCAAGATTGTGCCGATGACGTTTGAAACTGCTTTCCTGTTTCTTGATAGCCTTCTCATGTCACGTCACCATCCAGTTTGGTGGAATCAATAGGAAGAATATGATGTATCCCACAATCATCAGCACGATAGAGTGTTTGAAGCCTCCTGCAACTCGGCGCTCACCTATCTTTCCCGCCATCAGCCCTCCAACCAACGCGGACATCAACATGGTCCTGTAGAAGAAGTTTTTCAAGTCGCTGATGCCTCCAATGCTCAAGGGGCTGAGTATCTGAGGAAGCCCCTGAAGCGGAGCGAAGAAAGACTTCACAAGGATGACTGAAGTGAACGCAAAAACAAAGAATGCTGCATAGACCACGATAATGTATGGTTTCATCTGGGAGCTCGTCTCCTTGTCCGTCTGCCTCATGTCCTCCATGAATCCAGCCGTCGCCGTGAAAACCTTGCGTATCTCGCCTCCTGAACGGCTTGCCTCCAAAACAAGTGTACAAAACCGGTTTACAATGGATGATTTGATCCTGTTTCTGAACCCTGTAAGAGCGTCCTCAAAAGACAAACCCCAAGACATTTGAACCGTGAGCTTCTTCACTTCGTCAGAAAGAGGCGGTCGGACCAACTTGTCCTCAACTACCTTTTCAATAGCTTTTATGAAGGTAACCCCTGTCTCCTGGCTTTCGCTGATTCCTCTCACTAGGACGGGCATCTGGTCTTCGATGCCGTTCATCCATTTCTGATTCAGATGTTCAAGGATCGCTGACGGAACGAGCACTATGAGAATAGAAACGAGTAACAATTCGTTGAAGAAAAGGGCGGCTGTGTCAGGTTGAAGTATGAAAAATCCGATGCCAAAACATATGGCGACGACTACGGAAACTGCAGCGGCGATTTGCCTTGTTTTCAACGGAATTTTCATGTTTCGATCACCTTTGCGGATTCATGCCATCAACTATCAAGATCATGATGCCGACTCCAGCTGGAAGGAAAACAAATGTAAGAAGGTTCAGGAGGTCCATGGGATCCATGCTTCCGACGGTGATCCCACCGCCTATGAACGACATGACTGAGAGCATTATTATGAGCATGAGTGGGCCGGCAACCATAAAAGTGATGTAAGTTTCAGCTACTAGGCCGAGGTTGTCTACGAAATGCTTCACGTTAAGCATTCTTTCACGCTTGTACTTTTCAGATTCCTCCCTCAAATATAGAGCCAAGTCCCCTCCCATATGTGAGGTCGTGACTATCCCATCCAGCAATTTTGCGAACCCCTTTGAAGGTGACTTTTCGGCTGCCTTCTTAAGAGATACATGAAGGTCGAGACCCATGAGTTGAATATCACGCATGATTCCTCCGACCTCTTTGCTGACACCGAACTCATCTCCCACCCTGCCCAAGGAACGAAAAACACTTTCAGCAGGCATCCCAGAGCTCGCCAGAACCGCCATGAAGTTTGCTATGGTGGGCAAATTTGCATCGATCTTGCCTGCTCTCGTATAGACCTCAAAACGGGGGTACAAATGAAAAACACCTATTGACGACAATGCGACCAATAGGCCCCCGACAACGGGAAAAACAATAGGATTCAAAATCTGAAAATTAGCGTTCAGGAACAATGGATAAGATACTGCAAAAATAGCTATGCCTGCGACCAGAGATACGAACATCATCAATCCAACGTAAACCCTGAAGGCTATCCCCATGCTGGCTTTGCCGAGGGTCTTTTCTAGTCCCCCGAATTTCGAGACGATGCTTGGAGGCATCATCTTTGAAAACTTCCAGAAGAAACCGACAAACCTGTTATCCAGTGGATGTCGCCTCCTTGTAGACGCGCTCTGGATCCTCGTAGTATCGCCTTATGATATCAGAAACCTCCAAATACTTTCTCACGTTCTGCGCACGCATCCAGTCGAGTACTCGCATTCTGCGCTGGATTTCTCCGTTTGCCGCTTCAGTGCTGATACCCTTTTTTTCCGCTATCCTCTCAACAAGATAGCTCCTCCCAGTGTATTCAAATGAGTCTTTCGCCGGGTTCCACTTGAAGACCTCATTCGTCAGAATCTCCTTCGACCTCGGATCCAGGCCGACTATCTCGGATGTTGTCACTGTCCTTCTCGTCGGCTTGTCAACGTGCTCAACCCGTTTTTGAATAGTGATTATATCTATTCCCGAGATCAGAGTCCTCGGAACATTCATCGGCTCCGATTCAAGCCGGTAAACTGCTGATTCCACAGATTCAGCGTGAAGAGTCGACATGCCAAGGTGGCCTGTGCTCATTGCTTGAAAAAGCGTGTAAGCTTCAGCACCCCTGACTTCGCCGACGATTATGTAATCCGGCCTCTGCCTGAGCGAGGCCTTAAGCAGTTCGAAAAGGCCTATATCAGTCGCTTCGGTGCCGAGACCTATGTGCGCCCTCGTCGTTGCGGGTATCCAGTTTTCGTGCGGGAGATTCAGCTCCGGCGTGTCTTCTATCGAAACTATTTTGAAGTCTGGCTTGATGAACATGCTCAAACAGTTGAGCATAGTTGTTTTTCCAGCTGCTATTCCTCCAGAAACCATGATAGAGACCCTGTTCTCCACTGCATACCAGAAGTATGCAGCGACCTCAGCTGAAAGGGTGTTAAAACCTATCATGTCTATAATGGTCAACGGGTCAGCTTTGAATTTCCGAATCGTAAACGTAGATCCCCTCCTCGTGATCTCCGTCCCGTACGTGAGGTTAATGCGGCTTCCCTCCGGTAGGCTGGAATCCAGCATCGGCTGCGCAATTGAAACGTGGCTGCCACACATGTAAGCCAGTCTTAACGCGTACGAGTTGAGTTCTTCTGTCGTTTCGAACCGAACGCTTGTTGGCACATACTCGTATTTTCTATGCCAAACATAGATGTTTATCCCCGTCCCATCACAGGATATGTCTTCGATTGACGGATCATGCATGAGAGGATCAATCTTTCCGAATCCAAGGTTGTCCCTAAGCATGTAATACAAGAGCTTCCCCTTAGCCTCCTTATCCAGCTTGAAATCGTAGTGGTCAAGCACTTCTTCAGCTTTCCGAACAAGGTACTCCTTGGCCGCTTCCTTCGACTCCAACTTCGATAGGTGCACATCCAGAACTTCCATCAACAAGCTTTTCAGACGTTCAAGCTGCAGAACATCATCAAGGCTGAGCTTCGGCTCTTCAACGACATAAGTCACGTTTCCACGGGAAGGATCACGCAAAATATTCGCGTACGCATACGGCTCAGTCAGCGCGTACGTCTCGATACTATTGGCATCTCTAATATTCAGCCGCGCATATTCTGGAACAGGTTGTGCCACTAACGCTTGAGGTATAGCAAGTGTATTTTCTGGAATATCGACTGCTTTCTTGCGAGAGAACAGCTTTTTCAGCGTTTCCTTAAGAGCCAACTCTGATGAATCCTCCATAAACTTGATGATCTTGCTGATTTGCGAAACAAAGAAATGGGAAACGGCTAACTGATCAAAAGATCAGTTTCCGTCGCTAGTTCATTGCTTCTAGGATCCAGGGACTGTACCCGAAGCTTCAGCAGGCGTGCCATCAACACAGACAACTCTGATGTCCACAGATGCAGGCGAAGCCCAAGCAGTATTCCATGTTGCAGTTAAGGGAGTGATGGTAGTGTTTCCTTGCGGCAGTGTTATCCCCAGTCCGGTCGAGATCTGTACTCCGTTTACATAAAGGCTGTCAACAGTGACGGTTCCTGAACCAACGTTCTGCACCCAAACATCCAGATTGCTGCCGCTCTTTGCATAACTTTGTATTTGGATTGCTTTGCCCACTTTGGTGGTTGTGCCTCCTAGGTATCCCATGACCCAGGCGTAGGCTATTAGTGAAGCCGCAACTGCAATGGCAATCATCAATAGTACTGCGATGACGTCTGAAACTCCTTTCTTGTTCCTTCTCAGACTCTTCATTCTTTCTTTCTCCTCCTCGTTGTTGTTACATTCAACTTTTGTGGGGCTTTATTTAAACAGTCAAGGAGTATTCTTATAGAACTAACCTCTGGTTCAAATCCCCCGCGTTCGACAGACTTGGCCAGCATGAAGAGTTTCAAGAGGAAAGCATTATAACAGAATACCTCACAGACTTCATTAAGGAAGACGACAAATGAAACTGCTGAAAACTGGCATTCCAGGTCTTGACGAGTTCCTGCAGGGAGGCTTGCCGCCGAGGGTTTACTTGCTGTTGGGTGCACCTGGATCTGGGAGCGAGGTGTTCGCTAGACAGGTGGCTCATTCCAGAATCAAGGAGGCCGAGGTCACCTACCTCACTGTGACCCGATCCGCTGACTCCGTCAGAGAAGACATGTCCAACTACGGCTGGCAAGTTCGATCACTCGAAGAGGCTGGGAAGTGGAGGTTTTTCAACCTGAGCCAGATGCATTCGGTGGCAGATGTTGTTACCGAAGAAATGAAGCAGCACAGAAGCGTCGTCTTGGACTCCCTATCCGAACTCATCCTCACACATAAAACCCAAGAAATAATCAACCTCCTCAACTCAATGTCAACCCAAAACAAAGAAAGCGGAACACTGCACCTAATCCTTCTAACAGAAGGGATGCAGCAACTCGAAACGGAAGTGGCAATGCAGCACTTTGCAGACGGCGTCATAGTCTTCACCATCACACGTGGAACCGAAGCTCAGGCAAGACACATCATGATCAAGAAGATAAGAGGAGCCACTGTCCCCACACGGATGCTTCCATACTCAATCGGCGAAAAAGGCTTCACAATAGAAACAGCAACAAGAATAACATGAGCACTCCGCTTGAGCAGATTTTTGATACAAGTGTCTAACCAAGACCACGTTCTAGAGCCCTGACTGCGGGAAGGATTGTTCAAAATTTAAAATAGATAATTCGAAAACATGATGGAAGTGAAACAAGAAAACATTCAGTGAAAAAAGTGAGGGCCACCCAAAGAACTTGGAAAGAGCTGTTCAATGATTGCGTACTCCTAGTATTAGTTTTTGGCACCATCGGGATAGCACTCAAGTTCACCATGTTCTTTGACAAATGGGTCTATTTCCCATCTTTCCCAAACGCCTTAGACGCTTCGTTCCTGATATTCTCAGTATTATACTTGGTCTGGAAAATCAAGCGGTAAGACATGAGCTATAGTCCAACAGCAGCATGCTGCCCAAATCAGCGCGCGCCACAAAGTCAAGCCTGAGGAGCAGCCACCCTGTCTTGTCCAAGCCTTGTTACTACACACATTACTTTTGAAACAACAAAAAAACAGCCGACTCGACTCTGAAGAGCTTTTCAGACTGTTTTTCAACATTGTTTGTTACTATACACATTACTTTTGACATTACAAGTAAAAATGATCGGGGCAACAAAGCAACATCCCAATTTTACAATTCACCGTTTCAAAAAACGTAAATAAGAAAAGGCGGGGGCTGACGAGGCAGCGCGGGGCGCTTTTAAATTGTTCAGCGTTTGCTACGTGGGTGGGGGTCGTGTTCCCAGCTTTACTGCAATGTTAATCGTGGCTGTCTGGTTCATTCGAACGATCGTCATGTTTATCGTTTGGCCTGGTGAGGTGTTTTCTTCCATGTAGCTTATGAGAGCATCTCCGTTCGTGATTCTTGTGCCGTTGAGGGCTATTATGATGTCTCCTCCAATGGTCTCTTGGCTTCCAAGAATTGTGGTTTGCGTTGTGCCGCCTTGTAAGCTCGCAGTGGCTGCAGGTCCTCCGCTTGTTACTTGGCCGATTAGCCAGCCATAGGTTACGGTCGTGTTCATTGCCAGTGCAGTTTCGTAGTTCATATCGTATCCGCTTGCTCCAAGCCAGGGGTGACTGTTGTACGAACCGTTCACGATAAGAGATGGAGTTTCTCGCAGTATTGTGCTAGAAGGAATCGCCAGACCTAGCCCTTGGGCAGCTGCTCCATTGTAAGTTGCAGTGTACGAGGTTATTCCGACAACTTCACCTGCATAATTCAGAAGCGGTCCTCCAGAGTTACCAGGATTAATAGGCGTAGACGTCTGAATGCAATCAGCTATAGCGTAGCTGGTCCAGTCAACCGTGACTGATCTGTGGAGCGCACTGACTATTCCTGAAGTCATCGTTCCGGTCAATCCCAGAGGGTTGCCTACGGCAAAAACTGGGTCGCCGATCTCTAGCGTGGAAGAGCTTGCGATTCTGAGGGGCAAGTACTCGTTCTGCGGCGCTTTCGTTGAGAGCGTGGCAAGGTCTGAGTACAAGTCTGTGCCTGTCACGTTGGCTGGGTACGTGTTTCCGTCCGTGAAGGTTACAGTAACATTGACCGCATCATGAACAACGTGGTAGTTTGTAATAATTGCAAACTGTCCAGTCAGGTTAGCGACGAACCCTGAACCTTCTACCTCTGAATAGACAGGATTGCCAAAGAAATCATATCCGCCTAGTTCCGATCCTTGAACCATGACTATAGAGTTTTTGACTTGGTCGTACAACTGGGGCAATGAAACATTATCCCCCAGAATGTAGGTCACGCCTCCACTGTTCTTGGAAGACGAGTTCTGAGCTGACTGAAGATCTGAAACTTGGTTTTGAAGCGTTGACACGCTGTTCGTCAGGTTGTTTATTTGATTTGATGTTGCCAGACTGCTTGCTGCGTAGCCGACCACCCCTCCTGCGAGCAGACAAATAATTATCGCTCCGACCAACACCCGCGTTAAATGAGGGTTTTTCGGTTTTTCTGGGTTTGATGGTATTTCCACTCACATTCCTCCTTTTCTGTTCATATTCTTTTTTTGCAACTGGGACATCTTTGATCGGTGGATTGAATCTTGTTTCCACAGTAGGGACAAATGAGCTTTTTCTTCATCGAATGAAGTCCCAGTTTCTCCTTCGCGATTTTTCCGTCCCTCAGAAGAAGCATTCTTTCGGTGTGTGAAGCTGCTTGGCTGTCATGCGTAACCATGACCACTGTGGTTCCTTGATTGATGTTTAGGTTCGCGAGGAGTCGGACAATTTCATATTTGTTTTCCGTGTCCAAGTTGCCCGTAGGCTCATCTGCCAAGATTATCGCCGGATTATTCGCCATGGCCCGTGCGATGGCCACTCTCTGCTGTTCGCCGGCGCTCAATCGCTGAGGCCTGTGATCTTCTCTCCCGGATAAACCCACCAGTTTCAGGAGTTCACGGGCTCTAGCGCTTCGTTCACTCTTGGGCCTCTTCGTGCATTCCATCGGCAACTCGACATTCTCAAGTGCATTCAAGTATGGCAAGAGATTGAAAGTCTGGAAGATAAAACCTATCTTGTCTCTTCTTATCTTGCAAGCTTCCCTTTCAGGCATGCTTGAAACGTCGACTCCGTCAAGGATAACCGTTCCAGCAGTCGGTTTGTCAAGGCACCCCAGTACGTTTAGTAACGTTGTCTTGCCCGAGCCGGATGGTCCCATGATTGCAACAAACTCGCCCTTATTCACTTGAAGATCAAGATCCGACAGAGCCCGCACTTCGCGTTTGCCCATCATGTAGACCTTGGCGACTTTTTCAGTTTTTAGAACAACTTCACTCATACCTCATAGCCTCGGCAGGTCTAGTTCTTGAAGCTCTCCAAGCCGGATACAGGCTGCCTACGGCTCCCAATGCCACAGCCGCTCCGAGCGCCAGCAACATGAACATAGGAGTTACTGCAGCCGAGCTAGTTGATGACACTGACCTAGTTGATGACAGGGCAATAGCAAAGCCGCCTCCAAAGCCCCCACCGCGAGAACCAAAAAGGTTTACGGATGGAAGCAGGTACCCTGATAGCAAGGGTGCTCCAACTGTTCCTATCCCGATGCCTACTAGGCCTGCAGCCAAGCTCAAGATTACGCCCTCAAGCATAAACTGCTTCATGATGCTCCAACTGCTGAATCCTATTGCCTTAAGCGTACCTATCTCCTTCGTTCTCTCTCGCACCGTATACAGCATCACGAACAACACGATTAAGCTAGTTGCAACCAGCGCCACAATGATCTCTTGTGTTGCAATCGACTGTGTCTGAGCTACGGTTGATTCAGCACTGTTCAGCGTTTCAGTGTACACTGCCTCCTCGTTCTCAAGGTTCGCCAAACGATCCGAGTACGTTGTGACGGACATAGTGCCTGCCTGGATCTCTGATGAATACATAGTCTGTATCTGCGTGTTTATGTTATCTACAAGAGAAGCGTTCTCTGCGTACACGTCAACTGTGCTCACGTTCCCCACTTCGCCCGTGAGATTTTGAGCATCATTCAGACTCATGTATACTCCCCTAGTTTCTAAGGAGCCTTGATCCGATGGATTGTAGATTCCCACCACTTTGAATGTTCCGCCGTCCAACGTCACTTGACCGCCCACTCCTACCCCATAGTATTCTGTGAGATTAACACTCATGAGAACGACGCCAGTATCAGTATTACTTTCGTTCAGATTTGTTCCCGAGACTATGTCAGTAGGCAGTATGGGATATTCGTCGTCAAGCGAAAAATTCAGACTGACCCCCGTGATCGTGTAAAGGGGCCTATTAATAGTAAAGTCTCCGCGCGGCGTAGATATGGTCTGTTGAGTCGTGTCGGACGATGATACAGTAAGGGACGGAACAACAGCTTCAATTCCAGCAACGGCACTAATGTTGCCCACAATCGATTCACCTAGATAGGACGGCGTGCGTGAAACAAGTGAACCCCCGAAGCCCCCGAAGCCTCCAGGTGAACCAGAAAAGTTATAAGAGCCTGGGGCCGGCGCTGTGAAATTGCTGGAGAATATGCCTCTGCCTGAAAAAGATGACACTTCTATCAACGTAGTAGTCTGGTTGATTTGCTCTTCCGTGGCCAGAATAGTGCTGTTATAGTTTTGTGTCAAATTCTGCGTAGATTCTTGGTTTGCGACCACACCTGCAGGGATAGATATCATTATTGCCAAAGAAAAACTCAAGGCAACGATTACTAATAGAGCCCTTGTCTTTCTTCTCGAAATGTTCCTAATTGCTCTTGTAAAAGCTCCCAAACTCATCACTTTCCCTGATGTTTAACGTTTAATCTGATGAAGCGAGGAGGGGCAGCAATGAACTTGAAAGTTATGCACCGCCGTCTATAGCCAACGTCCTTCATGACTTTCACTGTTACCATCTCCCTATTTGCTTACGATTCTACTCGAAAGAATGACGCCTTATTAAACCGTTTTTCAGAATTACACCAAATTCTGTTCTGAATCCGATGGCAATTAAACCCTATCTGAAAACAATGCTTGTGTCAAACCCTAGAGGCTCACGCGAAGTAATCCGCAGCGTTAAGACGGGACGTTCCGAAATTGACAGGTTGCAATAGGAAATCTCGGCTTTACCTCCCGAGAGGCGCAGAGGCTTTTCATCGTCTATTTCGCCCCCGATGAAAGTAATCGACCAAGAACGGAACTAGTTTTTCTACTAGAATGAAGGCGCAGGTTGCGTAGATTATTCCGCCGATGATGTCTATTACATAGTGTTCTCCGAGGTAGACGGCGCTGAACCAGACTCCCGCGGGAAATATGAGTATAGGTAAAGCTTTGGTTTTCTTGACTCTCAATGCGTAAAGCGAAATAAGCCATGGATACATAGCGTGAATGCTCGGAAACGCTGCAAACTCATTGGATGAGATAAAGTCTATGGTCGTGCGGAACAATGGGATCCCCAAATTGTTGTCCACTTGAAAAAGGATGCGCGTGGCATCCACGCCGTACCATGGGGGTGCAGCTGGATACACTAGAAATGTCACCAGTGCGCTGTACGTGCAAATTGCCAAAGCTAGCACGTAATTTCTGAAGTTTTTGGGAGAGTATTTCCACAAGACGAAGGCAAAAACCGTTGGCATTATGAAATGTAAAGAGTAAAAAAAAGCCCCAAGATAATCCAGGATAGGGCTCCTGTAGAGATGCTGAAGTACAAGAGTCGGGATTGAGCCGAATAACTGGATTTCGAGATTTGCAGGTTGCTCGACGTGTACCAGCTTAGGTAGACCGCCAACTAGGCCATTCATGGCTTCGAAGGAAAGGAAAATCAGTACAAAGGGAGCCCAGTCACCTATGAAACGGCGGCTCGTCTTATTATACGCCGCATAGATGAAAAAAACAAGAACTATAAATTCAGGACTTGGAAATACATCATAGACAAAGCAGAAGACGGCCAGTATCACTAGGTAAACGGCGGGAAGTGCCACTCCAAGGAGACGTGAATATCGGTAATTACCTTCTGATTGAGGGATTTGCTCTTCTCTTTCAACCGTGTTGATCCCGGCCCGTCATGAACGCTCGATATATTCTTCCGCCTTTGCTGAACGTGATCTGCTATGAAACGGCGGCTGGCCTTATTATAATTTGCATAGACAAAAAAAGATGACTCATATCCCTCAAACCGTTTACGCGCGACTTCTATCTCTCAGATTGATCCTCTGTTCAGAAGGCAGATGCGTTGATTCTTCTATCCCGTAAAGCCTGGGAATTGTAGAGAAATCTTTTGCAGAGTGAAGCGACATCATTATTCTTAGTATCTGCATTGCCTCAATGAAGGCGCGATAAACTTTCATTTCTACCGCTCGCATAGCAAGTTTTATACGTTTTACACTGAAGGGACGATATACCCAGATTCTACTTATCGAAGGCAATGGAGTTGACGCTTCAGCTATTTTCTCATCTTCTTGGTTTCTCAGCTTGCACTCCTTTTGAATCTCAATGGAGCCCAGAAAAGCTGAATGGAGAAAGGGAAAATCGAGAAATAGTCTCCAGCTCTTCTGGACCCCTTGAGACCTTTCCTTTGGAGAGCGGTTTGGTCGCAGTTCTTTTCTCAACCTCCAGTCGGCAAGAGAGCTTTTTGATTAATTAACTCTTTTTCAGGATTGGGCCATATTTTGTTCCTAATTTCACCCATCCTCGTAGCCGGATGAGTGGCGGAGAATCGGCGACATATTTATTATGCTCGTTCAAATAGGTCTAGAGAAAGACTTCTTAATCCTTCGGAGCGGAACGAATGTCTATCAGTTCAAGGCCACTCAAGTACTTGCTTGGGTGGCTGATTGCGGGCACCAGAGGAGGTTTAAGCCGCGCAAAGATAATTCAAGCCTTAAATGAGTCTCCGAAGAACGCAAATCAGTTGGCAACCCTCCTCAACATGGATTACAGAACAATAAGGCACCACATCCAAGTGCTTGAAAAAAACAAGATAATTACGTCTGCAGGGGAAGGCTACGGCATGACATACTTCTTGTCACCTGCCATGGAAGAGAACTACGCCATGTTTGAAGAGATTGTGAATAAAATCTGGAAAAAGTAGAAAAAGGAGGAAAATGGATGAACAGTCATATGAACAAGAGTCTGAGAAACTGGATAGTACTAATAATCATAATAGCAGTGGCCGTATTTGCGGCTTTGTGGGCCACATCAACTGAGTGGTTTCCGCGGTTTCCTTTTGAAGAGCGTCCACTACCCCTCGAGAATCGTGCAGACATCGAGCTTTTCTATACTGTGGAAACAATAGTTTCCGTGATAAACGTCACGCTTTCAGCTTTTCTGTTACTTATGTACATAAACATATACAGAAAAACAAGGTCAGAATTCACCATAGGACTGATAATCTTCTCCACTGTACTTCTCCTGCACGCTTTTGTCGCCATCCCGCTCGTACAACGAGCGTTTGGCTTCGCTCAATCTGGTTTAGGCCCGTTTGCCATGCTGCCTGACCTATTCACCTGCGCTGCACTTGCTATTCTGCTCTACTTAACATTCAAATATTGATGGCATAACCAAATGGGGCCACATCTAATATAGACAAGCTGGTCACTTTAATCTCTAGGATGTTTCAGGGGCACGCTATTCCCACGGTTCCTTGAGATTGATTTTGCTGCCAGTCACACCTTTTCCTGCGAGATAGCTGCAAGCGGTGAGGGCTGCAATGGCACCATGACCGACTGCGATGGAAATCTGTTTTTCCTCCACATCAGTAACATCTCCTGCAGCAAACAATCCTTCGATTTTTGTCGACTGATCTCTGCCAACTGGCACTTCACCCTTTTCGTTGAGCTCAATAAGCCCTTTCAGCGGAGCTGTGTTCGGGGTCAGCCCGATTTCGAGAAAGACTCCGTCAACGTTGACGTCATACTGGTTTTTTCCATCTATAGATTCAAGTCTAACGCCCGTCAATTTTTCTTTTCCCAGAAAAGAATGGACGATCACGCCTTTATGAAGCGTAACGTTTTTTCGGTTAATGACGTCTTCGGCGAGACCTACATCCGCTTTGAATTCACTCTTTCGGTGGATCAGGTGAACTTCGGAGGCGAAGCTGAGCATATCACGTGCTGCTGTAAAAGCAGAGTTGCCGCCTCCCACGACCGCCACACGTTTGCCCTGATAAAGGGGAGCGTCACAAGTTGCGCAGAAACCGATTCCTTTCCCTAGAAAGATGTCTTCGCCGGGAACGCCTAATCGGTCATATTCCTTCCCTGCACAGTAAATCACTGACTTCCCCTTAAACTGATGATTATCCTCAGTTGCTGCAATGAAATCACCATTTGCCATGCTGATTCGCATCACATTTGACCCCAAAACCTCGGCGATTGGATAGCTTTCCACGTGACGGCGAAACGCTTCAGCCAGGTCCGAACCGTTCTGTTCGGGCATGCCGAGATAGTTGTCGATTTTCGCAGTATTCTCGATTTGTCCTCCCAGCTTCTTTGCAATCAACACAACGTCAAGTCCTTTGCGAACAGAGTATATGGCTGCAGACATAGCTGCTGGCCCCCCTCCTACAATTATGGTTTCATATTCGTGATTTTCATTTGCAGCAACAGTCTTGCGTTCACCTTCAAATTCCCGTACAACTTCTCGGAGCCGTCCATATTCCGCAGGGTTGGCTGCTTTCAAAATCTCCATATAGACTGTTTCTGCAGGCAAAGCGCCCTCAAAAGAGTGTGTTTCATTGATAATGGTTTTGGGAACGGCTGTAACGTTGTATTTCTGGGTGAGCTGAGGAAACTGTGATGCCTCCACCATGTCTGCCTGTATGTTCGTGTTAACAAGGGCAAACTGATGTGCGACATGCACCATTTTCGGACAATAGGGGCAAGTCAAAGTTACCATTACCTGAATGTGGACCTTCTCCCTGATGTTTCTCACAAGTTCTTCTAGTTCTGCATCCAAACCGGAATGGCGTGAGGAAACCATGAGCACGGCTTGCACGAGTGAGGAGAACTCGTACCCGACTGTCAACCCGTAAAATCTTAGCTTGTATTCACCCTCTCCAGTGACTACAGTTGCGGGTATCTTGTCAACTCCATAGTTCAGCGCTTCATCGCCATGTAACACAAAATCATGAACAACCAGTTCGAGCTTTTCTGACATCGAAGCGAATTCTTCAAGAAGCTGCCTCTGTTGTGCACAGGCAGGGCAAGCGTTCTCCTGCGTGAAGAAAATCAGTTTCACAGGAGATACGAGGCCCTCAAAGACTTTTTGAAGCTCAACCCTTGTTTCACCCTCTATCAACTTAGACATGAACTCACCCTACGACAGTGCTGTCCATTAATGGTCACGTGGGTCATACTGAACAATCTTAACGTATATTCTTTTTTACCCTTCAGTAAAACAGGTTCAGAACACCACAGATTCTCAACAAAGCAAAATCGTTTCCAAATGCGTTTTCAACGAATATAGGACGTGCGCCTGACCTTAGGGTCCTCAATAGGATGGGCACTTGCAGGGCGTAGTAGGCGATGGGTGATCAGTACTTGAAGCTTAAGCCGCGGCTTTTTGCTGAGGAAATCCGCATTTTTTTAGCAGTTTTTGCCATTTCATGTCTGTGATTTTTTGGATTTCGCCAATAATTTTCTCGTTCTGAGGCGTGAACAAGTGTCTGAAACGTCCTTGAACCTGCAAGTACTCTCGGACAGGTTTCTTTTTCTGTGGCGCTAGAGCGA
>Ga0209039_10002808_pt1 | contig 14296 bp, 14 predicted proteins | sample BogFormECP12_OM1_FD_188238 | JGI IMG/M metagenome (GOLD analysis project Ga0209039, IMG submission 188238) | Bog forest soil microbial communities from Calvert Island, British Columbia, Canada - ECP12_OM1 (SPAdes) (version 2) | ecosystem: Environmental > Aquatic > Freshwater > Wetlands > Bog ... | reverse complement strand
GCAGGATGCGCCGTTTCGCCTGGAGGCCGGCGGCTCGCTGCAGCCGGTCTCCATCCGCTACGCCATCTATGGCGAGTTGAACGAACGCCGCGACAACGCTGTGCTGGTCTGCCATGCGCTGTCGGGATCGGCGCGCGTCGCCGACTGGTGGCCGGAGATGTTCTCTGCCCCATCTCGCGCAGCAACGGCGTGTGATGGCGACCCCGGCAGCAGTGTGTTCGATTTGTCGCGCGATTGCGTCATCGGCACCAACATTCTCGGCTCCTGCTACGGCTCAACGGGACCAACTTCCATCAATCCCGCGACCGGCCAACCTTACGGCCCTGATTTTCCGGTTGTGACCATTCGCGACATCGTGCGCGCGCAAGCGCAAGTGCTGGACGAACTCGGCGTCGAGCAATTGCGCATCGTGATCGGCGCATCGATTGGCGGCATGCAGGCGTTGCAGTGGGCGGTGGATTATCCCGCGCGTGTCGAGCACTGCATCGCGATTGGTACGGCTCCGCTATCAGCGATGGGGCTGGCGCTGAACCATCTTCAGCGCCAGGCTATCCGTCTCGATCCAAACTTCTGCGGCGGAAAGTATCCGCCCCACGAGCAGCCCGGAGGCGGCCTGGGACTGGCGCGTGCGATTGCCATGTGCTCTTACAAATCGGCAGAGCTGTTCGATGAGCGCTACGCCCGCAAGCCCAATCGCAACGGTGAAGACCCGCTGCGCTCTTTGGAACATCGTTACGACGTGGCCGGCTATCTCGATTATCAGGGCGAGAAGTTTGTGCAGCGCTTCGATGCGAATGCTTACCTGGTGATTTCGAAGACCATGGACACCTTTGATCTGGCGCACGGCTACGCCTCAGAGGGGGAGGCGCTCCAGCGGATCCAAGCACATGTTTCGCTGGTGGGCATCACGTCTGACTGGCTGTTTCCGCCGGAAGATGTTCGCGCGTTGGCCGAGCGCATCGCCGCCGCCGGAGCGCCGTGCGACTACACCGAGTTCCAATCGTCCCATGGACACGACGGATTTTTGGCCGAAATGGATGCCATCGCCGCCGTGGTTTCAGGCCGTTTTCACGCGCGGCGACTGGCGATTGTGAAGAACAACAAGCCGCACGTGGTGTCGAGGCAGATCAAGGGAAAAGAAAGATCAGGAGAAACGACATGGCAGTCCTAACGGAACCAAGAACGTGTAGTTTCCCGCGGAACCTATTGCGTGACCGCATCGCCATCGTGACGGGCGGCTCCCGCGGCATCGGACGCGCCACGGTGCAGCGCCTGGCTGAGGCGGGCGCGCATGTCGTGGTGAATTACATCTACCAGGCACAGGAGGCGGACGAAGCGGTGGAAGAGGCGCGGGCACTGGGAGTGGAGGCTTTCGCCCTGCAAGGCGACGTCAGCAAGAGCAGCGACTCGGCGGCGCTGGTGGACAGCGCTCTCAGCCATTTTGGCAGGCTCGATCTCATTGTGGCCAACGCCGGAATCTGGGAAGGCGCTCCTGTCGAGGAGATGAGCGACGAAGTTTGGGACAGGGTGATCAACCACAATCTGCGCGGTACTTGGACCATCTGCCGCTCCGCAGTTCCGGCGTTGAAGCGCCAGGGCAGTGGCGCGATTGTGATCGTCAGCTCGACAGCGGGTCAGCGCGGCGAAGCGGGCTATTCCAACTACGCAGCGTCGAAGGGCGGGCAGATCAGCTTCGCGAAGTCGCTGGCCATCGAGTTAGCGCCCAACATCCGCGTGAATTGCGTAGCGCCCGGCTGGGTGGACACCGAGTTGAATGATCCCGTCTTTGGCCCCGGCACCAACGGATACAAGCACGAAGTCGAGCAGGCGATTCCGTTGCAGCGTATCGCGCTGGCGGACGACGTCGCCAACGCCATCGTGTTCCTGGGCTCGGATTGGGCGCGCCACATTACTGGCGAAGTCCTCAACGTGAATGGCGGTTCGGTGCTCTGCGGCTGAGCAAGGGAGTAGGCGCAAGGAAAAGGGAGCCATCGGGGCTCCCTTTTTCTGTTTCGGGAAGGGTCTGACCCGTCGCTCTGACATCGCCATTTACAATGGGCTGTTCCCCCGAGGTCGCAATGTCTTTCGTCAGATATTTAATGCTGCTATCACTGGTAGTGTGGATTGGCGGACTCATCTTTTTTGCCTTCGTGCTCGCGCCCACGGTTTTCGCTGTTCTGCCCACGCGGCAGTTGGCCGGTAACGTGGTAAGCCGCAGCTTAGGAATCCTGCACTGGATGGCCATCTCCTGCGGCGTGGTGTTCGCAATCACCTCGATGATCGACTCCCGTGTGGTGGATGGTGTGGTTGCGCCGTTTGCTCTGCGCAACCTGGTCATCTACCTGATGCTCATCCTGACGCTGGTCGGAATGTTCGGTATCGCGTCGCGCATGCTGGTCTTGCGCGAACAAATGAACCCAATCGATGCGGTACCCCATGATGACGCACGCAGGGTTGAGTTCAACCGCCTGCACGTCTGGTCCACGCGAATCGAAAGCTCGGTGCTGGTGCTCGGGCTGGCGCTGCTGTACCTGACCGCGCGACGAATGTCGTGAAGCAGTTTCAAGTTTCGGAGCTTCCAGTTTCGAGTGGAACCCAGGCGCAGGGATTTCAACCGGTCCGCTGGCGCTTACTAAAAGCTAAGGGCTAAAGGCTAACAGCTAATGAAAACCGGAATCATCGGCCTGCCGCAGGTAGGCAAAACATCCTTGTTCGTCATGCTGACCAAACAGCAGGTGGCGCAGCGTGCGCATGGCAATCCACGCGAGGCCCATCTTGGCGTCACCAAGGTCCCCGACGACCGACTCGATCGCCTGGCTGCGCTCTATAACCCCAAGAAGCTGGTGCATGCCAGCGTCGAGTACGCCGACGTGGCGGCCCTGAGCAAGGAGGCGCTCAACGAGACCGCGTTTGCCGCAAACCTGCGCAACGTGGACGCGCTGGCGCACGTCGTGCGGGCCTTCGAGGACGATGCCATTCCGCACGTGGGGCCTATCGATCCGTTGCGCGACATCAAGAACATCGACTTTGACCTCATCGTCGACGATCTCGGACAAGTAGAGAAGCGGCTGGAGCGCGTGGAAAAAGACTTAAAGAAGATGAAGTCTGCCGAGATCGAGCGCGAGCACGATTTGCTCAAGCGCGCCAAGGCGCATCTGGAAACCGAGCGACCTCTGCGCGAGATGGAGATGACGCCCGAGGACAAGAAGCGCGTTCGCGGCTTCATGTTCTTGAGCGAAAAGCCGATGCTTTACGTCCTCAACATTGGCGAAAGCCCGGCCCTGGGCACTGACCTCGAAGAAGCCATTACCAAGTATGGAATAACCGAGGTCGCCTCGCGGCCAAACACAGGCGCGCTTGCCGTGTGCGCCAAGGTCGAGGCCGAACTCGCCGAGATGAGCGACGAAGATGCCGCTGAGTTTCTCTCCAGCTATGGCCTGAAAGAAAGCGGGCTTGTGCGGCTCATCCGCAAGACGTATGAGCTGCTCGGTCTCATCTCATTCTTCACCGTGGGCGAAGACGAGTGCCGCGCTTGGACAGTCGAGCGCGGTTCAAAGGCTGTAAACGCCGCAGGCGCTATCCATACCGATCTCGAACATCATTTCATTCGAGCGGAGACCATCCATTGGGACCAGTTACTCGACGCCGGCTCTGAAGCCGAAGCCCGTGCCCGCGGCACGCTGCGCCTGGAAGGCAAGGAGTACATCGTGAAGGACGGGGACGTGATGCATATCCGCCATAGCGGGTAAATGAGAGGATGATAGCTCGGCTCCGGATTCGCAAGTCCAGCTACGGTATCACGACAAACCTTCGCCCACGTTGCTCGCGCTGCCAGGCCTCTTCGATCTCGGGCAGCGGCACGCGCTCCGTATCGATCTTCAACTCCCCGCTGGCCGCGTGTGTCATGACCCTTTGCAGCGCGTCAATTAGCATCTCGCGGGGCGGGAGCCCGGCGGTCCCCATAATCGTTAGCGGAGTGCTGCGCAGAACTGCGGCGCGAAGCGCAATTGTTGAGCCGGCGCCCTCTCCCACCTGGACGTAACGAATTTCCGACCCTATGGCGGCGAACTCCTTGCGAGTTATCGCCGCGAAGAAAGCCTCCGCGGGCTCGCCCCACACATAATCGATCACGACCTGAAAACCTGAATCGCCAGCTTCGGAGGCAAATGCCTCGCTCAGTTCGATGGTCGGCACATCGAGTTGAATCACCGCATCGGCGCCGAACTTATGCAATGCGCTCAAGATCTCCGGATTGCGTCCGGCGCCAACCACGCGACCTGCGCCCAACAGCTTGGCTATCCTGATCGCGAGCTGCCCAGTCACGCCGGTCGCGCCAAGAATGAGAACGTTATCGCCCGGCGCCAGCTTTGCTCGGCCGGCAAGTGTGAGCCAGGCAGAAACACCAGGATTCACGATCGCGGCGGCAGTCTCATCGCTCAGGTTTTCCGGTAGCGCAAAAGTGAACGGCTTGCGCACCACCGTGCGCTCCGCCATCCCTCCATACGGCGGACGCGTTCCACCGAAGTACACCCGCTGTCCATCGTCCAAGTGGCCTACTCCATCGATGCCACAGATGCACGGTAATGTGCGCGTGCTGGCATAGTGGGTGCCGCGGGCCAGTTGCTTGTCGACCGGCTTGAGCGCTGCGGCGTGCACATGCACGATTACCTCGCCATCGCCGGCGACCGGCTCTGGAAACTCCTCGCAACGTGGTGGCTTACAAAGAGTGTGTAGAACGGCAGCTTTCATTGCACCTCACGCTCGGTTCTTCGAACACCAATTCTACAAACCGTCCCCGTCATTTCTTCCCCTGCAACTCGAAACTTGAAACTCGGAGCTAACCCCCAGCCCCTAATCCCCGGCCCCATTCTGCTATTCTGCCCTCTGCCCATGTCTCCCGTCCTCACCAGCATCCTGCTTGGCTTGACTGCGGCCGCGGCCAATGTTTTCGGCGGCGCCATCATCGTGCAGAAGAACTGGGAGCGCAGCTATCTGCGCTACTTCGTCGCGCTGGGCGCAGGATTCATGCTGGCCACCGCGCTGGTCGAAATGGTGCCGGAGAGCCTGGAACTGGCCGGGCGCGAGGGCGCGTTGCTTGTGCTGGCGGGCTACCTGCTTGTTCATTTCGTCGAGCACACCATCACGCCGCACTTTCATTACGGAGAAGAAACCCACTCCGACGAGTATGTGCACTCACACCGGCGCGTGTCCGTGCTCTTTGGATTGCTCATCCACACCTTCTTCGATGGCATCGCCATCACCGCGGGCTTCCTCATCTCGCCGTGGCTGGGCTGGGTCATCTTCCTGGCCGTTTTCCTGCACAAGATACCGGAAGGCTTCACCGTGACGTCGGTCATGCTGGCCAGCGGGCTGAGCAAGAAGCGGTCATGGTTCGCCTCCGTGCTGCTGGGGCTCGCCACCCTCGCGGGCGTGCTCACCATGGCCATCGGCAAGCATGCTGTGAGTTATGGACTGCCCGTCGCCGCCGGAGTGACGATTTACGTCGCCGCTTCCGACCTTATCCCTGAGGTCAATCGCGAACCCGGCGTAAAGATGGCGCTGGTGGTATTCGTCGGAGTCGCCGCGCTTTTCATCCTCGACCACTTTGCCCACCTGCACTGAAATAATTCGCTTGTACGAAACCGAATTTGGAGTACTATGTGCAAACTATGAAAAAGAGACTGTTGTCCGCTCTCCTGCTGCTGGCCCTGGGCTGTTCACTGACCGGAACCTCTTTCGCGAAGCACAAGAAGTCGTCGTCCAACTCGTCACAAGCCACATTCGACTACTACCTGCTCACTCTGTCGTGGGCGCCGCAATTCTGCGCCACCAATCCTAAAGGAAAATCCTCGGCCGAATGCGATCCCAAGAAAGAGATGGGGCTGGTGGTGCATGGCCTGTGGCCGCAATACAACAACGGCAAGTGGCCCCAGGATTGTGCAAGCACACCGCCGGTTGCGTCCGCCACCGTGGATCATATGCTGCCAATCATGCCGGGGAAGGATTTGATCCAGCATGAGTGGGCCAAGCACGGTACGTGCAGCGGTCTTTCGGTGGATGACTATTTCGCCGCGATCGAGAAGCTCTATAACGGGCTTAGCGTGCCGGACGACTTCAAGAAGCCTTCCAGCAGCTCCGAAGCTGCCCCTTCGGATATTGAGCAGAAGTTTGCCACTGCGAACCAGGCGGGCTCGGCCTCGTTCCGCGTTTCGTGTCCGCAAAACGAGTTTTCGGCGGTGGAAGTCTGTCTGTCGAAGGACTTCAAGTATCAGGCCTGTCCGGACACGCTGAAGGAGTGCCACGCAAGTCAAATCAAGGTCCTGCCGGTGCCGTAGGTAGCGGAGGCCGGTCGGACTTGCCGCGCATTGCATCTCGACCCACGTAAGGAATTGACAGGTATGAATTCACAATTCATACTGAAAAGTATGAAAACTTATTCGAGAAGAATGGCGGAACGTGGCCAAGTCACAGTGCCCAAGGCGTTGCGCGACCGGTTCGCTCTCAGGCCGCGCACCGAGGTGGAATTCGCGACCGATGGTGAGATTATCGTGCTGCGTAAAAAGGCGCGGAGCCTGGATCTGAAGAAGTGGAAAGGCAAGGCGAGGAAGAGCTTTGCCAAGCTCGGTTACCGCTCAGTCGATTCCTATATCGAGAACGTGCGCGGGCGATGATTACGGCGGTGGACACTAACATCCTGCTGGACATCCTGCTGCCGAATGAGAAGTTTTTTGACCGGTCCCAAAGAGCCTTGGAAACCGCAGCCGCCGCGGGCTCACTCGTCATCTGCGATCTTGTTTACGCCGAACTGTGCGTACACTTCGAGTCGCAGGCGATCTGCGATGAGTTCCTAAGTGACGTCGACATTCATACGGAAGCATTAGGCAGGCCAGCCAGCTTTCTCGCCAGCCGGGTTTGGCGAAGCTACCGCCGCCAGGGAGGACCGCGAGAGCGCATTTTGGCGGACTTCCTGATCGGGGCGCACGCCCAACTGCAGGCCTCGCGACTGCTGGGCAGCGATCGCGGCTTTTATCGCCGCATGTTTCCAGCGCTGCGCCTGATGCAGCCCGCATAGTCCTACGCGGCAGGGCGAGATGGTAGGCCCGGCTGGAATCGAACCAGCAACCCTCAGCTTAGAAGGCTGATGCTCTATCCGATTGAGCTACGGGCCCCTGTGGCGCGGCTGTTGCTGCATGGTGTGGTGCAGAATGCCGGCCGCATTCATTATCGCAAATTCACGCCAGCAAACACAGGGCGCAATTGTTGTGGGAGCTTCGCCTTAAGTCAGACGCATCTCTTTCAGAAAAGCCGCATAGCGCGGGTCGACGCGTAAATTTCCTAGGAGCGGATCGCCCATGATGGTAGACAATCCCGCGTCTCGCTGGGCGCGAGCCAATTCCAGCCACTTGAAAGCGCGATCCATTTCGCCACGGACCGCGTAAACCTCCGCGATCTGATACGCGGCTTCACTTGGATATTTCCTCAACAGCACTTCCACTGCGGCATCGGCCTCTTGCCTGCGTCCCAAGGCAGCGTAGGCAAGGGCTTCTCCCACACAACGGCCCGCGCCGTGCGCCTGCTGTTGCACTTCGACGAGTGCCTGCTGCGGCTTAGCTTCGGCCAGATAGACAAGGCTCAGCAGGTAATGTGCGGCCGGGTCGCCCGGATTGAGTTCCAGGGCCTTCTGGTAGGAAGCCGTTGCCAGATCGTACTGTCCCGCATAGTACGCACGCATTCCCAAAGAGACGTGCGCCACAACACTGAGGGGATCTAATTCCACCGCCCTGCGGCCCAGTGCGACAGCGTCATCAAAGCGTCCGAGACTGGCAGCCAGACTCGAAGCGCTCATCAAAGCAATCGCATTTTGTGGTTCCAACGCGATGGCCCGCTGAAAGGACGCGTCCGCACCGGCCCAATCCCAGTCGTGTGTCCGCTTGATCCGGCCAATAGCCGCGTGCGCTTCCGCAAGACTCGGGTCCAGTTGCAACGCCCGTTCCGCGGCGTCTCTGGCCAACCGGTAACCCTCCTCAAACGACACACCGTACGCCGAATCCGCTTGACTCATTCGGGCCCATGCCAGTCCCGACCAGGCGCGCGCGTAGCCGGGATCCAGCTTAATCGCCTGCTCAAAATACGACGTCGCTCTCTCCAGATCGGCCTGAGTTCGCCGCTCGTAAAAGAAGCGTCCCTGCAGATAGTCGCTGTAGGCCTCGGGGTTGGTGCTGCGCGGGGCGGCCGCGGGCGCACTGTCGCTCAATAGCTTCACCTTCAGCTCCGCAGCGACCGCGTGCGCTATTTCGTCCTGCACGGCGAAGACGTCGTTCAGATTTCGCTCGTAACTACCCGACCAGAGCTGAAATCCGTTGTCTACATTGATCAGCTCAGCAGCGATGCGGACGCGGTTTCCGTCCGTGTTTACGCTACCTTCCAGCACCGTTCCCACATTCAGCTTTTGCCCTATGGTGCGCAGGTCGGCGTCCTCGCCCTTGAATTGGAACGACGAGGTTCGCGCCGCGACGCGAAGCCTCGGGGTCTTTGCCAGCTCGTTGAGCAACTCTTCAGCTAAGCCGTCGGAAAAGTACTCTTGAGTTTTTCCAGCGCTGGTGTCAACGAACGGCAGGACAGCAATTGAGGGTGTGCCGGGACCGGACAACCGACGCGTTGCGCCCCTCTTCAAAACTAGAGCGCCAATCGCCACCAGAACCAACAGAGCTACCAGGAGCAACTTCCAGGATGTTCCCGCCAGCGACTTTTGTTCGGCGATTGGCGGAATCGTCGACGTTGAAGCCAGGAGGTGAATTCCACCAGAGGAAACAGTAATGAGCTCCCGATGGACCGATGGCGTTGAAAGCGTTCCCTGGACGTCAGCCAACGCCTGGGCCAGTGGAACCAGCGGTTCCACTACGCCGACGAAACGATAGCCACGGCGGGGCACGGTCTCGATGTAAACCGGGTCCTGGGCTTGATCGCCGAGCGATTCTCGCAAGCGCCTCACTGCGACATTCAGACTGGACTCAAACTCAACGAAGGTGTTCTCCGCCCAGAGCTGCGCTCGCAGTTCCTCGCGAGTGACCAACTCGCCAGGATGCTCCAGCAGGGCGCGGAGGACCAGAAACGACTTTGGCTGAAGGCGAATTCGGTAGCCAAACTTGCGCAGATCTCCGGAGTCCAAATCCACTTCATAGGGACCGAAGCGAACCGGCGGACTTGCCTGCACAGAGCGCGTCGCCATAAGTGGTCAAAATGTTATCACCACAGGAAGCCGAGGACAAATTGTGTCCGGGCGTTATTTTACGTGGCTGCAACACTTTAGACCGTAATGTGCAATTCAGTTGACTTGTGGCTCAAAGAGGAGCAAAAAAGACATACCACGTTCGTCTAGGAGTTTGCTTCCGGGCAGCGGGACCGCGCGGCAACCTCTTCTTCGAAAAGGAGAATCATCATGGAGCGCCCAACGCCATACGGGAACTGTATTTTTGCGAGGAGCCTACGAGCGGCGGTCGCCGGTTTGATGCTGGCGGCGATGTTTATGTTGACCGCAGTCGCAACGCAGGCCCAAACCTATAGCGTCATTCACAACTTCGCCGGCGGTCAGGACGGAGCAACTCCCATGGCCGGCTTGACCTTTGATCGAGCGGGAAACCTCTATGGCACCGCTGCCTATGGGGGTACCGTGGGTGGCGCCTGCGGCGCCAGTGGCTGCGGCACTGTTTTCCGGCTCGCCAAGCGGAATTCCGGCTGGGTCTTCAGTCCGCTTTACAGCTTCGCAGGAGGCACTGACGGAGCCAATCCAGAAGCCAACGTCAACATCGGCTCAGACGGCAGCCTATATGGCAGTACCTATCTTGGTGGAGGCCCCTGCAACGGGGACGGCTGCGGCACCATCTTCAATCTGAAGCCGCCGGCATCCGCCTGCAAATCTGCGCTCTGCCCCTGGACGGAAACCCTGGTTCATAAGTTTACGGGTCCGGACGGAATTGGTCCGGTTGGGACAGTTATCTTCGACCAGGGGGGCAATCTCTTCGGTGCAACGACGAGTGGCGGTTTCCGCAACGGCGGCGCAATTTTTGAGCTGCTGCCGATGGGCGGCGGCTGGACTGTCAAAGTTTTGTACAGTTCTTATGGATACCCGAAGGGTGGTCTCATCTTAGATGATTCCGGCAATCTCTATGGCCCGGCCTTCACTGCCGGCAACGGTTATGGCTCGGTCTACCGGATGGTCCCTTCGGGGTCCAGTTGGATTACGACCGATCTCTACGATTTCAACTATGGAAGCGACGGCGGGTACCCTTGGGCGGGTCTGATCTTCGACCCGGCGGGGAATCTGTACGGCTCTACCTGTTCGGGTGGCTCTGGTAATGGCGGCACCGTCTTTCAGTTGGCGTTCTCTGGCGGCTCGTGGGTCCTCAACACGCTGTACAGCTTTGCTGGGCCGGATAACGGACGTCTCGTGGTCGGCCCAGTAGGCAGCCTTGTTATGGACCATGCCGGCGCCCTTTATGGCACGACTTTGGCCGACGGAGTCCATGGATATGGCTCGGTTTTCAAGCTCACGCCGGGAGGAGACGGCTGGACGTTTACCTCGCTGCACGACTTTACCGGGGGCAGCGACGGCGGTTATCCGTATAGCTATCTGGTGTTCGATGCCAAAGGCAATCTCTACGGCACTGCATCGGTCGGCGGTAATGGGCCCTGCACCAATGGGTGCGGCGTCATCTTCGAAATCACGCCGTGACCAAGATTCTCTCGTGCAGGGTAAAGCGAGATCGCTTTTGGGATGGGTAACTTGAGCTACGGAGTAATCTTCGAGATCACGCCGTAAGACGGCTGTCCGCGAATGGCTTCGGCTTTGGGCGCGTCTTTGCTGTGCCCATTCCGCTGCCCGCGGGTGTTGGACTCGGCAGAAAGACGGGGTTTCAGTCAGCGACCACTGCGAGGGGTTCCGCGGGCCAATCCGCGACGACGGCTTCGTTCAGAGTGATTTCCTCGGCGTAGGTCTGGTCACGAAGAATGCGGGAAACGATTGCGGTGTGCATCGCATGCCCGGCGCGATCGGCCTTAATGTAACCCAGAATACGCTTGCCGAACAGCGCCAAATCACCGATCAGGTCCAGCACCTTATGGCGCACGAATTCGTCAGCGTAGCGCAAGGGCGGGTTGTCGATCCCCTCGCGAGTGAGCACGATGCAGTTTTCCCGCGAGGCGCCGCGGATGAGACCCATGTTCAGCATCTCGCGTTGCTGGTGGAGAAAGCCGAAGGTCCGCGCTGACGCGATCTCCCGTATATAGCTGCCGTTCGAGAGTTCAACCTGGAAGCGTTCGCTGCCGATCAGCGGATGCGGGAAGTCGATGGCATAGCTGACGCAATAACGCTCGCTGGGATAAACCCCAATGAACTTGTCGCCTTCCTTCATTTCGTAGGGACGCAGGATCTTCAGGTAAACCCGCTTGCGCCGCTGCTGGCGCAGGCCGGCTTTGGTGACCATGTCAATGAAGGGCAACGCGCTGCCATCGAGAATGGGAAGCTCCAGGTTGTCGATCTCCACGATGGCATTGTCGACACCCATGCCGATGAAGGCCGACAGCAGGTGCTCGGTGGTGGAGATGAGCACGCCCTTCTTCATCAAGCTGGTTGCGTAGCTGACCTTGGCAACGTTGCGGCAGACCGCTTCCACTTCGAAGTCGTCGAGGTCAGTACGGCGAAAAACGATGCCTGTACCTGCCGGTGCCGGCAGGATTCGCAGATGAACCGGGGCTCCGCTGTGGAGTCCAACGCCACTGCATTCGGCGGGGTTTCGAATTGTTCTTTCGTACACCAAGTGTGCAGGGATTAACCGTGGCGCAACTTTAGATTACAGTTTGAAGAGGAAGTTGGTTGTTGTATTTTCACAACACCCGTTGCTGTAATGAGCACGTCATATCAGGACAAGCCCCGTCCTCTACGGATATAAGGGTATTAGATGCAACACCTTAGCTCATATACTGTGCGACGCCTGGCGGTTGTGGCTACCGTTAGTCCCGGTAACTTGTAGGACACCTGCCGGAGATTACGGGAGCGAGAGTGCCAATAGATCGCGATGAGGCTTACTAAGTCGCGTTTCGGTGCCAATGTGATCGGAGAGGGACACCCATCCCGAATCGCTATCCACTGTGCATTTGTTCCCCGGATCCATGCAGATATCCACCGCATAGACAGGGTGTATCTCCCACAGAGAAGAGCGCTTGGGATTAGGGCCCTGCCCTCCGGAGCACGGCTTATGGCTGCCGTCAAAGAATAAATGCCCCGTAAAGCGGAAGAGGTGCTCGTTGTTCTGCGTCAGACTTTCCGGCACCCATGTTGCTGGGCGGAAGTGAGGGCTCATCTCCGCCGTAGCACTGGTACACTCATCGTCTTGGTTGCTGTTTTCGCCGAGCACAATGTGAATGTCGTTGCTCTCCTTGTCCGGGCGCTTGCAGTTAACGCTCTCGCCCGCGCCAACGTTCGAATAGTGGGCATCAATTACGAAGGCTACCAGGCGAACCATCGTGCCTTCGCCGATAGGACCCACTGCTGAAGGCAGACCTTGCAGCAGGGAGCGGTCGGTCGGAAGTTTTGAATCAGCGCCAAAGGTCACCTTGCTTGCGGCCTCCTGTTGCAGTTGCCGGAGCACGTCGAAGGTCACGTTGACCGGTGGGCCCGAAACGCAGAAGTTGTTCTTTTCGTCGTTTTGAGCAGCTTGGGGCGTGCCTGGCTTCCCGTTGCCATCCGCCGAGCACGAGTCATCGATAGGATGGTGCACTTTAATCGCGTCAAACGGCAGGGTACAGGAAATCACGTTCCCCGGTCCGCCACCTTCTGTGGTAGCGGCGGGCTTTCCGCTCGGGAGCTGGGTGCTGGCCAAGCCGAGAGCCAACGGCAACATGGTGGCGGCTGTTGCCAAGCGTCCTCTCCGGGCGGGAGGCGAAGCGGTCGAGCGCTGCGAAGAGGTTGAGCGTGCTGTGGGCGTGCGTCGTGTAGGCATACAGTCCTCAACTGAGCGTTACGACGGCCAAGTCGTAGACTTCCGGGTATTCGTCGCACGTAACCTGAATGGTGGCGTGGGCGATTGGCGGCACAACCGCCGGCGCTGGAGCCGGAGCGCCTGGAGCAGGCGCACCAGTCGGGGGAGTAACCACCGGACGCTTGGGAGCAGTGTAGAGTCCTTTGCTGTCGATGCTACCCTCTCCCGCAATCACCTGCCACTTAAGTATTGCGTTTGGTTCGCCGGCCACCTGGGCCGAGAATTGCTGAGTTTGTTCGTAGCGGACCAGCGCTTTCGCAGGAGCAATTGTAACTACGGTATCGGTGGACCGATCAGCAATCCCCGCCGGATCGCTGAACTGGATCCCCTTGCTCACCAGATAGGAGCTGCCGCTGATCCCCAGTAAGGTCAGAACTGTTCCCGGAATTTCCGGAAAATGCGGGCCGGCCCACGTCGTCCCTGGAGCTGGAGACAGAGTGGCCACGACTACCAGAAATAGGCTAAATGCGATCACGAAGGTAAATACCAGGAACTGAAAGCGAGACATACTGGCGTCACCGGTTGGTTCGCTGATCAACCGAGAAAGGTCTATGTTCCCGAGGTATATCTCGCGCAGGACCAGAAGGCCCAACACTCCAATCAGCAAACAGATCAAGTATCCGCAAATCAAAGTCAGAATCTGCAGAGGACTCATGTCAATTTCTCCTCATTTCGATCCAGGGTTAGCAAACCAGCGCGCGTACACCTTTCCACCAACAAAAATCGCGTTGCTTCCGCCCATCACCGCGGGCCAACCTTCGGGAATGTCCGGGAACTTGCCCGACTTGGCCGTGGTAATCGTCTGCATCATGTAGTACAGAGCGGCGCCCAAAGTAAAAAGCAGCAACTGAACTCTTTCGGGGCTGAAGTACAAATCGCTGTCATTGTCTTGATTGTTCTTGGTGGCGTGTTTGCCGTCGGCATTGTTGCCGGCGTTTACGTTGTTGCCGTTGTTCTTGCCGCCGCCGTTGGCGCCGGAGATCCTTCCGTAAAGCAGGTTTCGCGTATTGATTCTTCCGGTCAGCAGTTGATAGAAGACAATAGCTGCTAGACCGACCAGAAAGATCTGCATTTCCCAGCGCACGAGCTGTAGCAGAAGATCCATTCGTGCTCTCCCGAGTGGCTTGCCAAACACCAAGACCATGGTCGAGATGACTCGCGCTGTCTAAAGACCTCTCGACCACTACAATACGAACTCAGAAAGGATGGCCGCGATGTTACTAAACTTTGGCCGATTGTCAAGAACAATCGTACCGTGG
>Ga0209039_10002807_pt1 | contig 14303 bp, 10 predicted proteins | sample BogFormECP12_OM1_FD_188238 | JGI IMG/M metagenome (GOLD analysis project Ga0209039, IMG submission 188238) | Bog forest soil microbial communities from Calvert Island, British Columbia, Canada - ECP12_OM1 (SPAdes) (version 2) | ecosystem: Environmental > Aquatic > Freshwater > Wetlands > Bog ... | reverse complement strand
TTCGCCACTCCCGGATCGATCTCGCGGATCTTGGCGAATTCGGCGTCCCAGAACGATTGCGACTTCATGCGCTCCAGGTAAGGCTTCGAGTAGCCGAACGGCGTCCAGACTTCTTCTTTGTACGCGAACAAGCGCTCTTTCTGATAGGGCGGCCGCACGTCCAGGATTTCTCCGGCGCTCCATTGGCGGAAAATCGTCTGGAACCACTGGTCCAATTGCACTTCCGTGAACGGTCCCACTCTTTGCTCGAGGTTGGCAAGCACGGATGGGTAGCGGTCGAAACCGTCGGTGGCGATGGTCACCACGTTGTCTCCGGCGCGCAACTCCAGAAACCGCGCCATGCGGATGGCGCCCAGCACGTTGCAGACGCCCGAGACGCCGAACAGCCCCGCCAGCGGGCTCCATGCGCCCGCGGGCACACCGAGCATCCGTTCCACGTGCGGCCGCCGGCGTTCCAGAAGTTCCAGCCCGCACACGCAATCGTCGTCGTGGATCAAGCCGACGTAGTCCGTGGTCAGGACGTTGTGGATCAGCGTCACCATCTTGTCGCCGATGCCTTCGATGCGATGGGTGCCGCGTCCGTAGTTGAACAGCGTGGAGCACTCCTTCGGCTCCAGCGCGCAGACCACGGCATCCGGAAAGCGCGCCTTGATTTCGTCTCCCGCCGCCAGGGTGCCCGCGGACCCGGGTGCGGAAACGAACGCCGCGATGCGCCGGTTGCCGTGGGCGCGCGCGGCTTCGAGCGCGCTGCGGCCGGTCACGTAGCGGTGGAAACGGTAATTGGGCAGGAGTTCGAACTGCGCCAGAATCTTGTTGTGCGGGTCCTTTTTGTACTCTTCGGTCCGCTCCAGCACCAGGATGACGTCGCTTTCGGTCCCCGGTGTAAGATCCAGATCGCCGCCGTACTGGCGGATGCGCGCGTAGCGCTCGGCGCTCATTCCGTCCGGCATGATCACGGTGGCCGGGTAGCCCTTGAGTTTCGACACGTAGGCCGTGCCGATGCCGAAGTTGCCGGTGGAGGGGCCGATGATGCGGCTTGCGTCCGGCCGGATCTCGCCCGCCATCTCGCCTTCCACCAGGGTGCAATATGCCGGCCCTACCTTGTGGCTGCCGGATGGGAAGCTGCGGCCCTCCAGCACCAGGATGTTGGCTTCTACCCCGGTCAACTCCTTGGGCAGCTTGACATACCGCACCGCGCCATCCGGCCCGCGCCAGGTGATGTTGAAGAGGTTGGCGGGGTCAAGTTCGTTGGCGGAGGCCGCGGCGGCCTGCCGCCGGACGGGCCCGGGCAGCGTTTCCGGATGCAGCATCTCGCCATAGGTGGGGCCGGGAATGAACTGTGTCATGCGTCTCCTCGGAGTCTCTGCCACAAGGCTCGCGCGCGAATGGCGGCGCGGGCCGCGACTTTGCGCTCGTCCAACGTCACGCAGACTTTGCCGCGGACAATCCACCGCCCGTCGACCATCAGCGAATCGACGGGGGCGTTGGATACGCCGAAGAGCAGGTGGCCGGGCAAGTTGCCGGAATCGAGGGGCGTGGGCGGGAAATAGTCCACCAGGATGAGATCGGCGCGCGCGCCGGTTTCAATCCGCCCGATGTCCATGCCCCACACCTTGCGCACGATCTCGCGGTTGTTCAGGAACGCCGCGGCATAGGCCTCCGCGTGCCCCACCCGTGGATCTCCGGCGCGCAGCTTACCAACGTGCAGCGCGGTCTTGAACTCGTCCCACATGCGCGGCGAATAGCCGTCCGACCCGAGGCCCACCAGCACGCCGCGCTGCATCAGTTCCGCCAGCCCGGCCATGCCCACGGCGTTGTTGCAGTTGGATTGCGGGTTGTGGACCACGTTGACGCGATGCCGGGCGAGCGCCGCGCACTCCCGCGCGGTGACGTGGAGGCAGTGCGCGGCGACGGTTTTCCCGTCGAGCGCGCCGGCATCGCGCAGCCGCCCGACGGCGCCCGCATCGATGCGGTCCTCAGCCACGTGGACATGGAATCCCGCCCGCAGGGAATGGTTGGCTTCCACGGCGCGGCGCAGGGTGCGGTCCGAAAGCGTGAAGCAAGCGTGCAGGCCGAAGCTCGCGCCCAGCATGCCATCGGCGAATCCGCGCGCCCGCTCGATGAAGCGGACGTTCTCCTGGAATCCTTCCCGCGCCTGCCGCGGGCCGTTGCGGTCCGTGGTCTCATAGCACAGCGCTCCTCGCAGGCCCACCTCGCGGAAGGCGCGCTCGATGTGGTCCAGGCTGCCGGGGCAGGCGTTGGGGCTGGAGTGATGGTCGATCACCGTGCCCACGCCGCACTTGGCGGAATCGACCAGACCCACCAGCGCGCTGTAGTAGACGTCCCGCGCATCCAGCGCGCGGTCAATGCGCCACCACACACTAGCGAGGATTTCGGCGAAGTTCTTCGGTGCGGGGCCGGCAAGCGTTATGCCGCGCGCCAGCGTGCTGTACAGGTGCGAGTGGGCGTTGATGAGCGCCGGCATGAGGAGGCGGCCGCCGGCGTCGATGGCGCCGGTCTCATCCGGCGCGCGCCGGCGAATCGCCCCCACCGCGCCGATGGAGCCATCCTCCAGCACCTCGACACTCGCCGAATCCAGCACGCGATTGGCGGAATCGAACGTCAGCACGCGCGCGTTGCGGATGATCATGAGCTTCCCCCGACGATATGAGTCCCCGCGTTTCCTTCCACCGCCCGCGCCACCTGTTCTGTGGAGGTGATGATGCACTCCTGCCCGCCGCGCTCGACAAACGTCACGCCCGCTTCTATCTTAGGTCCCATGGAGCCGGCCGGAAACTCGCCCGCCGCAAGCAGCGCGCGCGCCTCGGCGGTGGTGATGGTATTGAGCCATTGCTGGCCGGGCTGGCCGTAGCGCACGGCCGCGCGATCGACCGACGTCACGATGATGAGCTTGTGCGCCCGGATGCCGGAGGCCAGCAGGCTGGAGGCGAAGTCCTTATCGATGACGCCTTCCACGCCCACCAGGCGGCCGTCTTCCCACTCCACCGCCACTCCGCCGCCGCCGCAGGCGATCACCACGATACCCGCTTCCACCAGGCGCGCGATGGCATCCTCTTCGAGAATCTTCACGGGGCGCGGCGAGGGCACCACGCGGCGGAACTTGCCCGGCAGGACCTCGCGAACCAGCCACTGCGGCTTATCCGCCTGAATACGCGCGGCCTGTTCGCGGTCGTAGAATTCGCCCACCGGCTTGCTGGGGTGGGCAAAGTCCGCATCGTTGCGGTCCACCTCAACCATGGTGATGAGGGTGACCACGCCGCGGCGAATCCCTTCGCGCAGGAACATCTCGCGGGCCTGGCGCTGGATCATGTAACCCATGCCGCCCTGCGAATCCGAAACGCAGGTATCGAGCGGCAGGCGCGGCACCTTCCGCTCGCCTTCCTCGCTGCGAATCAGAATATTGCCGATCTGCGGACCGTTGCCATGGGTGATGACGATACCGGAATCCCCGCCCAGCAGCGGCTTCAGGTGGTCCAGCGTTTCCGCCGTGTGGGCGAACTGCTGGGGGATGGTCCCCGGCTCGCCGGGCCGCGTGATGGAATTGCCGCCGAGAGCGATGACCAGCGTTTCCGGCACGGCTACGCCTCGTACTCGATTTCGCCATCCGCCATGGTCAGCGCCATGATGGCCTTGGCGGTGTGCAGCCGGTTTTCCGCCTCGGCATAAACCACCGAGCGCGGGCCGTCGATCACCTCGTCGGTCACTTCGTTGCCGCGGTCGGCCGGAAGCGGGTGCATGTAGAGAGCGTGCGGCTCGGCCAGAGACATGCGGCGCGCATTGCAGATCCAGCCGGTGTACTGCCTGGCGATGCGCAGCGATTCCTCGGGCTGCGTGCCCATGGTGTCCAGGCAGCCCCAGCTCTTGGGAATCACCACGTCGGCGCCGCGGAAGGCTTCGTCCATGTCGTCCACCACGCGGAATGTGCCGCCGCCGCGAACGGCGTTTGTCTGCGCGGCCCGCATGGTTTCGGGCATGAGGCGGTACTCGGGCGGATGCGCCAGCACCACGTCCATGCCGAAGCGCGGCAGCAGCATGATGAGACCCTGCGGGACGGAGAGCGGCTTGGCGTAACTGGGCGCATAGGCCCAGGAGACGGCGATCTTCAGCCCGCGCAGGCCGCGCCCGCGCAATTCGCGAATGGTCATGAGGTCGGCGAGCGTCTGGCAGGGATGGTCGACGTCGCACTGCATGTTGATCACCGGAGCGTCCGCCCACTTGGCCACTTCGCGCATGTAGGCGTTGCCTTCGCCGGGGATGAGGTCGTGGCGGATGGCGATGGCGTGGCCGTAGCTGGAGAGGATGATGCCGGTGTCCTTGGCGCTTTCGCCGTGCGAGACCTGCATGACGTCGGCGGTGAGGAAGTGCGCATGGCCGCCGAGCTGGGTCATGCCGGCCTCGAACGAGTTGCGAGTGCGCGTGGACTTGTCGAAGAACATCAGAAAGATGGTCTGGTCCGGCAGGTAGCGGTGCGGGACGCGGCCCTTAAACCTGCGCTTCAGGTCGCCGGCGACGTCCAGCATGACGTCCAGCTCCGCATCGGTCCACTCTTCGGTGGTGATCCAGTCGCGCCCTTTGAATAGGGCTTTGTTAGTGGTCATCAGAAAGTGTCCTTCGTGTTACTGACCCTCCATCCCTGCGCGCGCGGTGAAGGTCCTAAGTGGGGCAGGCTGGCAGCCTGCGGCGGGTTGCTGACCCGCCTTTTCGGTGCCCCGGTGGACTGACAACCTGTCCGGATCGCGCGGGAGATAGTGGGCTTCCGGCGCGGTTGGGTGCCCCGCGCAGGCGAGCTCCGCTCGCCGGGCCGATTAACAATCGGCCGCAGGTTGAAAACCTGCCCCACATAAGCACGTCTAGTCAAGCTTGGCCTCCCTAAGTCCAGCCACATTCGCGAAGTTCACATGGCGCGGATCGCCGACGGATTCGAACAGCAGCTTGAGCTTGAGGTAGGGAAGCATGTCCAGCGTGACCGTCGCGGGCGCGCCGGGTTTCGGCGTCCAACCCAGCACGCGATGGTCGCTCGAACGGACCTCCACGCGCGCGGCGGCGGTCTCGAACCATCCGCGATCGGCCGCCGGATCGAGCTTCAGCGTGAAGGCATCGCCGCCAATGGTCCCGTGGATAACGCCCGCGGCCCAATCCACGAAAACTCCGTTGACGCCCGCATGCCGGCGGTAGGATTCCAGGCTGCCGAAAAACCGCGGCTTCTGGTTCTGCGGGCCGCCGTCCTCGGGGCAGAAGACGTCGCAGTTGCCGCAATCGTTGCAGGCGTCCGCGTAATTGGCGATCTGGTGGGTCTTCGCCACCTTGAACACGCCGCCGGGCAGCGGCTGCACGCCCTCGCCCGACAGCGTGAAGTTGTCGTACTCGACGGCCTGGGCGGGCGCTTCATAAACGAAGTTGGCGTCGTTGGGACACACCGGCACGCACTTGTCGCAATTGATGCAGTCGTAGAGCCACAGCCTGGAGCCGATCTTGCGCGGCACGCCGCGATTGCGCTCCCAGGAGTAGCGCGGGTCGGCGGTGGCGTCGTCGACGATCTTGTCCTCCTGACCGGCGAAATGGGCCACGTAACCGGCGACGTTCGAAACTCCGATTTCCCGCATGCGCGCGCCCAGGTTTTCGAGATAGCGGGGCAGCCGGCCGTAGCCGCCGGGCCGCAGCAGGTCGGTGCAGGTGGTTACCGGGACCAGGTTCAACGCCAGCGTGGCCGCGACGTTGCGCGCGTCCAGGCCGGCGGAGAACGAGATGGGGATATTGGCCCGCAGGCTGGCGCGCAGTTTCCGGATAAGGTTCAGGGCCAGCACGTGGAGCGGCGCGCCGGACAGGTACATGGCTTCGCCCGTGAAGAAGTCCTTGTGATTGCGAACCACCAGCGTGTTGCTGACCTTCACCGACAGGCTCCTCGCGTGCGCGCGGGCCACGCTTTGCAAGCGCGGAATCAGGTCGAGGGCTTCGTCGAACTGCAGGTCATTGTCGAACGCTTCCGTTGCGATGTGGATCTCGCGGTAGCCCAGCACGTCGTGCAGCAGGCGCTTCACCTCGGCCTGCCCCAGCAGCGTGGGATTCAGCTTGATGCAGACGTGGCAACCCGTCTCCGCCAGCAGGAACGTGACGATGTCTTCGATCTGGTCCGCCGGGCAGCCGTGGAAGGTGGAAAGGCTGATGGTGTCGCTGATGCAGGCGGGAAACTCCAGATCGCGGTAGCGCGCGAACGGGCCGGCGAGCGAGCCGCGCAGCTTGTCGATCTCGACGCGGGCGTCTTTCATGGACGCGATCCAGTGCCGCACGCGCGGCGAACGGATGCCGTCCAGGTTGTAGCCCACGCTCATGTCGAAGACCGTGTCCCCGTAAGCGAAATCCTCGCCGGGCAGCCTGGCGGCTTTCAGAATCCCGATCAGCATGGCGGCCTTGACGTACTCCGGCAGGGACTGCTCGAGTTTCATCTCCTGCGACCATTCCACGTTGTAGCCGACGTTGGCCACGTCGATGCACGGCCGCGGGATTCTCAGCTCGTCCAGAATCTGGACGGTCTTGAGCTCGATGATGCGCGCGCCGGCCAGCCATGCCAGCGCAATGTTCTGCGCCAGTTGGCCGTGCGGGCCGGCGGCCGGGCCCAGGGGCGTCGAGGCGCGATGCCCGTGGAACGAGACCGAAAAATCCAGCCCGGGAATGCCGCGGAAGAACTTGGCGCCCGGCAGGTCGAAGATTTTGCCTTCCTGGCGGTATTCGAGGAACGCCCGCGTCAGAAGCAATTCGAGCGGAATGGGAACCAGCTCAGACATCGCCCTCTTTCACGGTTGCCACGTAAGCCAGCGGAAACGCCGCGTAAAACTGCGCCGCCTCCACCAGGTGGCGGATGGGCACGCGCTCCGTCACGCTGTGGGCCACATCTTCTTCCCCCGGCCCAAACCCGATGGTGGGCACGCCCATCAGCCCCATGGTGGCGACGCCGTTGGTGCTGAAGGTCCACTTGTCCACCACCGGCGGCTTGTGCCACAGCGACTCGTACGCCGCCACGGAAGCCCGCGCCAGCGGGTGCGACTCATCGAGCACCCATGTGGGATAGTATTTCTCCATCGGATACTTCAGCCCGGTGTAACTGGGCGTGTCGTAAGTTAGTAACTCAATTTCGGCGTCCTCCGCGCCCACCAGCGCAGCCACTTCGGCGAGCGCGCTCTCCCTGGTGTCGCCGGCCGTTAACCGGCGGTCCAGGTGGATGGAGCACGCCCCCGGCACGGCGCACAGCGAAGGCGAAAGCGACCAAATCCCGGTGACCGCGATTGTGCCCCTGCCCAGAAACGGGTCCTGGCGCAGGCGCGTGTTCAGCTTCTCCACATCCTGCACCAGCCGGGTCATTTTGTAGATGGGGTTGACGCCGCGCTCGGGCGCACTGGCATGGCACGAGCGGCCGCGCAGGTGAACCTCGATCTCCATGCGGCCGCGATGCCCGCGATAAACCCGCAACCCGGTCGGCTCGGTGATCACCACGCAGTGCGGGCGGATGCCGTCCTCCTTGAGGATGTAAAGCCACGCCAGCCCGTCGCAATCCTCTTCCTGCACGGAGCCGACCACCCAGAGCGTGTAGCCACCCAGCAGGCCGAGTTCCTTGATGAGCTTGCCGGCGTACACCATGCTGGCCATGCCGGCGCGCTGGTCGCAGGAGCCGCGCCCGTAGACGTAGCCGTCCTCCACTTTGCCGCGATACGGATCCCAGGCCCATTCCTTGGGATCGCCGACGCCCACCGTGTCGGTGTGCGAGTCCATCATGATGACGCGCTCGCCGCTGCCGATGCGCCCGAGGATGTTGCCCAGGGGGTCGATGAGGATCTCGTCGAACCCAACCTTCTCCATCTCCTGGCGGATTCGCTGGATCACCGGGCCTTCCTGGCCGCTCTCGGCCGGAATGGCGATCAGGTCGCGCAGAAACTGCACGATGCCGGTTTCGTAGGATAGCGCCAGGGCGGCGAGGCGGGCGGGATCGAGTGGAAGTGTCGGCGGCATTTCTGGGCCTCCTGGGAGAACGGGCTTCATAGGTTGCCGGCGGCGCGCAGTTCCCGCAGCACATCCTCCGGGCGGATCGGCAGCTTGCGAATCCGGATCCCCACGGCGTGGTAAATCGCATTGGCGATGGCCGGCGCGGGGCCGTTGATGGGCACCTCGGAAATCGATTTCGCTCCGTAGGGTCCCAGCGGCTCGTCGGTTTCGGCGAGGATGGCCGTCAGCTTCGGCATATCCTTCGCCGTGAACATTTTGTAGTCCAGAAAGTTGGGATTGCGCGGGCGGCCCAGTTCGTCGAGCAGAAGTTCCTCGGTGAGCGCGTAGCCGATCCCCTGCGCCACCGCGCCCTCCACCTGCCCTTCCGCCTGCATGGGGTTGATGGCCGTTCCCGGGTCCACCGCCGATACCAGGTGCACCACGCGCACCTGGCCGGTCTCGGTGTCCACTTCCACTTCGGCGAAGGTGGCGCAGAAGGGCGGCGGGCTGTCGGTGTTGTAGTGCGACGCGCCGTCCATAATCTGCAGTTTGTCCTTGTACATGGCCTGCATGGCGATGTCCGTCATGGTCACGGACTTGGGGTGCGCGCCAACGGTGGACACAAGGTTCGCGCCGCAGGTGAGGTTCTCCGGCGCGGTGTCGAGCATGCGCGCGGCCACCGCCAGCGCCTGTGCGCGCACCTTCTCGGCCGCCTTGCGCACGGCGCCGCCCGAAATGATGGTGGTGCTGGAGGCGTAAGCGCCCACGTCGAACGGCGTGATGTCGGTGTCGCCGGAGGTGATCACGATTTTGTCCAGCGTTACGCCGAGCGTTTCGGCGGCGATCTGCGAGAGCACGGTGTCGGCGCCCCCGCCTACGTCGGACGCGCCGGCCTGCAGGTAGAACGATCCGTCCTCGTTCATCTTCAGAAACGCCGACGCCCAATCGATGCCCGCGATCCCGGAGCCCTGCATGGTGCACGACACGCCCACGCCGCGCTTGAGGTGCCCCGGCCGGGGGCGCGCCTTGCGCTTGCGCTCCCAGCCGATGGCCGCCGCGCCGCGGTCCAGGCACTGGGAGAGGCCGCAACTGCGGATCACGCGCGGCAGCCCTTCGCGGCCCTCGCCGAGCTGCGCCGAGAGCCGGTCGATATCGCCCAGGCGAATGGCGTTCCTGCGGCGGAACTCGACGGGGTCCATCCTGAGCTCGTTCGCCAGCTCGTCCACCACGCTTTCCTGCGCGAAGAAGCCTTGCGGGCAGCCATACCCGCGGAACGCGCCGGCCACGGGAGTGTTGGTGTAGACCACGTGGCACTCGAAACGCATGTGCTGGGCGCGATAGAGCGGCAGCACCTTGCTCCCGGTATTGCCCTGGACGGTGCTGGCGTGGCTGCCGTAGGCCCCGGTGGTGGCCAGCACGGTCATCTGGCTGGCGACAATCGTGCCGTCGCGCTTCGCACCCATCTTCATGCGCAGGATCTGCGGATGGCGGGTGCGCGCCATGTAGAACTCCTCGGTGCGCGTGAATTCGATCTTCACCGGCCGCCGCGCGGCCAGGGCGAGAGCGCCCGTGATATCCTCCAGCAGCATCTCCTGCTTGCCGCCGAAACCGCCGCCGATGCGCGGCTTGACCACGCGAATACGGCTCACCGGAATCTGCAGGATCTGGGCGCACTGCCGCCGGGTGTGATAAGGCACCTGCGTGCTGGTGCGGATCACCAGGCGCGCATCCGCATCCAGCCACGCGATGGAGACGTGCGGCTCGATGGCGCAATGCTGCTGGCGCCCGGTGCGGAATTCCCTCTCGATGACCAGGTCGCACTCGCGGAAGCCTTCTTCCACGTTGCCGATCTCGCGCAAAATGTAGCCCGCGATGTTGCGTTGCCTGTCGAAGATTTTGGTGGAATCGGGTTCGTCGTGGATCACCGCAGCACCGGGGGCCATGGCCTGCTCCATGTCGAGCACCGCCGGCAGGACTTCGTACTCCACCTCGATCAGGCCGAGCGCCTTCCCGGCGATGGCGCGGGTTTCCGCCGCCACGGCGGCCACGCGGTCGCCCACGAATCGCACCTTGCTGTCCAGCAGGTAGGTATCGTACGGCGAGGGCTCCGGCCACGCCTGGCCGGCGGTGGTGTGCGGCACGCGCGGCACATCCTTATAAGTGAGGACCGCGTGAACGCCCGCCAGCGCCCTGGCCCTGGTGGCATCGATGCGCACGATGCGCGCGTGCGCGTGCGGGCTCGGCAGAATCTTGCCGTAGAGCAGGCCGGGAAGCTGGATGTCGTCGGTGAAGGCCGCGCCGCCGGTCACCAGCTTGACGCCATCCACCTTGCGGAGGTTCTTGCCAACCACGGTGGTGCTCATCGCGCCCTCCGGCTGGCTTTGGCGGCCGCCAGCACCGCTGCAACCGGCTTCACGTATCCGGTGCACCGGCAGTAATTGCCGGTCATAACCTCGCGGACCTCCGCTTCGCTGGGGTTCGGATTCCGGTTGAGCAGCGCCTTAGCGGCCAGGATCATGCCCGGCGTGCAAAACCCGCATTGCGCTGCGCCGTGATCCAGAAACGCCTCCTGCAGCGGGTCGAGCGTGTCGCCGTGCGCCAGTCCTTCGATGGTCAGCACCTGGCGTCCGTCGGCCTGCGCCGCGAACATGAGGCACGAGTTGATGGCGCTGCCGTCCACCAGCACGGTGCACGAGCCACACTCGCCCTTCTCGCAGCCGCGCTTAACGCCGAAGTAGCCTTCGCGGCGCAGGACGTCCAGCAGCAGGTCGCCCGGGGCGATAGACCATTCCTTCGATTCCGCATTCACCGTGAGGCGGATCGTCATCGTCTTCATAGCGTCACCCCCGCCTGCTGGGCGCACTCGCGCAGCGCGCGCCCGGCTAGAACGCCGGCCATCTCGCGCCGGTACTCCGCCGGGGCCCGCATGTCGGAGATGGGGCTCACCTCGCGCGCCACGCGCTCGCACGCCTCGGCGATCCGCCCGGGCGTCAGTTTCTGCCCCATCAGGATGGCCTCCGCGCCCGCCGCGCGCATGGGGGCCGGCGCCACCGCGCCCAGCGCGATCCGCGCCGCTTTGCACGTGCCCCGCGCGTCCAGTTGCAGCCCCGCCGCCGCGCTGACCAGCGAGATATCGCTCAGCGTGCGCCCCAACCTGTGGAACGACCAGCCCCAGCGGCCGCCACGCGGCGTCACCGGCACCAGGATCTCCACCAGCAGTTCCTTCCCCATGGCGGTTTTGCCGGGCCCGCGGAAAAACTCCGCCAGCGGCAGCGTCCGCCGCCTGGTTGAGCCCGCCAGGACGACGCTCGCGTCGAGGACCAGCAAAGGCACCGCCATATCCGCCGCCGGCGACGCGTTGGCGAGGTTCCCGCCCAGGGTTGCCATGTTGCGTAATTGCACCGGGCCCCAGGCCGCGGCCGCCTTGGCCAGGACGCCTCCGGCCAGCCCGCGAATGAGCGGCGAGTCTTCCAGTTCCGCCATGGTGGTGGTGGCCCCGATGGCCCACGAGGTTCCCGCCCTGCGGATGTAGCTCAGCCCCAACCCGGTGATGTCCACCAGGGACCGGATGGAAGGATCGGCCTGGACGATGACGTCCGTCCCGCCGGCGAGAATACGGGCCCGGCTGCCTCCGGCATGAAGCAGACGAACGGCTTCACGGACGCTGCGGGGCCGATGATACGCATCGACTTGGTCGAACATTAGCTTTGGGAACGGTGTATGGCCGTCCGCCTCCTGGGTTTGTCCAGATTGTATCAAGGGCAGTATGGCATTGCCACCCTATGACCCGACCCTATGGCCCGACCCTATGGCCCGACCCTATGGCCCGATCCGCCGGGCTAGCCAGTCCTCTACTACAATCGCAAGTAGCCGGTTGGGGCGTTGAAATGTTGCGGCGGGACGCAGTCGCGGTGCTTCTGGGCGCGTGTCGCGCTATCCGCGCCACCAGCGCGGGCGCGCTCGATGGGTACATGGAATCGGCCGCCGGCGCGGCCCTGCTGATCGGCGTCCGCGCGCGCCGCTTGCTGGGGGCGCACAACCCCGCCCTCGCCGGCGAATCGCTGCTGCCGCCCGGGTCCACGCTCAAGCCGTTCGTGCTGGCGTCGCTGATGGACGCGGGAAAGCTGCGCGCCGGCGAGTCGTTTCCCTGCCCCGGAAAGCTGACCATCGCAGGGCATTCGCTGGACTGTGCACACCCGCGCCTGGCGGAGGCCGTGCGAGTGCCCACGGCGCTGGCCTACTCGTGCAATTGTTTCGTGGCGCGGATGGCCGCGCGTTTCGCAGCCGGCGAGTTGGAGCGCGAGCTCGGCCACGCCGGATTCCGCTCGCTCACCGGCCTGCTCGGTCCGCGTGAGGTAGCCGGCCGCCTGCGCAATGCCTCCCCTCCCGACGCCACGCGCTTGCAGGCTCTGGGGGAGGAGGGCGTCGCCATCACCCTGGCCGAGCTGGCGCTGGCCTATCGGCAGCTTGCGCTGCGCCTGAACGGCGACGCGCGCCTGCGGCCCGTTCTCGAGGGGCTGGAAGACGCCGTGGCTTACGGCACCGCGCAGCGCGCGCGCATCCCCGGAGCCGTGGTGGCCGGCAAGACCGGCAGCGTACGGTCCGGCGCGGGCGTGCCGCTGGCGTGGTTCGCGGGCTTCGTTCCCAGCCGCGCGCCCGAGGCGGTGGTGGCCGTGGTGTTGCAGGGGTACAGCGGCGGGTCGGACGCCGCGCCCGCCGGCGGGCGGATTCTGGAAGCCTGGCGGGCGGGGAAGCTATGAGGGCGCCCGCTCGCGGATCCCTTACTCCGGCGCCGCGAACCGGTATCCCACCCAGGGCTCGGTGAGGATGAAGCGGGGCTTGGCGGGCACCGGCTCGATCTTCTTCCGCACCTGGTTGATGAACACGCGCAGATACTCGGGTTCGTCGCCGTGGTCCGGTCCCCAGACGGCCTGCAGAAGTTCGCGGTGCGTCACCGGCTTGCCGGCGTGCGCCACCAGGTAGCGGAGCAACTCGAATTCCTTGGGGGTGAGGCGCACGTCCGCTCCGCGGGCGCGGACGCGGCGGGTTTCGAAATCGATCTCCAGCAGCGGCGACGAGAAGCCTCGCGGGCCGCTTTCGGGGGACGACGGCGAGCGCCGCAGCGCCGCGCGGATGCGGGCCAGCAGTTCCTCGATGCCGAAGGGCTTGGTTACGTAATCGTCGGCTCCGGCGTCGAGCGCCGCCACTTTGTCCTTTTCGCTGTTGCGGACGGTCAGGATGATGACCGGAATGTCGGAGCCCTGGCGCAACGCGCGGCAGGTTTCCAGACCGCCGATTCCGGGCATGTTCATGTCCAGGAGCACCAGGTTGGGCATCTCGCCGGACAGCTTCTCGAGAGCCTCTTCGCCGGTGCGCGCTTCGATGACTTCGTAGCCGTGTCCCACCAGCGTGGCCTTCATGACGCGGCGGATCTGCGGGTCATCGTCCACCACCAGGATCTTTCCGGCGCTCACGGGCGCGCTCCGCTCCGGGACAGCGAGAAGAAGAACGTGGAGCCCTGCCCGCGTTCGCTTTCCACCCAGATCCGTTCGCCGTGCGCTTCCACGATGCCTTTGGCGATGGCCAGTCCCATGCCCGTTCCTTTGGTCTCGAAGCGGTGCCGCCGGCCGCGGAAGAACCTCTCGAAGATGCGCAGGCGCTCGCCATCCTCGATGCCCGGGCCGCGGTCCGCAATTCCGATCACGATCTTCTCATTCTTCAGGGTAGCGGAAATGGCGATGGGCGAACGGTCGGGAGAGTACTTGATGGCGTTCTCGATGCAATGTTTGAGCACCTGCTGCATGAGCTCGGGATCGGCCTCTACGGGCGGCAGATCCGGAGCCGCTTCGACGGTCACCTGGCGGCTCCGCAGCTCTCCGGCCAGTTCGGAGAGCGCGCCCCCGATCAAATCGCCCGCGGCCACGCTGCGCTTTTCGAGATGCAGTTTGCCGGCGTCCACGCGCGCCATGGCGATGACTTCGGCCGAGAGGCGGTTCAGACGGTCGGCCTCTTCGTCGATGATGGTGAGCAGTTCGCGTTCGGCCTCGGGCGCGGTGCCGAGCAGGCTGGTGGCGGCGGCCTTGATGGAGGTGAGCGGGGTTTTGATGTCGTGCGCCAGTGAATCCAGGAGCGCCGATTTCAATACTTCGCTCTGGTGCGCCGCCTCGGCGTGGCTGGCATCCTCGATGGCGCGGGCCTTCTCGAGCGTAATGGCCACCAGCTTGGCGAGGGCGCGCAGGGTGGCTTCGGCGGGAAGCGGTCCGACCAGCGCCAGGCTACCCAGGCCGCGGCCTCCCAGGCGGACGGGC
>Ga0209039_10002806_pt1 | contig 14306 bp, 9 predicted proteins | sample BogFormECP12_OM1_FD_188238 | JGI IMG/M metagenome (GOLD analysis project Ga0209039, IMG submission 188238) | Bog forest soil microbial communities from Calvert Island, British Columbia, Canada - ECP12_OM1 (SPAdes) (version 2) | ecosystem: Environmental > Aquatic > Freshwater > Wetlands > Bog ... | reverse complement strand
CCGCGCAACCGCGGCGCGGCTTGGGGACCCCGAATCGCGCCGCACTACCCGAGCGGCCGGACTTGCAGCCTCTCTTTGCCGCTTGGGCTAGTTCACACTAACTCTGAAAATGGTCTAAAATTGTAGAGGTCGGCAGTTATGATTAGGCTGGTAGCCATGCGAAAAGACTTATTCGATCTATTCCGCCATATGCTGACGGCTGAGTGCTGACTGCTGGTCTCACGCAAACGCGGTCTCGGTGTATGTTCCGTACACTTCGCGCAGCGCCTCGCAAATCTCGCCCACCGTAGCGTAAGCCTTCACCGCGTCCACGATGAACGGCATGGTGTTGACGGGCGAGATCTGGCCGTTGATGCCGGCCTTCGGCTCCTGCGCCGCGGCTTTCTTCAGCGCCTCGAGGCGGCGGTGCACTTCGTCATTCGAGCGCCGTTCACGCAGCGCTTTCAGCTTCTTGCTCTGCTGTAGCGCAACCTCCTCGCCAATGTAAAGAATGTTAGGCGACGGCTCCTCAACCACGAACTCGTTGGCGCCGACCGTGATCTTCTCCTTAGCCTCGGTCGCGCGCTGAAATTGGTAGCTGGATTCGGCGACTTCCTTTTGCGGATAGCCCTTCTCGATGGCCGCTACCATGCCGCCCAGGGCATCGAGCTTGTCAAAATAGTCGAAAGCGCCTTTCTCCATGTCGAGCGTGAGACGCTCGACGAAGTACGAGCCGCCCAGGGGATCGACGGTCTGTGCCACGCCGGACTCGTAGGCGATGATCTGCTGCGTGCGCAGCGCGATGCGGACAGCCTCTTCGGTCGGAAGCGCCAGCGCTTCGTCGTAGCTGTCGGTGTGCAGCGACTGCGTTCCGCCCAGCACGCCCGCAAGCGCCTGTATGGCCACACGCGCAATGTTGTTCATCGGCTGCTGCGCGGTGAGCGAGACACCCGCCGTCTGGGTGTGGAAGCGCATCAGCCAGGTGCGCTGGTTCTTGGCGTCGAAGCGGTCCTTCATCAGGCGATACCAGATCTTGCGCGACGCGCGGTACTTGGCGATCTCCTCAAAGAAGTCGTTATGCGCGTTGAAGAAGAAGCTGAGCCGCGGGCCGAACTCATCCACGTCGAGCCCGCGACGGCGCGCCCATTCGACGTATTCCACGCCGTCGTAGATAGTGAAGGCCAGCTCCTGCAGCGCGGTCGAGCCGGCTTCGCGAATGTGGTAGCCGCTGATGGAAATGGTGTTGAACTTGGGCGCGAATATCGAGCCGAATTCGAAGGTGTCAATCACCAGGCGCATCGACGGCGCGGGTGGATAGATGTATTCCTTCTGCGCGATGTATTCCTTCAGGATGTCATTTTGCAGGGTGCCGGAAATTTTCCGCCAGTCGGCGCGCTGCTTCTCGGCGACCGCAAGATACATGGCCCACAGGATGGACGCCGGCGAGTTGATGGTCATCGAGACCGTGGTCTTCTCCAGGTCAATGCCGCCGAAGAGGATTTCCATGTCTTCGAGCGAATCGATGGCAACGCCGCACTTGCCGACCTCGCCTTCGCTGAAGGGATGGTCGCTGTCGTAGCCCATGAGCGTCGGCAGATCGAAGGCCACGGAAAGCCCACCGGTGCCGTGTTCCAGCAGATACTTGTAGCGCAGGTTGGTTTCCTCGGGCGAGGCAAAGCCCGAGAACTGCCGCATGGTCCACATCTTGCCCCGGTAGCCGGAGGCGTGAATGCCGCGCGTGTAGGGCGGCTGTCCGGGATAGTTCAGGTAGTCTTCGTATTTCCAGTCGGCGGGAAGATCGGCCTGCGTGTAGAGGCGGCGAATCGGCAGACCAGAGATAGTAGTGAAGCGCGCGTGGCCGTGCTCGTCTAGGTTGACGCCGGTAGGCGCGCCGATGGGCTTCTCTGGAGCTTTCTCCAGCGTGGGTGCGAGCGTTTTTTCCGCCCATTCCTTCTCGGACTCGGACGGATGGCGACCGGCTTCGAAGAGATCGATGACCGGCGATTCGGCTACAGCCTTCCCGTTGGACTTGCGGCTCTCAGGCATCAGAAACCCCACTCGAAGGAACTCTACATGCTAGTTGATGTCGGGAGGGGGAGCAAGGAGGGGGAGCGATCATTGCCGGGTTGCAATGTTCATCGTTGTGCCGGCTGCTCTTGACGGCCCACCTCCCACGCCTTCGCATATTTCCAACTTACATATTCCTCGTGATAGAGGTGCAGCAGCAAACCTTCACGGCCGTCGAGGAAGCCTCCGCGCAGGATGTAGTTGTAGAGGAACGTCAGGCGCGGGCGAATGGCGATGTTCACCAAATTGAAGCCGTGCGGTCGCTGCGCGACGGCCATCTGGGCTCCCAGCGACGAGTAACGATTCATGTGGTCGAGGTAACTTTCGAGCGTGGGGTAAGCGTGATGCAGGAGATGATTCTTGAGCTCTGCGGTTGGGCCGTTGACACGTGCGTCTTCGTGTACCAGCCGGTCTTCGAACTGGCCGGCACCGCGACGAAATAGCCGCAGTTTGGGATCAGGATAGAAGCCGCCGTGGCGGATCCAGCGTCCGAGGAAGAAATTCTTGCGCGGGATCCAGAAGCCGGTGACTGAGGGATTCGCGGCCAGCGTGGTCCGGATTTCCTCAGCCAGCGCGAGCTCGACCTCTTCGTCGGCATCGAGCGAGAGCACCCAGTCGCAGGTGGCCTTCTCCAGCGCGAAGTTCTTTTGTGCGGAGAAGCCACGCCAGGGCTCGACACAGAACTTCGCGTGGAACGCTTCGGCGATCTCGCGCGTGCGGTCGGTTGAGCCGGAGTCAACGACGACGATCTCGTTGGCCCAGGCGACACTCTGCAACGTGCGCGCGAGGTTGGCTTCCTCGTTCAGCGTGATGATGATGACCGATAGGCTCAAGCAGACAATGCTAATCGCCGCGAGCGATGGCGGGAAGAGAAAACGGCGGGTCGCCGCCACGCAGCTTCTATCGACCTCTTGTACGATTCCCGGGGCTTGGCGCCCCGGGCTCAGTTCATGGCCGCTGCTTCGCGGCTGGTTCAGCGTAATTCCATCTGGCAACAATGGCCGATAGTACTTGCGTCCATCAATGATGCAGCCTCAATGGGGCGGCTGCGCTCCCGGGGGTGGTGCCTGCGCCGGAGTTTGCTGCGGCGTCATTTGCATCTGCGGTGACGGTGGGTTCTGGGGCTGCGTATCCGGCGACGCAGGAGCGTTGACTCCCGGAACCGGGATCGGCTTCACGACCGGCTGCGTGAAGTCGTTGGTGTTCGCCGGAACCACACCCGGAACCTTCGGCGGGTGCTGCACTTTTGCAGATTCGGCGTCCGTCAAATCAATACCAAGCTTGATCAGCGTGTCCGCAGTGTACAGGTCGAGTTGCACCCTCGACTTCTCATAATTGGTTGCAGCGACGAGCACATTGGACTCTGCTTGCGTCAAGGCGCTGGATGCCTGCAACACCAGAGTGCTGGTGGAAGCGCCCATGCGAAGCTTCTTCTGCTCGGCGTCCAGGTTCTGCGCGGCATAGTCGCGGGCCGCGATTGCAGCTTGAAGGGCGACATAATTCTGCTGCAATGCAAACTGCGCCTGACGCACCTGCAGACGGATGGTGTTCTCGGTTTGCTGCAAGCTCATCTGCGCCTGGCGATATTCCAACACCGAGCGCACCTGGTCGGCCTGATACTGTCGGTTGCGCAGGTTGATGTTAATGTTCACGCCAACTCCCTTATCCGGGGCCGAGCTGTTGAACAGGTTTTGGAACGCATCGCTGTAGCCCGTGGTCGGAATGCTCCCCGCCGGCTGACAGCCGCGGTTGACCTCCGTGCACAGCGGATTTTGCGGGCCGGCCAGAGCGTTGGCGCCGTAAAACGCGTACAGGTCTACTGTCGGCAGCAACTGATTGCGAATCGATTTGCGCGAGATTTCATTGTTGGTAAGGTTAAGGCGCGCGGTGGCGATTTCCGGGCGCTGCTGCAAGGCTGCCTTGATCAAATCCTCCACCGGGGCTACCCGGTAAGGCTCGGTGATGTTTAAGGTGTCGGTGGGGATTACCGGCGCGACCGCCAGGATGGGGTCCGCCATGTTACGCGTGATGGCGTTCTTCATCAGCAGTTGCTGCAGCTGAAGAGCCACTTGCGCGGCAATCAGGTTTTGCTGGGCCGTGGCTACCGCGCTTTGCGACTGGACCACGACGAGAGGGGCGAGCGTCCCGGCCGCAACCTGCTTCTTATTGTCGGAGAGCGTCTTGTTGGCGAGGTCCAGCGCCCGCTCCTGCACGGTCACATTGGAGTAGTCGTTCACCAGGTCCCAGTAGATGTTCTCGATCTGCGACACCGTCTGGATGATCTGCTGGCGGAACGTCGTGTCGGCAATTTCCTTGTTGTTGCGGGCAATGCGGATCCAACGCAGGTTAGGGTCGAAACCGAACCCGGACAGCAAGTGCTGGCGCAGTTCAAAGCGGAAGTTAGGCGTCAGGTTAGGATTCAGCGTGTTGAAAATCGAATTGGACGCAACGCGGTTATTGTTGAATGCAACCGTCATCAGGGTTCCGGTTGAGAAGCCCTGGCTGTAGAGGAAATTAGCGGTTGTTGTGTTCTGGGTCAGCTTAGACGTTCCGGTGAAGATGGTATTCGCCTCCGGTGTGGTAGCGTGCTCAATCGACACGGTTCCGCTTATGACGGGATCGTAGTTGTCGATCGGAGGGCCCTCTCCCTGAGTTGAGACGACGAGGCCCCCTACGCCCGTTCCTGCGCCGCCAACACCGATCGTAGTGCCGCCCGCGCCGCCGCCGGTCGAGCCGGTGGTGGATGTTCCGGTGCCGCCGGCTGAAGTGGCGCCGGTGGCGCCGCCGGGCGTGCCTTGGACCAGACCAGCGTTCACGCCGAGAGCTCCTGCGCCGGAGCTTGTACGCAGCACATCGGTATCGGCAATGGACAGGTTGTAGCGCTGAATGCCGATGTCGAGGTTGTCTTCCAGCGCCATGGCAACCGCATCGTTGAGCGACAAATACAGCTTGCCGTCAATCAGGAGGCTGTCGGTGCGTCCGCTGTTGGCCACGTTCAGCGGCGCAACTTCGCGCACCGTGTAGACCACAAAGGGATTGGGCCACTGTTTCTTGCCCCGGCTGTAATCCTGGTCGGAGTAGGGATGCGCGTTGTGCTGCGGCATTGGAGCCTGCGGCAATGGAGTGAGCGGTGGATTGGGCGGCGGGGACGTCTGGGGCGTTTGGTCCTGGGCAAAACTTGCCGCCGTCAGCAGCAATGTGAAGAACAATGCAAGCGATTTAACAGATGCAGATTTCATATACCCGAAAACAGGCATTTCTTCGTCTCCAAGAAATGACATTACGATTTCAAAGTGCTTCATGAGTTTCGTGGCGTCCAGTCTCAGATGCCGGGAAAGCTTGCGAAGAATCATTCGCAAGATGGCCTTCGCAGGAGGAACGAAAATTGACTTCAACCTCATAAGCTGAGGGAATGGCATAGTATAGCTGACACACGCGAGTCATTTTCAGTGCTTTACACTGCTTAACATAGCTTTACACAAGGCCATGGGCCGGCCTTCGTACCTCTTATAGGGATAATGTGAGTCGCAATCTCAAAATGACGTTGACCTATGACGGATCGGAGTTCCACGGCTGGCAAATTCAGCCGGGAGTGCCAACGGTGCAAGGCACTCTGGCCGAGTGCATTAAGCGGCTGACGGGCGAAGATGTGTTGCCCCAGGGCTCGGGGCGCACCGACGCTGGAGTTCATGCGCTGGCCCAGGTCGCGTCGGTGCGGCTGGAGTCTCCCATTCCAGAAGACAACCTGATCATCGCGCTCAACGACGTTCTTCCTCCGGCGGTGCGGGTGAAGGCTGTTGAGGAGGTCAACGACAACTTTCACGCGCGCCATTCCGCTACCGCAAAAACCTATCGCTACCGGATTTATCGGGATGCGATTTGTCCGCCATTTCTGGCCCGCTACGTTTATCACGATCCTTATCCGATGGACGAAGAGGCGATAATGCGTTCTTCTGAGCACGTGGTCGGAACGCATGACTTCACCTCGTTCGCCGCTTCTGATCCGGACCGCAGCGCGCGCATTGCCGAAAGCCAACAGAATTCGGATGACTTGCAGGGCATTTCGAATGTGCGCACCATCCACTCCTCGCAGTGGGTGAGGACGGAAGAAGAGCTTACTTACACGGTGCGCGGAAACGGCTTTCTGCATCACATGGTGCGGAACTTGGTGGGCACGTTTCTTCAGATAGGCAAGGGTGCGTTGAAGGTTAGAGATGTGCCGAGGATCCTGGAGGCGCGCGATCGCAGCGCCGCCGGGCCCACCGCCCCGGCTTGCGGACTTTACCTGGTGAGCGTTGAATATTAGGCATGGCCACGCAAGCACCCGTCGTTGGAAGCGGCACGATCGTAAGCACAAATCCAGCCACCGGAGAGGTGTTGGCCGAACTGGCATGCGCCAGCGCAAGCGAGGTCGAGTCGGCGGTGCACCGCGCAAAACAAGCGCAACCATCATGGGAGGCTACTCCGGTAGGCGAGCGAATCACCGTACTGCGCCGTTTCCAGCAGCTCTTGTGCGAGGGTAGCGACGGTGTCGCCTGTCTCCTTTGCCGCGAAGCCGGCAAGCCAGTCGTGGAGGCGCTGGTCACGGAAGTCCTGGTCGTTCTGGACGCTGCCGAGTTCTGCATCAACAATGCTCACCACTTCCTGCGCGAGGAGCGGCTGCCGCACGGCAACCCGGTGATGAAGATGAAGCGCGGCAAGCTGGTGCGCGAGCCGTTCGGCGTCATCGGCATCATCTCGCCGTGGAACTATCCGTTCTCGACTCCTGCAGGCGAGACATTGGCAGCGCTGGTCACAGGCAATGCAGTCGTGCTGAAACCATCGGAGTTCACGCCGCTGATCGCGCTTGAGTTGCAGCGCTTATTGCATGGGGCTGGGCTGAATCCAGATCTCATGCAGGTGGTTATCGGTGAAGGTCCAGCTGGGGCAGCACTGATCGACGCGCCCATCGACAAGCTAATGTTCACGGGAAGTGTGCCGACGGGCAGGCGCGTTGGCGAAGCCGCTGCGAAGAAGCTGCTGCCGGTGGTACTGGAGTTAGGCGGAAAAGATCCGATGCTCGTGCTCGACGACGCCAATGTGGACATCGCCTCCAGCGGCGCCGTGTGGGGCGCGTTCATGAACGCCGGGCAGACATGTCTCTCAGTCGAGCGGTGTTACGTTCATCGTAGTCTCTATGACAAATTCCTGGAGGCGTGCTGCCACAAGATCGCGAAGCTGCGCGTGGGCAACGGCATAGATTCGGAAGTCGAGTTGGGCCCTATGATCAGCGAGCGCCAGTTGCGAATCGTCGAAGACCACGTGACCGATGCGGTGCGGCACGGCGCGCGTCTGCTGCTGGGCGGGACGCGGCTGCCTGACCTTGGACCGAACTTCTATGCGCCGACGTTACTCGGGGACGTTACCCAGGACATGCGCCTGATGCGCGAGGAAACTTTCGGCCCCGTGCTTCCCGTTGCCCCGTTCGACAACGACGACGATGCCGTTCGCCTGGCGAATGACAGCGAGTTCGGCCTGGCCGCCAGCGTGTGGACGCGTGACCGCCACCGCGGCGAGCGCATGGCCGCCCGGCTAAAGGCTGGAACAGTAATGGTGAATGATGTCATCTCGTGCTTTGGAATCGCCGAGGCGCCGCATGGCGGATTCAAGTTCAGCGGCATCGGCCGCACCCACGGCGAGATGGGCATGGCCGAGATGGTCCAGGTGAAACACGTGGACGTGGATTTGTTGCCGAGCGTGCCGAAACCGTGGTGGTTCGGATACGACCGCAAGCTCAAGCAGCAGATGGGTGGCTTCATCGACCTGCTGTTCGCGCAAAGCATGGGAACGAAGCTTAGCGGAGCACTGCGCTCCATGGGGCTGGTGCGGCGGGGCAATCGAATATGAAGGCTGCTGTCGGCCACGCATAGCCTGGCTTCTTGACCAGGCTTTGCATAACCCTATATAGTTATACCTATGGCCATAACGATCGCTGAGTTGCGATGTCTGCGCTGCGGTCACAAGTGGTTTCCCCGTAGCCCCAAGCAGCCTGCTCATTGTCCAAATCCGCGCTGCAATAGTCCCTATTGGAACCGCCCGCGCAGTCGAAGAAAAAGCGCTCCGGGTTCCTCAATGAGCGAGATGACTTCTCGTCAGAGTACGGTAAAAGACGCTGAACCTTCTGAGTTGGATTGGCTAGAAAAGCACGCCCAAGAGCTTGGGCGTTATCCTGGTGAGTGGTTACTCATTCACAGACATCGACTACTTGTGCACAGCCGGGATTTTGCGGAGTTGCGAGCGGCGATCCGCGAGCACCGGATAGAGTCTCCCTTTGTTTACTATGTGCCTACTGACGAAGAAGCGAACTTCATAGCAATTTAGCATGACAACTGTTGACTATCCTTTCTCATTCCCTTACCGAACTGTTCCCAGGATGAGTGGACTACAACCCGCCGCCGAGGTGAAACTGTTCAACGGTGATTTGACCACGATGGCTGTAGGAATATTTGACTCCGGTTCTCCCTACACGGTGTTTAGTCCCGAGCATGCAATGCTGATTGGAATAGATGACGTGATGGCCGGTACCCCGGAGGGCATAAATACGCTGGGCGGTCCGATTCAAATTTATCTTTTCGACTTAGAAATTCAACTGCTGGGAGCCGGGCCCCGCTTTGCCGGGCAGATTGGATTCTTCGCTGGTCATGCTTCCCGCAACATTCTGGGCCGCAGTGTAATTTTCTCGGCGTTTGAGATTGGCTTCCATGAGCGCGGACAACAAATTCATCTGCGTTCTGAAGCATGATCCCTACCTGCCGCGTTGCAGTTTCGTCCAGTGCTACTAAGGCTCAACAAGACTCAGTGCAAACGCGGTATTGAGATATTCGTCGCGACAGGCGATACTGCCATTATGCCTGAGACCATGCCGACCGAAGCCTCGCAGCTTCCCAATCACAAGGTGAAATACAAGAAGCCGTTTCAGCGTGCATGTAACGAGCAGAACGCGAAGGGCAAGTTGTGCGGCGGGCACCTGAAGCGCTGGTTTTATCTGGCCGACGTACTGGAGCAAGCCTGCGGTGACGTTCGGCTGGCTTTCGGCGACCATGCGGAGCTCTACCGTTGCGAGCACTGCAAGACGTTATATCTGCCAAGCGAGGAAGAACCGCGCGGTCGAAATGTCGCTGGTCTGGGTCAGCCGTCCGTTTTTGGATTGACACTGGCTGCCAAGCCGGGCGAGGAAAAAGACAAGCAATAGCTTGGGTTTAGGGCGACAATCGGAAGCGGGGCGGCCAAGTTCGCATCTCTCAAGGTGAGCCGGCGCGTGGGGCGCTGGCTATGGGGTGACAATAGAAGTGACCGCGAAAGTTGCTGACCTTATCTACGACTGGAACACCATCTATGCTCGCTCGATGGTGCCGGCAGGCAGGGTCCTGCTTAACGACGAATCGCTGCGCGACGGGCTACAGTCGCCCTCCGTCCGCGATCCTTCCATCGAAGAGAAGATTCGCATCCTCCATTTGATGGAGGACCTCGGTATCAACTCGCTCGACATTGGGCTGCCGGGAGCCGGTCCTCGTGCGGCAGCCCACTGCGAGGCCCTGGCGCGCGAGATTGGCCGTACGCGCATGAAGATCAAAGCCAACTGCGCCGCCCGCACCCATCAGAACGACATTCGGCCCATAGCAGAGATCGTGCAACGTACGGGAGTTCCCATCGAAGCGGCAACGTTCATCGGTTCCAGTCCCATCCGGCGTTACACCGAGGACTGGACCGATGACTTCCTTTTACGCACCACCGAGAACGCTGTGAGGTACGCGGTGTCACTCGGCCTTGAAGTGATGTACGTGACCGAGGACACGACGCGCTGCGATCCCGAGACCATCCAACGGATGTACAGCGCGGCGATCCGCTGCGGCGCCAAGTCCATCGTAATTTGCGATACCTGCGGACATGCCACTCCCATGGGCGTAGTCGCCCTCATGCACTTTGTGATCAATGAAGTGGTGAAGCCTTCGGGCGAGAACATTCGCGTCGAGTGGCACGGACACTGCGATCGCGGGCTGGCTGTGGCCAATTCGATCGCTGCGCTGGTGGCGGGCGCGGAGGTTGTACATGCGACGGCCTGCGGCATCGGAGAGCGCGTGGGCAATACGCAAATGGACCAGATGCTGGTAAACCTGAAGCTCCTCGGCATTGAACCTTGGAAGAGTCAGGACCTGACTAAGCTCAAGGATTATTGTGAGGCCGTCTCAAATGCCACAGGTGTGCCGATCCCCAAGAACTACCCGGTTGTGGGAGATGACGCTTTCCGCACCGGTACGGGCGTACACGCGGCGGCGGTGATCAAGGCGTATCGCAAGAACGACGTGCTGCTGGCCAACAGCATTTATTCCGGCGTGCCGTCGCATTTCTTTGGTATGGAGCAGGTCATCGAGATCGGTCCCATGAGCGGCAAGTCGAATGTGCAGTTCTGGCTGGAGCGTCACGGCATCGAAAGCACGGATGAGTTGGTGGACCGAATCTTTCAGCGCGCCAAGGACTCGGACCGTATGCTGACCGACGCGGAAATCCTGGAGTGCGTTCAGACGGCGCCGGGCTTGCGGTCGAGCCTGGCATCGTAGGCGTTGATCAGGAGCGACGGCGACGCGGAGCCAGAGTTTCCTTTAATCTAATTTTCTTGGGACATTCATCTTCCCGCCATCTTCCTCGCGTGTCATGGAACTGAGGGACAAACTACCGTTGGTAGTTTTTGGCGTCCAGATCACCCTCAGGCTGTAATCCCGCAGCCACTCAGTAAAGCCCAAGTCCAGGCTGCCCGCGAGCGTGCGGCAGGCCTGTAGTTGACCGTCATTTGGCGGTTACGTTTGTTCAACCCTTCACTGTTTTTGCCGAAATCCGTCGGCAGGAGGCATTGCGATGAATCAGCGTTTCTCCAAACATTTGTGGGCGCAGCTGATGCTTCTGGCATTTCTGGCTGCGATAACTTTGCCCGGCCTAGCGCAACAGATTGAATTTCAGAACAGTTGGGGCACGTTCGTGGCTCCCGTTTACGGAACGTCAGAGTCCGGAGCCTACACCGGCGCCGAGCTGTTCGCTGGACCCAAGAAATTCGGGAGCTATTTCGCCGGCGTCCTTCCCAACGGCACGAAGTCAACTCCGGCCGGTATGGTTGCCCAAATTGGAATGAACCCGCTGGGCGCGGCGCTCACGCCTGATGGGAAGTATCTCATCACCAGCAATGACGACGAGCGCGAAAGCGGGTACACGTCTTTCCAGAGCAATATCAATCTGGGTGGCTACACGCTGTCGGTGGTCGATACTAGCAGCCTGACAGTCGTCTCCCAGATCAATTCGGTTGGCAAATTTTTCGTTGGAATGCAGACGACTGGCACAGGACCATACACGGTCTGGGTTTCGGGAGGCGCTGACCAGGATGTGAAGTTGTTCAACGTATCGGCTGCCGGTGTGATCAGTGCGAATGGTCACATCGTAGTCGCGCCGATTACCCCCTCGACCAGCGGTTACGTTTCCAATTACGTACCAGATCCCTACTTCAATACGGTGCAGGGAAATGGCTACAAACCACCAGTTCCGAGTGGATTTGATCGCGTCAATGGTGCGCAGATTACCTTCCCGGCAGGTTCCGCGCTCAGCCCCGACGGCAAGTTCCTCTATGTCGTCTGCAACGGCGACAACAGTGTTGCGGTGATTAATACCTCTACCCAGACGGTTGTGCAGCACGTTGCGGTAGGGTACTTCCCATATGCGGTCACGGTCAGCCAGGATGGCACGACCGTCCTGGTGTCGAACTGGGGCGTCACCGAGTACAAGTTTAAGTACCCGGGTTACGGAAACGACGGCAAGCTCAATAAGATGGATCCAATCCCCAACAATGAGGTTGACGGCTATTACGTTCCGGTCACCAACACTACGGGCTCCAACCCGAAAACCTCGTCGGTTTCAATTTTGTCGGCTCCCGGAGGCGATGGCTCGCAGTTGAGTCTTGTCGGCTCGGTATACCAGGGTCACACACTGGACGACCTTTACCTGGTAGGTGACACCCATCCGTCCGCTATGGCGATTGTCCGCTCTGGAGGGAAGGAATACGTGTATGTGACCAAGACCAACAGCGACGCGATTGCCATCATGGATACCCAAGGCAACAAGCTTGCGAACAAGGAGTTTCCACTGATTCCCCCGGTCACCGCTCTGACCAAGGCCTTGCATGGAACCTATCCGAACGCGATCGCGGTTTCGCCGGACAACACACGTGCCTATGTGGCGGAGGCGGGAATCGGTTCGGTCGCGGTGCTTGATACCACCAATCCGGTCGGCCCGGTCCTGATTGGCCGGATACCGACCAACTGGTATCCCACCGGCGTAGTACTGAGCGCGGACGGAAAAACTCTCTATGTGCTCAATGCCAAGGGTATTGGCGAGGACATCAATCCCAACACTGATCCCAGCAAGAGCCCGCCACCACCACCGACCGGGATTATTTCCACCCCGATTACGGACAGCAACTATATCTTTGGGTCGCTCCAGAAGATTGACTTGTCCAGTTACAAACTCGATCTGACGACCGTCGCCGCCAATAACTACACGATCTTGACGACCCCGCCGGACACCTCCGTGGTGCCTGTGGGCGACGGACCTTCAAAGAAGATCAAGCACGTCGTGTTCATTCTGCAGGAGAACAAAACGTTCGACTCCAAGCTCGGCAATCTGGGTGGTCATTTTGGAGTTTTCTCCAGCCTCTGGTACAACAATGCCGACGGCTCCCCCTACTATAACGGGCAGTACACTGGCGTTGCCCTGAACTATCAGGCCCTGGCGCAGAACTTCGCGGCAGGGGTGAACTACTACTCCGATTCCGAGGAGAGCGATGCAGGGCACCAGTTCGCCGCTTCCGGAACCGCAACCGACTATACCGAGAAGACGCTTCTGGTGAAGAGCGGTCGCGGCCTCCTAGTAAACAAGAACTTTGAGCCGGAAGACTATCCGGAGAGCGGATACATCTTCAACAATGCCGCTCGTAATGGGGTCAGCTTTAAGGAATATGGTGTCTTCGCGGCGCGTATCGAAGGTAGCGATACCGGCACCAGCGGCCCGACCACGCTGAACGACCCGCCCAGCGGAAATTGTGGGGCCCCGGAATTGAACCCTGACAACTTCCACATCTCGAATCCGTTGATCAACCTCGGCGATGTGACCAGTCCCGTGCAGGGCCTGGGACAGACCTTCTTCATGGCGCTGCCTGGTCTGGCCATCATGGGAGAGAACAACGCAAGTGGCGAGCCGCACCTGGACCACAACTACCCGGGATATAACTTCAACATCTCCGACCAGCGGCGGGCAGCAGCCTTCAACGCTGATTTCGACCGCATGCTGGCCGCTGGCACGCTGCCTCAGTTCATCTACCTCTACATCCCCAACGAACACACCGGCAGCGTGCAATGCCCCAACAACAACATTTACGGGAGCGCCAGCAATGTCCAGCAGGTCGCCGATGGTGATGTCGCGGTCGGCCTGGTGGTCCAACACCTGATGCAAAGCCCGGTGTATTACGATTCAACGACAGACACCGGAATGGCCATCTTCATGAGCCCTGACGACGGCCAGTCTACGCTGGATCACATCCATCCCCACCGCTCGCCGCTCATCGTGGTGAGCCCCTTTGCCAAGCCGGGTTACTACTCGACGCGGCACTACATCACGGCCTCGGTGGTGAAGACGGAAGAATTGCTGCTCGGGCTTCCGCCGAACAACCTCGGCGATTTCCTGGCCACCGACCTTCGTGACATGTTCCAGCCGAAATACAACGGCATAACGACGGACAAAGTGAAATTCAAGTTGACCGCGGACTATGTGCCCTCGAAAGAAGGCAAGAGGATCTGGTCGCTGGTTTCGAAGCTTGACACCTCTGCGCCGGATCGCGACAGCCATCGGCTGGGTGCGCTGGGCCGGCTTTCCATGGCGGCCGACGACCTTCACGAAACCGCTGCAAAGCAGAAACGCCTAAACTCCAAGGAGTACAAGAAGCAGCAGGCGGAGCTCTATGCGACGGCGCTGAAAGTGGTCAATGCCCCCAAACCGAAGGACAATGACGACTAAACCATTTTCAGAGTTAGTGTGAACTAGCCCAAACGGCAAAGAGAGGCTGCAGGTCCGGCCGCTCGGGTAGTGCGGCTTGGGGTGATTGAGCGCCGCGTTAAGAAGCCGAAAAGAAAGCGGCCTTTAGGCCCTGAGGTACATTTCCCATGTCGCCGGAGGCGCGGATTTCG
>Ga0209039_10002803_pt1 | contig 14308 bp, 12 predicted proteins | sample BogFormECP12_OM1_FD_188238 | JGI IMG/M metagenome (GOLD analysis project Ga0209039, IMG submission 188238) | Bog forest soil microbial communities from Calvert Island, British Columbia, Canada - ECP12_OM1 (SPAdes) (version 2) | ecosystem: Environmental > Aquatic > Freshwater > Wetlands > Bog ... | reverse complement strand
CTATCGAAAACTCCAAGGAGGCAGTCGGGTCTGTACTGTCAACGCCGGCCCCCGATGTGAAGATTTCCATTGGAGCGCTGAGTGCTTTAAAACCTGCAAAACAGCCACCTGACAGGAGAAGGTCATGCCGAAAAAGCCCACCAAAGGACAAAGTCTTGGGGAGAGAATCCGGACAATGAGAGAGCGGCAAGGTGTGAGGATAGAACAGCTTGCTCACAAGACCGGATATGCTCCGGAATACCTTCAGGAAATAGAGGATGGAAAAGTTTCCCCGCCGGTGGGAGTGCTAATTCAGATATCGAGAGAGCTTGCCGTGGACTCTGCATCCCTGCTCGCGGAGGAGAAAAAGAAAGAGCGCAGACAGAGTTACATTAAGCGCACCAAGGCCTATTCTTACAAGACTTTGACCGCAGGCGCCGAGGACAAACATCTGTGGGCCTATCTAGTTACCCTGGAGCCCAAGAAACAGCATGAGATGGTGGCGTACAAGCACGAGGGTGAGGAGTTTGTCTACGTGGTTGAAGGCAGGGTGGAAATTCAGGTGGGGAAAGAGATAAATGTGATTAAGAAGGGCCAGAGTTTACACTTCAATTCAGGCATCTCCCATAACCTGAAGAATCTCAGCAGTAAACAATCTACACTACTTGTGGTGGTGTACACGCCATGAACAGATGCGTTGGCCAACATAATTTGACAACAATCACGGATGGTTGACAAAAAGTAACCCGATTAGGAAAATTTCGGAACCTTTCTTGCAAGGGTGTGTCTTTACCAACAGGGGTTATGTGACACGCGTAGCCGGACAATCTCGACATTATTCCGCATCATGGCAGCCCATGCGGTGAGATGTGCGGAACGCACACAAGCACGATAACCCATATCCATACCTCCTTTCACGCCCCGAGTCCCTCTCGGGGCTTTTTTTTTCGTTTTTTCCCTGTTAAGCTTTGACCCGCGGGTCAGCCCCGCGAGTGACTGTGAAGCCAATGAGGAGGTGTCATGAAACTGGCCGGCAAAGCTGCGGTAGTTACCGGTAGCAGCAGAGGGGTCGGGCGCAACGTTGCCATAGCCTTTGCCAAAGAAGGTGCTGATGTGCTCGTAAACTACACTTCTAGTGAAGCTCCGGCGCAAGAACTGGTCGAAGCAATCCGGGCTATGGGGCGAAAATCCGTGGCCGTCCGTGCAGACGTGGCTTCCAAAGCCGAAGTAGAAGAAATGATGGCTGCGGCGAAGGAGAATTTCGGGCGACTGGACATTCTTGTGAACAATGCAGGGTTTACTCGTCCGGCGATGCTGCACAAGATGACGGAAGACGAATGGGATACCGTGGTCGACGCGCATCTAAAGGGCCCTTTCCTGTGTACTCAGGCAGCAACGAGGTATTTTAAGGAACAGAGTTACGGTAAGGTAATCAATGTAAGTTCAGTGGCCGGAATAGTGGGGACCGTTGGCCAGGTGAACTATGCTGCCGCAAAGGGCGGAATCCTAAGCTTTACCAAGAGCGTTGCCAGGGAGCTGGCTCGGTACAATGTGTGCGCCAACGTGATCTCACTGGGGATAGTCGAAACTGACATGACGGAAAAGATCCGTAGCGATGAAAAACTCACTGAGATTTACATGAATCGGATACTCCTCAAAAGATTTGCCCGCGCGGATGATATCAGTCCAGCTTTTGTGTTTTTTGCGTCCAACGAATCGGATTATATTACCGGCCAACTTTTGTGTGTGGATGGCGGATACGGCATGATATGATCGGTGGTCGTCAAGGTGACTGCGCGCAGTCGTGGCGGGACGGACGGAAACGGATGTTTCGTCAATATGGCCGGTTCAGATCACTGAAAAGGCAGTTCCAAGGAGAGCCTTTATATCGTTGCGCTGACTTGGAAGTCTTTTGCGCGAGGGCTTGCGAGGCGGGGCCACTGCATCGGGCTTACTGGGCGTGAGCGAGGGTTCATTCTTCCGACAAATAAAAAAAACGTTGACTTGTCGGATATCATCTGCTAGAAGACAGTTACTGTAATAAACTGCTGAATCAACTGAAAGATTGAGAGATACAAACGGTTATTGGTCCGATATGGACGGATCAGTGCCGGGCGGATCGGCGTAGTGTCGTGACCGAAAGCAGAACGAGACGTTCGCAAGAGGGCGGCCGAAGAGGTGTCAAGCAAAAAAAGAGCTTGACATTCCGTGGTTGATTTGATACCAAAAATACATTCCGGAATATATCGGATTCTATCCGGGAATGTTTTTTACGGGTCTCCCGAACGTTGTCGGGAGGAACTGTTGAAAGGAGGATTGAGGGTATGGTTAAACGTTTATTTCTTCTGAGCCTGATGGTTCTCGCATTGTGCGGCGCTAGCTCGGTGATTGCCCTTGCTGGTGGCGCCCCTGCCTGTCCGTCGTATATGCCTGGACCTCCAGGTCCCCCGCCCATGTGTGGGCCGGCTGCTACCGACTACTCTTCGCTGAAGGAGGAGATCGTTCCTGTTCCCGCGCAACTTCGCCGGGTCAGAGTGGTCGCCCCCTACCTAGCAGGTGTGGCTTGGCCGCGTACTCCGCTTGCCTTCTATGGCAACACCCAAACTTTTCCCAATCCTATAGCGCTCGGCCGTTATGAGTGGCTGGTGCCTGCGGTTGAGATCAAGAACGAGCATTTCGATACGTTCCCGGATCCCTGCTGCCAGACCCACAAAGTTCCGCGCTGCGTGTACGTGAAGGCCAACTATGTGAAGATGAAACCGGTTTGCGGGCCTGTCCCCATGGCGCCGCCTCCCCCCATGCCGTGCAAGGTGAAGAAGTAGGCTGCCGCGAGAGAGGGCTGGTAAAAGAAGAAAGAATTTCCTCAGATATAATGAGTTTGTCGAAAGGAGGATGAGGGTATGGTTAAAAAGATAGGAATTCTCGGATTCATCCTGATCGTCGTGGCTGCGACGGGCATGGTATGGGCCGAGACATATACGGGTGCAATCCCGGCTCCACTGCCAATGGTGATGCCGGCAGCCGCCCCTGCATGTATGGGCGCTTCTTGCCCCCCACCAGTCAAAATGAAAGCGCCAAAGTGCGCGCCGAAGATGACGACCGTGATCGACGTTAAGATGCAATATCCTGCGCCGCCAATGATGCCATGCGCCCCGCCCATGTGTGGGCCAGTTGGATGCGCTCCGCCTCCCCCCATTCCAGTGGCCGTGCCTATGTGGAAGTTCATCGTGCCCTGGCCACCCTTTGTTTACTACCTGCCTGTCGAATAGCAGGAAGATAAAGTGGAATAATTAAGCCCCCCAATGGGGGCTTTTTTATTCTGTCCTCCCAGTTTCCCGATGATTATTGTCCCCGCCATTGATCTCAAAGACGGCAAGTGCGTCCGGCTCCGCCAGGGTAATATGGATACCCCGACGGTCTTCAACGAGGACCCCAGTGCGCAGGCCCGCATGTGGGAAAGCCTCGGAGCCAGCCGAATCCACGTAGTGGACCTCGACGGCTCTGTGGGTGGAAAACCTGCAAATCTTCGGCAAATCCGAGACATTGTGAAAGGGGTGCGCGTTCCTATCCAGGTCGGCGGCGGCATCAGAAGTGACAACACTATCCGCATGTACCTCGATATCGGGGTCGGCACTGTCATTCTCGGAACCGTAGCCGCAAAGAATCCTGAGCTTGTCTTAACTTACTTGTCTCTATTTCCTGGACAAGTGGCCATCGGGATCGACGCTCGGGCGGGCGAGGTAGCCGTTGAAGGCTGGACCCAATCCGCTCATGTTAAAGCCTCTGACCTGGCAGCGCGCTTCGATTCGGCCGGTCCTGCGGCGTTCATTTACACGGACATTGAGCGAGATGGAATGATGCAGGGACCCAACATTGAAGTCACGAAGGAATTCGCCAGGAACACGTCTACCCCGGTCATTTTGTCAGGAGGCATGTCCACTTTGTTGGATGTGGAAAAGGCTCTACCCCTTGAAAAAGAGGGAGTAATGGGCATTATTATCGGAAGGGCCCTTTATGAGGGGACAATCGATTTAAAAGAAGCCGTTAAGTTGGCGGAAAAAGGAAATGCTCGCTAAACGAATCATTCCATGTCTTGACGTGCGGGACGGGCGGGTGGTCAAGGGCGTGAATTTCGTGAATTTACGAGATGCCGGAGACCCTGTGGAGAATGCCCGATTCTACGACGAAGAGGGAGCGGATGAACTGGTTTTCCTGGACATCACCGCGTCTCATGAAAAACGCAAAATCATCCTCGATGTGGTGGCGCGCACGGCTGATGAGGTTTTCATGCCTCTCACCGTGGGCGGCGGTATCAGGTCCACCGCAGACATTCGGGCCTTATTAAATGCTGGCGCTGACAAGGTTTCCCTGAATACAGCCGCGGTACAGGATCCGGAAATAATCCGGCAATCTTCTCTGATGTTCGGCAGCCAATGTATTGTGGTCGCCATCGACGGTAAAAAAACCGGAAAAACACCGTCTGGTTACGAGATTTCGATTCACGGCGGACGGACCATGACCGGTATAGACTGCCTGGAATGGGCTGGAAAAGTCGAGGAACTCGGCGCCGGTGAGATCCTTTTGACAAGCATGGATGCCGACGGGACAAAAGACGGATATGATATCCCCATGACCAAGGCGGTAACGGATATTGTGGGAATCCCAGTAATCGCATCCGGGGGCGCCGGCACGGCGGAGCACTTGAGAGACGCGATTGTGCAGGCCAATGCCGACGCGGTGCTTGCTGCTTCAATCTTCCATTACCGTGAAATCCCCATTCTCGAATTGAAGGAGTACCTGGCATCGCAGGGTATCCCCGTGCGCTTGTGCGGATTCGGACAGACAACTTGCGGGTAGAGGCGGTTGCCAAACCCGCAATAGAAGGTGCTGTGCAGGTTGGCGGATTAGTTAGGAGTTTTTCGGGGACCCCGTTGGACGCGAGGTTTTTGCCAAAAAGGGAGTTCCCTGTGAACACTTACCAGAAAAGATTTCTGTTTCCCCCGCCGCTCTGGTTCCGGGTCACATTGCTGTCTCTTCCCTTAACTAAAAGTGACCATTCATGAAATCATGGACCATGCGTGAGGAATTGATATCCGACGTAGTCTTGGAGAGTCTGGCGTCTCTGGAACTCCCTGCTGTTCTTGAAGAAGTAGCTGCCCACGCCCTTTCCACGCCTGGACGGGCCATGGTGCTTTCTGCCGCGCCTGAGGCGGATATAGACCGTGTCAAATTCCACCTCAGCGTGGTGACCGAATTTAGGGAAGTTATCGGGACTCATGGCACGTTAGGTTTGGCCGGCCTTGTGCCGATGGAAGGAATTATGGGGAGGTTGGACAGTCCGTCGGCTGTTCTCGATTCGGAGGAAATCCTTGTGGTAGCCGACCTGTTGGCCACAGTGGGACAGGTCCAGAACAGGTTGCTGGCGTTGGAGGAACGGTTCGAACTGCTCAAGGAAGAGGCATTGCGCATTATCAGGCCGATCCTCTTGGAAGACCACATCCGGAGGGTCTTTGACGAAAATGGCATGGTTCGCCCCAGCGCAAGCCCGAGGCTCATGGAAATCCACGAGCGTACCAGGGCCGTGCGGGAGCGGATCCGCAAGCGGCTCGAAACGGTAGTTCGCGATCAGGATCTGGCCCGCGTGGTGCAAGAGGACTACATTACCCTTCGTAACGATCGATACGTGATACTGCTCAGGCCGGAGTTCAAGGGCCTTCTCGATGGGATAGTCCACGATCATTCCCGCAGCGGCGCGTCAGTATACGTCGAACCTTTTCACGTGGTAGAGCTGAACAACCAGGTAGCCTCCCTGACGGACGAAGAAAGGGAGGAAATCCACAGGATCTTTCTGGAGCTGACCCAAGAAATCCGCTCCGAGCGGGAAGTAATCCTTGAAGATTACGTGATGCTAAGATGGATGGATGCTTTTCAGGCCCGAGCGCTATATGCGAATGCGACCGCTGCCGTATCGCCGGTTCTGACCCAGGAAGGTTTTCGCATCCTCGGCGCCCGGCATCCGCTTCTCTTGGCCGGAGGGGACGCTGAAGTGGTCCCTATGGATGTGGTGCAACCGCCCTCCACCGCCGCAACTGTGATCAGTGGCGCGAACATGGGTGGAAAGACCGTGGCCCTGAAGATAGCCGGTCTGTTTCCCCTGATGACCCGGTGCGCCATCTTACTCCCAGCTCGGGAAGGCACTGAGATACAGCTCTTTACACGCATCATGGCTGACATCGGGGACGAGCAGGACATCAAGAGCCGCGTATCTTCTTTTTCCGGGCATATGTTGAGGATTAAGGCTATTGTAGATAGCGCGTCAGGGGGAGATCTGGTGTTGCTTGATGAGTTGGGCGGGGCCACCGATCCTGAGGAGGGCTCGGCTCTGGCCATGGCCATTATAGACGAGCTAATAAGTCGCGGCGCCAGGGTTGTCGTCACTACGCATCTGACGCATCTCAAAGCCTATGCGCTCTCCCGTCCGGATGTAAAAAATGTTAGTGTGGAATTCCACCCGCGCACATTGGCCCCGACCTTTCGGCTCCTGTATGATTTGCCGGGCGAATCTCATGCCATTGTGACAGCGGAGCGCATTGGTCTTGCTCCCACGGTGGTGAATGCCGCGCGAAAATACGTGGACAAAGCGGCAGGCGGCAGCTCAAAACTGATTGAGCGTTTGCGAGAACAGCTCTCCGATGTGGAAGTCCGGCGCAGGGATCTCGAGGAGAAGCGGTGCAGCCTTCAGGCGGAACTGGAAACCATTCGGTCCCAGAAAGAAGCGATTGTTGAAGAGTTTCGCAAAGAGGCTCACGAAGTGATTCGGCATGCGGAAAAACAAATCACTGATCTTCAGCAATCGATGAAGGGCCGCAAGGTCAAGATCGCCCCCAATCCTCGTGCCACATTGGGCAGGATTAAAGAGGAAATCGTCGCAAAACTGGGAACGCCTCTGGAAAAGCCTGTGGCCTTGCCTCAAGTAGGCTCTCGGGTAAGGGTCAAATCACTGGACCGAGAAGGCACGGTCAAGGCAGTGCTCGATAAGGGAAGAGTAGAGGTAGGCATCGGTAATCTTAGAATCCGGGCGGGTGCAGAGGACCTCGTGGTTCGAGATCAGGGGAGCGCTAAAAATAGTTCTTCAAAAAAGGAACAGATTAGGATAGATATCCCCCCTGTCAGTCCGAGATGGGAATTGAACGTCATCGGTCTCAGGGTCGAGGACGCTTTGCCCATTGTGGAAAAAGCCCTTGATGAAGCCCTCCTGGGAGGGTTGCCTTCACTGAACATCATTCACGGGAAGGGGACAGGCCGTTTGAAAAAGGCCATTTGGGAGTATCTCTCAGGCCATGCGCTTGTACAAAGTTTCCGGTCAGGTGACATCCGAGCAGGAGGCGCGGGAGTGACGGTGGTAGACCTTGTGTCCGAGTGACCATTTGCTGGCTGCCGGCCCGATACCGTAGCTGGGTCTTAAAATTTTCAAGTAACTATGCAAGAATCCGGTTTTCGGACCGGTGACCGGTGAAGGAGCAAACCCCTCAACCCTGGTGCAAAGGGCTGAACCAAGCTTATGCGCATTCCGGAATCAAAAATTGCTGAAGTGGCCTCGGCCGCTGACATTGTCGAAGTAATCTCGGCCTACGTGGATCTAAAAAAGGCCGGGAAAGATTACCGCGGGCTCTGCCCGTTTCACGGTGACAAGGACCCTTCATTCTACGTCTCACCTCAGAAAGGCATTTTCCACTGTTTCGGATGCGCGACGGGTGGCAGCGTATTCAACTTCATTATGAAGATGGAGAGCATCCCGTTTGCTGAAGCGGTCCAGCTTCTGGCCAGACGCTACGGAGTGCCTTTCCAAATGGAGGCCCGCGTCAAGAGTTCAGATGACGAGCGAGCACGTCTCATCAAGGCATTGGAAGCAGCTCACGGGTATTATACGGAAAACTTGGGGGGCAGCCTGCCCGTAAAAGATTACCTGACGAGCCGAGGTGTGCCGGCGGACTGGTTTGACCCACTAGGTCTAGGTTTTGCGCCTGATTCATGGGAAGGGATACAGGGCCGTCTCCGCGCTGCAGGAGTTGATTTAAAGGATGCAGTATCCGCTGGTCTGATAAGACCACGAGCCAGCGGCGGGTATTACGACTACTTTAGATCGCGAGTGACGATCCCCATACGCGATCTAAATGGCAATATAGTGGCCTTTGGAGGCCGGATCTACGGTGAAGGGGACCCCAAGTACCTCAATTCGCCGGAATCCGCGGTCTTCCGGAAAAGGGGGGTCCTCTACGGCCTTGACACTGCTCGAGAAGCTATTCGGAGAGAGGGGTGCGTAATCCTGGTCGAGGGCTACTTCGATCAGATAGCACTCCGCATAAGAGGCCTGGAGAACACGGTGGCACCGCTCGGTACTGCGCTGGGGAAAGACCAGATAAGACTACTCAAACGGTTTTCGAGTGAAATGATAACGGTTTTTGATGGTGATGAAGCAGGCTTGCGAGCCGTAAAGAGATCCATCCCTTTGTTTTTGTCAGAGGGCATTGAACCACGCTGTCTGATTCTCCATGATGATAAAGACCCGGATGAAGCGGTCAACAGAATAGGAATTACCACGTTTCGCGAAATGTTGGATACCGCGGGATCAATGATCGATTTTCTGCTGGACACTGTGACGGCTCAGTACGACGTAAATACCATGCAAGGCAGAAACTTAGCTCTTGAGGAGTGCCTACCCGTGCTCCGGGAGATTGCCGATTCAAAAGAGGGGGATTATGTTATAGAGAGATTTTCCTCTCGGATCCGCGTTCGCGAAGATCGCCTACGTCGGACTGTCAGGTCCGGTCCCGAGAATCGACGTAAAGTGCCGGTGAATTCGGGGAAAAGTCTGTATGATTTTCCTGCCGACGAGAGAAACGTTGTCAGGGGCATGTTGCTTTGGGAGGGCTTCATAGAAAGGGTTCTGGAAAGCGGAGTTTTGAAGGATATTGAAGACACTTTGCTGAAGGATCTGGCCGAGAGGATGGTCAGGTTCAGGGAGGAGGCAGGGAGGTGCGACCCTATTTCATTTGCCAACTCTCTGGAAGATCAGAATCTCGCTTCCGTGGTAGCCGGCTGGCTGAAACCGAGGGACGAAGATGATGACCTCCGACCTGAGGTCGAGGGTGACCTGTTGCTAGATCATTCACTGGATAGCATTCGGCTGCGGAAATTGGAGAAACGCAAGGCGGAGATCAAAGAGAGACTGAAACAGTGCCCTGCGGGGGGAGAGGAATGCAACCTCCTTGGGATAGAACTGCTCGAGATAAAGGACCGTTTGCACAAATAGACCCAAAACATCTGCACAAGGAGAAATCGCTTAATGGCTGATGCGAAGACAACATCGGAATTCAAAGATCTTTTTGATCTGGCCAAAAGCAAGAAATACGTAACCTACGATGAAATCAACGAACTTATGCCCGCTCAGGTCGTAGGCGCGGCCCAGATAGATGAGCTTCTTATGAAGATGATGGCTGAATACAACGTGGAGCTTGTCGCGTCAGAAAAGAAGATCCCCATCTCTGATAAGAAATCCCGCAAGCTGGACGAGGATAAGACCGAAGACGAAGACGAAGAAGAGTTGGCTGCGGATCCTGAGGCTGCCGTCCGAGGCAACGACCCCGTGAAGATGTACCTCCACGAAATGGGTTGCGTCTCCCTTCTCACCCGAGAGGGCGAGGTAGAGATCGCCAAAAGGATCGAGCAGGGCGAGCAGCAGGTATTCAGCGTTATCATCGGCTGCCCGGTGACAATTAAAGAGGTCCTGGCTCTCGGGGACAAGCTGCAAAAAGGGACTATACGCCTCAAGGAAGTGATCCGAGGCTTTGAAGAAGAAGAGATGCCCGATGGGGACGACTCTTCTCATGTGGAGAAGGTACTCAAGCTCATCGAGGAAATGAGAGAGTTCGACGCAAAGTACCACGCTCTCGAGGAGAAGCGTATTGGGCTGCTATCCGGCGAGGAGCGTGGACTCATCGCGCAGGTGGATCAGGACTTGGCATCTTGTCGGGAACAAATTGTGACATGCCTGAAGAATATCAATCTCAATGCTAATATGATCGAGCACATAGCCGGAAAGCTCAAGTTCCTCGTCCAAAAACTGGAAGCAGCACAGGATGAGTTGCGGGCGGTGGAATACGAGCTGAAAATGCCCGCTGAGAAGGCTCAAGAACAGCTAGGGTTTCTCAAGGGCATGGTTGAAGAGAGGAAGCCTCTCAAGAAATACACGAACCTGTCTCCCCAGAAAATCATGGACCTCGACCGGAAACTTGAAAGCGGCCTTCGCAAGGCAGAAAAGCTTCAGGCCGAGGCGGGCATGGATGAAGCGAACCTGAAGGCAGCCTTGACCCTGTGCGAGGAGGGGGAATATTTGGCTCGCAGGGCCAAGAGTGAACTGGTCCAGGCCAACCTGCGACTCGTTGTCAGCATAGCTAAAAAGTACACCAACCGGGGACTCCAATTTCTTGACCTCATTCAGGAAGGAAACATCGGCCTGATGAAGGCTGTGGACAAATTCGAGTACCAGCGCGGGTACAAGTTCAGCACCTACGCCACATGGTGGATTCGACAGGCTATCACAAGGGCTATCGCAGATCAGGCCCGGACGATCCGCATTCCTGTGCACATGATCGAAACGATCAACAAGCTTATCAGGACCTCGAGATATCTGGTTCAAGAATACGGCCGTGAACCCACTCCCGAGGAGATTGCCGAAAAAATGGAGTTCCCCCTCGAGAAAGTTCGCAAAGTTCTCAAAATCGCCAAGGAACCGATCTCCCTTGAAACACCGATTGGAGAGGAAGAGGATTCGCATCTCGGAGACTTCATCGAAGACAAGAAAATCCTCTCGCCGTCAGATGCCGTGGTGGGAATGAGCCTCACCGAACAAACGCGTAAGGTCCTTGCCACTCTCACTCCTAGAGAAGAAAAAGTCCTGCGCATGCGCTTTGGCATCGGCGAACGCGCTGATCACACCCTCGAGGAAGTGGGACAGGATTTTGACGTTACCAGGGAGCGAATCCGTCAGATAGAAGCCAAAGCGCTGAAGAAGTTGCGGCATCCTTCACGGAGCAAGCGATTGCGACCCTTTATAGAGGGATGAATTTCTAGTGTAGGGGCTCTGCGGTATCTTTACCTCGCGGAACGCGGGGTAGGGCGACCTGCGGCCGCCACTGGATTTGCACCTCGGCGGGCACGGTCCCTCTACGCTGCTGGATTCGTAGGGGCATCCCGCGGAACGCGGGACCGTACCCCTACCTGCTTCATTGAAACGCCACTGTGGCCAAAGGCCAAGAATTGAAGAAAACCCGTTGAGGCCAAGAATTGACGAGCCCGCTCGATCCCGACTACAAGCCTAAACTTCGCAATGTGGACACGATTCACATGGTCGTGGAGGGGAGGCCCGTTATCGGACTGAAAGACCCCCTACAACTGAGGGAAGAAACGGTGTGCATCCGGCGAGAGGCTGTGCCAGTGGTGGCAATGTTTGACGGTCGGCACTCACTTCTCGATGTCCAGGCGGAACTCACTCGAAGATGCGGGCAGCTCGTTTTTCTTGAGGATCTGAAGAATGTTGTAGAAAAACTGGATGAAGCGTGCCTTCTCGAAGGGGATCGGTTCAGGCAAGCGTTTGAGAACAAAGTGGCCGAATTTCGAAATATGCCGTTCAGGCCCGCTTCACATGCCGGAACAAGTTACAGCGCGGATCCGGTGACATTGCGCAATGAGCTGACAGCCTTCTTCGCCGGTGAGAGTGGACCGGGATTGCCAGCATTCTTTTCCGACGAACGTCGGCCGGTGGGATTGATCGCGCCCCACATTGACATACGAGCGGGAGGTCGATGTTTTGCCGCGGCTTACCATGCTCTGGCAGCGGGCCAACCATCTGACATTTATGTGATATTGGGCACCGGCCACGGAGGCGTGGAAGGACTGTTCACCGCGACCACACAGGATTTTGAAACGCCTCTGGGAAGAGTGACCACAAACAGGGAGTTTCTCAGCGAGCTTTCTTCAACATTGGGCCGAGATCCCGCGTCCGAAGAAATCCTGCACGCTACCGAACACGTGATCGAATTCCAGGTCATTTTCCTGCAATATCTTTTCGGCGGCCGGCATCCATTCACAATTGTACCCATTTTATGCTCCTTGTCTCACCACTTCTTTGATGATGACGGCCCCTTCAAGAGTCAAAGGCGGGTACTTGAGGAATTCTGTGCCGGCTTGAAAGAAGTTTGTCGGGGAAGTTCCCGATCTGTATGTTTTATTGCAAGCGCGGACCTCGATCATATTGGCCCCCGCTATGGAGATTCATTCATTCCTGATCGGGGCACGATCGCTGAGGCCCTCGAAAAGGATGTAAGTTTGCTCGCATCCCTCGAAAACATGGACCTGGGAGGCTTTATTCAACAAATTGCCCGCGAGAATGACTCCAGGCGTATTTGCGGCTTCTCACCCATTACGACCATGTTCCACTGCATGGATGCCTCTGAAGGTCGCATGCTTGCCTTGGACTACGCCTGCGTAGATGACCGAAGCTCTTTCGTCAGCTTCGCGTCCGCGATCTTCCACTAGAATCGATGTACGTTCATACGAGTAATACTAAGCTTGCGTTCGAGGAAGCAGATTGCCTAAGGGGGGATGCAGGGGCGCGCCCATGTGTGCGCCCAGGGCAGACACGTGGGTCTGCCCCTACGGAACGACCGTAAGGCTGGTGTCCGCGCCGGCCATTGGCAGTTTTTGTTACCTGTTTGAAAGCAAGCTGGTAGTATCCGCAAAAACATAGGGCGACCTCTCAAGAGATCGCCCCATTAGGTGAAGCATCAGTGGCCCTCAAATAATTAGATGGACCCCTTTAAGATAGCAATTGGGCCGCGTGTATCAATGGACTCAACCTTCAACCAAACAATTCTCACGCGGCGGCATTATCATACGCGCCCCTTTCCACGAGCAATTTAACCACTTCTGCTTCTTGCCACACATTGGCTTCCGTCAAAGCAGTCCGGCCGCCAATGTCCCTCACATGGATGTCGGCCCCCTTTTCCAAGAGGACGGCCACTACGCCGGTGTGCCCCCCGAGAGCAGCCTCAAAAAGCGCTGTCCTACCATCAAAGTCCTTAGCGTTAACGTCAGCCCCCCATTTGAGTAGGAACTCCACCACCTGCGCCTGGCCGGTCAATGCCGCGAAATTCAGCGCAGTCGCACCGAAGACAGTATCCGCAGTGCCGACATCCGCACCGTGCTCCAAAAGAGTTCTGACCATCGCCTCATAGCCCCGCAAGGAAGCTTCTATCAAAGGCGTCGCGCCGTAATTGTTCCGGAAATTCACATCTGCTCCCTGAGATAAAAGCTCTTTCACTTTGGAAAGATTTCCGCTTTTCGCTGCGGCGTCAAGTTCAGAACTCAGTGGATGAGACATCGGGAACATCTCCTTATCTATCGGCAAGCAGAAACAAGCCCTTCCTGAGGTCGAGGTGGAGAGCAATCTTACTTGGCTCTCCGGGACCACCCACGGTAACGCCGGAGAGCCTGTACAACGGGCCGTCTTTGGGCAGGCAACACCCCGCATCAATTCCAACTGAAAACCGCCCCCACCCGATCACTCTTTCTCCAATTTCATGGCCAAGAACTGGATCCCATTGATCGGATTCTCACTCCCCAGCCATGACCCTGCACCATTGTCTCAATGATCGTGATGCCTTCCCATCTCCATCTTGTCATGAAGACAGGCCCAACGATGAATTCGCTCCCCCACCGTGAACTGTATGATCTTGAAGGCGTCCCCTTTCAGCCCGCTTTGCCGAGCTGGGATTGGGTGTGGCTGTACCCTCCCCAATCCGCGTGCTTTCCGCTTTGAATGCTAAATAAGCAAATCTCATGCCAATTTCGGACAAATCGGGACTACGTTATTCTTTAGCTATTAAAATAAGGGGGTTACCAGTAGAGTTCGAGCTTCCCCACTTCGAGAACTGCCGGAACGAATCACACTCAGAAACGGGTTTTAAACACCCAAAAATCGGCCATGCCTTTATTATCGAGCTGTTATGAAAAAAGGGTGAGTAGTTTACATCCACGAGGGGCATTGTGTGGGATAATTACCCGACATGCCGCGAGGCGCCTCAAGAAGGGCCGAAGATTTCCCTTTTTCTGAAGGTTTGCCGTGCAACTCGCAACACGGGGTAAGGAACCGGCAGAAAATAACTGTATCTAGAGGCTCTTGCAAAACCTCTTGGAAATGAAGGCCGGCATGGGCCGGTGAAACTCCGTGGGGTGGTTTTCTTGACCGAATCCATTGTCGCTTCGGTTT